>Ga0307511_10000474_pt1 | contig 43520 bp, 43 predicted proteins | sample 13_EM_MG_FD_200266 | JGI IMG/M metagenome (GOLD analysis project Ga0307511, IMG submission 200266) | Populus trichocarpa ectomycorrhiza microbial communities from riparian zone in the Pacific Northwest, United States - 13_EM | ecosystem: Host-associated > Plants > Roots > Unclassified | place... | reverse complement strand
CCAGCACGATCCGCGTCCCGTCCGGATCCGCCACCCACATCTCGACCAGCCCCCAGGGCTCCTTCACCGGCGGCCGTACGATTTCGACCTCCTTCGCCCGCAACTCCTCGTACGCGGCCCCCGCGTTCGCGACCTGTACCCATAGCTGTACGGCGGGTGAGGGCGGGGTGTCGGAGCGCCCGGAGACCTCCAGGAATCCGCCGCCGAGGAAGTAGACGGTCCCGCGTTCGACCCCCGTGCCGAACTCCCGGTAGACGGGCAGCCCCAGCTGCTCGCCGTAGAAGGCCCGGGATCGGTCGGGATCGGTCGGGCGCAGCAGGATACGGCTGCTCAGTACGTGCACCATGCGGCCGGAGCCTAGTCGGCGGGCCGCGTTACTCTCGTCACTGCCGAGCCGCGCCTTTGATCGGAGTTGTGCACCATGGACACCGCCGCCACCGGACTGACCTTCCGTGACGCCACCGACGCCGACGTGGACGCCCTCGTCGTGCTGATCGAGTCGGCCTACCGGGGTGACGACAGCCGGGCCGGGTGGACCACCGAGGCGGACATCCTCGAAGGGCAGCGGACCGATCTCGAGGGTGTACTCGCGGTCATCAAGTCGCCCGACAGCCGCCTCCTGGTCGTCGAACGCGACGGCCAGGTGGTCGCCTGCTGCCAGCTCGAACACAGAGGCGACCACGCCTACTTCGGGATGTTCGCGGTCAGCCCGCAGCTCCAGGGCGGCGGCCTCGGCAAGGTCATCATCGCGGAGGCGGAGCGCGCGGCCCGGGAGACCTGGGGAGTGGGGGAGATGCACATGACCGTGATCTCCGTACGGAACGACCTCATCGCCTGGTACGAGCGCCGCGGCTATCGCCGTACGGGCCGGATGACCCCGTTCCCGTACGGCGACGAGCGGTTCGGCATTCCGCAGCGCGACGACCTGCAGTTCGAGCTGCTGGTCAAGGAACTCGCGTAGTCCTCACGCGGTGAAGCGGCCGGTGCGTTTGATCTCCGGGTAGTCGGTGGTCGCGCCGTCCAGCTCCAGGGCGCGTACGAGCCGCAGGTGGTCCTGGGTGTTCACCACCCAGCCGATGATCTTCAAGTCCGCCTTGCGGGCCGCCTCGACGACCTCCAGGGTCAGCCTGCGGATGTTGAGGCAGACCGTTTCGGCACCGGCTTCGGTGGCCCGCTCCACCACGTCGGGGCCGAAGCGGCTCGCGATCAGCGCGGTGCGTACGCCGGGCACCAGGCGGGCGATCTCGGTGATCGCCTCGTCGTGGAACGAGGACACCTCGACCCGTCCGACCAGGTCCCGTCGGTGCATGACCTCGGCCAGCGCACGCGCTGCCGCCAGGTCCTTGATCTCGGCCTGGAGCGGTGACCGGACGGCGTCCAGCACCTCCTCGAAGGTGGGTACGCGCTCGCCGCGGCCCGCGTCCAGGGTGCGCAGTTCGTCCAGGGTCCGCTCGGCGATCGGACCGGTTCCGTCGGTCGTACGGTCCACGTCGGCGTCGTGCATGACGACGAGGGCGCCGTCCCTGCTCAGATGCAGATCGAGTTCGATGACATCGAGGCCGCCCTGCTCGGCGGCGACGAAGGAACGGAGAGTGTTCTCGGGTTCGAGACCCATGACTCCGCGGTGACCGATGGTAAGGAAGTTCAAGGTTCAACTCGCTTCCGTCGACGGCGGCTCGGCACGCGCGCGTGGGCGCGGCCGGACACCGGCGTCCACGAGGCAGAGCCGCAGCCTAACGGCCGGGCCCGGCGATGGACCCGCGCGTACACGGAGGATCCGGGAGACGTCGGCGGCCGACCTGCGGGGTACTGGCCGCGACGGTCACCCCGGGGTGGGCGAGTCCCGGGGCGATTGACCGGTGGCTCGTTTCGGCGCCTCGGTCCCTGGGTAGGCGCGCGATGCCCCTTCGGCGGTCATCTGGGTTTCCGGCAGGAAAAAGTTCGGTCACGGGCAGGGGTCGGCAGGATAATCTCCCGAAGATCCTCTTGCTGGGAGAAACCACATATGTATACGGTTCCCATACGCTGGATTCTCCCGTGGAGGATGGGACATGACGGAAATTCTTGTGCAGGTGGGTTCGGAGGAGCGGGTTCCTCCCGTGACCAGGGTGGTGGAGCATCCGGCATGGCCCGTGCTCAAGGATGCCGTGGAGCGAATCCGGCCATGGCAGGTCAAGGACGGGTCGATCGACTTCGCCGCCGAGGGAGCACCGGACCGCGCGGAGGCCGAGTACGCCGTACGCCGCGTGACGGGTGCGGTCGAGGAGCTCTCCCCGCTGCTCGCGCACGATGCCGCCTATCACGCCGCTCTGGTCGGGGACTTGGAGCAGTGGGCCGCCGACGGATTCCAGGTGCCCGACTTCCTCGACTCGCTGCTGGCCTTCCAGCCCGCCGCGAACCGCCGGGACGGACTCCAGCACCTCGTCGTCTTCCCGATGTACACGCAGAACGGCAATCCGGACCGCAACCTCGAGGCGGTCGTCCTGCGCATGGTCTGGCCCGACTGGCTGGCCGAGCTGGAGGCGACCCGCTACGACAACCCGCTGTTCTGCGGCATCACCTTCGAGGACTTCACGTCCGGCTACGACACCAACTCGGCCGTGCTCTTCCCGGAGACCATCGCCGTACGCCAGGCGCCGGAACGTTTCTCCTGGGGTGGGATCTTCTGCGACCGCGAGGCCGCCCGCTTCCGCCGGGTCACCGAGGCCGCCGTCGACATCCTCGGCATGGAACTGCCCGAGGACATCGCCACGATGGTCGACGACCAGAAGCGCTGCGAGGAGGCCTTCGTCCTGTGGGACATGGTCCACGACCGCACCCACAGCCACGGCGACCTCCCCTTCGACCCGTTCATGATCAAGCAGCGCCAGCCGTTCTGGATGTACGGCCTCGAAGAGCTGCGCTGCGACCTCACCGCCTTCAAGGAGGCCGTCAGGCTGGAGGCCGACGGCGTCCCGCAGGCCCGTGACGTGCAGTACGCGGTCCTCTGCGACCGCATGTTCCGCTTCCCGGTCACCGGCGAGCGCGTCCGCAACTACGACGGTCTCGGCGGTCAGCTCCTCTTCGCCTACCTGCACCAGCACGACGTCGTCCGCTGGACCGACAACAAGCTGCACATCGACTGGCGGCGCGCCCCCGAGGTCACCAACCAGCTGTGCGCCGAGATCGAGGACCTCTACCGCGCGGGCATCGACCGCCCCAAGCTCGTCCACTGGTTCAAGGCCTACGAGCTGGTCGCGACCTACCTCGCCCCGCACCCGGGCTCCCGCTGGGCCAAGGGCCCGGACGCCCTCGACCTGAGCCAGCCGCCGCGGAAACTCGTGGATGACGTGCTTCCGGACGAGTTTCCGCTGAGCATGTTCTATGAGGCACTCTCCAAGAAGCTCAAGAACGTGATCGCCTCGACCAAGGGCATCACCGCGGAGAGCGCCGAGCGGATCGCCGCGTGAGCGACCGCAGCACCGAAGTGGCTCAGGAGGCGAGGACCATGGGGAACGGGGCGCTCAACGGCGCGGTGATCGCGGTGGCCGGAGCGGGCGGGCCCGCGGGCCGCGCCGTGCTGCTGCGACTGGCCGAGGCCGGCGCGACCGTCGTCGGCGCGGACGCGCATCCCGAACGCCTGGCGGAGGCCGTGGACGCGGCCCGCTACGCGCACGGCGGCGCCACCGTCGTGGGAGACACCGTCGATCTGCTGGACCCGCAGGCCACCCGCGACTGGGCCGCGCACATCGAGAAGGACTTCGGCCGCGTCGACGGCCTCGTCCACCTCGTCGGCGGCTGGCGCGGCAGTGCGTCCTTCACCGACACCGACCTCGCCGACTGGGACCTCCTGGAGAAGCTCCTCATCCGCACCGTCCAGCACACCTCCCTGGCCTTCTACGACGGCCTGGAGCGCAGCGACCGCGGACGTTACCTGCTGATCAGCGCGGCCGGGGCCAGCAAGCCGACCGCGGGCAACGCCGCGTACTCCGCCTCGAAGGCCGCCGCCGAGGCCTGGACCCTCGCGATGGCCGACGGCTACCGCAAGGCCGGCGGCGAGGACGGGCCCACCTCCGCGGCCGCCGTCATGGTGGTGAAGGCGCTGGTGCACGACGCCATGCGCGCCGAACGCCCCAACGCGAAGTTCGCGGGCTTCACAGACGTCAAGGACCTGGCGGAGGCCATCGCCGGCGTCTGGGACAAGCCCGCCACCGAAGTGAACGGAAACCGTCTGTGGCTGACCGAGAAGCCGTGAACCCTCCGAAGACCGACGCGCGGCGCCACCACGACCCGGAGATCCGCGGCTTCGCCAGCGACAACTACGCCGGCGCCCACCCCGAGGTCCTCGCCGCCCTCGCCCTCGCCAACGGCGGCCACCAGGTCGCCTACGGAGAGGACGACTACACCGAGAACCTCCAGGGCATCATCCGCAGCCACTTCGGTGCCACGGCCGAGGCCTTCCCGGTCTTCAACGGCACCGGCGCCAACGTCGTCGCGCTCCAGGCGGTCACTGACCGCTGGGGCGCGGTGATCTGCGCCGAGAGCGCCCACATCAACGTCGACGAGGGCGGCGCCCCCGAGCGCATGGGCGGGCTGAAGCTGCTCACGGTGCCCACCCCGGACGGCAAGCTCACGCCCGAACTGATCGACAGGCAGGCGTACGGCTGGGACGACGAGCACCGGGCCATGCCGCAGGTCGTCTCGATCACCCAGAGCACCGAACTCGGCACCCTCTACACGCCCGACGAGATCCGCGCGATCTGCGACCACGCCCACGCACACGGCATGAAGGTCCACCTCGACGGCTCCCGGATAGCCAATGCGGCGGCCTCCCTTGACGTCCCCATGCGGACGTTCACCAACGCGGTCGGCGTCGACATCCTCTCCCTGGGCGGGACGAAGAACGGCGCGATCTTCGGCGAGGCGGTCGTCGTCATCAACCAGGACGCCGTCAGCCACATGAAGCATCTGCGCAAGCTGTCCATGCAGCTGGCCTCCAAGATGCGTTTCGTCTCCGTGCAGTTGGAGGCGCTGCTCGCCAGGGACCTGTGGCTGCGCAACGCCCGCCACGCGAACGAGATGGCCCAGCGCCTCGCCGAGGGCGTCCGCGCGGTGCACGGCGTGGAGATCCTCTACCCGGTGCAGGCCAACGGTGTCTTCGCCCGCCTCCCGCACGACGTGAGCGTGCGCCTTCAGCAGCGCTTCCGGTTCTACTTCTGGGACGAGGCGGCGGGCGATGTCCGCTGGATGTGCGGTTTCGACACGACCGAGGTCGACGTGGACGCGTTCTTGGCGGCGCTCAAGGAGGAGATGGCCCGCTAGTCAAGCCTGAACAGACGATGCATAGGTATGCGGTCACCTGAAAAGTCATTGACTCTCGGGTGATCGCTTTCCTATGCTCTCCACCCATGGAGCTGATCCAGAACACCCCCGACCTGTCCGCCTACTTGGCCGCCGACGAGGTCATCGACCACGGCCATCCCCTCGTGCGCGAGACGGCCGCGCGACTCGCCAAGGGTGCGGCGGACTCGTATGGCTATGCATGGCTGGCGTTCGAGTTCGTGCGGGACGCCATTCCCCACTCGCAGGACGCGGGTGACCCGCGCGTCACCTGGCGGGCCTCGGACGTCCTGGAGCAGGGCACTGGCATCTGCTACGCCAAGGCGCATGCGCTGGCCGCGCTGCTGCGGGCCGAGGACATCCCGACGGCGCTGTGCTACCAGAAGTTCGACGTCGTTCACGGGCTGGTCGCCGTGCGGTTCAACGGGGCCTGGCACCGGCAGGATCCGCGCGGCAACAAGCCGGGAGTGGACGCGCAGTTCTCCCTCGACGGCGAGCGGCTGGCCTTCGCGCCCGATCCGGAGTTCAATGAGCTGGACTATCCGGTCCTGTACGCTGAACCGCACCCGGTCGTGCTGAGCGCCCTGAAAGCCGCCCCCGATCGGCCGCACCTGTGGCAGACACTCCCGACCGCACTCTGAGGCACCTCATGAAGCTCACCCTGACCGTGTCCGACGAAGTCCGCACCCTCGCGCCCGGTTTCACGCACGTGGCGATCGAAGCGACCGGACTGGTCAACGGGCCGAGCACCGAAGCGAGTTCGGCGCTCCTCGACGACGCGGCCCGTCGGCTGGCCGTACGGCTGGACGGTCGTGCCCCGCACGAGGACCCGCACATGGCGGCCTGGCGCGAGGTGTACACGGCGTTCGGCTCGAAGCCGTCGCGCACCCGCAACTCGGCCGAGGCGCTGGCCAAGAGGGCGCTCGCGGACGCCGGACTGCCCCGGATCAACATGCTGGTCGACCTCTACAACGCCATCAGCGTGGCGTACCTGATCCCCGTGGGCGGTGAGGACACCGACCGCATCCAGGGTGGGATGACCCTCCAACGGGCCACCGGGGACGAGGAGTTCGTGACCTTCGCGGGCGGCGAGGAGGTCGTCGAACACCCCGATGCGGGCGAGGTGGTGTGGCGGGACGCGGTCGGTGTCACCTGCCGCCGCTGGAACTGGCGACAGGGGCCGCGCACCAGGCTCACGGAGGAATCGACGTCCGCCGTCTTCCTGTTGGAGAGCCTGGCGCCGATGCCCGTCGCCGAGGTCGAGCGGGCGGGTGCCGAACTGGCCGAGCTGCTGGAGAAGTTCAGCCCTGGGGCGCGGATCACGGTCCACGCCCCGGCGTGATGATTCAGCGAGCCTCAGCCGCCTTGACCTCTTCGGCGGTGGGTGCGGTGCCGCCGAGGTGGGCCGGCATCCACCAGGTGTCGTCCGGGCCCTTGGGGCGTACCGGATAGGCGCGCTGGGCGGCCTCCAGGAGCTCCTGGACGCGCTCGCGCAGCCGACGGGTGATCGCGCCCGCGTACTGGTCCTGGGGGGCCTCCACAGGCTCGCCGACCCGGATGGTGATCGGGGTGTGGCTGCGCTTGAAGTTCTTCGGGTGGCCCTTGGTCCACAGCCGCTGCGTGCCCCACAGGGCCATCGGGATCAGCGGGACACCGGCTTCCTGGGCCATGCGCGCGGCACCGGACTTGAAGCTCTTCAGGGTGAAGGACTGCGAGATCGTCGCCTCGGGGAAGACGCCGACGATTTCACCGGACCGCAGCGACTCCAGTGCGTGCTGGTAGGCGGTCTCGCCCTGCTTGCGGTCCACGGGGATGTGCTTCATGCCGCGCATCAGCGGACCGGAGATCCTGTGCCGGAACACCGACTCCTTCGCCATGAAGCGCACCAGGCGCTTCTGCGGGAGGGCGGCCAGGCCGTCGAAGACGAAGTCCAGATAGCTGATGTGGTTGCTGACCAGCACAGCGCCGCCCGAGCGCGGAATGTTCTCCGTTCCCTTGCAGTCGATCTTGAGGTCCCAGACCTTGAACAACGTTTGGGCGAGACCGACGACGGGACGGTAGACAAGCTCAGCCATGGACGGGGTGGACCCTTCTCTCTGCCTGAAGGGGTTCTCCGGGCGGGAAAGTTACGCAGCCGTAGGTTTACGGCATTGCGCAGATCGTGCCCCAAGAACGAACGACTGGCCAGTCCTCGTGCCGTAGAACGGCGAGATCCTCGTCACGTCCATTACTTGATCCACCTCGGACTTTTAAGCTGCCTTTACTCTGCGCGAACTGCCACCCGGCGTACGAGCAGGTACATCTCGCACCCCAGGCAGTACCCGAACGCGGCATTGAGGAACGCAGCGGCGAGCGCGGCCCCGGTCGCCGCGAGTCCCAGCCAGTTCGGACCCAGGCCGAAACCGACCAGTCCCACACCGGCGAAGACCAGCCCGACCGTCTGCGCGAACCGCGGCGGCTCCGGTGCCTCGAACTCGGTCGGCGGCCCGATCCGGGGCCGTACGGCCTTCCGGAACAGCCAGCCGTACGGCGAACGGCCCGCGCCGCCCGCCGCGCCCAGCGCGAACGCCAGGGTCTGCCAGGCCAGCAGCCAGAAACTGCCGGTGACCAGCACGACCGCCAGCACCGCGGTCGTCAGGGCCGCCCCGAAGCGCGGCCCTCTCACGTCGATGTCCATGAACCTAGGATTCCGCAGCAGAAACGATTCGTAGTGCTGGGAATCTTTGCAGTCTCGTGAACGCTGGAGCAGGGGATGACCGGACTCGTGGTGTGCGTGGCGGTGCTCGCGGTGGCGAGTGCCTACGGAGTGCTGCATCGGCGGCGGAGCGGGAGGGTACGGGTGCGCGGGCGCGACGGCGGAAAACGGCTCGGCGCCGCCGAGTTGGGCGGCGACCTCGGCGAGAAGGCCACCCTGGTGCAGTTCTCCAGCGCCTTCTGCGCGCCCTGCCGGGCCACGCGCCGGGTGCTGGGCGAGGTGGCCGGCATGGTCCCCGGAGTGCGTCACATCGAGATCGACGCGGAGGACCGTCTGGAACTCGTACGGGAACTCGACATCCTGAAGACCCCCACCGTGCTGGTGCTCGACGCGGACGGACGGGTCGTCCGGCGCGCCACCGGCCTCCCCCGCAAGGCGGATGTCATCGCGGCTCTGGGGGAGGCGGTTTGACGATCCGGGCGGAAGCGGTGAGTCATCTCCCATATGCCGGAACGTACTTGACTGCGCACACCACCTATCGTCAGCCTGACTGTATGCCTTCGGAACTCCTTCTTTTCGGGCGGGTGCACGTCGACCTCGCACGCACCGCGAGCGCGCGCTGTCCGGGCTGTTGAGCAGCCACGGTCCCGCTCGTCGCCTCCCCAAGAAGGACAGCCCCATGACGGCCACGCCCGATCTCGGCACCTCCCGGCTCGCCTCTCCCGACCTGCTGCGTTCCGTCTTCCGGCAGCACGCGGCCGGTGTGGCGGTGATCACCGCGCGCGGTGAGACCGGTCCGGTCGGCTTCACCGCCACCTCCCTCAGCTCCGTCTCGGCCCGGCCCCCGATGCTGTCCTTCGGGATCAGCACCGTCGCGTCCAGCTGGCCCGCGATATCCCGGGCCGATCATGTCGGCGTGCACATACTCGGCGAGCACCAGGAGGAGTTGGCCGCCACCTTCGCCCGCAGCGGCGCCGACCGGTTCGGGGCGCCCACCGTCTGGCGCGAGGGGCCCGAGGGTGTGCCGGTCCTCGACGGTGTGCTCGCCTGGCTGGTGTGCCGGGTCGTCGCGCGCGTGCCCGCCGGGGACCATCGCATCGTCCTGGCCGAGGTCGTCCTCGGCGAGCACGTCGGCTCCGGCCGCCCTCTGCTCTACCACCAGGGGCGCTTCAACGGACTGCGTGACTGAGGCCACTCTCTTTGGGTGACGGGCCACCCTGCGGAAGCGTCGAGTTCCGATTACGCTGCGTTGCACAGGTCACAGTTCAAAGCGCTTGCTTAGCGGGCACCTGCTGAGGGAGCGTAGTGCTGCGTACTGGCGAGTAATATTTCGCTCGGAGCACCGGCCGCCCGCACCGGGAACGGCCGTTCAAGGCGCCTATGCTGCCTGGAAGTAGGCAGCCGAAAAATGACGATGCAGTAGGAGAGCCGGCGTGAGCTTGAGGATCGTTGTCACTGTGAAGTACGTGCCCGACGCCACTGGCGACCGGCACTTCGCCGATGACCTGACCGTCGACCGGGACGACGTGGACGGTCTGCTCTCCGAGCTCGACGAGTACGCGGTCGAGCAGGCGCTGCAGATCTCCGAGAACTCGGACGACGACGTCGAGATCACCGTCCTGACCGTGGGACCGGAGGACGCCAAGGACGCCCTGCGCAAGGCGCTGTCCATGGGTGCCGACAAGGCGATCCACGTCGAGGACGACGATCTGCACGGCACCGACGTCATCGGCACCTCCCTGGTGCTGGCCAAGGCGATCGAGAAGGCCGGCTTCGACCTGGTCGTCTCCGGCATGGCCTCCACCGACGGCACCGCCGGTGTGATCCCCGCCCTGCTGGCCGAGCGCCTGGGCGTCCCCCAGGTCACGCTGCTCTCCGAGGTCTCCGTCGAGGGGGGCGTCGTCAAGGGCCGCCGGGACGGCGACACCGCCTCCGAGCAGTTGGAGGCCTCCCTGCCGGCCGTCGTGTCCGTCACCGACCAGTCGGGCGAGGCGCGTTACCCGTCCTTCAAGGGCATCATGGCCGCCAAGAAGAAGCCGGTTCAGGCCTGGGACCTCTCCGACCTGGAGATCGACACCGACGAGGTCGGCCTCGAAGGCGCCTGGACCGCCGTCGACTCCGCGGCCCAGCGCCCCGCGCGCACTGCCGGCACGATCGTCAAGGACGAGGGCGAGGGCGGCAAGCAGCTCGCCGAGTTCCTCGCGGGCCAGAAGTTCATCTGAGCGGAACCGGGGGAGTGCAGGCACGCCCCCACGCCGCCCGGCACGCACTCTCGGCGCACCGGCCAGAGACCCAAGTAGCTCCGCTACGAGGGCCTTCGTCCGGCACACCGAGAACACGCACCGAACGACGCGGGAACGCACCCGCACTCCCCCGGTTCCGCTCGCCCCAAGGGTCACGGCCCAACTCGCTTACCGCCCCTCAGACTTCGCACGCACGCAGGAGACCATTCCCATGGCTGAAGTTCTCGTCTACGTCGACCACGTGGACGGCGCCGTCCGCAAGCCCACCCTGGAGCTGCTGACCCTGGCCCGCCGCATCGGCGAGCCCGTCGCGGTCGCCCTCGGCCCCGGTGCCGAGAACACCGCCGCCGCGCTCGCCGAGCACGGCGCGGTGAAGGTGCTCACGCACGACGCCGCCGAGTACGCCGACTATCTCGTCGTACCGAAGGTGGACGCCCTCCAGGCGGCCTACGACGCCGTCTCCCCGGCCGCCGTCCTGGTGCCGTCCTCCGCCGAGGGCAAGGAGATCGCCGCCCGCCTCGCGGTGCGCATCGGCTCCGGCATCATCACCGACGCCACCGACCTGGAGGCCGGTGACGAGGGCCCGGTCGCGACGCAGTCGGTGTTCGCCGCGTCCTTCACCACCAAGACCCGTGTCTCCAAGGGCACCCCGGTCATCACCGTGAAGCCCAACAGCGCCGCCGTGGAGGCCGCCCCGGCCGCCGGCACCGTCGAGGCCCTCGCGGTCACCTTCTCGGACAAGGCCACCGGCACCAAGGTCACCGCGCGCACCCCGCGCGAGTCGACCGGCCGCCCGGAGCTGACCGAGGCCGCGATCGTCGTCTCCGGCGGCCGCGGTGTGAACGGCTCGGAGAACTTCGCGATCATCGAGGCCCTCGCCGACTCCCTCGGCGCGGCCGTCGGCGCCTCGCGCGCCGCCGTCGACGCCGGCTGGTACCCGCACTCCAACCAGGTCGGCCAGACCGGCAAGAGCGTCTCCCCGCAGCTCTACATCGCCAACGGCATCTCCGGCGCGATCCAGCACCGCGCGGGCATGCAGACCTCGAAGACGATCGTGGCCGTCAACAAGGACGCCGAGGCCCCGATCTTCGACCTCGTCGACTACGGAGTGGTCGGCGACCTCTTCGACGTCGTCCCGCAGCTCACCGAGGAGATCAACACCCGCAAGGGCTGATGCCTTCAGGCTGTGCGAGGCTCCCGCGACCCACCCGGTCGCGGGAGCCTTCGTTCATCCCAGGCTGATCGTGGACTGCACGGGCAGATGGTCGCTCGGGAACTGGCTGTTCTCGGAGAACGTGTCGATGACCGTGCGGCGCACGGTGACTCCCTCGCCGACCAGGATCCAGTCGATGCGGTTCCCGAGGGGGACGAGTGCCCGATAGCCGTGGAAGGTGCCGTACAGCTGCCCGCGCCCGGCCGCCGCGTCCCAGGTGTCCCTGAGGCCCGCGCCCAGCATCGTGGCGTAGACCGAGGTGGTGTACGCGGCGGTGTTGAAGTCGCCGGTCACCACGAGCGGCAGGGAGCGGTCGAGGCGGGCGAGGCGCTGCGTGATGAGCGTGGCGGCGCGCTCGCGGGCGTACTGACTCGCGTTGTCCAGGTGGGTGTTGAGGACGTAGAACTGCCGTCCGCCGTCCCCGAGGTCGCGGAAGCGGATCCAGGTGGCGATGCGCGGGTGGGCGCCGCCCCAGGTGTTCGAGCCGATCACGGAGGGTGTGTCGGAGAGCCAGAACTGGTCGTACTCGACGGGGGCGAGCCGGCGGGTGTCGTAGAAGATCGCCGTCTCCTCGTCGTGGCTGCCGCCCTTGCGGCCGCTGCCGATCCAGTCGTAGTGCGGCGCGAGGTCCTGCTTGATGTCCTGGAGCTGTCCGTAGAGGCCCTCCTGGGTGCCGATGATGTCGGGGGCCGCGCGGAGCAGCAGGTCGCGCATCACCGGGCGGCGGACCTGCCAGCTGTTGGGTTCGGAGCTGCTCGCGTAGCGCAGGTTGAACGTCATGACGTCCAGCAGACGGGTCTCGTGCCGAACGGCGTCGGCGCGTACGGTTCCGATCAGTGGCACGGCGATGGCGGCTGCCACCAGCGTGGTCAGCCCCGCGCGGCGGGTCACCGTCCAGGCAGTCGACATGTGCATCCCTCCCCTTGCGAGTCAGGATGAAGGGGCGGGGCGTCGGGCGGAAGAGGGCCTCGGGGCGGGAGTGAACGCCGTGCGTTCACGCCGTGGACAGGGTGTTGACCGGCGGGAAGATCCACGGATAACTTCGTTCTACGGATTGTTGATTCCGTAGAGCGGAAACCTGGAGGCTGTGGGATGGGTCAGGGCGAGCAGGAGAAGGTGGCGACGAGCCTCGCGGGCGCGGTCGGCGAGGAGATCAGCGCCTCCCTGGCACCGGTCGACGCCGAACTGGAGCGCCGCTACCCCGGCGACCCCGGCACCCGCCAGCCCGTCCACACGGTCTACGTCCCCGGTGACGTCTTCGCCGCCGACACGATCCGCGCCTGGGGCGACCGCGCCCTCGCCGCCCTCGACGAACACGCCCCCGACGCCGCCTCCTTCGCCGCCGTCCTCGGCCTCTCCGACGAACTCGCCGAACCCGTGCACGCGCGCGTGCGGGCCAAGTTGGAGCGCGAGCCCATCGAGGACCTGCGGGTCGACTTCGAGGACGGCTACGGCCCCCGCCCCGACGCCGAGGAGGACGAGGCCGCCGCCCGCGCGGCCCGCCTGATCGCCGAGGCGTACGCGAAGGGCACGGCGGCGCCGTACATGGGCATCCGGATGAAGTGCATGGAGGCGCCGGTGCGCGACCGGGGCATCCGCACCCTCGACATCTTCCTGACCGGGCTGATGGCGGCCGGCGGACTGCCCGAGGGGCTGGTCCTGACCCTGCCCAAGGTCACCTACGCCGAGCAGGTGACCGCGATGGTGCGACTCCTGGAGGCCTTCGAGAAGGCGCACGGGCTCGACGCCGGACGGATCGGCTTCGAGATCCAGATCGAGACCAGCCAGTCCATCCTGGCCACGGACGGGACCGCCACGGTCGCCCGCATGATCCAGGCCGCCGAGGGGCGCGCCACCGGCCTGCACTACGGCACCTTCGACTACAGCGCCTGCCTCGGTGTCTCCGCCGCCTACCAGGCCGGCGACCACCCGGCCGCCGACCACGCGAAGGCCGTCATGCAGGTAGCGGCGGCGGGGACGGGCGTACGCGTCTCGGACGGTTCGACCAATGTGCTGCCGGTCGGTCCGACCGCCCAGGTCCACGACGCCTGGCGGCTGCACTACGGCCTCACCCGGCGGGCGCTGGCCCGCGCGTACTACCAGGGCTGGGACATGCACCCCGGCCACATCCCCACCCGCTACGCAGCCGTCTTCGCCTTCTACCGAGAGGGCTTCGAACAGGCTGCCGCCCGCCTCGCCCGCTACGCCAACCGGGCCGGCGGCGACGTCATGGACGAGCCCGCGACCGCCAAGGCCCTCAGCGGCTATCTGCTGCGCGGCCTGGACTGCGGCGCGCTCGACCTCGCGGAGGTGGCCCAGGTGACCGGGCTGACCCGCACGGACCTGGAGGGCTTCGCGGCGCCCCGCCGGGGCGACCTGACGGCGTCCGCGAAGTAGCGGACCTGTCACAGCTGTCGCCGCCCCCTCCCGTTGTCACTGTCGCCCCGTAGGCTGTACGGCGTTCATGGATGTGCCACAGGAACGGAGCGGCAGTGTCTTCGGGGGAGAGCGGACGCGTGGACGGAGTCGGCCGACTGCTGGCCGGACGTTATCGCGTTGTGGACCGGCTCGGGCGGGGCGGCATGGGCGTGGTCTGGCGCGCCGTCGACGAGGTCCTCGGCCGTGAGGTCGCGGTCAAGGAACTGCGCACCTTCACCGACGACTACGCGCCCCAACTCGCGGACCTGCGGCTGCGGATGCAGCGCGAGGCGCGGGCGGCGGCGCGGGTCCGCCATCCCGGTGTCGTCGCCGTGCACGACATCGCGGAGGTCGACGGACGCCCGCTGATCGTCATGGAGTTGATCGACGGTCCCTCCCTGGACGACGTGCTGGGGGAACGCGGCCCCGTCGACCCGCGCGAGGCGGCCGGGATCGGCGCGAAGGTGATGGAGGCGCTGGCCGCCGCCCACGCCGTCGGTGTGCTGCACCGCGATGTGAAGCCCGGGAACATCCTCCTGGAGCGCTCGGGCCGGGTCGTCCTCACGGACTTCGGCATAGCGACCATGGACGACCCGGGCGACGGCTCCGCCACGCACCTCACGCGCAGCGGCGAACTCATCGGCTCCCTGGACTACTTGGCCCCCGAGCGGGCGCAGGGAGCCGACCCCGGGCCGGCCTCCGACGTCTGGGCCCTGGGCGCCACGCTGTACGCGGCCGTCGAGGGCGCCTCACCGTTTCGCCGCACCTCGACGTACTCCACCCTCACGGCGATCGTCGACGAGCCCCTGCCGGAACCCCGCCGCGCCGGTCCGCTCACCCCTGTCCTGCGCCAACTCCTCGACAAACGCCCCGAGTCCCGCCCCGACGCCGATCAGGCGCGCAGACTGCTGGAAGCGGTGGCGCAGGCGCCGGAGACGGACTCGCCGACGACTCTGTTGCGGGGGCCCGGGGGAGGGCTTGCTGCGGTGCCGGGGGCCGGAGAGCAGGTTCCCGGTTCTTCGGTGCGGCCGACCGGATCGGATGCCCTTCCGCCCGATCCCACGCCCGTTTCCGCACCTGCTCCCACGCCCGATCCCACCTCCATACCCCAAGGCTTCGGCCCGCCTCTCGGCCCGGTGCCCCACCCGACCCCACCGACCGGGCCCATAGCGCACCCCGCCCACCCCCGTCGCAAGGCACGAGTCCTGATCGCCGCCGCTGCCGCAGCGGTCGTCCTCGTCGGCGCCGGAGTGGTCGTCGCCCACTACGTCAACTCCGGTGACGCGTCGGTCACTTCGCAGGGCGGCTCACCCCCGGCCCAGGACGCCGGCGACGTCTCGCCCACCGCACGCGCGGACGCCAAGCGCTCGGACTCCGCCAAGCCCACGGGACAGGGCGCCGACGGGACTCAGGCACCGACGCAGCAGCACACCGGCAAGGGTGGGGACACGACAGCCGGGCAGTCTCCGACCGGCTCGCCGAGCAGGTCCACGTCCTCCGGCGGCGGAGGCACGGGCGGCAACAGCACCCCCACCGGCGGAACCAGCGCCAGTTCCAGCCCTGCCCCGGCCTGCCAGTCCATCGGCGGCGGCAAATACAACTGCCAGGTGTGGCGCACCGCCAAGTCCTACACCGCGTCCGGCACCGAGGTAGGCGTCCTCGGCGAGGGCACCAACTACTTCTACTGCCAGCAGAACCTGGGCCGCCGCGAGACATATGGCGAGTGGACCAACGTCTGGTGGGCGAAGACGGACGACGACAGCGGCAACACGAACGTCTATGTCAGCGACGTCTACATCAAGGGTGGGGGCAACGACGAGCCGGTCCCGGGGTTGCCGGTCTGCTGAGGCCTTACGAAGCGCTCCAGACCGGACACCGTCACCAACCCCTCCTCCCGGAACAGCCGCGTACCCCGCTCGCACAACTCCCGGTCGGCGCTCGCCCGGGCGCAGAACTCCTCCGGCGTCCGCCCGAACAACTTCCTCAACTCCGGTGAGGCGGCGAGAAGTTCGGTGAGCAGCGCCCGCTCGCCCGGATGCCGACGCGGCACACCCGTGCCGTCACGCAGCACCCCGTACCGGTTGACATAGACATACGCGCCCCGCAGCGACTCCCCGGACTCCGACGCGAAACGGAACTCCGGCCCGGTCAACCACGCCCGGTCGTACGCCCCTTCACTCGCGTCCACCGCGGCGAGCTGCCGCGCGTCGAACCACGTCACGAACAACTCCCGTACGACACCGGGTGAGTTGACCGGCGACGCGGACACATAGCCCACGCGGCTCACATGCGCGGAGACACCGATGTCGACACCGGTGACCCGGACCTTCACCATCGGCACGGGGGAGTCGATCCCGGACTCCGCCATCTTGTGCCGGAGTTGGGCGGGGCAGGCGTTGGAACCGATGGCGAGGACAGGGGTGCGGTCCTCGTAGGTGACGCGGTCGTCCAGGGGCAACAGCCGGTCTCCGACGAGGAGTCCGGAGCCGGCGGGCCAGGCGCCCGGGTAGTCGAGCGGGAACTCGCGCGGTGCCCGGGCCAGCCCCAGAGCCTCCAGCGAACGGTCGTTCACGGTGCGGTTCAGTCCGTCGGCGGCAGCTCGCCCGAGCCCCGGGTGATCAGCCGGGTCGGCAACTCGATGCGTTCCGGGGCGATGAGCGTGCCGTCCAGCTGGCGGAAGAGGCGATCGGCGGCGGTACGGCCGAGGGCCGCCGCGTCCTGGGCGACGACGGTGACACCCGGCTGGAGCAGGTCGGCGAGCTCGAAGTCGTCGAAGCCCACGAGGGCGATCCGCCGGGACTGTTCGGCGAGGACCCGGACGACGGTGACCGTCACGCGGTTGTTGCCGGCGAAGATCGCGGTGACGGGGGAGGGGCCGGACAGCATCTCCTCGGCGGCCCGGCGCACCCGCACGGGGTCGGTCACGCCGAGGGACATCCAGGCGTCCTCGACCGCTATGCCGGCGTCCTCCATGGCGGCCCGGTAGCCGCGCAACCGCTCGGCGGCCGTGTGGATGCGGGGCATGTCACCGATGAAGCCGATGTGCCGGTGGCCGTGGGAGATGAGGTGGGTGACTCCCTCGTGTGCGCCGCCGTAGCTGTCGGACAGGACGACATCGGCGTCGATCTGTCCGGCCGGACGGTCCACGAACACGGTCGCGACGCCCGCCTTGATCTCCGGCTCCAGGTAGCGGTGGTCGTCCCCGGCCGGGATCACCACCAGACCGTCCACCCGTCGGGCGCACAGCGCGAGCACCAACTCCTGCTCGCGGTCCGGGTCTTCGGCGCTGGAGCCGTTGATGAGCAGGGCGCCGTGGGCACGGGCCACCTCCTCGACCGCGCGGCTGAGGGGGCCGTAGAACGGGTCGGCGAGGTCTTCCAGGACGAGGCCGATGCTGGCCGTGCGGCCCTTGCGCAGGACGCGGGCGCTGTCGTTGCGCCGGAACCCCAGTGCGTCGATGGCCTCCTGGACGCGGCGCTCGGTGTCCGGGGTGACGCCCGGCTCTCCGTTGACCACCCGCGACACCGTTTTCAGGCCGACACCGGCGCGCGCGGCCACGTCCTTCATGGTCGGACGGTTGCCGTAGCGGTTCTCGGGGCGGCGGGCGGTCTCTGGCACGATGCGCTGTCCTGTCCTGTCGTCCACGGGGGATGCATAGGTCCATGGGTTTGTATGAGGATGTGGCGTCGAGCATAGAGCCTGGACAACGTTGTCATATGCGAGAGAGACTGTCCACCGATATCTCCGGCCTGCGCCCCCACCGCGAGACCGGTCCAACTCACCTTCTGGTGGTTCTCATGTTTGACGGGGAGATCTGACACTGATGCACACCGACCTCGTGGCCGCGCTCGACATCGGCGGCACCAAGATCGCCGGGGCGCTGGTGGACGGCCACGGCAAGATCCTGGTGCGCGCGCAGCGCCCGACGCCCTCGCAGGACGACGGCGACACCGTGATGCGGGCCGTGGAGGAGGTGCTCGCGGAACTCACCGCATCGCCCTCGTGGTCCCGCGCGAGCGCCCTCGGCATCGGCAGCGCGGGTCCCGTGGACGCCTCCGCGGGCACCGTGAGCCCCGTCAACGTGCCCGGCTGGCGCGACTATCCGCTCGTCGAGCGGGTGCGTGCGGCGGCCGGTGACCTGCCCGTGGAGCTGATCGGCGACGGCGTGGCGATCACGGCGGCCGAGCACTGGCAGGGCGCCGCGCGCGGGCACGCCAACGCGCTGTGCATGGTGGTCTCCACGGGAGTCGGCGGCGGCCTCGTCCTCAACGGCCAGCTGCATCCCGGGCCGACCGGCAACGCGGGCCACATCGGCCACATCAGCGTGGACCTGGACGGCGACGCCTGTCCGTGCGGTTCGCGCGGCTGCGTGGAGCGGATCGCCAGCGGTCCCAACATCGCCCGGCGGGCGGTCGAGGGCGGCTGGCGGCCGGGCCCGGACGGCGACACCTCGGCCGCCGCGGTGGCCGCCGCCGCCCGCGCGGGCGACCCGGTCGCCGTGGCCTCCTTCGAGCGGGCCGCGCAGGCCCTCGCGGCCGGGATCGCCGCCACCGCGACCCTCGTCGAGATCGACATCGCCGTGATCGGCGGCGGCGTCGGCAAGGCGGGCGACGTGCTCTTCACGCCGCTGCGCAAGGCGTTGAGCGACTACGCGACGCTGTCCTTCGTACGGCGGCTTACGGTGACGCCGGCTCAGATGGGCACGGACGCCGGGCTGGTGGGAGCGGCCGCGGCCGCGCTCGCCCGTCAGGCGAACAACGCGACCGCGGCCGGGGTGTGAGGCGCGGAACGGACGAAACGTTCGTTCAGTGGCCTACGCCCCTGCTCAGCACGTGAGTTGAGCGTCCGCCCAGTCCGCGTGGTCCGAGTCGATCCCGTCGCCGCCGTCGGTGACGACGAGTCGGACCACCTGGGCGCCGGTCACGTCCGCCGTGACCGGCTGGGCGGGCATCGCGTTGGTGAGGACGCCGGTCGAGGCGACCTTCGTGCCGTCCGCCCAGATCTCGAACGCGACGGTCCCGTTGGCCCCCTTCTCGTCGTCCACACCGACGTCGGCGGTGACCTTCTCGCACGCCTTCCCGGTGTAGTACTCCACCTCGCTCTCGGCGTGCACACCGAGCCCCTTGGCGTAGACGACTCCGCCGAGAGTGATCGGATTGCCGTCCCCGGCCGCGCTCTCCCCGTTGCTGGTGTTGCGCTCAACGGGCCCCCATCCATTGGCCGTCGACATCCAGGGAAGGTCACCGAGGTACGAGGTGCCCGCAGGCGGAGCGACCACCACGGACGCGGTGAACGGCAGGGTGCTGGTGACGCGCGTACCGCTCGGCGAGCGGTAACTCGCCTTCAGCGCGAGGTCGTACGACCCCGTGGGTGTCCCCGAGGGAGCGGTGACCGTCCACTTGGTGCGCAGCGACCTGCCGGTCGACACCGCTTTCGCGGTCGTCGACGACCTGGGCCGGATCTTCCAGCCGGCGGGCCCGGTCAAGGTCACGGAGACCTGTTCGGCGGTCGTACGGCCGAGGTCGGTCACCGTCGTCGTGAGCGGGGTCGGCGTCGCCGCCTGGACCAACGGAGCGCCGCCCAGGCCGAGTTCGACGGCGGGCGGGTTCTTGACGGACTGCCGGTCGGCGAAGACCCGTACGAGGACCGTGCCGTGGGCCGGGACGGTCGCGGAGATCGTGCCCGCGGTGTTGTAGCTCTTGTGCTGCCACAGATCGCGCAGGGTGTACGCGCGGGCGTTCGGGAGGCCGACTGCCGTCGCCGTGGTGGCGATGCGCTGGGCACTGGCGGACTCGTTGAAGAGCGCGACGCTGCGGCTGCCGTCCTTCATCTCCTTGGCGACGACCCAGCGCCCGTCCTCGGACGTGACAACGTTGCCCTGCTTGCCCAGCGGGTCCTGGTCGACCGCGATGACCTCCTTGTTGTCGAGGATGTCGAAGGTCGCGTCGGTCGCCTTGCGCAGGTCCGAGCCGATGAGGAGCGGCGCGGCCATGATCGACCACATGGAGAAGTGCGAGCGGTACTCGGTGTCCGTCATACCGCCGTTGCCGACCTCCAGCATGTCGGGGTCGTTCCAGTGCCCGGGTCCGGCGTACTGCGCGAGCGGGAGGTTCTGCTTGAGGATCGACAGCATCGAGCCCCAGTTGTCGCTGATGTCACCGGTGGTGCGCCACAGGTGCCCGACGTTCGAGGCCCACTCCCAGGGCTTGTTCTCGCCCCATTCGCAGATGCTGAAGACGATGGGCCGGCCGGTCGCCTTCAGGGCGTCGCGCATGGTCGTGTAGCGCAACTTGGCGTCCACGCCCTGGTTGTTGCAGTTGTCGTACTTGAGATAGTCCACGCCCCAGTCGGCGAACTGCCGTGCGTCGCTGTACTCGTGGCCCAGGGCGCCGGGGAAACCGGCGTCGTTGCAGGTCTTGGTGCCCGCGCTGGTGTAGATGCCGAGCTTGAGTCCCTTGGAGTGCACATAGTCCGCGACGGCCTTGATGCCGTGCGGGAAGCGGACCGGGTCGGGGACGAGCTTCCCGTCGGCGTCGCGGTTCGGCAGGGCCCAGCAGTCGTCGAGGTTGACGTACTGGTAGCCGGCCGCCTTGAGGCCCTTGGCGACGAAGAGGTCCGCGATCCCCTCGACCATGGACTCGTTGAACTCGGCGCGGCAGTTGGTGGAGTTCCAGTTGTTGAAGCCCATCGGAGGTGTGAGCGCCTGACCGTCGGCCAGGGCGGGGGATAGGGGGTCCTGCACGGGGGCGGCGACCGCGGGTGCGGCCAGGCCCGCTGTACACAACAGCCCTGCTGCGACCGCTCCTACCAATCTTCGGCGGGTCGTGCGGGTGTAGGGGTGACGCATGGTGACCTTCCTCCGGACTCGCGAGAGATGGGATCACTTCCTGTGCATGCCATGTGCGCGATTACGGTAGGACGTGTCCAACTCTGTTGGAAGAGTTGCGTATTGATTGTTCGACTTTCCATCGCGCGCCTTTTGAACGCGTTCAACTTTCTGCGCTAGGCTCACTCCCGAACAGAAGGGGGAGCCCTGTGAAGATCGTCATTCCCGGTGGAACGGGACAGGTGGGCGCGATCCTCGACCGCGCCCTGACCGAGGCCGGCCATGAGGTCGTCGTCCTGACCAGGCGGCCGAAGCGCGAGGGCGAGGTGTGGTGGGACGGCGAGCACCTGGGCTCCTGGGCCCGGGAGATCGACGGCAGCGACGTGGTGATCAACCTGGCGGGCCGCAGCGTCAGTTGCCGCTACACCCCCGCCAACCTGAAGGCCATGATGGACTCACGCGTGCACTCCACCCGGGTCGTCGGCGAGGCGATCGCCGCCGCCGCGCACCCGCCACGCGTCTGGCTCCAGATGAGCACCGCCACCGTCTACACCCATCGCTACGACGCCCCCAACGACGAGGCCACCGGCCTGATCGGCGGCGCCGAACCGGACGTCCCCGGCTACTGGGCGTACAGCGTCGAGATCGCCAAGAACTGGGAGCGCGAGCAGGAGCGGGCCGACACCCCGCACACCCGCAAGGTGGCCCTGCGCGCCGCGATGGTGATGAGCCCCGACCGGGGCGGTGTCTTCGACGTGCTGCTCGGGCTGGCCCGGCTCGGGCTCGGCGGTCCGGTCGCGGGCGGCGCCCAGTATGTGTCCTGGATCCACGACCAGGACTTCGTCCGTGCGGTGGAGTTCCTCATTGCACGCGACGACATTGCCGGGCCGGTGAACCTCGCCGCCCCGGGTCCGCTCCCGCAACGCGCCTTCATGCGCGTCCTGCGTGCCGCCCGGGGCATCCCCGTGGGCCTGCCCGCGACGAAGTGGATGGCCGAGCTGGGCGCCTTCGTGCTGCGCTCGGACACCGAACTCCTCCTGAAGAGCCGGCGGGTCGTCCCGGGGCGGCTGCTGGCGGAGGGGTTCACCTTCGACCATCCGCAGTGGCCCGAGGCGGCCGTGGATCTCGTACGGCGGTCGCGCGGCGGAGCGGTTTCCACCCGGCGGCCGGTCCGGGCGTGACCCCGGCGCGCTTCGTCAGTTGAACGGGGCATGAAGAAGCGCAGCATGCTGGCCATCGCCTCCCTCGCCACCGGTTTCGTCGTCGCCGCGATCACTCCGTCGCACTCCCACGACCACGACGTACTCGGCGATCTCAACGTCAAGGACACCGTGGGCTCCATGGACCACCTCGTCAGCGACGGCAGCCTCGCCGTCGACGAGGGCGCCCTGGGAGAGAACAGCTGATACCTGTCCATAGCGCACGGCGCCGGTGCCTCGTCGGAGGGGGCACCGGCGCCGTCGTTTGCGCGCTCTCAACTGGGGCTGGTTTCCGTGGCAGGGTGGAACGGGCAAGCCTCAGGGGGCCAACAGAAGAGGGGGACCTGTGACCGTCGTCTGGATCAACGGCGCGTTCGGTGCAGGCAAGACCACCACCGCACGGGAACTGATCGACCTGATCCCGAACAGCACGCTCTTCGACCCCGAGATCATCGGCGGGGCACTCCCGAACCTGCTCCCGCCCAAGCACCTCGCGGAGGTCGGCGACTTCCAGGACCTGCAGATCTGGCGACGGCTCGTGATCGACACGGCCGCCGCCATGCTCGCCGAGCTCGGCGGGACCCTCGTCGTCCCGATGACCCTGCTGCGCCAGGAGTACCGCGACGAGATCTTCGGCGGCCTCGCGGCCCGCCGGGTCGCGGTCCGGCATGTTCTCCTGGCACCGGCGGAAACGATCCTGCGCGAGCGAATAGCCGGCCGGGAGATCCCGCCGGACCTCCCCGACGGCGAGCTGCGGACGCAGCAGTGGGCGTACGACCACATCGAGCCGTACCGCGCCGCACTCGCCTCCTGGCTCACCGCCGACGCTCATCTCGTCGACACCAGTGCCCTCACCCCGTACGAGACGGCCTGCCGGATCGCCGACGCCGTCGGCAGCGGCACCGTCCCCGTCTGCGACATCGTGCAGACCCCGGAGCCCACCTCCGAGACCATCGCGGCCGGAGTGCTCCTCTTCGACGAACAGGACCGGGTCCTGCTCGTCGACCCCACCTACAAGGCCGGCTGGGAGTTCCCCGGCGGCGTCGTCGAACGCGGCGAGGCACCCGCCCGGGCCGGCATGCGCGAGGTCACCGAGGAGACCGGCATCGTCCTCGACGACGTACCCCGGCTGCTCGTCGTCGACTGGGAACCACCCGCTCCACCCGGCTACGGCGGGCTGCGCCTCCTCTTCGACGGCGGCCGGCTGGGTGCCGCCGAGGCGGACCGACTGCTGCTGCCAGGACCGGAGTTGCGCGGCTGGTGCTTCGCCAGCGAGCAGGAGGCCGCGGACCTGTTGCCGCCGGTCCGCTACGAGCGGCTGCGGTGGGCGCTGCGGGCCCGGGAACGAGGGGCCGCGCTCTATCTGGAGGCGGGCGTACCGGTTGGCTGACGACCCGTCAATTTGCGGTCTGTTCAACGATGTTGGACGGGACTTTGCTATTCCGGGGACACCACCTGGCGATTTTGCGGGGCATGGGTCATTCCGATAACAAAGCGAGGGTGAATTGTCGCCTTCCCGGTATGAACAGGAACGTGAAGAAGGTACATCGGAGCTCTAACGTCTTTGCGCAGCTCAGTTCTCTCGCGGCCACCGGCCGCCTCGACGGGACCGGACATTTCGCCGGTCGAAGGAGAGGAACATGCGCGCGCCATCCTCGGCCCTCACCCGGGCCCTCACCCTCGCCGCCGGGCTCACCCTGGTGCTCACCGCCTGCAGCAGCGGCGGTGGGGGCGGCAGCCCCAACAAGGGGACTTCGGCCGGACTCACGTCCTGCAACACCGTGGGTCAGGCCAACACCTGCAACTCGGCCGCCACCAAGTCCGGCGGAACGTTCACCTATGTGCTGGAGAAGAACATCCAGCAGTGGAACGTCCAGGACGTCAACGGCAACACCTTCGAGAACGCCGAGGCCATGGAGGTCGTCCTGCCTCAGGTGTTCATACCCCAGCCGGACTTCACCGTCACTCTGAACACCGACCTGGTGACCTCGGCCACGCAGACCAGCACCAGCCCGCAGACCATCGTCTACAAGATCAACCCCAAGGCGGCGTGGAACGACGGCACGCCCATCACCGCCGACGACTTCACCTACTACTGGCGCACCAACAACGGCAAGGACTGTCCGCCGCCGCCCGCCAGCGACTCCACGCAGACCAAGGGCTGCCTGCCCCAGAGCACCGCGGGCTACGACCGGATCAAGTCCCTCACGCCTTCCGACAACGGCAAGACCTTCACCATGGTGATGTCCAAGTCGTACTCGGACTGGAAGTCGCTGTTCGGCGGGGGCTATCCGCTCTACCCGGCCCACACCGCAGAGAAGATCTCCGGCGCCAAGGCCGGTGACGCCGCCGCCATGACGGCCACGCAGATGGCGCAGGCCTGGCAGTACTTCCTGAAGACGCCGCCCACCAAGTACCCCACTGCTGGCGCCTACAAGATGCAGCAGTGGGTCGACAACGACCATGCCACCTACGTGCCCGACCCCAAGTGGACCGGTGCGAAGAAGGCGACCCTCCAGCGGCTGATCTTCAAGGTGATCTCGGACGCCACCCAAGAGCCAACAGCGTTGAAGAACAACGAGGTTCAAGGCATCTACCCGCAGCCCGAGGTGGACCTGGTCAACCAGGTCAAGGACATCCCCGGCGTCACCTACACCATCGGCAACGGTCTGACCTGGGAGCACTTCGACCTGAACCTGCACAACCCGGTGATCGGCAAGTATCTGGCGCTGCGGCAGGCGATGTTCACCGCGATCAACATCAAGGACATCATTGCCAAGACGGTCGGTCAGTTCGACCCGGCCGTGAAGCCGCTCGGCAGCCACAACTTCGTTCCCGGGCAGGCCGGTTACAAGGACCTGGTCACCAGCACCGGCCAGGGGTCGGGTGATCTGACCAAGGCCAAGAAGTACCTCACGGACGCCAAGTTCACCGGGGTGGGCACGGCGTTGAAGACGCCGGACGGCAAGGCCGTCGGACCCTTCAACTGCCGTTACACCACCGGCAACCAGATCCGGCAGAGCGAGTGCCAGATCCTGCAGAGCAACCTGGCGAGCCTCGGTATCAAGGTCACCATCAAGCCGATCGGCGCCGCCGACCTCGGCACGGTCCTCGCGGGGCACCAGTACGACATCATCGTGTTCGCCTGGGTCGCGGCACCGTTCCCGACCAGCAACGCCCAGCAGAACTGGTTCACCGGCGGTGGCGGCAACTTCGGTGGCTACAGCAACAAGACGGCCGACTCCATGATCTCCCAGGCCGTGGGCGAGACGGACGCGACGAAGGCGGCGGCCCTGCTCAACCAGGCCGACCAGCTCATGGTGAACGACGCCTATGTGCTGCCGCTCTACCAGAAACCGACGTTCCTCGCCGTGCAGACGCGGTTCGTGAACATGCGGAACAACGCCACGAATGTGGGCCCGGCCTACAACACCGGCGAGTGGGGCCTGAAGAAGTAGTCCCACAGCCTGAGAGAACAGCTCCACCGGCACGCCCGTCGAGCCCGGCCCCGGCGACACCGGGGCCGGGCCCCGACCACGGACGGCATCCCCGACCCGCCGGCCTCCGAGAGAAGACCGCATGCTCGCCTACACCGTGCGCCGCATCCTCGTCTCCATACCCGTCCTCATCGTCTCGACGTTCATCGTGTTCCTCGTCGTCGTCAACTCCGGCGACCCTGTGGCCAATTTCGCCACCTCACGCCAACCCGCGCCCAGCAAAGCCGCGGTAACCGCCTTCGCCCGGCACATCCACGCCAACCAGCCCGTGATGGAACGCTATTGGAACTGGATCACCGGCGTCCTGCACGGCGATTTCGGCCCGTCCGTGCAGGCCAACCTGAACATCGGACACGACCTGTTCACTCGTTTCAAGGTGACCATCACCCTGGTCGCCGCGGCCATGATCCTCGCGCTGATCATGGCAGTGGTGTTCGGCGTGTTCAGCGCCATCCGCCAGTACTCCGCCGCCGACTACACCATCACCTTCTTCGGCTTCCTGTTCCTCGCCATGCCGGTGTTCTGGTTCGCGGTCCTGCTGAAGCAGGCCGGGATCTGGTTCAACGAGAAGACCGGCAGCCAGTTCCTCGGCACGATCGGCGAGAAGTCCCCGTACCTCGAAGTCGACACCACCTGGAACCAGTTCACCGATCACGTGGGCCACCTCATCCTGCCCACCATCACCCTCGCCCTGGTCTCCTTCGCGTCCTGGACCCGCTACACCCGCGCCTCCATGCTGGAGGTCCTCAACAGCGACTACGTACGGCTCGCCCGCGCCAAGGGCCTCAGGCGCGGCAAGGTGATGACACGGCACGCGCTGCGCACCGCCCTCATCCCGCTCGCCACCGTCACCGCGCTCGACATCGCGATCATCCTGGGCGGCGCGGTGATCACGGAGACGATCTTCCAGTGGCACGGCATGGGCGAGATGCTGGTGCAGGCGGCGACCACGCTCGACGTCTACCGCACCATGGCCTGGCTGCTGCTCTCCGCCGTCGTCGTCATCGGGTTCAACCTCATCGCCGATCTCCTCTACGCCGTACTCGACCCGAGGATCCGCTATGACTGACATCGAGGCACCGGGGTCCGCGGGCACCCAACTGCCGCCCGGCGACCGCGAGTTCACCGTACGGCAGCGCACCCAGACCCAGCTGGTGCTGCGCCGCTTCGTGCGGCACCGGGCCGCGATGGTCAGCCTGGTGGTGTTCGTGCTGATCATCCTGTGGGCGTTCATCGGCCCGCACCTGTGGCACTACTCGTACGAGAAGTACACCGAGGACAACTCCAAACCGCCGTCCTGGAAGCACCCGTTCGGCACCAACTCCTCGGGATACGACGCCTACGCACAGGTCATGCGCGGCACCCAGACCTCGCTGAAGATCGCCATCATGATCGCGCTCGGGTCCACCCTGGTGGGCGCGATCTGGGGCGCCATCGCCGGCTTCTACCGGGGTGTCGTCGACGCGGTCATGATGCGCATCGCCGATCTCGTGCTGACGCTGCCCCTGTTCGCGATCGCCCTGGTCATCTCCTCCCGCACCGGCGGCTCCTGGTACTGGATCGCCATCGTGATCGCCGGACTGACCTGGGCGTACGTCGCCCGGGTCGTGCGCTCCTCGGTGCTGTCGCTGCGCGAGAAGGAGTTCATCGAGGCGGCGCGGGCGCTCGGCGCCTCGGACGCGCGGATCATCTTCCGGCATCTGCTGCCCAACGCCCTCGGCCCGATCATCGTCAACGCGACGATCCTGGTGGCGACCGGCATCCTCACCGAGACCGCGCTCTCCTTCCTCGGCTTCGGCGTCCAACCGCCCGACACCTCCCTGGGGTTGCTGGTCTCCCAGGCGCAGACGGCGGTCGACACCCGGCCCTGGCTCTTCTACATCCCCGGCGCGTTCATCATCGCCATCGCGCTGACCATCAACTTCATCGGCGACGGACTGCGCGACGCCTTCGATCCCCGGCAGCAAAGGGTGCGACAGTGACGACCACGAGTCATGGAGTGCACGAGGTTCCCGTGACGTCCGCCGTGCTCGAAGTCGACGACCTCAGCGTGGAGTTCGGCACGGAGGACGGGCTGGTGCGGGCCGTACGCGGTGTCGGCTACCGGCTCGACCGCGGCGAATCGCTGGGCATCGTCGGCGAGTCGGGGTCCGGGAAGTCGGTGACCGCCCTCGCCGTGATGGGGTTGCTGCCGACCGGCGCCAAGGTGCGCGGCTCGGTCCGCTTCGAGGGCACCGAGCTGCTCGGTCTGTCCGACGCGCGCCTGTCGGACCTGCGCGGCAGCGGCATCGCGATGATCTTCCAGGACCCGATGACCTCCCTCAACCCCGTCTACAACGTGGGCTACCAGATCAGCGAGACCCTGCTCCGCCACAACCCCGAGATGAAACACAAGGACGCCCGCAGACGGGCCGTCGAACTGCTCGGCACGGTCGGCATCCCCAGCCCCGAACGACGCGTCGACAGCTACCCGCACGAGATGTCCGGCGGGATGCGCCAGCGCGTCGTCATCGCGATCGCCATGGCCAACGACCCGGACGTGATCATCGCCGACGAGCCGACCACCGCCCTCGACGTCACCGTGCAGGCGCAGATCCTCGAAGCCCTGGAGACCGCCCGCGCCGAGACCGGAGCGGCCCTCGTCCTCATCACCCACGACCTCGGTGTGGTGGCCGGCCACACCGACCGGGTCGCGGTCATGTACGCCGGCCGGATAGTGGAGACGGGATCGGTCGAGGACATCTTCTACACCCCGCGCATGCCCTACACCCTGGGCCTGCTCGGCTCCCTGCCCCGCCTCGACCGCGAGGAGGCACGGCTCACCCCCATCACCGGCTCACCGCCGAGCCTGCTCAACCTGCCACCCGGCTGCCCCTTCTCACCCCGCTGCCCGATGCGCCGGGACGTGTGCGACACGGACGAACCCGTCCTGCGCAGGGCCGGCGGCGACCTCCACCTCAGCGCCTGCCACTTCGCCGACGAACTCGTCGACACCGGCGCCGACCAGATCTTCGACGCGGTCGGCGCGGACACCGAGGCCCTGGCCCGTTTCGCCGACGCGGCGCCCGCCACGAATCCCGAGGAGGACCCCGTATGACCGCGCCCGCGCAGGCCGCCACCCCCCTGCCGCCGCTGCCCGGCCACGGCGGCACCGGCGAACCGGTCCTCCAGGTAAGGGACTTGGTCAAACACTTCCCGGTCATGTCCAAGGGAGTCGTCCGCCGTCGCGTCGGCGAGGTGCACGCCGTCTGCGGGGTCTCCTTCGACCTCTACGAGAACGAAACCCTGGGCCTGGTGGGGGAGTCGGGCTCCGGCAAGACCACGATCTCGCGCACCGTCCTCGGCCTGGAACGGGCGACCGCGGGCCAGGTCCGCTATCAGGGGCGTGAGCTCACCGAACTGAGCAGACGTCAGATGCGGCCCCTGCGACGGGAGCTGCAGATCGTCTTCCAGGATCCGTACGCCTCGCTGGACCCCCGGATGACCGTCCACGAGATCGTCGCCGAACCGCTGCGCATCCACGGGCGGTACGGGTCCGGGGCGGGCGCCGAGGTGAGCGAACTCCTGCGGCTGGTCGGGCTCAACCCCGAGCACGGCAACCGCTTCGCCCACGAGTTCTCCGGCGGACAGCGCCAACGCATCGGCATCGCAAGGGCGTTGGCGCTGCGCCCGAAGGTCGTCATACTCGACGAACCGGTGTCGGCCCTCGACGTGTCGATCCAGGCGGGCGTCCTCAACCTGCTGATGGACCTGCAGAGCGAACTGGGCCTGTCCTTCCTGTTCGTGGCCCACGACCTGTCGGTGATGCGGCATGTGGCGGGCCGGGTGGCCGTGATGTACCTGGGCCGCCTGGTCGAGATCGCCCCCGCCCGTCAGCTGTTCGCCCGCCCGGCGCACCCGTACACCCAGGCCCTGGTCTCCGCCATCCCGCTGCCCGACCCGCGCAAGGAACGCGCCCGGAAACGGATCACCATCCAGGGCGACGTCCCGAGCCCGGTGCGCCCGCCCAGCGGTTGCCGGTTCCGCACGCGGTGCCCGAAGTTCGCGGGCCAACTCACCGACAGCGAACGGACGTCGTGCGTCGAGGAGGTGCCGGCGCTGGTGGACCGGGGCGGTGGCAATCCGGTCGCCTGTCACTACGCGGAGAGCGTGGAGCTGTTGTAGCCGAGTTCCTCGGCGGACGGGTACGGCATCAGCCTGCTCTCGTCCATGAAGCGTCGGTTGAAGTCGCCCACGGTCAAGGCGAGTTGGGCGTAGCGGGAGATGAGTTCGGCGGCGGCCACGGGGATGCCCTCGGGCCGCCTGCCGTCGTCGGCGCACGCGCGGATGAAGTCCTCGCGCTCGTCCCTGCCGTAGCCGTACTGGTCCACGACGAGCCAGTGCACCAGGTAGGAGAAGGCGTAGGCGTGGTCGTAGTGAAGGTGGCGGTCGTAGAAGTCGCGTTCGTCCGCGGCTAGTCGGAAGCGCGGGGAGAGGGCGAGGCCGTAGTCGGCGAGGTAGAGCTGCCGGCCGTCGGTGAGGATGTTCTTGAAGTGGACGTCGAGGTGCAGGAGTTGCTGCTCGCGGAGGAAACCGGTGACGGCTTCGAGACCCTGTTCCACGAGGGCGCAGGCGGTGTCGGGGTCGCCGGTGCGGAGCTGTTCGGAGAGCCAGTCGTGGAGGGTGTGCGGCAGGTGTTCCATGAACAGCGTCAGGCTCGCGGACGCCGTGCGCAGGGCCTCGATGTGCTCACGCCCGGCGCCCCAGTAGGCCACGGTCCGCTCCACGTCGGAGAGTTCCTCGGGGAGCGACTGCTCCGGGTCGGGCAGGACCCGCCAGTGGTGCAGCAGCGGGAAGCCCGAAAACCGGTCGGACAGCACCCAGTTGGACGTCATCTCGTGGACGGCCAGCTCCCGCCAGACGCCGAAACCCGGGCTGGGGAGCGCGCCGATGCCGTAGTGGCAGAAGGCGGGTGCCCTGAACACGTTGGCCGTCGACCGCACGTTCTCCGGCCGCCGCTCCACATCGGTCAGCGGCATCCGCTTCGCGAACACCTTTCTGCCGTCCATCTCAATCAGCACCGAACGTCCGCCGATGCCGGACCCCAACGGAGTCCCCGCGTCGACCAGTTCGGCGAGTTCGTGGTCGGAGAGGAGGGCGAAGGACGTGGCGATGTCGGTGTGGGCGGCGACGCGCGCGGTGCGGGGCATGTCCCCATCCTCGTTCAGGCGGCGCCCAGTCGGACGGTCATCTCCACGGTCACCTCGTCGTCCGCGCCGAGACCGCACGGCTTCCGCACGGCGTTCTTGAGCGGCAGCAAGTATCCGCCGTCCTTGGGGAAGAGCGAGGTCGTGAACACGGCCTCGCCGATCCGCGCCTCGACCGGGATCACGCCCCAGCCGTACGAGGCCATGGCTGCGACCTCACGGATGTCCGCCGACTCCTCGTCCGGCACGGGGACGAAGTAGTACGGCGAAGGCCCGCGCCACTCGATCACCCGGCCGGTGAAGACGAACCGCACGGCTTCGGTGCCCCTTCCTCAAGTTCCTCAAGGACGGTCAGGAGTCGGTCAGTTGCCCGCGTAGTTCTGCAGGAACAGCGCCTCCGTCACCGAAAGGCGTTCCAACTCCTCCGGGGACACGCTCTCGTTGACCGCGTGGATCTGGGCCTCCGGCTCGCTGAGGCCGATGAGGAGGATCTCCGCCTGCGGGTAGAGGGCGGCGAGGGTGTTGCACAGGGGGATGGAGCCGCCCTGGCCGGCGTACTGCATTTCCTGGCCGGGGTAGGCGATCGCCATCGCGTCGGCCATGGCCGTGTACGCGGGGCTGGTGGTGTCGGCGCTGAAGGGCTGGCCCTGGCCGATCTGTTCGGTGCGGACGCGGGCGCCCCACGGGGTGTGGGCCTCCAGGTGGGACTGGAGCAGCTTGGTCGCCTCCGTCGCGTCGACGCCCGGCGGGACGCGGAGGCTGACCAGTGCGCGGGCGCCGGCCTGCACGGACGGGGTCGCGCCGACGACCGGCGGGCAGTCGATACCGAGGACCGTGACGGCCGGGCGCGCCCAGATGCGGTCGGCGACCGTGTCGGAGCCGATCAGTTCGACGCCGTCCAGCACCCTGGCGTCCTGGCGGAACTGCTCCTCGTCGTACGACAGCCCGTCCCAGGTCGCGTGGGCGGCGAGCCCGTCGACGGTCGTCGAGCCGTCCTTGGCGCGCAGCGAGTCCAGTACGCGGATCAGCGCGGCCAGCGCGTCGGGCGCGGCGCCGCCGAACTGGCCCGAGTGCAGGTTGCCTTCGAGGGTGTCGATCTGGACGCGCACCAGGGTCATGCCGCGCAGGGTCGAGGTCACGGTGGGCAGGCCGAGGCGGAAGTTTCCTGTGTCGCCGATCACGATCGTGTCGGCCGAGAGGAGTTCGGGGTGTTCCTCGGCGTACCGCTCCAGGCCGCCCGTGCCCTGCTCCTCCGAGCCCTCGGCGATCACCTTGATGTGCACGGGGATGCCGCCGTTGGCCTTGAGGGCGCGCAGTGCGAGCAGGTGCATGATCACGCCGCCCTTGCAGTCGGCGGCACCGCGCCCGTACCAGCGGCCGTCGCGCTCGGTCAGCTCGAAGGGCGGGGTGGTCCAGGCGGCCTCGTCGAGGGGCGGCTGTACGTCGTAGTGGGCGTACAGGAGCACGGTCTTCGCGCCCTCGGGGCCGGGCAGGTAGCCGTAGACCGACTGTGTGCCGTCAGGGGTGTCGAGCAGGGCCACGTCCTGGAAACCCTCGGCGCGCAGCGCGTCGGCGACCCAGTTCGCGGCGCCCTCGCTCTCGCTCTTCGGGAACTGGTCGAAGTCCGCCACCGACTTGAAGGCCACCAGCTCGCCGAGCTCAGTTCTTGCCCTGGGCATCAGCGAGGCGACGGTCTCGGCGACCGGATTCGACGACATGGGCACGCTCCTTGTGGGTGCGACGTTGTACGAATGATGCCGTCGATCCTCCCACAACGGCCTGTGGCGATGTCCGCCGTAGGATGCGGGGGACAGGTGCGGCAGCGGCTTGATCGGGAGCAGTAGACCATCGTGAGCAGCGAGAACTCTTCGGCGGACGACGTGCAGCGGGTGTGGGACGTCGTCGTGGTGGGCGCGGGACCCGCGGGGGCCTCGGCCGCCTATGCGGCGGCCGTCGCGGGACGGCGTGTGCTGTTGCTGGAGAAAGCCGAGTTGCCGCGCTACAAGACGTGCGGCGGCGGCATCATCGGACCTTCGCGCGACTCGCTCCCGCCCGGCTTCGACCTGCCGTTGAAGGACCGGGTGCACGCCATAACGTTCTCGAACAACGGACGTTTCACGCGTACCCGCCGGTCCCGGCAGATGCTGTTCGGGCTGATCAACCGGCCCGAGTTCGACCAGCAGCTCGTCGAGCACGCGCAGAAGGCGGGCGCCGAGCTGCGCACCGGCGTGACAGTGACACGAGTCGAGCAGCACGGCTCGGCGGTACCGGACCGCCGTACGGTCGCCGTGGTGCTGAGTGGCGGCGAGACGGTTCTCGCGCGGGCCGTCGTCGGCGCCGACGGCAGTGCCAGCCGCATAGGGGCGCACGTCGGGGTCAAGACCGACCAGGTGGACCTGGGCCTGGAGGCGGAGATCCCGGTGCCGGACACCGTCGCCGAGGACTGGAAGGGGCGGGTGCTCATCGACTGGGGCCCGATGCCCGGGAGTTACGGCTGGGTCTTCCCGAAGGGGAACACACTCACGGTCGGGGTGATCTCCGCGCGCGGTGAAGGCGCAGCCACCAAGCGGTACTTGGAGGACTTCATCGCCCGGCTCGGCCTCGCCGGCTTCGAACCGAGCATCTCCTCAGGGCACTTGACCCGCTGCCGGGCGGACGACTCGCCGCTCTCGCGCGGGCGGGTGCTGGTGTGCGGGGACGCGGCGGGACTCCTGGAGCCGTGGACCCGGGAGGGCATCTCGTTCGCGTTGCGCTCGGGACGGCTCGCAGGGGAGTGGGCGGTGCGGATCGCCGAGGCGCACGACGCCGTGGACACCCGCCGCCAGGCGCTGAACTACGCGTTCGCGATCAAGGCGGGGCTCGGCGTGGAGATGAGCGTCGGCAAGACCATGCTGGCGATCTTCGAGCGGCGCCCCGGACTGTTCCACGCGGCCCTCACCGGCTTCCGGCCGGCCTGGAAGGCCTTCATGGACATCACCCGGGGTTCGACCACACTGGGCGAGCTGGTACGCAGCCACCCCATGGCGCAGCGCGCGCTGACCGCCTTCGACCGCAGGACCGCGGAACCCGTGGCGCCGGTGGAGGCGGTGGAGTCCGCGGAGGGCGAGGCCGGCTCCTGACCGTGAGGTCAGTTCCTGACCGTGACGTGGAAGACGGGGTGGTCGTCCGCGATCCCCCGCAGTTCGTCGTCGGAGGAGTCGGGGCCGACTCCTCCGAAGAACACGCCGACCTCGGCCTTCCAGCGCTTGAGGTAGGCGCGCAGCAGCGGCACCTTGTCGTCGCCGGTGACCTCGGTCGCGGTGAACACGTCCACCTTCTTGCCGAGCCGCAGCTCACCGCCGCCCGCCGCCCGCATGTTGTGCGTCCACTGGACGTGCCCGCGCGGGGCGACGAGGTACTGCTGTCCGTCCACCGTCAGCAGGTTCACCGGGGTGGTCCGCCACTCGCCGCTCTTGCGGCCGCGGACCGCCAGCACCCGTGAACCCCAGACGCTGAGACCGCGGCGGGTGAACCAGGCGACGGCGCGGTTGAAGACGTTGACCGTGAACCAGCCGGGCTTCTGGACGTGCGTGCTCATGACGACTCCTGGGTTTTGGAGAGCGCGGCTCCCTTTTGTGAGCACTGCTCTCGCTCTCGGGGACAGTCTGCATCGGCTCGGCGATCCAAAGCAAGAGCAGTGCTCTCTTTTTTGTTCGCCGCTCTCGTTTGTGTGCACTGATCTGAATCCGTGCCACACTTGCCCGCATGAGCACCACACAAGGCGCCCGCGCCCGAGCCAGGATCGAGGTCACCGCGGCCATCAAGGACGAGGCGCGCAGACAGCTCGCCGCCGAGGGCGCCGCGAAGCTCTCGCTGCGCGCCGTGGCCCGTGAACTGGGCATGGTCTCCTCCGCCCTGTACCGGTACTTCCCCAGCCGCGACGACCTGCTGACCGCTCTCATCATCGACGCGTACGACTCCGTCGGGGAGAGCGCGGAAACGGCGCACGCCGAGGTCGTGGACGCGGGCCCGCTGCGGCGCTGGATCTCCGTGTGCGAGGCGGTGCGTGGGTGGGCGCTTGCGCATCCGCACGAGTACGCCCTGATCTACGGCTCGCCGGTCCCCGGGTATGTCGCCCCCGAGACCACCGTGCCGCCTGCCGCCCGTGTCGCCCTCCTCCTCATCGGCATCGCGCGGGACGCCCACCAGGCCGGCGCGCTGACCGAGCCTCCGCTCCCGGCCGACCTCCACCCCGAGGCGGAGCGTATGGTCGCGGACTTCGCCGGCGACCTTCCGCCCGGGGTGGCCGTGGCCCTGGTCGCCGCGTGGGCCGAGTTGTACGGGCTGGTCAGCTTCGAGCTCTTCGGCCAGTTCCGTCGTGTGGTGGAGGATCGGGGGCCGTTCTTCCGTCATGCGGTACGACGGCTCGGGCTTGGGGTGGGGCTCGCTGACGGGTGAGTGCTCCGCCGGGTGCGTGGTTCTTTGTCTGCGGGCCCGGTGGGGGCTGGTCGCGCAGTTCCCCGCGCCCCTTACGGGGGCGCTGTACTCCCCGGGGAGTATGAGTGATCACCCCGCCCGGCTGACGCCGCCGACCCCGCCCGGCGTCTAGCGTGACGTGCATGGACGAGCAGCCTGTACGCGGAGGGGGACCGCCCCGGTGGTGGCGCCACGGACCGCCGTGGGACGGGGTGGGAGCCCCGGCCCGGTGGCCGTGGCGTTCCACGCTGCTGGTCACCGTGTTCGTGCTGGTGGGCAGCAGCTTCGCCGGGCACGGCCAGCCCGACCGCGTCCCGCTCGACCCCTACGCGCGCGTGCTGCTCATCGTCGGCTCGGTGCTGCTCCTGTGGCGCCACCGCTACCCCGTAGGAGTGGCCTTCGGGACCGTGCTCGCCGCCGTGCTCTACTTCGGTGCCGGATACCCGTACGGCCCCGTCTTCCTGCCCGTCGCGCTCGGCTGCTTCGGCGCGGTCGTCGCCGGGCGCCGCTGGGCGGCCTGGACCGCGCTCGGCGCGCTCTGGGCGTCGCACCTCCTGATCGCGCACTGGCTCTACCGGTGGCTGCCCCCGCACCACGACCACGCGATGCCCTGGGGCCGTGAACTGGCCGTCGCCACCTGGTTGGTGGCCGTCGCCGCGATCTCCGAACTGGCCCGCACCCGCCGCGACCAGTGGGTCCGCGACCGGGCCGAGCGCGCCCAGGCGGCCCGCCGCCGCGCCGACGAGGAGCGGCTGCGGATGGCCCGCGAACTGCACGACGTCCTCGCGCACAGCATCTCCGTCATCAACGTCCAGGCGGGCGTCGGCCTCGCGCTTCTCGACTCCGACCCCGAGCAGGCCCGTACGGCCCTCACCACCATCAAGGCCGCCAGCAAGGAGGCGCTCGGCGAGGTCCGCCAGGTCCTCGACAGCCTGCGCACCCCGGGTGACGCGCCACGAGCCCCGGCTCCCGGCCTCGACCGGCTGCCCGAACTGGTGCAGCAGGCGGCGAGCGCGGGCCTCACGGTGGAGGTCGAGGGAACGCCGCCCCGCCTCCCGCCCGGCACCGACCTGGCCGCCTTCCGCGTTGTCCAGGAGGCCCTCACCAACGTCGTACGGCACTCGGGTTCGCGGCACGCGCGCGTGCACGTCGAGCACGGTCCCCGGGAGCTGCGGCTGCGCGTCGACGACGACGGGCCCGCGACCGGTGCGGAGGCCGGGGGCAGCGGCAACGGGCTGGCCGGGATGCGGGAGCGGGCCGCCGCGCTCGGTGGCACCATCGAGGCGGGCCCGCGCCCGGACGGCGGCTTCCGGGTGCTCGCCGTACTGCCGTTGAAGGTCACATCGAAGGAGGACGACCGGTGATCCGGGTACTGCTCGCCGACGACCAGTCGCTGGTCCGCGCCGGGTTCAAGGCGCTGCTGGACGCGCAGCCTGACATCGAGGTCGCGGGCGAGGCCTCCGACGGCGAGGAGGCGGTGCGCAAGGTGGGCGAACTGCGTCCCGACGTCGTCCTGATGGACATCCGCATGCCGCTGCTCGACGGCCTGGCGGCGACCCGGCGCATCACCGGGAACGGCGACCTGGAGGCGGTGAAGGTCGTCATGCTGACCACCTTCGAACTCGACGAGTACGTCTTCGAAGCGATCCGCTCCGGCGCCTCCGGCTTCCTGGTCAAGGACACCGAACCGGACGAACTCCTGCGCGCCGTAAGGGCGGTGGTCGACGGCGACGCACTGTTGTCTCCCGGAGTGACCCGACGTCTGATCGCCGAGTTCGCGGCCCGCTCCAAGGAACCGGCGACAGCCGACGCCCTCACCCAACTCACCGAGCGGGAACGGGAGGTGATGGCCCTGGTCGGTATCGGCCTCTCGAACGAGGAGATCGCGCGCCGCCTGGTCGTCAGCCCGCTCACCGCGAAGACCCATGTCAGCCGCACGATGGTGAAGCTGGGCGCCCGGGACCGGGCCCAACTGGTCGTGCTGGCCTACGAGTCGGGGTTGGTCCGCCCGGGCTGGCTGGGCTGAGTCGCCGCCCGCCGATACCGGTACAGCACGGTCGCCACGCGCACGAAGAACACGACGGGCAGCAGCACGAGCCCGGCTCGCGTCAGCACCGTCTCGACCGTGCCCGGCATTTCGAACAGCCACACCGGCCCGGTGACCGCCCCGAAGACGACGGCAGCCGCGAACACCGCGCTGACCAGCGCGTACCCGATCTCCACGGTCATCGCGTCCCGCTCGGCCTGTGTGCGCCGTCCCCCAGTCATGCTCATCCCGCGAGTCTCACACGCGTGCGCCCGGCGGGGCAGTCGGCCCCGCCGGGCGCACGGTCCTAGTAAGTCGGCCTGGTGTCAATCGCGCCCTGAAGGGGCGCGGGGCAGTGCCGAGGTGCGGCTCCGCCGCGTGGGCGCGACCAGCCACGACGGACCCGCAGACGAAAGCCGACCGCCCAGCGGAGCGTCTAGTCACGGACCGCAACGCGCTCCGCTTCCGCCTCCTTCACGGTGGACTTGGCGACCACGAGGGTCTCCTGGGCGCGACGGCCGCGCAGCCCCGGCAGGGTGATCAGCAGTCCGGCGACCGCGATGAACGTCACCACGATCAGCCCGGGCCGGTAACTGTCCAGCACCGCCTGCGGGGTGGCGTGCGCGGGGGCATGGGCGGTGACCACGGCCGTGACGACGGCCAGGAAGATCGCGCCGCCCACCTGCACCGAGGTGTTCAACAGCCCCGAGACCATGCCCTGTTCGTGGTCCTCGACCCCGTTGGTGGCCTGGATGTTCAGCGAGGGGAAGACCAGCGCGCAGGCCGCGCCGATCAGCACCATCGACGGCAGGATCACCGCCGCGTACCCCGGATCGAGGCTGACCCGCAGGAACAGCGCGTACCCGACGACCATCAGCGCGAAGCCCGTCGCGATCAGCCGCTGAGTGCCGAACCGGTCGACGATCGAGCCGACCTTCGTCGAGGACACCGCCACCACCGCCCCGGCCGGCAGGAAGGCGAGCGCCGTGTGCAGCGCGGACCAGCCGAGCAGCGACTGCATGTACAGCGTGACGAGGAACTGGAATCCGACGTACGACCCGAAGAACGCCATCGCGCCGAGCTGGGCGCGGATCTGGTTGCCGGAGCGCAGGACCCCGAGCCGGATCAACGGCCCGGCGGAGCGCCGCTCGACGTACACGAAGACGCTCAGCAGGACGGCAACGGCCAGGAAGGACAGGAGAGTTCGGGCCGATGCCCATCCGGCCTCGGGAGCCTGTACGACGGTGAAGACCAGCAGCAGCATCGACGCGGTGCCGAGGACGGCGCCGGGGACGTCGTAGCCGTTGTGGTCCTTCTCGCGCTCGCTGCGCGGCAGCAGCTTCAGGCCGGCGAGCAGGGCGATCAGCGCGATGGGCGCGGGGAGCAGCATGGTGAGCCGCCAACTGGCCTCCGTGAGCAGGCCGGAGAGCACCAGGCCCATCGAGAAGCCGGTGGCCGCGCAGGTGGTGTAGATGGACAGGGCGCGGTTGCGCAGCGGGCCCTCGGCGAAGGTCGTCGTGATGATCGACAGACCGGCCGGTGCGGTGAAGGCCGCGCTCAGACCCTTGATGAAGCGGCTGGCGATCAGCAGCGGACCCGAGTCGACGAGCCCGCCGAGCAGCGAGGCCACCGCGAAGACTCCCAGGGCGACCAGGAAGACCTGGCGCCGGCCCAGCAGGTCGGCGGTCCGGCCGCCGAGGAGGAGCAGTCCGCCGTATCCCAGGATGTAGCCGCTGACGATCCATTGGAGCGTCGAGGTGGAGAGGTCGAGTTCGGAGCCGATGGAGGGCAGGGCGACGCCGACCATCGACACGTCCAGCGCGTCCAGGAACATCGCGGCGCAGAGCACCAGCAGGGTGCCCCACAGCCGTGGGGTCCAGCGAACCGCCGACGACGGGGCCGCGGGAGGGGAGAGCGGAGAGGTCATGCCGCAGAGACTACATGCGTATGCATCGAATGCAAGCGCATTTAATTACGGTGCAATAAACCCTCTTCTCTGCTACGGTGCGCTCTCATGGCGGCGAAGAAGGCCGAGCAGGCGCTCGTGGACCAGTGGCGGGAGATGCTGGCGCTGCACGCCCGCACGCAGTGCGAACTCGACCGCACCCTGCACCAACACGGCTTGTGCGGCAGTGACTTCGAGGTGCTGGACGTGCTGGCCGGCGACGCGTGCGCCTATCGCGTCCAGGAGATCTCCGAACGCGTCCATCTCAGCCAGAGTGCCCTGTCCCGGCTGATCGCCCGGCTGGAGAAGGACGGCCTCGTCGAGCGCGGCATGTGCGCGGAGGACCGCCGGGGCGTGCGCGTGACCCTCACGGACAAGGGGCGCGACCTGCACGGCGAGGTACTCCCGCTGCAGCGCGCGGTGTTGACGAGGATGCTGTCCGACTGACGGACCGTCAACTTCAGGTGATGGCCGACTTCTCCCGCCACAGCGCGGCGAGCGACGCGTCCCCGGAGACGGCCGGGAACGGCGTCCGGTTCCACAGAGCGAGGTACAACCGCCCAGCGGGACCGGCCAGTTCGCAGTCGGCTTCCCCGGTGTCGCCCCGCTCGGCGGCGGGTGGCTCCTGAGACAGCCGTACGGTCCACACGGCGTCGTCCGTGTCCGTGGCGCGCACCCGCAGCACCCGGGGCTCCGCGCTGCGCACCCGGCTGCGGCTGCGGGCGTGGAAGCCGCGGAGCAACTCGTCGATGCCGTCGGCCGCGAAGTCCGGGGCGATGGCGGCGGGTGTGCCGCCGCGTGCCGACTCCGCGTCCAGCCGGTGCACGGTCGTCTCGTGCGCCTGCCGTCTGGCCCAGAACGCGAGTGGCGACGGAGCCGGCAGGAAGTACCAGCACGCCACGTCGGGCGGGGCGCCGGCGAGGGTGTCCACGAGACGCCGGTGCCCCTGCCGGAACCAGGCCACCAACTCGGCGCCGTCCAGGTCCGGCAGGCCGCCGTCGGGGTGGTACGCGGTGTGTCCCTCGGCGACGAACGCGGTCGCCCAGCGATGCACCATCCCCGTGTGCCGCAGCAGATCCCGCACCCGCCACTCCGGGCAGGTCGGCACCTCGGCGTCGGCGCCCGCCTCCTCGGCGGCCGAGGCCAGCAGGCCGCCCTCCCGGTCGAGGGTCCCCACGAACGCATCGGTGTCCATGCCGCCGAGTGTGCCGTATGGAGCGCGGTCGAAGGCGAGGGGAGGGCGGCCGGGCGGGTCGCTTCAGCCGGTGGCGAGTGCCTTGCGCAGAACGGTGACGGCCAGGGTGATGGCGGCCTCGGCGGCGTGCGTCTCGCGCAGGGCGTTGAGCATCACGAAGTCGTGGATGATGCCCTGGAAGCGGACCGCGGTGACGGGGACTCGGGCCTCGCGGAGCTTGTTGGCGTAGGCCTCGCCCTCGTCGCGCAGGACGTCGGCCTCGCCGGTGATGACGAGGGCCGGGGGCAGTCCGGCGAGTTGTTCGGTCGTCGCCCGTAGCGGTGAGGCGGTGATCTGGGCGCGTTCGGTCTCGTCGGTCGTGTACTGGTCCCAGAACCACTGCATGCCGTCGCGGCGCAGGAAGTAGCCGGTGGCGAACTGGTGGTAGGAGGCAGTGTCGAAGTTCGCGTCGGTCACCGGGTAGAACAACACTTGCTGGACCAGGGGGACATCGCCGCGTTCCTTGGCCATCAGTGTCAGCGCGGCGCTCATGTTGCCGCCGACCGAGTCACCGGCGACGGCGATGCGCGCGGCGTCGAGGTTCTTGGTCGCGCCCTGTTCCACGACCCATTGGGCGACCGTGTAGTTCTGCTCGATGGCGACCGGGTAGCGGGCTTCGGGGGAGAGGTCGTACTCGGGGAAGACGACGGCGGCACCGGCGCCGACGGCGAGTTCGCGTACCAGCCGGTCGTGGGTGTGGGCGCTGCCGAAGACCCAGCCGGCGCCGTGGATGTAGATGATCACGGGGAGCGGGCCGGTGGCCCCGGCGGGGCGGACGATGCGGGTCCTGACCTGTCCGGTGGGGCCGCCGGGGACGGTGATCCATTCCTCGTCGACGGCCGGCTTCGCGATGTCGCCGGACTGGACCTCGTCGACCGCCTTGCGGCCCTCGGCCGGGGTGAGGTCGAAGAGGTAGGGCGGGTTCGCGGTCGCGTCGGCGAAGGCCTGAGCCGCGGGTTCGAGGACGGGGCGGGGTGCGGTGCTGTCGGTCATGACGATCTCCTCGCAAGCAGGTGCCGTGGGCGGGCCCCGGTGGGGTCCGGGCCGGTGGTGTGGCACAAGCGTGCGATTAAGTCGTGCACAACTAAAGCGTGCTCGATAGGATCGACCGGACCTGAACGATAAGGTGGTGATTGCCCTGAAGGGCACCGGAGCGAGGAGTCGCACCATGAGCCCAGCCGCCGCGGAACCGGCCGAGGGATCGTTGCTCCTCGACGACCAGCTGTGCTTCGCGCTGTACGCGGCCTCCCGCGCGGTGACCGCCCGCTACCGGCCGCTGCTCGACGAACTGGGCCTGACCTACCCGCAGTACCTCGTCATGCTCGTCCTCTGGGAACAGGACTCGATCTCCGTACGGGAACTGGGCGCCGCGCTCCAACTGGAATCCAGCACGCTCTCCCCGCTGCTGAAGCGGCTGGAGGCGAACGGACTGCTGCGCCGCGAACGCCGGCTCGACGACGAGCGCTCGGTCGCCATCCGGCTCACCGACACCGGCGCGCTGATGCGGGAGCGGGCCGCCGCCGTGCCGCTCGCGATCGGCAACGCGATGGGTCTGACCCCCGACCAGGACGCTCTGGCGAAGCAGCTCCTCCGGCTGATCACGGCCAACGTCGCCGCCGGCTGACCGGCCTCCCACCTGCGCGTTCATGCCCCGCGGAGCGGTGTGTCGTCGCCGCTGTTCACCTTAGTTTGCAGGCCCAACGGCATCTCCAGGACCGGGTCCCAGGTATACGGTCCGAAGCGATTTCCCGAAAAGAAATGGCTTACGTCAATGGAGATTCAAGCCGGACAACCACGTCAGCCTCCGGGCCATGGGACACGACTGACGGAGTCGGCACCGTCACCCCCGCCGTAGCCACGCACGGAACGCCACACGCAGTTCACACCCGGTCAACCCACCCCGTACGACGACGTTTAGAGGTGCCATGCCGACCCTGGTCTCCGAAGTCTCGCCTCCGTCCCCCCAGCCGGACTCCCCGTCCCGCCACGTCACCGCCACCATCCTGCTGGCCTGCCTGGGAGTCTTCGTCTCCTACCTGCCGGTCGTCGGTGTGTCGGTGGCGCTTCCGGTGATCCAGCAGGCGCTGGACGCCTCCACCACGGGGCTCCAGTGGATCACCGACGCGTTCATCCTCCCGACCGCCGCCCTGCTTCTGACCTGCGGTGTCATCGGTGACCTCTTCGGCCGCAAGAAGATGTACCTGATCGGCCTGGCGCTGTCCTGCGTCGGCTGTCTCGTCGCCCTCACCGCGCACAGCGTCGTCCAGGTCTGCGTCGGCCAGGCGCTCACCGGAGTCGGCACCGCCGCACTGCTCCCCGCGACCCTCGGCCTGATCAGCCACGTCTGCCCCGACCACCGCAAGCGGGCCGGCGCGATAGCCCTGTGGACGGCCGCCCTCGGCCTCGGCCTGACCCTCGGCCCCCTCTTCAACGGCCTGATCGTCGAGCACGCCGACTGGCGCTGGATCTTCCTGCCCACCCTGGCCATCGGCGCCCTCACCGTCCTGGTCGGCGCCTTCGTCCTGGTCGACTCCCGCTCCGACCGCGAACGCCACCTCGACATCCCCGGCCAGCTCCTCGCGATCGTCGCCATCACGGGCATCGTCTACGGCGTCATCGAGGGCGGCGGCGCTCCGGGCTGGGGCTCGGCGGAGGTCGTGACCGCGTTCGTCGTGGCCGCCCTCGCGCTGCCGGCCTTCGTGGTCGTCGAACTGCGCTCCCGCTGCCCGATGTTGGACATGCGCCTGTTCAAGTCCACGGCGTTCTCCGGGGCCGCGTTCGTCATGGCGCTCACCCTGTTCGCCCAGGTCGGCCTGGTCTTCTCGCTCAGCGAGTACTTCGGCCTCGTCCACCACGCCTCGACCTGGGACATCGGGGTGCGCCTGATCGCCCTCAACGGCTTCACCGTCGTCCTCGGCCCGGTCGTCGGTCGGCTGATGCACCGCTTCTCGCCCGGCCTCGTGCTGGTGACCGGCCTGCTCGTCGGCGGCATCGGGGCCCTCCTGGTGAACCTCTTCGACGCCACCACCGGCACTGGCGAAGCGGCCCTGGTTATCGCGGTGTTCGGCATCGGCATCGCGCTGGCGATGGCCCCGATCACCACCATCGCCATGAACAGCCTGCCGCGCCGCCTCGGCAGCACCGCCGGCGCCGCCAACAGCGCGCTCCGCCAGATCGGCAGCGCCCTGGGCCCGGCCATCTTCGGCGTCATCCTCACCAACCGCACCCTGGACACCTTGCCCGGCCACGTCGCCGCGTCCGGCC
>Ga0307511_10000473_pt1 | contig 43523 bp, 40 predicted proteins | sample 13_EM_MG_FD_200266 | JGI IMG/M metagenome (GOLD analysis project Ga0307511, IMG submission 200266) | Populus trichocarpa ectomycorrhiza microbial communities from riparian zone in the Pacific Northwest, United States - 13_EM | ecosystem: Host-associated > Plants > Roots > Unclassified | place... | reverse complement strand
GCCGTCCCTGTCGAGCGGCCCGCGCCGACGCCGGTGCAACTGGGCACGCTGACCATCGCCGCGCTGCCGGCCACCGGGGCCGACGTGACCGTGGAGGTCGCCGACGTGGACGGGGACAACCCGCCCGAGGACCGGTTCCGGCTGCTGGTGAGCCAGGGCGGGCAGGTCGTGGAGACCTTCGACGTGTCGACCCGGCGCAACGTCCGCAGCTACGTCGTCACCCAGGTCAACGAGCGGTCCAAGCTGATCCAGGTCACCGAGCAGCCGGACGGGCCGCTGGCCAGGCCGGACAAGCAGACCGTCACCGTGCCGGCCGCGCCGCAGCTGCCGGCGACGCCCGCGGCCAAGGGCCGGTTCGACACCGCCGAGTACGTCGGCGGGCTGGCCGACCGGACCGGCTTCGGCGGCCTGGAGACCATCGACGAGGTCACCATGGTCGCGGTGCCCGACCTGATGAGCGCCTACCAGCGTGGCCTGATCGACGCCGAGGCCGTGCGCACGGTGCAGCTGGCGGTGATCTCGCACTGCGAGCAGATGGGCGACCGGGTGGCCGTGCTGGACACGCCGCCGGGGCTGGGCGCGCAGCAGGTCCGGGACTGGCGGATGGACGAGGCCGGCTACGATTCCCGTTACGCCGCCCTGTATTACCCGTGGATCTCGGTGTTCGATCCCGCGTCGGGCCGCAACCGGATGGTGCCGCCCAGTGGGCACGTCGCCGGCGTGTGGGCCCGCAGCGACGCCGAACGCGGCGTGCACAAGGCGCCGGCCAACGAGGTCATCCGCGGCGCCGTCGACCTGGAGCTGGCGCTGAGCAAGGGCGAGCAGGATCTGCTCAATCCCGTTGGCGTGAACTGCATCCGGCCGTTCCCCGGGCGTGGCATCAGGATCTGGGGCGCCCGCACGCTGACGTCGGATCCCGCGTGGCGGTACCTGAACGTGCGGCGGCTGTTCAACTTCCTGGAGGAGTCGGTCCTGGTCGGCACCCAGTGGGTGGTGTTCGAGCCCAACGACGACCGGCTGTGGTCCAGCATCCGCCGCAACATCAGCGCCTTCCTCAACGAACAGTGGCGGGCCGGGGCACTGTTCGGCCGCACGCCCGACGAGGCGTTCTACGTCAAGTGCGACCGGGAGAACAATCCCCGCGAGTCCATCGATCTGGGCCAGGTGGTGTGCGAGATCGGGGTCGCACCGGTGAAGCCGGCCGAGTTCGTGGTGTTCCGGCTGTCCCAGTTCACCGACAGCACCAGCCTGATCAACGAGTAGTCGCGAAAGGACGGTTGGCACCATGGCTACCGGAGACACCCTTGCCACGCACCGGTTCGGCGTGCAGCTCGGCGGCGTGACCGTGGAGTCCGTGAAGGAGATCAGCGGTCTGGTCGTCGAGCAGGACGTGGTCGAGACCATGCAGGTGTCCGCACAGGGACAGCCGATGAACAAGAAGCAGCCCGGGGCGCACAAGGGTGGCGAGGTGACCATCACCCGCGGCATGGACCCCAGCACCGCGTTCAGCGACTGGATCAAGAAGACCTTCAACGGCGACGTCGACGACGCCCGGCAGAACCTGACCATCGAGATCATGGATCCCGACGGCACCACCGTGCGCCGCATGCAGCTGTTCGACGCCTGGGTCAGCAAGTGGGAGGGGCCGAACCTCAGCGCCACCCAGTCCTCCGGCGCCGAGGAGAAGGCCACCATCACGTTCGAGCGGATCGAGATCGAATGAGGCGCCAGATCACCTCCCTGCGGGAGCTGGACGATCTCGCCCGCGACCGCCCGGAGCCCGCTCCCGCACCGTCCACTTCGGACCTCCAGACCGAGTTCGAGTTCGAGCTCCCCCGGGGCTACCTGCACTCCGACGGCACCCTGCACCGCACCGGCCGGATGCGCCTGGCCACCGCCCGGGACGAGCTGCGGCCGCAGATCGACATCCGGGTCAAGGAGAACCCCGCCTACCTCAGCGTCGTTCTGCTGGCCCAGGTCATCACCCGTCTCGGCACGCTCACCGACATCCATCCCGGCCTGGTCGAGCAGATGTACGCCACCGACATCGCTTTCCTGCAGGAGTTCTACCGGCGTGTCAACAGCGAAGGCCACACCCGGGCCGCCATGCAGTGTCCGTCCTGCGGTTCCAGCTTCGAGGTCGACATCGCCGGCGGCCGCCTGGGGGAATCGTGACGTACGCGGTCGACCAGCTGCACGAGGAGATCGCGTACGTCGCCTACCACTTCCACTGGCCGCGGGCCGAGATCCTCGACCTCGAGCACCACGAGCGCCGCCGCTGGGTCCAGCACATCTCCGACATCAACCTAAGGGCACGGGAAGGCAGGTGATCCCCTTGTGGCGGCGGCTTTTCCGCAAGCACTCCCCCTCTGCGGCCTCTTCCCCGCCGCCACTGCGGGAGTGGTCCCGGGTCGCCCCCATGCCCAGCGTCATCGCACCCTCGCCATCAACCCTGGGCTCCGCCTTCACCGGCACGCTGGCAACGTGGCAAAACCCCTCCCTCACCGGCAGTCTCGGCCATTCCCTCACTCCCGCCGCACCCGCTGGCCGGGTTGAGGGCGTAGTCCGGGTCGTCCCCGGCTCCGCCCTCGCCATGCCCCTCGCCACTGAGGCTCCTCCGGTCGAGGTGCCCCTTCCCTCCGCTCGTCACCTCCCCGCCGTCCAACGCCGGGTCGACCCACCCGCTCCCCCGCTCTTGTCCCCTCGGCCTGCGGTGTCTCGGCGCCAGCCCGTTCAGCGAGCAGCCACCCAGCCGATGGTCCAGGCGCTCCAGCCGACTCTGTCGGACAGTCCGGCCACCCGGCCCTCGGTCACCGAACCGACGGGTCACTCAGTCCCGGCCTCTCGGCCTACGCCTCAACCCAACCCGTCGGCAGCCCAAACCTCGCAGATCTCCCAGTCGGCATCCCGCTCCACTCCGCCCACCCACTCGGCGGGTCACCCGGCAGCCCAGCCGGTTCACGCCGCGCCCCGAGCCACTCGCCCCGCGACCCAGGCCGTTCACTCGGCGACCCAGGCGATTCAGCGGGTGACCCGGGCCGTCCGGTCGTCACTCCGGCCCGCTCGGCCGACCATCCACCGCACAGAACCAGCGCCCATGCAGCCGGCGGCCCCGGCGACCAAGCCGGCCACCGCTCCCATCCCCTTGGCAGCCCAGCCGATTCAGCGATCCGCCGAGCCCGCCCAGCCAGCGAGCCAAGTCACAGGGCAATCCGCCACGCCCACCCAATCGGCGAGCCAAGCCACTCGGCGAGCCGCCGAGCCCACTTCGTCTTCGGGCCAGTCCGCTCGGCAGTCCGCCGCGCCGATCCGACCGGCGGACCAGGCCATTCAGCCATCCGCTGAACCTAGCCACCCGACGGGCCCGGCCGTACAGCAGACAACCCGGGCCAGCCGGCCGATACCCCAGACCGCCCAGCCCGGACCGCACCCCATTCAGCGGGCACGCCAGACGGACGCTCACCTCACTCGCCCGGCCGCCGCAGCCGACCAACCGGCGGCCCAGCAGACTCCACCTCCGCCGGCAGACCGGGTGGTCCGGCCGACACTCCAGCCCGCTCTGCCGACAACCCGGCCTACTGCCATCCGATCCACCCAGTCAGCCGCCGGGCCCACCCACCCGGCAGCCCAGCCGATTCAGCAGTCCGCTGAGCCCATCCGGCCAGCCGGCCAGACAACTCAGCTGTCCACTGAGCCCACCGTGCCCGAGGGCCGGGTCGCTCGGCAGTCCGCTGAGTCCGTCCGACCGGTGGGCCAGGCCACTCAGCAAGCAATCCTGGTCACCCAGCCGGAATCTCAGATCACCCAGCCGACGTCGCAGCCCATTCGGCGGGTAAGCCAGCCGACGCTTCCGGTTACCCAGCAGGCTCTCCCAACGCCCCAGACCATACAGTCGGCTTCACCTACGCCCGAGGCCACGCGGCCGACGGCCCCATCGGCCGAACCGCCAATGCCGCAGCCCACTGTGCCTGCGATGCGATACACTCCGCACGCCGTTCAGCGCGTGGCCGACCGGTCGGTTCCCCAGACGACTCTGCTGGGGCAGTCGGCCATCGAGACAACTGCGTCGCGGACCACTGTGGCGGCGGGCCGGCCGGTCGAGTCATCGACACCCCAGCCCGTGCACTCCATCCAACGGACGGCATCCCACAGCTCGGTGTCGGCGACGCCCCAGTCGCCGCTGCCGGCGGCATCCCAGCCGAGCCATCCATTGGCGGCTCTGCCCGGCGAGCCACCGGCGGCCCGTCCCACGCTGTCGACAATGCCCCTGCCTGCGCCGCCGGTGCCCCAGCAAGCCGCATCCGGCACGCCGCTCCCCACCACACTGCCGGCACCGGCTTTGCCGATCAGCCCGACCGCCGCATCCCCGGTCGCCGACCTGATCAGCCGGCCGGCTACCCGAAGCGAGGCACCGAAACCCAACGCGCCAGCCATTCAGCGGGTCGTCCGCGCGGGCACGAAGCCGGCTACTGCCAAGCCGGTCGTGCAGCGAAGAAGCGTGGGCGAACCGCTGACCAGCTTGCCCGACACCGCGACAGTAGCCCGGCCAGCAGCGCCGCCGATGTCGGCAACCGACCGCGAGCCGGGTCTCATCCCCTCGCCCGGCTCGCTCCAGCCGCCGGCCCGTCACCAGAACGGGTCGGCGGCCCCGAAGGGGGATCCGATCGACGCATTGGACCTGGACGAGCTGGCGAGGCGGCTGTACGAGCCGCTGAACCGGATGTTGCGGGCGGAGATCCGGCTCGACCGGGAGCGGTCCGGGCGCGGCCACGAGCGTCGGTACTGAAAGGACCAAGGCGATGTCGAACTTCGGGTCGAGTGTGTTCTTCCGGCTCACGGTGGGTGGGGACGACCTGGGGGCGTTCCACACGTGTGCGGGACTGGGGGCGAGGGTGGAGATGGAGGAGTACGCCGAAGGCGGCAACAACGGGTTCACCTGGCAGCTGCCGTCGCGGATCACGTGGTCGAACATCACGCTGACCAGGCCGCTGACGCCGGACACGACGAAGGTGGCGAGCTGGCTGGAGCAGATCATCCGGCGCGTCGAGCGCAAAGACGGCGAGATCGTGGCGCTGGAGCCGAATCTGACGCCGATCGCCCGCTGGCAGGTGCTCGGGATCGTGCCGGTGAACTGGCAGGGGCCGTCGTTCGACCCGAGCCGGTCGGAGCCGGCGGTGGAGACACTGGAGATCGCCCACCAGGGACTGCGGGCGTCCTGAAAGGAGCGAAGACATGGCAATGGGGACGAGCCTGGCCCGCGCGCAGCTGCTGATCCGCGAACCGCCGCCGACGGTGGGGGCGCAGCCGGGGGCGACGATCGGCCGGATCAAGTTCCAGTTCAACCCGAACCGGTTGTCGCTGAACAAAACCACGGAGTGGCGGCGCAAGCCGGCGCGGATGGCCAAGAGCGCGGCGATGCCGGAGTTCGTGGGCAGTGGCCCGCGAACGCTGACGCTGGAGATGTTCCTGGACGCGACGGCCGAGCACGACGACTCAGTGGAGCGACAGGTCGAACGGCTGATGGACGCCTGCGTGCCGACGCCCAAGAGCCTGAGCGCGAAGAAGCCGGCGAGCCCGTGGGTGCGCTTCGACTGGGGCACGGCGCGAACGACGTCGTTCGACGGCATCCTGTCCAGCCTGCAGATCACCTACACGCTGTTCGACGTCGACGGCACGCCGCTGCGCGCCACCTGCGCGCTGTCGATCAGCGAGGCCAGCAACGACGTTCCCGGCCAGAACCCGACCTCCGGCGCCCGCGAGGCGACGAAGACGCACCAGGTGGTGGCCGGCGACAGCCTGGCCCAGATCGCCTGGCGCGAGTACGGCGACGCCACCGCGTGGCGGCTGATCGCGGAGGCCAACGACATCGACGACCCGATGGCGCTCAAGCCGGGCCGCGAGCTCCTGGTGCCGGCGGTGTCGTCGTGACCGCGCTGGACCGTTCCTACGCGGCCGACCCGGTGATCGGCGTGCCGGGGCCGCTGCCGCCGGCCTGGCAGGACCAGCTCACGCGCACTGTCGTCGACCAGAGCCTCGGCCGGCCGGACGCCGCGCTGCTGGCCTTCCGCGACCCGCACCAGGAACTCTGCGCGCAGACCGGCGTCACCATCGGCCGACCGCTGACGGTGTCCGTGGTGGTGCCGGAAACCCAGTCCACCACCAAGCTTTTTGTCGGCGAGGTGACGGCGCTGGAGCTGGAGGTCGACAGCACCGGCAGCTACACCGTGGTGCACGCCCTGGGTCGGGCGCACCGGCTCCAGCGCGGGCGCCGAGTGCTGGCGTTCCGCGACATGAGCGCGGCCGCGATCGTGCGCAAGGTCGCCGCCAACGCCGGCCTCACGCCCGGAAACATCGACGTACCCTCGGTGATCTACCAGCACCTGTCGCAGGCCGGCGTGTCCGATTGGGAGTTCCTCCAGGACCTGGCCGCGCAACTTGGCGTGGTGGTTCGGGTCGACGACACGGGCAAGCTGGACTTCGCGCCGCCCAAGCCCACTGGCGTCCCGATGGAGCTCGCGCACGGCAAGAACCTTCTGGCATTGCGGGCCGCGCTCACCTCCGCCGACCAGGTCGACACCGTGCAGGTGCGGGGCTGGCATGTGGACGCCAAGAAGGCCTTGGTGGCCACGGTTCCCACCAAGCGCAGCGACACAGTCCAACCTGGGCTCAAGGACGCGAACTTCTTCCCCGCCAAGGCATTGGTCGTCGGCACGCCCTACGGCACGCAGGCCGAGACGATCGCCGCCGCCCGCTCGCTGGCCGAGTCGATGAGCTCGGCGCTCGGCGAACTGGAAGCGGTGGTGACCGGCGAAGCGGAGCTAACGGCGGGAGCACCGGTAAAGCTGGCCCAGTGCGGACCGGACTTCGACGGCCAGTACACGGCGACGTCCGTGCGGCACGCCATCGACGCCGACGCCGGCTACCGCACCACGGTGCTGGTCACCGCCACCTCGGACCGCTCGCTCGGCGGCCTCACCTCGGGTGTCGGCCCCAGGGCCCGAGGGCCGCGTTTCCCCGGTGTCGCAACGGGAATCGTCACCGACATCCGCGAGCCCGACACCAAGCAGCGCGGCTGGGTGCGGTTGAAGTTCCCGTGGCTGGACGACACCTACGAGACGGACTGGGTGCGCACAGCGCAGCTCGGCGGCCAGGGCGGCGGGGTGTTCAGCCCGGACGTCAACGACGAGGTGCTGGTGGCGTTCGAACAGGGCTGCCTCGACCTGCCGTACGTGATCGGCGGCCTCTACAACGGCCGTGACCTGCCGTCCCAGCATGATCTGCCGCTGGTCAACGGCGCGGGCTCGGTGAACCGCCGTTCCCTGGTGTCGCGCAAGGGCCATCGGCTGGAGCTGATCGACGGCGTCGCCGGGCCGCCAGGAGTGCGGGTGGCCAGCGGGGACAGCCATCTGGAGATAAGGCTCGACGCCGCCCGCGACACGATCACCATCAAGGCCCACGGCAACTCGATCACCCTTACACAGCAAGGCATCACCGTTGACGCCGGCGTCGGGAAGCTGGCGCTCAAGGGCGGCACGGTGTCCGTGACCGGCACGACCGAGGCCACTGTGGACGGTGGCGCGCTCGCCACCCTTCGCGGGGCCTTGGTCAAAATCAACTAGAAGGGAGACGGACGTGCCGCCCGCAGCCAGGATCGGGGACGCCACCGACCACGGTGGCACAGTGCTGCCGCCCGTGCCGCCGCTACCCGGCCTTCTCACGGTGCTGATCGAGGGCAAGCCGGCGGCGGTGGTCGGGAGCGTGCACGAATGCGTCGTCCCGCCCCATGCCGCGCTGGGCCCGGCCAACCGGGTGCTGCCGGCGATGGGGCCACCGCGCACGGTGCTGATCGGCGGGCTGCCGGTGGCCTGTCTCGGCGACCAGACCTCGTGCGGGGCGAAGATCGTGGTCGGCGCGTTCAACGTGCTGATTGGCGGTGCGCTGTGAGTTCGCCGTTCGTCGGCCGGGGCTGGTCGTTCCCGATGGGGGTCGCGCCGACCGGCGGTGTGGCGATGGTGTCGCAGGACGTGGAGATCGAGCAGGCCATCCGGATCATCCTCGGCACCGCGCCCGGCGAGCGCCCGATGCGGCCGGAGTTCGGCTGCGGCATCCACGACTACGTGTTCGCGCCCGGCGACGGCGAGACCGCCGGCCGGCTCGCGCACGAGGTGCGGGTGGCACTCAACCGCTGGGAGCCGCGCATCGAGGTGACGGACGTGATCGTCGCCTACGACACGGTCGAGGAGGGCGTGCTGTACCTGGACGTCCGCTACACCGTCCGGTCCACCAACAACCAGCGCAACCTGGTTTTCCCCTTCTACACCATCCCCGAGGACTGATCGTGCTGCCAGCGCCCAATCTGGACGACCGCCGCTTCCAGCAGCTCGTGGACGAGGCCAAGCGGTACGTGCAGCAGCGCACCCCGGAGTGGACCGACCACAACGTCTCCGACCCCGGGGTGACGCTGATCGAGACCTTCGCGCACATGGTCGACCAGCTCGTGTACCGGCTCAACCGGGTGCCCGACCGGAACTACCTGGCGTTCCTGGACCTGTTGGGGGTGCGGCTGTTCCCGCCGACGGCGGCCCGCGCCGAGGTGGTGTTCTGGCTGTCCGCGGCGCTCACGGACACCGTGTTGCTGCCGGCCGGCACGGAGGTCGCCACCGAGCATCCGGCCGCGGGCGAGGCGGTTGTCTTCGCCACGGTGGACGAGCTGCCGCTGCCGCCGTGCCAGCTGGCCCGGCTGGTCACGGTCTCGGCCGCCGGCGAGCAGGCCGACCGCACCCGCGATCTCGGCTCCGGCCGGGACGTGCCGTGCTTCCAGTCGCGACCGGCTCCCGGCGACGCGGTCCTGTTTGGACTGTCCAACGCGGTCCCGAGCTGCGTGGTGGCGTTGAGCCTGGACAGCCAGGTCGAGGGCATCGGCGTGGACCCGAGGCAGCCGCCGCTGGTCTGGGAAGCCTGGAACGGCACGGACTGGACCCGTTGCGACACCTACGAAGACAGCACAGGTGGCCTCAACCGTCCCGGCGAAGTCGTGTTGCGGGTGCCGGCGACGCACGTGGTGTCGGCGGTGGGCGGCGTGCGCGCGGGGTGGCTGCGCTGCCGGGTCGTGTCCGCGGTCGAGGGCCAGCCGTTCTACTCGGAGTCGCCCACATTGCGGGTGGCCGAGGCCGCCACGGTGGGCGGCGTGACGATCGTCGAGCACGCCGAGGCCATCGACGACGCGCCGCTCGGCGTGTCGGAAGGCGTTCCAGGGCAACGGTTCCGCGTCGCGCGGACGCCAGTGCTGACCGACGGCGCGCCGATCGTGGTGCAGGTGTCGGACGGCCAGGCCTGGCAGGACTGGACGGTCGTCGAGCACTTCGCCGCGTCCCGCCCGACCGACCGGCACGTCACGCTGGACCCGACCACCGGCGAGTTCTCCTTCCCTCCGGCCGTGCGCGAGGCCAACGGCGGGCTGCGGCACTACGGGGCGACGCCGCCCAAGCAGGCCCGGATTCGGGTGCCCCGCTACCGCACCGGCGGCGGCCGCGCTGGCAACGTCTCCCGCGGCGCGATCTCCGTGCTGCGCAGCTCGATCCCTTATGTGGCAAGGGTGGAGAACCGCGAGGCCGCCTCCGGCGGTGTCGACGGCGAGACAGTCGACGAGGCCAAGGTCCGCGCGCCGCAACAACTCCGCGTGCAGGAGCGGGCCGTGACGTCTTCGGACCACGAACACATCGCCCGCCTGGCGGCGCCGGCGGCGGCCCGGGTCCGCTGCGTGCCGGCCGACGGCGGGGCCCGGGTGCTGGTGGTGCCGGACGTCATCGCGGACGAGGGCGACCGCTACCGGTTCGAGCAGCTGATGCCGCCCGGGCCGATGCTCGCGGCGATCGCGGACCAGTTGGAGCAGCGACGAATGCTGGGCGCGCGGATCGCGGTGGAACCCCCTTACTACCAAGGCGTCACGGTGGTGGCGCGGTTGACGGCCAACGGCCCGGGTGTGGACCGGGCCGCGGTCGACGCCCTCTACCGCTACCTCAGCCCCCTGCATGGCGGTGTCGACGGCACCGGCTGGCCGTTCGGGCAGTCGCTCTACTTCGGCGAGATCTTCGCCGTGCTGCAACGTGTTCCGGGCGTGACGTCGGTGCAGGAGGTGCGCCTGTTCCCGGCCGACCCGATCACCGGTCGACGCGGCAACGCCGGCGACCGCATCGAACTGGCCCCACACGCCCTGCTGTTCTCCTACCAGCACCAGGTGGTGCTGACATGACCCGCGCCGCCGTCCCCCACCTGCTCAGCCGCTACCCAATCGGCGAACGGCTCCCCTCGCTCTACGCCGCCGACGACTTCGCCCAGCGCTTCACCTCCGGCCTCGACGTCGTGCTAGCTCCGATCCTGTCCACATTGGACAACCTGGCCGAGTACCTGGACCCGAGGCTGACGCCGGAGGATTTCCTGGCCTGGCTGGCCGATTGGGTCGCCGCCGACCTCGCCCCCGACTGGCCGGAGCACGCCCGCCGCAGCGCGGTGGCCGAGGCGGTGGCCGAGCACCGCTGGCGCGGCACCGCCCGTGGCCTGAGGGAACAGTTGCTGCGACACGCCAATGTGCACGCGCGGGTGCTTGACGGCGGCGGGGTGGCCTGGTCGACCGCATCGGGCGGCGCGCTGCCCGACGGCCCGATCCGGGAGGTCGTGGTCGAGGTTTGGCCGGCCGGCCCGGAACCGGTCGACGAGCCACGGGTGGCCGCGTTGGTCGCCGCCGCCTGTCCGGTGCACCTGCGCAGTTCCGTCCGGGTGCTGAGTGGGGAGTTGTAGCCATGCGTCCCTGTCCGGTGTGCGGCGCGATGACCGCGCCGAACGACGAGTTCTGCGGCAACTGCGGAACCTACCTGGGGTGGAGCGAATCCGCACCGGCCGTATCGGCCGTCGAGTCCACTGTGGTCCAGCCGAGGCCGGTGCAGCCCGCCCTGCCGACGCCGCCACGACCGGCCCCCGAGGCAGCGGTGGCCGAGCCGAAAGTCGAGGGCCCGCCCTGCCCTAACTGCGGCGCCGCGAACCCGCCCGGCCGCCGGTACTGCCGCAAGTGCGCCTGGCCCCTGACCGAGCCGGAGCAGGCCGCCGAGCCCCAACGCCGAAAGAACCGCAGGCGCGGCGGTTCCGGCCGGCTGGCCAGAACGCTGGTGCTGCTGGGGATCGTCGTCGCCCTGGTGATCGCCGGCTTCCTCCTGCGCCCGTACGGCGCGAGCCTCGTGCAGGACATCCTGGACAAGACCGCACGGCCGGCCCCGATCCACCCGACGGCCGAGACCGCCAGCGCCGAAACACCCGATCATCCCGCCGGCAACGCCGTTGACGGTGTCACCAACCACTTCTGGGGCTCGCCGGGCGACGGGTCCTGGATCGACTTCACCTTCGACCATCCGTTCCGGTTGCTGAGCCTGGTCATCACCACCGGGGCCTCCACCCGACCGGAGGAGTTCGACCGGCAGGGCCGGCCGACCCAGTTCGACCTGGTGGTCACTGCCTCGGACGGCACCGTGACCACGACGGCGGCGTCCCTCGCCGACCAGCCGGGACCGCAGGCCCTGCAGACCGGCGTCAGCGACGTGGTCCGAATAAGACTGGTGGTCCGCGCGGTGGCCGGTCTCCAACCAGGGCGGGTCGCCGCGCTCGGCGAGGTCGAGTTCTTCCAACGGTCCTGAAGTGGCCATACTGGAGCGCGTGAACCGTTCGTGGCCGAACACGCACGCATCGTCTTCCACGCGCCGGCGGCCCTGATGCCGACGCCCGGAATCGACGCGCCGCGACTGGTCGGCCGCGACGAAGCGCTGGCCGGTGTGCTCGCGGCGACCGGTCCGGTCACGCTCGTCACCGGCCCGGCCGGCATCGGCCGCAGCGCGCTGCTGGCGGCCGTGCGCGCGGAACTGGTCCGCCGGGACGTCACGGTCATCGAGATCCGCCTGACCGAGCCGGAACAGGCCCAGCCCCGCGCCGGTTTGTTGCGGCTGGGCAGCGAACTACTGGGCCTGCGCCGGCAATGGCTCCCCGCCGGCAACGCGGACACCAGGCCCGTGCTGGCCAAGGCGCAACTCACCCAGCTGCTCTCCGCGCTGGCCTCGACCGGCCGCCCCCTGGCCGTTCTCGTCGACGACGCCCAGTGGCTGGACCCGCAGTCGCTGGACACGGTGCTGGCCGTCGCCGAGTCGATGACCGACGTCGGGATCCGCGTGGTCTGCGCGTACCGCACGCCCACGGACGTCAAGGCCCCGGACTCCGTGCCTGAGATACGCCTACGTCCCTTGCACCGCAGGGAAACCGAGCTGCTGCTGACCCGCACGCTGCAGGCGCTGCCGTCCCCGGACCTGCGCGCGGCCGTGCACCGGGACTGCCGCGGGATTCCCGCCCTCGTGCTCGCCGCAGTGGCCGGGCACCGCGGTTCCGGGGCGCTCAAGGTCATCGACCAGCACGCCTACCTGGTGCCGCCCGACCAGCCTCCGGTGCTGCCGGCCGACAGCCCGGTCCTGCGCCAGCTCCAGCGGGACGACCCGCTGGTGTGGGAGATCGGCAAGGCGCTGGCCGTGTTCCACCCGCTCGGCGAGGCCGCCGTCGGTCTGGTCGCCGAGGCGATCGAGGCCGACGAGCAGCAGGTGCTCACCGTGCTGACGGCGCTGCGCGCGGAGGGGCTGCTGTTGGAAGGCCCGAAGCCGGGGCACTGGCGGTTCCGCGCTCCCCTGCTGGCGGCCGCGCTGCTGTCGTGCCTCGGCCCGTACGACGCGCGCAGCCTGTCGGCGCTGGCCGTGACCGCGATCTGGCAGGGGTCCGCGCAAAGCCCCGATCACCGCTACCGGCTGGACCGCCTCGTCGCCGCCGGCCGGCTGGTCGCCCCGGCCCGCGCCGCGGCGGAGCTGCTGGACGGCGGGAGCACGCACCTGGTGACCGAGCCCGCGGCAGCCGCCCGCTGGCTGGGCGCGGCGGCCGAGCGCAGCACCGATCCGGACCAGCGCGCGCAGGCCGTGCTCCGGCAGGCGGCGAGCTGCTCGATCGCCGGCGACCCGGCCGGTGCGGTGGCCAACGCGCACATCGCACTGGCCCGCGACATGTACCACCACCCGACGGGCGCGCTGCTGGAGCTGATCATCATCAAGCTGGTCGGGCTGATCAACAGCGTCGGGCCGGACGCGATCAGGGAGTTCGCCGACACCGGGTGGCGCTCGACGCCGGGCGGCGAGACCAATCGACTGGTGGCCCGGGCCGCCGCGCTGTGCCTGCTGGATCACGTCGCCGAGGCCCACGACCTGTTGTCCGCCTACCGGTCCGACTGGCTGTCAGCCGGCGCCACCACGGCGTCGATGGGGCTGACGCTCAGCTCGTCGGCCGGGCTGCTGGGGCGGTGGGCCGACTTCGGCCTTGACCGTGAGCACGCGCCGCAACTGGCTCTGTGGCAGGAGGAACGGCACAAGGTCCTCGTGGTGACCACCTGGAACTGGGTGTGGCTGCTGTACGGCGAACTCGGGGCGGCGCGCCGGGTGCTGCACGAGAACGGGCTGTCGCAGGAACAGCTCAACCCGTTGAACCGGATGATGCACGCCAGCCTGTCCGGCCGCTGGGACGAGGCGCTGGACCTCGGCCGGCCGGCGCTGGCCGGGCCGGACACGACCACCGCCACCGGGGCCCGCGTCGCCGCCCACCAGCACCTGGCCGCCATTCTCACCGCCCGTGGCCTGCCCAACCGGGCCCGCAAGATGCTCGCGATGGCCCGCGCGGAGCCGCCATCCCTGGCGCACCTACTGGCCGGACCGGACGCCGACCTTGCCCGCCTGCTCGGCGATCCGACGGGGGCGCGCCGCCTGCTGACCGAAGGCATCGAGTACGCCGCGAGGCACCAGCTGGTCGTCGGCGTGGACGAGCTGCGCTGGCGGCTGATCGAGCTCGACCTGGCCGTCGGCGACACCGACGCCGCCCGGCGCGGGCTGCTGAACCTGGTGCAGGACGCCGAGCTCGCCGGCACCGAGCGGGCCCGACGGCACCTGCTGATGGGGCGGATCGCGGTGCTGCGGGACGTCGCCGCGGCGGCCGAGGTCGTGCGGCTGGCGCGGCAGCGGGACCAGCTGCCCGAGCTGGCCGGGACGCTGGCCATCGTCTGCGGCTACGGCCTCGGCGACCGTAACCTGCTGCTGGAGGCGTACGAGCTGTACGGGGAGCTCGGCGCGCTGGTGCCGCGGGCGCTGCTGCGGACGCTGATGCGCACCCAGCGGGTGACCGTGCCCGGGCGGCAGGAGACCGTGCTGGAGACCGAGCGGCTGCTGGCCCGGCTGGTGGCCGAGGGGCTGACCAACCGCGAGGTCGCGTCCCTGCTGGAGACCACCGAGAAGAGCGTGGAGGGCCGGCTCAGCCGGCTGTTCCAGCGCATCGGCTACCAGTCCCGGGCCGAGCTGGCCAACGCGCAGCTCACGGGCGAGCTCGAGTGTTGATCAGTGCCCGAGGTTTGATCAAGCGCTGAGGCTGGCCGCGATCAGCTCCACCCGGGACCGGGTGCCGGTCTTGGCCAGCAGCCGGGTCAGGTAGATCTCCACGGTCTTCGGGCGCACCCCCAGCGCGGACGCGATCTGCTGGTTGGTGCGGCCCTGCCGGACCAGCGTGATCACCTCCCGCTCCGTCGCCGTGAACTCGTCCCGCACGGGCGCGTGCGGCATGGCCAGCCCGCGGGCGCGGAACTGGTCCATCAGCCGCTGGCGCAGGCCGACCGCGCCGACCTGTTCGGCCAGCCGGTACGCCTCGTTCAGCGCCACGCCGCCGTCCTCGGCCAGCTCGCCCAGCCGCAGCTGGCCGACCAGCTGGTCGAACGTGCGGCACCGCTGCTTGGACAGCTCGACCGCCGCCTCGGCCGACCGCTGGTCGCGGTGCACGATCGCCCTGGCCACCAGCACCCATTCCTCGCTGATCCTGGTGGGATCGGCCAGCCGGTGGGCTTCCATCGTCCGCAGGAACGACAGCGCGCCGACCCGGTCGCCCAGCTGCACGCCGATCAGCGCGGCGCGACCCAGCAGCCAGCCGAGCCCGAACGACACGGCGTCGTGCCGCCGCTCCTGCCGGGCCACCCGCACGGCGCCGGCCAGATCGCCGATCCGGCACAGGATGCCGACCTGGGCGAACACGTGCAGTGCCTCGTTGTCCCGATCGGGAGTCACGTCGGCCAGCCATTGCTTGGCCGGCTCCAGCTCGCCCCGAAGCAGGCACATCTCGGCGGCGAAGATCCGGCCGAACGCCAACGCCCGCGGCGAGGGCGCGCCGCGAAGCTCCAGCTCACGGGCCGCGGACAGGGCCGTGAGCCAGTCGCCGTCCACGTGGCCGCGCAGCAGCCGCTGGTAGACGGTCGCCGGACCGCGCTCGGGGACCCCGTACCGCTCGCCGAGCACGATCTCCAGCACCGTCGCGACGTCGCCGAGGCGGCCGGCGTTCATCAGGTCGCCGAACTCCGGCCGGTCGCCGTGCCGGGCCCGGCAGGCCTCGGTGTCGCCCTCCATGGCCAGCCGCACCAGCTCCATCTCCGCCGTGGAGACCAGCTGGTGCCGGCTCGCGGCGTCGCCGATCGAGCACACTTCGCTTCGGGTCTGCGCCGTCAGGTCGAACCACGCGCACGCGGTCGGCGACAGCGACCGTCCAGTGTGGACAGTCGCCAGCCAGGACACCGTGTACAGCCCGGCCCTGGTGGCCGCGGGCAGCTCGCTCGGGCGGGGCCAGGTCTCGTCGATCCGGTGTACCCAGTCGTACCAACCGGTTCGCACGGTCAGCGCCAGCACGCGGTCCAGCACCGCCGCGCCCTGCCGCCCGAACCTCAGCGCCGTCACATAGTGCCGCAGCGCCCCGGCCCGGTCGATCGGCTCCACGTCCCGCGCCAGCCTGATCAGCCACGCCGTGTCGGCCGGCCCGCGATCGACGTGCTCAAGGTGCGTGGCCAGCGCCGCCGGGGCGGCGTCCGTGGTGGCCAGCACCGCGTGCACGTCGTCGGCCAGCTCCAGCACCGCGGCGGCCAGGGCCGGGCAGACCGGGCGCACCCGGAACCCGTCGGCCACCAGGACACCGGCCTCGACCAGCAGGTCCAGCGTCCGGCCGCAGGCCGCCAGGTCACCGCCGAGCACGTCCAGCATCGGCGGCAGCTCGTCCGCGTCCAGCACGCCGCGAGCGGCCACCGCCGCCGTCAGGCGCCCGGCCAGCCCGCCCATCCGCCGCATGACGGCCAGCAGTTCGTGGTCGGCCGGCAGGGCGATCGGAATTTCCCGGTCACGCAGGCACAACCGGCCGCGGTGTTCGACCAGCCGGCCCTGTTCCTCCAGCGCGCGCAAGGTGTCCGTCGCGGCGCCGGGGTTGCCGAACCACGGGCCCAGCGCCGTTCGCAGCGCGGCGGTCAGGCCGGCGTCCAGCGGCGTTCCGGTCTGCCGGTCCAGGATCGTCTCGATCACGTCGTCCGGCAGCGGCCCCAACTCGATCACGTCATCGGCCAGCGCGGTCAGATCGGACGCCGCCCCGTCGCGGCAGGCCGCGATCACCAGACAGCCGGGCCGGCGGGCCGCCCGCAAAACCGCCGCGGGAATTAATTGAGCGTTATCGACCAGCAACACGATTGGGCCGTTCTGGGCAATCTGATCGAACACGCTACCCAGCTCGACGGTAATCCGCGGCAACGCCCCGGGCCGCCCGTCACCAACGATTTCCCGCAGGCGGCGCACCGCGTCGAGGACGCCGACATGTTCGAATTCGTCCCGCAAACCGGCGACGATCGCCGCGACGCCGTAGCCGTCGCCGACGTCGTCACCTGCGACGATGACCGGCACGGCGTCGGCCCGCAGCGCCCGCCGGGCCGCCGACAGGACCGTGCTCACGCCCATACCCGCCGGGCCACGCAGCACCACCAGCCGGCCGTCGCGCCACTCGCCGCCGAGCAGCGCCGTGAGTTCGCGGTCGCGACCGCGCGCCATCAGGTGACTCCTAGCCATCACAGGTTCCGTTCCCCCGAGAAATAAACCGAACCGATAGTTCAAGACTAGGCCGCCGTCGACCAGATACGCATCCCCCCAGAAAAAGGTGCACCCAATCGAGGCCAAAACGACCCGAGTGCAAAAGTCCGCGAATCGCTGCCCGATCGGCCGGCGCGGAATATCGGCCGGCTTGACGCCGTGAGCTGAGAACACCCTCAGCCGCCGGAGTCCCGCCGCCGCTACGATCCGGAACAGTTATTCCGACCCTACGGGAGACTGTGATGAGAGCAGCGGCCCTCGCGGGCCTCGTCGCCCTGGTGACGGCCGGCGTGTCGCCGGCCGCGCCGGCCGGGTGGCAGCCCGAGCCGGCGACGTACGGGGTGAGCGCCCCGACGGTCACCTCGGTGCGGATGGACGACGGCGTGCGGATCTCCGTCGAGGTGGTGTACCCGACCGACCCGGCCACCGGGGCCCGGGCGGCCGGGAAGTTCCCGGTGTTGCTGACCCAGAACCCTTACGGCACAGGGCGTTCGGACCCGGCGGCGGGCGGGGCGTACTTCGTCCAGCGCGGCTACGTCTATGTGGCCTCGGCGGTCCGCGGCACCGGGGCGTCGGGCGGGCAGGTGGACTGGTTCGGGGACCGGCAGGGCCGGGACGGGGCGGAGCTGGTGGACTGGGCGGCGCACACGCTGTCCGGTTCGAACGGCCGGGTCGGCCTGGACGGCTGCTCGTACCTGGGCGTCGACCAGTGGTTCACGGCCGCCGCGGTCGGGCGGAACTCCGCACTCAAGGCAATCACGCCGTTCTGCACGGATTCGGACTTCTACAACGATCTCACCGGATACGGCGGCATTCCGACCACGTTCGTCGCCGGCATCGCCCGGGCCGAGCCGCGCGGCCCCGAGGACGACCCGGCCACCGACCCGCAGTCGGTCACCATCGCGCAGCAGGCCAACGGCGGCCCTCGGGCGTACGACAACGACTACTGGCGCGACCTGGACGTGCAGCGGCTGATGCCGAAGATCGTCGCCAACGGCGTGCCGGCGCTGAGCGAGGCCGGCTGGCGGGACCTGTTCCCCGGCGGCAATCTCGGCGCCTACGTGGCCGCGCAGAACGCCTACTTCCACCGGCCGCTGACCGCGCCGATCACCGCCGGCCAGCCGACAACCGGCCGCTATCAGGCGATCGTCGGCCCGTGGACGCACGGCGAGCACGTCAACGAGGCCTCGTTGCAGGCGATTCGCCTGGAGTGGTTCGACACCTGGCTCAAGGGTGCGCACACCGGCATGGCCGACACGCGAACCCCGTTGCACCTGTTCGAAAACACGGCGAACCGGTGGGTCGACACGGCCGCTTGGCCGCCAGTGCCGACCGCACGGTCGTTCCACTTCGACACCACCGGCACGCTCGCGCAGGCATCCGGCTCGCTGACCTACACCACCCCGCCGCTGACCGGCGTGCTGGACGGCCCGTCGAACCTGACCGTGTACGCGACCTCGACCGCCCCTGAGGTCGAGCTGTCGGCGACGCTCGACGTGCTCGCCGCCGACGGCACGGTCGTCAAGCAGGCCGACGGGATTCTCCTTGGCAGCCAACGGAAACTCGACACGTCGACCAGCTGGTACGGCACCGGCCACACGCTGCTGAGCCCGAGCCACCCGTTCACCCAGGCCAGCCAGCAACCGGTGCCGGTCGGCCGGCTCACCCGCTACGACATCCCGCTGCTGGCCAACTTCACCGAAATCCAGCCGGGCCAACGCCTCCAGGTCGTGCTGACCGGCCAGCCCCCGGCCAACCTCCACCTCCAGGTCGCCCCCACCCCGCAGGAGCGCACCGCCCTCGCCGGCGGTGTGTACACCATTCAGAACGCCACACTCAGTGTGCCGCTGGCCGCCCCGAACCAGTTCCGGACCAGCGACCGGAACTGGGGACCGTCGTCCTAGAGATGCAGCAGCCGCGCGACGCCGAAGGCGAAGCGCTGGTCGTACGAGTCGTGCACGAGCAGGCTCGGGCCGACCTTGGCCAGGGCCGGATAGGCCTCCCAGGGCGTGTCCGGCTCCTTGGCCGGCGGCGTGGTCTGCTGCTCCTGGGTGAGGCCGAGCGTGAAGTACACCAGGGCCCAGCACAGCCGGGCGGCCTCGTCCTCGGCGTAGCCGGCGTCCAGCAGGCCGCCGACGATGACCTCGGCGACCCGCAGGGTCCGGTCGGTGCTGGTGTAGGTGCCGGCGACCAGCCGGCCGCCGTCCCGGTGGCTGAGCATGGCCCGCCGGTAGCGGCCGACGACCGTCCGCACCCGCTCGACCGGATCGGCCGGCAGGTCGTCGACGTTGACCGAGCCCACAATGGCGTCGGCCATCTTCTCGATCAGGCTGGCCTTGGTCTTCACGTACCAGCTGACGGAGTTCAGGTGTGCCCCGAGCGCCCGCGCGACGCCCCGCAGCGACAGCCCCTCGAGCCCCTCCTGCTCGAGCGTGGCGAACGCGGCGGCGATCACGTCGTCCTGGGTCCAGCGCACCCGGGGTCACCCCTCTCCTTTTTGGTCAGGGTACAACTCAGCCGAAGGCGGCCTGGGACACGTCATCCCACCGCCGCCACTCCTCCAGCCGGCCCTCGTACTCCTTGGTGATCACCGGCAGCGCGCCCTGTCCGAAGAAGATCCGGTGCGGCGGCTCGGCCGCGTCGACCACGGTCAAGATCGCCGTGCGGGTGGCGTGCGGGTCGCCGCGCTTGCCCGCCGGGCGGGCCATGGCGGCACGGAAGTCGTCGTACGCCGGCAGCTGCTCGGCCCGCACCGCGGACGGCCCGGCCCAGTCGGTGGCGTAGCCGGCCGGCTCGACCAGCGTGACCTTGATGCCGAAGCCCTTCACCTCGGCGGCCAGGCTGTTGGTGAAACCCTCCAGCCCGTACTTCGAGGCGTGGTAGACCCCCAGGCCCGGCAACGAGAACACGCCCGCGATCGAGGAAACCTGGATGATGTGGCCCGAACCCTGCGCCCGCATGAACGGGATCACCGCCTGGGTGACCCACAGCGCGCCGAACAGGTTGACCTCGACCTGATCGCGGGCCTGCTGCTCGCTGACCTCCTCGACCATGCCGAACAGGCCGTAGCCGGCGTTGTTGACCACGACGTCCAGCGTGCCGAAGTGGTCGACCACCTGCTGCACGGCCTTGATCACGGCCGACCGGTCGGTGACCTCCAGCTCGATCGGCAGGATCGCGTCGCCGTAGTCGCGGACCAGGTCGTCGAAGGCGCCCGCCGAGCGGCTGGTCGCGGCGACCCGGTCGCCCCGCTCCAGCGCGGCCTCCGTCCACTCGCGACCGAAACCCTTGGACGCGCCGGTGATGAACCATGTCTTGGGCATAACGTTGTCCCTTCAGGAAATGACGGCGATGCCGTCGATCTCGATCAGCCAGTCCGGGTGTCCCAGCGCCTGGACGCCGAGGTAGGTGCTCGCGGAGCGCGGCCAGTGGTCGCCGAACGCGCGCCGCCCGGCCGCGAAGATCGGCTCGCTCAGCTCGGGCCGGTGCCCGACCACGTGGATGGTGTTCTTGATCAGGTCGTCCGGGCCGCCGCCGGCCGCGGCCAGCGCCGCCGCGAAGTTGCGGAACGCCTGCTCGGCCTGAGCCTCGTGGTCGCCGATGCCGACGATGTTCCCGTTGGCGTCGTTGGCGATCTGACCGGCGATCGCCACCACGGCCGAGCCGCGCCCGATGGCGATGTGGCTGTATTTGGTGTCGTCCACCGGCGGCGGCATCGTCGGCGGATTGAGTCGTTCGACCGTCACTGCGTTTTCCTTTCGCTGGCTTCGAAGTAGTCGGGCAGCTCGAAGCGGTTGGACAGCTGGCCGGTGCCGGCCTGCGGCACGGTGAACTTCGGCAGCAGCTCCACGAGCCGCAGCACGGCCCGGCGGGCGAAGATCCCGAAGCCGGTCTTGGGAGCCATGGAAATGCCGTTGCCCTCGGCGAACTTCTGGATCCCCTCGATCCACGGCCGCAGCCGGGCTTCGTAGGCACGGAACCCGGCGGCGACGTCGCCGCCGGCGCGGGCCAGCTCGCCCGCGAGCACGTACGCGCCGACGAGCGCCATGGTCGTGCCGTGGCCCGACAGCGGCGAGGCGCAGTAGCCGGCGTCGCCGACCAGGCCGATCCGTCCCTTCGACCAGGACGGCAGGATGACCTGGCTGGCCGAGTCGAAGTAGAAGTCGCCGGCGTCGTCCATCTGCGCCACCAGCCGGTCCGCCTCCCAGCCCATGCCGGCCACGCGGGACCGCACCACCGTCTTCAGCGCGTCGAGGTCGCGGTAGTCGTACTGGAAGGCGGGCGACACGAACGCCGCCGCGGCCATCACCGCGGTGTTGTCACGGATCGACCGCATGAGCACGGTCCGTCCCGGCTCGGAGTACACCTCGGTCCAGTTGCGCAGGCCGAGGTGGTTGTTCGCGGTCCAGAACGACAGGTACATGTTCAGGTGGCGCAACGGCTTCTCGTCGCCGAACAGCAGGCGGCGCACGCCCGAGTGCAGCCCGTCCGCCCCGACCACCGCGTCGAACACCCGCCCCGGGCCGCGCTCGAAGGTGACGTGCACGCCGTCCTCGCGGTCGTCCAGGCCGGCGATCCGGTCGCCGAAGACGTACTCGACGTCCTCACGGGTCGCGTCGTAGAAGACCTCGGAGAGGTTGCCGCGCAGGATCTCGATCTCCGCGACCGGGCCGTTGCCGCCGAACTCGGTCGACCGCACCGTCGCCTGGCGGCGGCCGTTCGCGCCCACCAGCGAGAGGCCCTCCGCCGCCTCGCTCGCCGCGCGCACCGCCTCCCGCAGGCCGGCCCGGGCCAGGACTTCGTGCGCCGCCCTGCCCCGCAGGTCCACCAGCTGGCCGCCCATGCGCAGCTCCGACGCCTGCTCGACGACCGTGACCGCCGCCCCGTGCCGGGCCAGCCAGAACGCCAGCACCGGGCCGGCGACGCTCGCCCCCGAGATCAACACCCTGCTGCCGTCCACCGCTCACCCCTTCGTCAGACTTGGTCGCCGACCAATTCCGAGTAAACTTGGTCAACGACCAAAAGTCAAGGGCAGACGTCGGCCCAATGCTTGGAAGGGGGCTTTCCTGCACTCGGAGTGCAGGAAAGCCCCCTTCCAAGCATCAAATAGACAGGCTCCGTCAGTCGGCGAAGAAGAGGCGGGCCGGGTTGTCGGCCAGGATCTGACGGCGGGCCGCCTCGGCCGGCGCCCAGTCGGCCAGCAGGTTGAGCAGCTCGCCGGTGTCCCGCTGCCCGTTGGGCAGGTGCGGCCAGTCCGAGCCCCACACCAGCCGGTCGGGGCGGGCCGACACCAGGGCCCGACCGAGGGAGGCGATGCTGGACAGGGGCTTGTCGCCGGCCACCCGGTACGGCCCGGACAGCTTGATGTAGCACCGGCCGCCGTCCATCACCGACAGCAGGCGGTCGAAGTCGAAGCGGGTCAGGCCGTCGGACTCCTTCATGTAGCCCATGTGGTCGATCACGAAGGTGTCCTCGAAGCTGGCCAGGAACGGCAGCAGCGACCGGACAACGGTGCCGGGGCTGTAGAACTGGAGGTGCCAGCCGCGCGGCCGGGCGCGGGCGGCGACGGCGCAGATGTAGCCGATCAGGTCCTCGACGGGCCAGTCGGCCCGGGCGAACAGGTCCAGCCGGATGGCCCGGACGCCGGCCTCGTGAAACTCGTCCAGCTCCTCGTCGGTGACGTCGTCCTCGAACTGCGCCACGGCCCGGAAACGCGCCGGTTCGGCCTTCAAGACGTCCAGCAGCAGACGGTTGTCGGTGCCGTAGTAGGTGGGCTGCACCAGCACCGCCCGTTCGATGCCCAGCCAGTCCAGCACGAGCCGGTACTGGTCCAGCGTGGCGTCGGGGAACGTGTAGAGCGGCTCGGGGATGTGCGCGTAGCCGGGCTCGAACACGTGGAAGTGCGTGTCGCAGCTGCCGGCCGGCAAGGTGAAGGAGGGCTTGGTGTTGGTGTCGGCGGCACGCATCGGCAGCGTGTGCGCGAAGGCTGGCCTCACGGTCTACTCCTTGGTGACGTCGAGAACCGCGGCCTCGGCGGCGCGGTAGAGCAGGGCGGAATCGGTGCCGGTCATGATCAGCGGGCACACCCCGAGCGGCACCAGGGACTGGTAGATGTCGCCGCCGACGCCGCCGACCATCAGCAGCTTGTCGTGCTTGCGGCACGCTTCGGCCAGCGTCGCGACGGCCTCGGCCACCCGGGGGTCGTCGTACTGCCCGGGTGCGCCGATCTCGGCGGTGAAGTCGTTGGCGCCGAAGGCGATCATGTCCACGCCGTCGACGGCGGCGATGGCGTCGGCGTCGGCCACGCCGGCCGGGGTCTCCACCAGGATCTTCACCACGACCTGGTCGTCCAGCGCCGGATTCAGCTCACGGGCCGGCGTCGGCCGCATCCCCAGCTGCGGCACCATGGCCGTCTGCGAACGCTGCCCGCGCGGCGCGAACCGGCAGGCCCGCGCGACCGTCCGCGCCTCGTCGGCGGTCTCGATGCGCGGCGCGACGATGCCGGTCGCGCCGCCGTCCAGCAGCCGGCCGATCATGCCGTACTCACGTTCGGGCACGCGCGCGAACGCGGTCATGCCCAGCGCGTCGGCGGTGGTGCACAAGGTCGCGGCGACGTCCACCGACATGGTGGTGTGCTCCAGATCCACCATGATCGCGTGGTGTCCGGTGGAGCGGGCGATGTGCACGATGTCGGGCGTGCGGGCGGACCGCAGGCTCATCATGAGGGTGAGTTCGCCGGCGCGCAGCCGGCCCAGGAGATCCATGCCCATGATCCGAGTACAGCGATCCTGGGCTGGTGCCATCAAGTAATCTGACGTTACCATCGGCCACATCCAGCGTAAGAGGATGTGACGCATGCTCGACGTCCGGAAACTCATCATGCTGCGGGCCGTCGCCGCCGAGGGCTCCATCGCCGCGGCCGGCCGCGCGCTGCAATACACCAGGTCGGCGGTGTCCCAGCAGCTCACCGCCCTGGAGGCGGAGGCCGGCACGGCGCTGGTCAACCGGGCCGGCAACCGCGTCACGCTGACGCCCATGGGCCGGGTGCTGGTGGATCACGCCGAGCGCATCCTGGTCGAGATGCGCGCCGCCGAGGCGACGCTGGCCGGGGCCGACACCGAGGTCGCCGGGCTGCTCCGGATCGGCATCCCGTTCCGGGAGGGGCCGAAGATCATGAGCCGGGCGCTGACCGAGGTGCGGCGGCGGTTCCCCGAGATCGAGATCCGGTTGGCCAGCACCACCGACGAGACCGGCCCCGAGGCGGTCCGGCGCGACCAGCTCGACATGGTCATCGTCTCGCGCTACGGCGACTCGCACGGGCGGACGGCCCCGGGGCTGCGCGAGTGGGTGCTCGGCCACGACCCGCTCCGGCTGTGTGTGGCGGCCGGCCATCCGCTGGCCGACGCGGTCAGCTGCGGCATGGACCAGCTGCGCGACGCCTCGTGGGTGATGATCCCGGACAGCGCGCTGGGCCGGCTCGTGGCCAGCATGTGCGCCATCGCCGGCTACCAGCCCCGGGTCGCGGCCACGGTCGACGACGTGGGCACCGCGCTCGGTCTGGTCAGCATGGGCTGGGGCGTCACCGTCGCCCCGGAGCTGACCCCGGCCGCCGGGGACGGACAGGTCGTCCGGATGCGCATCACGGGGCTGGACACCGTGCGGCACAACGTGCTCGTGGCTCGCGACGGCGAACACCTGTCGCCCCGGATGGCCGCGGTGATCTCCGCGGTGCGGGCCGTCGCCGCCGACCTGCCCGGCGGCGAGCCGTCACGGTGATTTACGCTCAGCGTTGACCTTCGTTACGTCGGCTAACTTGCCGCCGGCCGCCGGGGAGGTCTGTACTGGATCCCATGTGCGCAGCCCGCCTCAGCGAATGGTCCCGCATTTCCACGTCCGGCGCGAGGGCCGTGGAGCCGTTCGACGTCGACGGTCTGTCCCTGCTGGCGATTCCGCAGCTCGCCTACGACGTGCCGGGCCAGGCCGCGAGCATGAACGGCGGCGACAGCGACACCGATCTGCTGATCCTGCGCCGGACCGCCGACGGCTACGAGCCGTTCCAGCGGGTGCCGGCGCCCGGCGGCGAGGACGCCGAGTTCTTCCGCATCGGCGACCGGGCTTTCCTGGCCACCGCCAGCATCCGCACCGGACACGGCCCGTACGAGTACGAGACCGAGTCCACTGTGTACGAATGGGACGGCTCGGCCTTCGCGCCGTTCCAACGGATTCCCACCTTCGCGGCCAAGCAGTGGCGGCACTTCATCCAGGACGGACGGCACTTCCTGGCCCTCGCCCAGGGCGTTGCCGTGCCGGCCGCCGCCGACCGCAACCGGCCGTCGGTGATCTTCGAGTGGAACGGCGAGGGTTTCGAGCCGTTCCAGGAGATTCCGTCGCAGTGGGCGTACAACTGGCACCACTTCTCGGTCGGCGGCCACGACTTCCTGGCCCACGCCGACCACGTCGACCCCTCGCGGCTGTATCGCTGGAACGGCCAGGAGTTCGTGCCGCACCAGGACCTGGCCGAAAAGCACGGCCGCGCCTTCGCCACGTTCCACGCCGACGGCGATGACTACTTGTTGGTGGCCTGCATCGAAAGCCCGTCACGGCTGCTGCGGTGGGACGGCGGCCGCTTCGTCGAACACGACGTCCTGGAAGGCCTGGGCACTCGGGAGTTCGCGGTGCACTTCCCGCACATCCTGCGGGTGAACTTCATCCAGGGCCCCCGCACCGAGCCGACCACGACCCTGGATTCCCAGCTCTACCAGTGGCAGGACGGCAAACTCTCCGTCGTGGCCGAGTTCCCGACCACCGGCGGCACCGACGTCGCTGTGCTGGCCGACGTGGACGGGCCGCTGGTCGCCGTCTCGAACTCGCTCACCGCCGAGGTCCGCTTCGCCGCCGAGACCGTGATCTACCGACTCGAGAGCCGCTGACATGTACGAAGATCCCGACCTGGTCCGCCTGTTCACCACATACACCAGGGACTCCGAGGGCATCGGCCGGCGGCTGACCCGCTCGTACGCCGAGCACACCCGGCACCTCCCCATGCTGGTCGCCACCAGCCACGACTTCGCGTTCTACCCCGGCGGCGGCCAACCGCCCGTGGTCGAGGGATTCCGCCTGTCCACCCGGGGTTTCAAGGAGCTGACCGGCGTCTCCCACCTCGGCCCGGCCGTGGCCAGCCTGGTGCACCTGCGCAATCGCCTCGGCGACAGCGGATGGCGGGCCGGCGCCGAGCGGCTGCTGGCCGAGGTGAAGAACTCCCGAGCCGCCAACAGCACCGCGCTGTGGCGGGACCAGATCCAGGTCGAGGCGTACCGCGGGCGCGAGCACGAGATCGCCGCCATGGTCGACTACGCCTGCGCCGCGACCGCGCGCTATCTCACCAAGGCGCTCGCCGACGAGGACTACTTCACCCCCGAGACCCTGCGCGAGGACTACCTGGCCGGCGGCCCGGTGCCGGTCAACCACATGATGGTCGCCACGTTCTTCCTGGCCGGCATGGACATCGGCTTCCGGATCGGGCGCTGGCTGCGGTCCCGGGACATCGACTGGGAACAGGCCATGGTGCTGGTCGCCGGCCGGCAGGGGCGGCCGACCGCCGGCGTCACCTGGACCACCAGCAGCGTCGCCACCATGATCCTCGGCATCTCCGGCCACCGCGTGCCGCTGGAACGCCTGTACCTCGCGCCGCACGCCCCCACCTTCGCCACCCCGCGCGACGGCGACCTGTCGGAGGTTATCGCCCTCGAGCACGAGCTGCGCAGCATCTGGTACTCCACCAGGGTCACCGTCGAGCTCGGCGAGCTCATGTTCGCCGGATACCCCCGCTACTCCCCCGAGGGCGTGCGCTTCCCCGACGTCAGCGACCCGGCCGTCACCGAGGTCAGCGAGATGCCCGTGGTGCACTCCCCCGACGACATGCACGCCCTGGTCACCCGGCTCCGCGTGGTGATGGAGGATCCCCGCCAGCTGCTCTCCGGCGCCGTCGTCGACCTGGCCGTGGCCGCGCTGGCCGAGGCCGACTGGGACCCGACGAAGGTGGTCGTGCCCGGGCTCACCGGCGTGCACTATCCGTCCTCTTGAGAAGACGCGGCACCGGCCCGGCTTCATCGACGTCTTCATCGCCGATCTGTCGGCCGGCCCGCCATGACCCCGACTTTCAACGTCAATAGCGACGTCGAAGCTCAGGCTTCGTGGTACATCTGTACGGTGGCGGCCGCGTGGATGTGCCCAGCAGGGGGAATAGGTGAGTGTTGAAACCGCGTTGGTCGCGCTTGGCGCCGCCGCCGTGCGTAGCGCGACGAAACTGTGGATAGGAGACAAGTCTGTCGCCGCCGCGGTCAGTGACAGCGCTATCGATCTGCTCGCCGGCAGGCTGCGCAACCACCTCGACCAACGCAAGCTGCGGCGAGTCGTCGAGCACTTCACGGACGCGGTCGCGGAGCGGCTCGCACCGATCATGGAGCTGGAATACCGCCGGCTGCCCGAAAATGAGCGATTGGCCGCGATCGAGGCCGTGCGCGACACCTTCGATCAGGCGTCCCTGGACAACGACGACCTCTTCGCTGTGGATCTCGACGCACGCCACCTCGACCAGCATCTGCGTACGCGTGTTCCACAAGCCACCACGGACCTGTCCACCGATGGCACCGCGCTCTACGGCCTGCTGCTGCGCGAATGTTGCGGCTACGTCATCGAGATCGCCCGAGGCCTGCCGGTGTTCGGACCCGACGCGCTCACCGAGATCCTGCGCCGCGAGACCCAGATCGTCAACGGGATCAAGGACGTGCTGGCCCGTCTCCCCCAGCGTCGCCGGGGTGCCGATTTCAGCTATGACTACCGCCAGCTGGTGGCCCGCACCCTCGATCACGTGCAGATGTTCGGTGCGACGCTGTCGGATGGAAGCCGTCGTTATCCGCTGTCGGTCGCCTATCTCAGTCTCACCGCGGTGTCAGGGATCGCCGCGGACGAGACGGGCTCCTTCAATCCCAGTCGGCGGATCGAGGAGCTGCTGGCCGGAACCCAACGGCTGTTCATCCGAGGTGAGGCGGGTCTGGGCAAGACAACGCTGCTGCAGTGGATCGCTGTCCGCAGCGCCCGTGAGGACTTCACCGATCCCCTGACCAGTTGGAATGGAAGCGTGCCGTTCTTCCTGCCGCTTCGTCGCCATGCGGACGGCACATTACCTCCGCCTGAGCGGTTTCTCGACGAGGTCGGTAGGCACATCGCGAACGACATGCCGCAAGGGTGGGTACACCAGCTGCTCCGTGCCGGACAGGCCATCGTGCTCATCGACGGCGTCGACGAACTGGCCGCAGAGCGCAGGACCGAAGCCAGGTCATGGCTGCGGCAGCTGGTGACCGCGTTCCCCGAAGCGCGCTACGTCGTCACCTCCCGCCCCAGCGCTGCGCCCGCGGACTGGCTGCGGGGAGAGGACTTCGCCGTAGCCGATCTGCAACCCATGCTGCCCAGTGACATCCGGATCTTCGTCGACCGCTGGCACCAGGCCGTTCGAGCCCGAAGTGCCGACCAAGCGGCCCGCATTGAGCTGGATCGCTACCAGAAGGCGCTACTGGGTCAACTCACTCAGCGCCTCCACCTGCGCAAGCTTGCCGGGTACCCCTTGTTGTGCGCGTTGTTGTGCGCGTTGCACCGTGATCGTCGTGGCGATCTTCCGGACAACCGGATGGAGCTGTACGACGTCGCCCTGCAGATGTTGCTCGAGCGCCGCGACGCCGAACGCCGTATCGCGTCGCTGCCTGGCCTCAACCGCACCAGAAAGACGCTGCTGCTGGCCGACCTCGCGTACTGGCTGATTCGCAACGATCTGACCGACGCGGCGGTCACCCGAGTTGTCGAGCAGCTGGGCCGACGGCTCGACGGCATGTCGGAAGTCGTCGCCGAGCCACAGCTCGTGTACCAACACCTGTTGGAGCGCACCGGGCTGCTGCGCGAACCTGTCGATGGGCGGGTCGACTTCGTGCACCGCACCTTCCAGGAGCACCTCGCCGCTCGGGCCGCGATCGTCGACAGTGACGACGTCGGCACGTTAATCGGGCACGGACAACTGGACCAGTGGCACGGTGTGATCGTGATGGCCGCCGGGCACGCCTCCCGCGCTCAACGGGCGGAGTTGCTGACCGGACTTCTCCGGCGTGGTGACCGGGAGAAGTCCAACCGGTACGTCCTGCACCTACTCGCGGTCGCGTGCCTGGAAACCTCACCTGAGCTCCCGTCGTCGTTGCACGGCGAGATCACCGACTGCGCCGCCAACCTGCTGCCGCCGAAGTCACTCAGCGCGGCACGCGCGTTCGGTTCCGCGGGCGTGTTCGTGCTCGACCTTCTTGCCGCAACCCAGCCCAGCAATGCCCGTGAGGCCGCGGCCACAGTGCGCGCGGCTGCGGAGATCGGCGTCGACGAGGCGTTGCCACTGCTGTCCCGCTACTCCCACGACACCCGCGAGGCCGTGCAGCGAGAGCTTGTGACGGCCTGGCCGCGTTTCGACGCCGAGGCGTATGCCCAACAGGTGCTGACCACGCTGCCGATCACGTCGCTCAAGGTGCGCGACCCGGCCATCGTGCCGAGTCTTCGACATCTGCGCCACATCACCGAGCTGTCCTGCGCGGTTCCACCAATGGGCACTCTTCGTTTCATCCCCGCCCAGGTGACAAGCCTGGAGCTCCTGGTGTCGGGCCGAGTCGAGCTGTCCACCCTGGACACCCCGAACCTGCGCGACCTCACCCTCACCGGTGGCCAGTTCGTGGACGTCGCACCCCTGGAAGTCATGGACGAGCTGACCTCGTTCACCTCGACAACCCGGCATCTGCGGAATCTGCCGGCGTTGCGGCGGCTGCGCGAGCTCACGCTCCTGGGCGGGTGCAGCGCGGGCGACCTGGCCAGTTTTGGTCTCGGATGGCGGCTGGAGGTCCTCAGGATGGCGTCCGTCGTCGAGCTTGACGACCTCAGCCCGTTCGGGTTCCTGTCCAGGCCCCACGAACTCGCCCTGGACCGGTGCGCACAGCTCCGCCGCCTGGACGGCATCCGTCCCGGCTGGGCCAGCTCACTGCGGACTCTGGCGATTCGGCATTGCCCAGCGCTCGAACTCGCCCCGCTCAAGCGCCTGACTGTCCTCAGCGAACTCGACCTGTACGGCACGCCTGTCACCGACCTCAGCCCGCTGACCGAGCTCGCGGGACTGGAACGACTCACCGTCAGCTCCTCGCGCACGGTGCGGGACCTGACCCCGTTGGCTCGGATGAGAAATCTACGTGAGCTGCGAATCAGCCAAGGCGGACCGGTCAACCTCGCCGGCTTGGCCGGTGTTCGCGGGCTGACAGTCAAGATCGAGGGGGCCACCCAGGTCAACGGCGACAGCACTCTGGGTGAGGGAAGCACCGTCGTCCGATGGAAGCGGGACCTGACCGAAGCGGCGCGTCCGACCTGCGGTTAGCTCTCAGCACCATCACAAGAGCCGTCGAGCAATCGTCGGGACCCGACGAAGGTGGTCGTGCCCGGGCTCACCGGCGTGCACTATCCGTCCTCAGGTTCTGCTGCCGGCCAGTAGCCGCCGTGCGGTGCCGGTGCCGAAGCCGGTGGGACCGGCCAGACGGCGGATGCTCGATTCGACGACCGCCGTCGTGCCGTCGCCGACGTAGCGTTCGGCTCGTTTGTGCCATTCGAGCCAACCGGGCAGCCAGTTGCGCAGAGTGTCCACATAGCCGGCCACGACGGCGCGTTCCTCGTGGGTGAGGTGGTGCTCCTCGCACATCTCGGGTATCTCGACGTCGGCGATGTGCTCGAACTGCCGCAGCCGGGCGGTGAGCATGTCGTTGGTCGCGTCCACGGCCTGCTGGGTGTCGCAGTTGAGGAAATTCTTCAGCACCACCACCATGTTGGCGCCGTCACCCTCCTCAGCAACTTCGCGCTCGTAGGAGAACAGGTCGTTGACCAGCAGGCCGCTGTCGGTGCCGGCGTCGACCAGCGCTCGGGTCGTCGGGCCGTCGGCGACCGCCGCCGGCAGTTCCGCCGCCTGTGCGAACTCGGCCAGGCACGCGGCGACCCGCCCGCCGTTGGTCTTGCGTTTCATCTCCAGGTATTCGATGGGATTGGTGGTGTGCCGGGTCGTGACATGCCGTAGTTCCTGGAGGGTGCCGGCCAGTAGTTCCTCGACGCTGCCGCGGACACGGCATCGCCACCCGTGGGACATCGCTGGCGCGACACGCGACCACAGGTCGGCCAGACCTCGTTCGGCCGGATTGGCCGGCGCCGGGCCGTCCCGGCTCGGATCGACCGGCATGAACTGCGGAAGCCTTGCCAGGTAAGCCTTTGCGCCCGCCATGTCGCCGGTGCGCTTGAACGCGTCGACGAAGTAGTCGTCCAGGTAGAACATCCAGGTGTACCAGTCGGTCACGGCGCCGAGCTGCTCGATGGGAGCGTCGGGGAACTTGTGGGAACACAGCAGCGCGAAGTCGTTCGCGGCGAGCTCGGCTTCGGTCCACGGCATGACGTCCGCGTTCGGGTCGACCAGTCCCATCTCCCTGGCCCAGGCCAAGCCGTGGGCGCGGGCCGCCTCCAACCGCGGGTTCAGCCGGGCCGGCCGGGTCAGCTGAATCTCCGGTAGTCGGAACGACTTGCTCTCCGCCGGGGAGCTTTGCGTGGCCGGCGGTGCGGTGAGCCGTTGTGCGATCGCGGTCAGTTCCGCGGCCGCCGTCGACTCCGGGTTCGCGACTTGCAGACAGGCCAAGGCCGCGTCGAGTTGGCGGTGCGTCTCCTCATAAGCCCACCTGCGGGCGCCGGCTTCCTCGATGAGGTCGGCACAGGTCTGAAGGTCGGCGTCGTCGAGCGGGGTTTGCCGGTGGTACAGCTCGGCCAGTCGCCCGGCGGCGCCATTGCCCGCGTTCAGGGCGGCCACCACCGGCAGCGACTTCTTGCGAGCACGCAGATCGGACAGCACGGGCTTGCCGGTGCTGTCCGGATCGCCCCAGATACCAAGGAGATCGTCGACGAGCTGGAACGCCAGACCGAGGTGTTCGCCGAACTGACGCAGCTGCCAGAGCCGTTCTGGTGAGGCGCCGGCCGACAGTGCGCCGAGCTCGCAGGCGACGGCGAACAGCGCGCCGGTCTTGTCGCCGGCCATCGTCACGCACTCGTCCAGCGGCACGTCGGTCCGGCCTTCGAACGCGGTGTCGGCCGCCTGCCCGTCGATCAGCCGCAGCATCGCCGCGTCGAGACGCTCCACGCCCCGGGTGGACAGCGGCGGCCCGTCGGCGACGAGAGCCTCGGTGGCCAGGGTGACCAACGCGTCGCCGGCCAGGATGGCGGCGGGCACGCCGTAGACCGTCCACGCGGTCGGGCGGTGCCTTCTGGTCCGGTCCTCGTCCATGACGTCGTCGTGCAGCAACGAATAGTTGTGCGCGAGTTCGACGGCGACTCCCGCGTTCTTCGCGCACTCGGCGGCGCCGCCGACGGCTTCGGCCGCCAGCATCGCCAATGCCGGCCGCACCGCTTTGCCGCTGTCGCCGTCCAGCGGGCGGCCGTGCTCGTCCCACCAGCCGAAGTGATAGCCGATGACCTGGCGGGTGGCCGGGTTCATCCGGTCCGCCGCGGCCCGCAGTCCGGGCGTGACCAGCTCGCGGGCCCGGGCGAAGCTGGCCTCAGCTGCGGCCATTGACGGTCCCGAGCTGAACGTTCTCCAGCACTCCCAGCGCGTCCGGCACCAGCACCGCGAGCGAGTAGTAGCAGGTGATCAGGTAGTTGACGATCGCCTTCTCGTCGATGCTCATGAACCGCACGCTCAGGCCCGGTTCGTACTCGTCGATCAGACCGGTCTTGCGCAGGCCGATGACGCCCTGGTCCGACTCGCCGGTCCGCATGACCAGCATCGAGGTGGTCCGCTGGCTGCTGATCGGGATCTTCCAGCACGGGTAGATGGGCACACCGCGCCACGCCGAGACCCGACCGCCGGGGACGTGCACGGTCTCCGGGGAGACGCCCTGCCGGGTGCACTCGTCGCGGAACGCGGCGATGGCCTCCGGGTGGGCCAGGACGAATCCGGGGTTCTTCCACACCGTGTTGAGCAGCTGGTCCATGTCGTGCGGGGTGGGCGGACCGCCGCGGGTGTAGATGCGCTGGCTGAAGTCCGCGTTGTTCAGCAGGCCGAAGTCCTTGTTGTTGACCAGTTCGTGTTCCTGCCGTTCCCGCACGGCCTCGATGGTCAGTCGCAGCTGCTGTTCGAGCTGGTCGATCGGCTCGTTGTAGAGATCCTGCACCCGGGTGTGCACCCGGAGGATGGTCTGCGCGATGCTCAGCTCGTATTCACGCGGCTTCATCTCGTAGTCGACGAAGGTGCTGCCCAGCGGCTGCTCGCCGCGATGGCCGGACTGGATGTCGACCGCCGCTTCGCCGTACGGGTTCTGCGCCTTGTCGGCGATCGCCCGCTGCTGCCGGACCTGGGTGCGCAGTGCCTCGGACTGGTCCATCAGCTCGAGGAACGTGGCCCTGGGCAGCGACATCACCGTGCACGCCGTGGTCGCCTTGACCGAATAGTCCCAGGTGCTGTCGGTGTCGAGCAGCGCTTCGTCACCAAAATAATCACCGTCGGCCATGATGGCCAGAATGGACTCTTGTCCGTATTTACCCTCGTGCAGTTTGGTTAACCGCCCGTGCACGAGTAGAAAAAGCTCATCGGCCGGACTGTCGGCCGTCACCAGGACTTCGCCCGGCTCGCATTCACGTTGGGTGAACCGACTGGCGAGCAGGCCGAGCGCGTCGATGTCCCCGAAGTTTCGCAGCAACGGCAGTTCGGTCAACTCGGCCGGAATGACCCGCACCTGGCTGCCGGTGGTCTGAAAATCCAGCCGGCCGTCGCCGAGCGTGTAGTTCAGCCGCCGGTTGACCCGGTACGCACCGCCCCTGGCCTCCACCCAGGGCAGCAGGCTGAGCAGCCAGCGCGGGGTGATGCCCTGCATCTGCGGCACGGACTTGGTCGTCGACGACAACTTCCGGGCAGCCTCGGTGCTGAGACTGAGTTGGCCGGCGCCGTTGTTTCCGTTCAGATTCACGGAAGGCTGCTCGGTCATTTCTGGCACGACTCGACCACCAATCAGAATTGGGGAGCGGGCTGGGCTCGGCTTCGAACCGGTGACGACGTTATGACGACGCGATCGGCGGAACAAGAGTGGTCCGGTCGGTTTAACACGATCGGGGTGAAAGATGGTATATCTGGACGTAGGGGCAATCACCTGCAGTTGCAGGCGACTTCGACGCCGGACGCGTGTCGCCCGCCTGACCTGCGGTTAGTTCTTAGCCCAATCACAAGAATCGTCGACATGCTAGGTCCATGCGAGCAATCGTGGTGACGATATCCGGAATGGCCCTGTTCGCCGCCGCGTGCGGCGGAACGGCGCAGACACCGCCGACATCCGTCACGCCGACCACGACCACCGGCCGCGTGGACGGCAAGGATGCCTACGCCGACTACATTTCCTGCCTGCAGAAGCAAGGAGTGCCGGTGCCGTCCGGTGCCCCGAGCCTGCCGCCGCCCGACCCGAGCGCGCCGCGGCCGACCGGGCCGCAGTTCCCGGGCGGCGGGCCGACCAAGCCGCCGGGCGTCACGGACGACGCGTGGACGGCGGCGAAGAACGCCTGCGCCTACATCATCCCCCAGCTGTAGGCAGGGTGATGGTGGCCATCAGGCCACCAGTTGGCGAGTCGCCGAGGCTCAGTGTGCCGCCGTGCAAGGAAACCTGCTGATCGACCAGCGCGAGCCCGAGACCGGAGCCGACGGCCCTGGTCTCGGGCCCGCGCACGAACCGCCGCTTCATTTCGTCACGGAGCTCGGCCGGGATGCCCGGACCGTCGTCGGCAACGGAAACGGCGCCGGCAGTGAGGGTTACGTCGACCCTGTGCGCACCATGCACGGCCGCGTTGTCGAGCAGGTTGTCGACAGCCAGTCGGAGGCCTTCAACCCAGCCGTCGATCATCGGACCGGGCCTGATGGAAAGGCGGTATTCCGTTGCGCGATGCCGTTTCCGCGCCTGTGCGACGCAGGCGGCGACGAGTTCGCCGAGGTCCACCGGGGCGTGCGCGGGCAGCGCGCCGGCGTCGCCGCGGGCCAGGGTTTGCAGGCCCTCCAACAGTTCTACGATGCGTGCGTGCTCGCGGGTCATCGCGGCCAGCATGGCGAACCGCTGCTCCACGGGCAGGCCGGGGTTGCGCCGCAGGCTCTCCAGGTCGATTCCCAGGCTGGCCAACGGAGTCCGCAGCTCGTGCCCGGCGTCGGCGGTGAACCGGCGGGTGGCCAGCATGCTGGTCTGCAAGCCGTCGAGCATCTCGTTCAAGGTGGCGGACAGCTCGGCGACCTCCTGCGGACGCCGCACGGGCGGCAGCCGGTGCTCCAGGTCGTGCCCGGTGCGGATACGCGCCGCGCCGGCACGAAGTCGTTGCAGGGGCGAGAGAACGAGCCCGGCGACCAGCCAGACACCGAGGCACACGAGCAGCGTCGCGGCGCCGGCCACTCCGGCGATGACCTGAGCGTTGGCGGCCAGCCGCTCGTCCACCGGCATCAGGCTGTCCAGGATCTGCACCTGCCCGCACGGCACGTTCTCGGCGTAGGAGCGCCACCGCTCGTCCCCGATGAGCACGGTGCTGAAACCTGTTGTGGGCACGGGAATCGCTCCAGGCAGGGTGTCGCCGTACTGGGAGATCACGACGCCGTCGGACAGCACCCGCACCAGGGTCTGGCTGCCGGCGGCCAGCGACGACCGGTCCTCGGCCCCGGGCTTGCAGGCGTCAACCCGCACCTTGGCCGCCCGCGTCGACAGGTCCTGGTCGACCTGGGCCAGATCCTGCTGCTGGATCCGCAGGGCGATCACCACCCCGGCCAGGCCGATGATCACCAGTGCGACCAGCGCCAAGCCCAGGGCCAGCTGCGTGCGGAGCTTCACGGCTTGAGCACGAAACCCACGCCGCGCACCGTGTGCAGCAGCCGGCGCAAGCCGCCGGCCTCCAGCTTCCGGCGCAGGTAACCGACGAACACGTCCACCACGTTGGTGTCCACCTCCCACGTGTAGCCCCACACCCGCTCCAGCAGCTGCACCCGGCTCAGCACCTGCCCGGCGTGTCGGGCCAGCACCAGCAGCAGGTCGAACTCCCTCGCGGTCAGCTCCAGGTCCCGGCCGTCGCGGGTGGCGAGCCGGCGGGCCGGGTCCACGACGAGCTCGCCGACCGTGACCACGGCGTCGTCCCGCTGCTCGTGCAGACGGATCATCGCGTGCAGGCGCGCGGCCAGCTCCGCCACCGAGAACGGCTTGACCACATAGTCGTCCGCCCCGGCGGCCAGGCCCGCGACCCGGTCGTCGACCTCGTCACGGGCCGACAGCATGCACACCGGCAGGGTCCAGCCCTCGGCCCGCAGCCGGCGCATCACCTCGATGCCGCTCATGCCCGGCATCGCCACGTCGAGCACCACCACCGCCGGCGGCCGGACCGCGATCTCCGCGCACGCGGCGGTGCCGTCGGCGGCCTCGCGCACCGTGAAGTTCTCCAGCGCCAGGCCTCGGCGCAACGCCTCGCGGACGCCCCGGTCGTCGTCGACGACCAGGACGTCCGGCGGTTTGCGGGACGTCATGCCCACAGGCTACTTGTTCTCGCCGGCTTTGCCGGTGTGGTCGGTGTTCGCACCGTCCGAATCGGACTTCGCGGTGCTGGTGCTCGGGGCCGGCGTGCCGGTCGCGGACGGGTCGGCCGACGCGGTCGCCGCGGCGGGGGTCGGCGCGCGGTCGCCGCTGTCTCCTTCCTTGCCACCCACTCCGGCGACATTGAGCTGGTAGGCGACGACCAGGGCGATGGCGGCGACCGTGGCCGTCAGCCAGACGGTGATCTTCTTCATGGTTTTCCCTTTCACCAGGCGAAGTCTTCGGTGTGGATCTGCTTGCGGCTGGCGCCGGCCGCGGTCGCGGCCCGTTCCACCGACTTCATCCACGGCGTCGGACCGCAGATGAAGATGTCGCAGTCGGCGACGTCCGGGACCAGCTGCTTGAGCGCGTCCGCGTCGGAAAGGCTTGTCGCGGTGGGAATCCAACTGCCATCGTGGCGGCGCGGGCCGACCAGGTGACGGACCTCGACGCCGCGGATGCGGGCCAGCTCGTCGATCTCGCCGGCCAGCACGGCGTCGTGGTGGTCGGTGTAGCGGTAGAGCAGGACCGCTTCCCCCGGCGCGTAGCGGGTGTCTTCCAGCAGCGCCCGGATCGGCGTGATGCCCACGCCGGCCGCCATCATCAGCACCCTCGGGTGGGTGCGCCGCTGCGCCGTCATCGTCCCGTATGGACCTTCGATGTACACCTTGGTCCCCGGGGTCAGGCGCTTGGCCCTCTCGGTTTTCGGTCCCGCCTCGCGGATCGTCACCCTCAGGTGTGTGTCGTCCGGCGCCGCCGAGATCGTGTACGGCGTTCCCCGCGTCCACCCCGGGCCGTCCTTGAAGCGCCAGATGAAGAACTGCCCCGACCTCGTGCGCAGCTTGGAGAGATCGCGGCCCTGCATGTACACCGACACGACGCCCGGCGCCTCATGCGTCACGCCCGCGACCCGGATCTGGTGTTTTTTCGACCGCCACAGCGGGATGCCTATCCGGCACCAGATGATCAGCGCCAGGCCCACCGCGTACAGCGTCCACCAGTAGACGATCGCGAACGTCCAGTGGAAGTCCGCCCCGTCCACGATCTGGTGTGGCAGCGCCAATGCCAGTCCCAGGTAGGAGTAGAGGTGCAGCAGATGCCACGATTCGTACCGCAGCCTCCTCCGGGCCGCCCGGATCGACGTGATCACCACGCCGATCAGCATGATCGTGCCCACCGTCGCCGCCAGCAGCCACGACTCGTGGATGTACAGCTCGTACATCGCCGCGCTGTCCCAGCCGCCCACCCGGCCCAGCCGCTGCGCCGTGAACAGCAGGATGTGCGCCATCATCAGCCAGAACGACCAGTAGGCCATCAGCTTGTGCCGTCGGGCCAGCAGATCATGGCCCCAGGCCAGCTCCACCCGCGGGATCCTGGCCAGCATCACCACCTGCAGCAGCATCAGGTCCGATGCCAGCAGCCCCGTCAGCGAGGCCAGCGAGCCCAGTCCCGTGTCCACTGTGGTCAGGCTGGCCAGCCCCTCCTGGAACAGCCAGAAGAACACCGCCACGACCACCGTCGCGATCGCCAACGGCCCGAACACATCCGCCCAGGTGAACCGCGCCCTGGGCGGCGCCACCGCCACGCGCGGTATCCGTTGCGTTGTCATGACCCCATCGTGGAGGCGTATCTTGTGACAGTTCTAAGAACCTTGAGAGGGTCGCTATTGCCGCGCCCCACGGAGTTTCCGAACGTTTCATCTGATCCTCTCGCGCACGTTCCTCCGCAACCCCGTTCCCCTCCCACTCGTTTCCCTTTCACCGTTCATGAAGCGAGTTCGATCTTTCCGCGTGGATAGAAACGCTGACACGGAAGAGAAACTCGCTCGTTTGATCGAATGCGACCACATCATCCGCAAGGCCGAAGCCGAGAGATTGCGGTTGGTCGCCGAGCTGAATGTCGACGAGAACGCGTTCGTCGACATCGCTATGGCGTTGCGACTCTCGTACAACAACGCCGCCTATCTGACCACTCAGGCTCTTGGCAGCTCGACGCCGGGCAGGTTATTCCGCCGGAGGTGCTGCGGGATCTTGTCTTGGCGGGGCCGCTGCCGCGGCCACGACGGCACACTTGGTCGTCCTTGTTCTCGCCCGACGGATCCTCATGACGTCAAAGGATCTTTACCTTCTGGCGGGGGAACCGGAAGAGGGATTCCGGCGCGGCGCGGGGGTGTGGGCTGGGATCGGATAGCCTGGCGGCATGTCGGATCAGGGGCAGTTGCGCAGCGACGCCCGGGGCAACCTGGAGCGGGTGCTCGCGGCGGCGGCGGAGGTGTTCGCGGCGAGGGGCCTGGGGGCGACGCTGGCGGACATCGCGAAGCACGCGGGCGTCGGGGTGGGCACGGTGTACCGGCGGTTCGCGAACAAGGACGACCTGATCTACGACGTGTACGCCGACCGCATCCAGGCCGGGGAGAAGATGGCGGAGGCCGCCAGCAAAGCGGCGGATGTGTGGGCGGGGTTCGTCCAGTACTTCGAGCAGTCGACGCTGGAACTGGCCAACGACCGGGGCATGCGCGAGCTGATCACGGGCGGTTACACGGAGTCGCTGGGGTGGGCCCGGGGCACGCCGCCGACCCGGCTGGCGGAGCTGCTGGAGCAGAACCACAAGACGATGGGGGTGCACATGATCAAGCTGGTGCGCCGGGCGAAGCGAGCTGGGGTCCTGAGGCGGGACTTCCAGGCCAGCGACATGATGGTGCTGTCGCTGGGAGTGCAGGCGACGATCGCCTTCGGTGGGACGGAAAGCCCGGGGCTGTACCGGCGGGCGCTGGGCTTCATCCTGGACGGACTGCGGCCGGCCCGGGACAAGCCGTCAGCGTTGCCCTCGCCGGCGCTGACCGACGAGGAGCTGCTGAGCATGCGCCGGCGCTAGTGGCTGATGACCTTCGCCGGGGTGAGCCGAACGATCACACGCTCGGTGCCGGGGGCGTCGGCGGTCCAACCGGAGCCCTTGTACTGGTAGGACAACTCGTCGATGAGGCTGCCGCCGGGGTCGTCGACGATGCTGACGGTGCCCCGAATCTCGACATAGCGGTACGGATTGTCCTTGGCATGCACCAACAGCGTGGCCCGCTGGTCACGTTCCATGTTGGACGCCTTGCGGCGGCCGCGGACAGTCGAGACCAGAACCTGGTCGCCGTCCCGTTTCACCCACACCACGGAAAGCTGGGGCTGCCCACTGGGCTCAATGGTGGCGAGCGTGGCCACCTCCGGCGAGTCGAGCAAGTCGTGCACATCCGCCGGCAATGCAACCGCCACAACGCCTCCCAGGTGTGGAACAACTGTTCCGAGGAAGCATAGCGACCCGACCTGTCGGCGGCCTGTTCACTCGCGTTCGACACGGCGAAGGCCGTCGGCGGGAGTCCACCACTCGACGACGAGGAGCGTGGCCGCCTCGTTGAGGTGGGTGTGCACGACCTCGGTCACGTCGACGACAAAGCGGTCGCTGTCCTTGCCTTCGGTCAGGACGGCCCGGCCGGCGATCTTGGCCTCGCCCGGCCAGTCCTTCTCGGCGCCCTCGACCGGGTCGACGGTGGCGCTGTGCAAGGCGAACCGAGGGTCCCGCCGCAGGTCCACGCCCTTGCGGGCCCGAGGCATCGAGCCGAAGACCAGCTCGACGTCCTCGAACACGGCCTCGATGCCGGAGATCCGCGGCGAACCATCGACCCGCAGGGTGGCGATGGTCTTGTGCTTGTGCGCGTCGAACAACGCCCGGACCCGGCCGGCGAACTCCGGCGCCGACCGGACGACGTCCTGCCAACTCGTCATGCGATCACTATCGCAGCTGTTCGGTGCGGTGCATCACGAGCAGCGCGACATCGTCGGCGGTGGGCTGGCCCGAGACGAACTCGGTCATCAGCTCGGCGCAGACGGTCTCGGACGGCACGGCGGCGACGGCGTCCAGCAGCTCGGACAGCCCGGCGTCGATGGGCCGGTCCCGGCGCTCCACCAGGCCATCGGTGTAGAAGCAGACGGTGGCGCCGGGCGGGATGTCGACGACCCGGCTGCGCCGGGACCGACCACGCAGGGCGAAGCCGATGGGCGGATCGACAGGGGCGTCGACGAACTCGCCGCGGCGGCCGGGCACGGCCAGCACCGGACGGAGGTGCCCGGCCAGGCACAGCGTCAACCGCCCGGCGGCGGGCTCGACCACGGCGTACGCGACGGTGGCCATGACGCCGGCCTCGAAGTGGCTGGCCTTGCGGTCGAGCTTGTCCAGCACCACGTCGGGGGCGTCGTTGTCCAAGGCGTAGGCCCGAAGAGCGCTGCGCAGCCGGCCCATCACCACGGCGGCGGCGAAGCCGTGCCCGGCGACATCACCGATGACGATGCCGATACGGCCGTCCGACAACGAAAAAACGTCGTACCAGTCGCCGCCGACACCGAGCTCCGCGCCGGGGGCGTAGCGACCGGCGAAGTCGAGCCCGGCGATCGCCGGCAGGCGGCTGGGCAGCAGGCTGCGTTGCAGCGCGGTCGTCGCGGCGCTCTCGGCGTTGGACGCGTGGGCCTGCACGGCCAGGGCCAGCCGGTCGGCGGCGATCTGAAGCAGGCCCAGGTCATCGTCAGTGAACGTGCGGTCGCCGGCGCCGACCCGCAGCACGCCGACCAGGGTGCCGCCGGCGATCATCGGTGCGGCCGCCAGGGCGCCGATCCCGTTCTCCAGCAACGACGGCGCGTCGACCCGGCGGGTCGTCATCGCCAGCCGCTCGGTGGCCACCAGGCCGACGAACCCCTCGCTCAGCGGAATGCGCACCGGGCTGCCGATCTCCCGCTCCAGGCCGACCGCGACGGAGGTGACGAGATGATCGCCGGTGTGGTCGTAGAGCAGCACGCTCACGGTGTCCACCGACAGCAGATCGTGCACGCGGGTCAACAGATCCCTGAGCACGTCGTCGGTGTCCAGCCGGGCCAACGCGGTGTCGGTCATCGCGTCCAGGAACCGCAGGCGGGACGATTGCCCGATCGGCCAGCGCATCCGCACCGTGGTGCCGTTCGGCGACGGCATGACCGTCACCTGCTCGGCCAGCTGCTCGATCAACGCCAACCCCCGGCCGCGGTGCCGCCGCTCGGCCGGCGTGGTCACGTGCCAGTGGCCCTCATCGCCCACGATCGCCGCGACGGCGCCGCCCTCGTGCAGCAGCTCCAGATCCAGCGCCCCGGGACCGCCGTCGCGGTAAGCGTGCTCGACGACGTTCGCCATCGCCTCGTACACCGCGAGCGACACCATCTGCGTCAGATCGACCGGCAGCCCGGCCCGTTCGCACCACTCCTCGACCGACCGGCGGATGCCGGTGAGCTGTTCGGCCTTGGCCAGCCCACGCCATCTGAGCGGGTCCACGCCGGTCATCCGGTGATCGCGGCGGGCAGACTCGGCAAGATGGATAGGTCCTCGGTCAGGCCGGTCAGCTCCAGCGGCCGCAGCACCGCGGCGTCGTTGGCCACGATCCGCAGCTGCGTGCCCTCATCGGCCTCACGGTGCGCCAGCGCCAGCACCGCCAGCCCGGCTGAGGAGAAGAACCGCACGTCGGTCAGGTCGATCACCAGCAGCCGCGGCCGCTCCTCCATCAGCGCCACCACCCGGCTCTCCAGCGCGGGCGCGGTGACCATGTCCACCTCCCCCGACACCCGCACCACCGCGATGTCGTCGGCCGGCCGCTCGACGACCACGTTCGGACTGCTGAAGCTGGTCACCCGTCTATCATGCCCCCTGCGCCGCGCGCCCACCGTTTGAGCGAGCCCTGTCCGTTCGGGAAGTTTCGTCCGTGATCAAGCACCCATTCCCGCGAAACCGGCAACCTTTTCGGCTCGCGACCCGTACCTGATATACGTGACGTCTTCTCGCAGACCCCGGCTGGGAGTGATCGCGATCGCCGCGGTCCTGGGGGCCGGCGCCGCCTGCGCCTATACGGTGACGACGCAATCACACTCCGCGCAACAAGAACCGGCCCGTAACACCGTGCTCACGGCCGGTAGCGCCGAAAGTCCCCGCGTGGCGACGCCAACCACGACGACGCCCCGCCCCAGCCCGATCCTCCCGTTCAACGCAAAACTCACCTCACCCGACATTCCCACCCCGGCCGGCGGCGTCCGCAGCGGGGCGTGCAGCGGTTCGCTGGTGGCCCCGTTATGGGTGGTGACCGCGGGGCACTGTTTTCACGATGTGCAGGGGACAAGAGTCAGCGGGGCGCCGCCCTATCACATGACCGTCACGGTCGGAAAACTCAAGGACAGCGACCCGGGCGGCGAATCGGCGCGAGTCGTGGACGTGCGCCAGTCCCCCGTGAACGACCTGGCGGTGGTCCGCCTGGACACGCCGATCACCGACATCACGCCGATCGCGCTGGCCGACAAGCCGCCGGCGATCGGCCTGCCGCTCCAGTTCGCCGGCTGGGGATCCCTCTCCGCGGCCGGCGGCGCCCCGTCCGATCACCTCAAGCGGGGCCAGTTCACGGTCTCCCGCATCACCGCCACCACCCTCGAAGTGGACCCGTCGGTGCCTCGCACGGTGGAGAACAGCCCCTGCCCGGACGACTCGGGCGGCCCGTTCTTCACCTCCGCCGACAACATCACCGGCACGCTGGTTGCGATCGTCGACAACGGCCCGCCCTGCCCGCAGCCCGGCCTGGAGGTCGTGGCCCGGATCGACGCGGTGGCCCCCTGGATCCACCAGCAGATGAACGGCTAGCCCCCAACGTCATGAAGGGCCCCTTCCTGACGTTGGGCGGGCGGATTCTAGGGGTCGTTGCAACACGAGTGATCAACTGGCGTCGGTCAGGAGCATAGCCAAACGCTCGGCTGGGGTGTCCCAGCCGAGCGTTTTGCGTGGCCGGCGGTTGAGCTGGGCCGCGACC
>Ga0307511_10000472_pt1 | contig 43555 bp, 55 predicted proteins | sample 13_EM_MG_FD_200266 | JGI IMG/M metagenome (GOLD analysis project Ga0307511, IMG submission 200266) | Populus trichocarpa ectomycorrhiza microbial communities from riparian zone in the Pacific Northwest, United States - 13_EM | ecosystem: Host-associated > Plants > Roots > Unclassified | place... | reverse complement strand
TCCTTATTTTCTAAAATAAGTCCATTTGGGCAGTCGAGGACAGCCCACGGCAGAAAGAGGCGGAAAACGCCTGATTCTGCCCTCGATCACCCAGACTTCTTACTGGGGCTGATGACCTACCCCCCTGGCCCCCGAGCTCCTCCCGCGCCCCAGGATGCCGAGGGCACACGCAAGCTAGCGGAAGGGTGGGAAGCTGCAACGTAATCTTGACTCGCCCAATCGGTCCCGTAACGCAGTTGATGTGATCGTGGGAATGTCACTCGACCTGGCCTCGATCGCTGGTGTCTGGAAGTCTGAAGCGCGCCACAGCCCTTCCACCCCTCCCATCGGACTTGCTCGACCGATAGTTATTCTCTCGCCTCAGCCCCCACGTATATACAAGGACTCTCCCCACCACACAACTCACTCCCCACCACGCGAGAGATATGGAACCCGGACCCTCCAATGTCCCCAATGCTAGTGAAGCCGACCGGAGGAAAGTCTCTGAAGCACCCAAGATGCGACTTCATGGAGGCAACATCCCCACGATTCCGCAAGATAAGTTATGCCCCCATTGCCCTGCAAAGTTCACGAGGTGGGCCGTCTGATTCGTGTTATCAACGGCCGGGCTGACTTTCATTGGGGCAATCTGCTGATAGGAGTACGCACCTTAATCGCCACTTGAGGACGCGTGAGTGGCCCCGGTTACCGTACCATTTCGCGTACTGATGATGACTCTTTCCAGATCTCAGCGAGAGACAACATCATTGTGAAGTTCGTCGCCCTTTTTGTGCCCCCAGTCGCTGTTATTGATAGGAGGACCTAGAGATGTGGTGCTCAGTTCACGCGGAAAGATCTCCTCACCAGGCATCAGCGCAGCTGCGATTCGTGCGTCCCCCTGATCCTGGATTCTCGCCTTTGGTTTTATCACTAACATCACCTTCCATAACCCAGGTCCGGAAACCGGTCGAGGCGAAAGTCGTGTCGTGCGTGTGCCGAGGCGAAACAAAGATGTGACACTGAGAGGCCATGCTCTCGGTGCAGTGCTCGTGGAAAGGAATGTGTCTACATCGAAGATATTGTCAGTAACCGCAATCTCCCTTCGACAACGACTGTGCAAGTTAAGCAGTCCGACAGCCCGACACCGACCTTCTTGCAGCCTCACCCGTCTCCTTCCGAGTGAGCCGCTCTCTTATCGTCTTGTCGACGCGCGAGCTGAAGGCGCCCTCGTTCCAGCGATTCGTCAAGTCTTGGCCCAACCTCACTCCGAGACAACACGGAAGACTTCGCGAACGACATTTCGGTCTTCGACTATAATCGGTCGGAAGATTACCCCCTCCTTACCCTCCCAAACGACCAACAACGGTGTAACGATTTCTTCAACGATTTCCTGAATAACGTTTTCATGTCCGCCACTGCCCAAGGGCGATTGCCGCCCGCGCTGCCTGATATTGGGTTCTTGACAAGCGACCCATCCGATCCTTATCTCACACACCCCTTCCAAATGTCCTCAGGGATAGATAAAATCATCTCCTCGCTGGTCGCGGATCCCTTCATGGATCAAACTCTGTACGCTCAAGCCATGAACGGCGACTTCCTCAACGGAGGCTTGGAAACCAAATTAGATTCGGTTATGGTTGGCGGTCCATCCGAGCCAGAACTACAATATTATCGTACGTCTCTTTGTCAGCGCGACCCCCCTTGAAATGGCCATGGTGCTTAGTGGGAGCGCTCTGTAGTCATGCTGTTTTTCTCATCATTTGTGACACAAATGCCGGTCGTACACCTACATACATGGACCCCGAGCCGAATACCGCCGCTCCTCGTTGGCGCGTTGCAGGCGTGCGGCGCTCTCTACGTGAAGACGCGCGTGGCGAACGCCTTCATCACTTCAACTTTAGCCCAGGCGCGGGACCCCTTGGTAGCTCAATTCGTACGTGCAGACGCGTCAATCGCTAGAATCGCCTCCCTCACTCTCGCGCTTCCAGACGAAAGAAACTGCCACTCTGAGTGACCGAATATACACGATCATGGCCGTGGCTTTGCTGCAGTCATTGGGTCTCTTTCATCAGCATCCGGAACAACGTTCGACGGCTATGACTTACCACTCTATGCTAGTATCTGTAAGTTTACCCGTCACTACACGACTTGGTTACGCCAACACCCCGTTTAGATGATCAGGAGGAGCGGAATCATGTCAGAAATCGCGGCCTGGAAAGCGCCAGATATCGATAACACTACCGATGCCGCAATTGAAGAAGCATGGAGAGATTGGGCGGTCATTGAGATGGGTAAACGGTGTGTGCGGTTTCACGGCACCCTGAGGCACCCCTGATACCCGTGATGTTAGCGCACTGTGCATAGCTTTCCTTCACGATTGCTCTCATTGCATTTACTTTGCCGTCAAGGTCAGTGTGCGTGTGGGTGACCCGTCTACGTTTCTACTAACCGAGATTGCAGCCAACAATCTTCCCTTCAGAGTTCTACGTTCCTCTCCCCTGCGAGGATTCCCTGTGGAACGCAAAGACCTCTCAGGACTGGCTCAAGTCTCTCAACTCACCTTCACCCTATGGCTCCCGGGCTGACCGCTTGCGGGGACGCACAATGGGTGATTGTCGTGACCTGTTCCTAGACGCCCGTCCAATGTTTCACATCAGTCCACTCGCACATTTCGTACTGATCCATGCCATCATTGTCAAGGTTCACCTTCTCGGCGTCCCGAAGGCCAACTCTCCCTATGCTAACGCACCTACCGATATGGCGCACGTTATCGCCAACTGTAAGGAGGTCAGGGATAGGGTCACGTACATCCAGAACGCGTTGGAGTTGTGGTTGGTGTCCTGGCACCTCTGTCCTGATGTAATCGACTATAAGGACCAGGGCCAACCCCCATTCCTGCACGATTCGCTGCCGTTCTACTGGGTCGGTCAGGTGTCCTTGATGGCGTTCGTCAAGGGATTCCCACCGTTTGGGCTCTCATCTCCATTGAAGGGGGATGAGAAATACCGCCTCATGAAGGAATGGATCAAGATGATCAAAGTGTTCATGAAAAATGGACAACAGGATGCGTCGGTCTTTTTGGACGAGTTGATGAAAATCAGGTTGAGGAATTGGCAGGCCGAAATGCAAGGCAATGTGACCACGGACGACGGTGTCCTTGGGTTTTTCTCTGAGTTATAGTCTCTTTTCCCCTCCCCCGTCTTCCTTTTTCCTTTTCTACTCCCGTTCATCCGTCATGCTCAATACATTTCCCCACCTCTTCTCCAAGCTAATCTGTTCCACCGGTGGCGCTAGAACGTCCGCCCACGAGTTTCTTTACCTCTCACTGTACGTATCTTACGTAGTACTGCAAAAAAACATAATCATTCGGGATCGCCCAGTTTCTTCCCGTTGCTACGATCACTCGCGTGTTCTGATCGGAGGGTGACGCTGCCTGTCAAGCGCTCCGCTCCATGTTATGATTCCATTGCTGTACGTTCTACGGTTGTTTACCGTCTTGTCCCTCCTTTCAAAACCCTTGGCGTACGCGTGGATCAATTACCCTTCAGAGGGCACGGCTACGCTGACCCACTACGACCTTCCAAAGGTACGAGTAACCTCGGTGCCGGATTCGCGCCGTCTTACATCCCACATAGAATTATATTGCGGCATGCGGATGCACTGGGAAGTCTACACACTACCCAACCGCGGCTCTGAACCAAATGGCGTTCGGGAGCAGTAACAATTACGGACCCGGCTGCGGGAGGTGTTTCAAATTGACCCTCTTGAACTCGTACACGGGCACTCCACCTTTCTTCCCAGACACGCGGCCTAGTGTTGTGGTGAAGGTTACGGATTTGTGCCCGTTGAGCGCGGCTGGGTGGTGTTCTGGGACTGAGAAAAAGAAGAACCAGTACGTCCCTCGTCCGTTGCGTTCCGGCCTTCTTTTTTCGCACCTCGGCGCAGTTTTGGCAGAGGCGCCGGTGGTTGCGTTTGTCTGTAAGGATGGAGGACTGACGCAGGGTGCGGTTGTAGGGGCGGTCAATACCTTAATTTTGATCTTGCATACCCCTCGTCCGCGATCCCAGATAACTTCTTTCCCTCAAACGAGAAGTTGTACGGATATAAGGCACGTGTTCTCGCTCCACAACCCCCGCACCCGTTTATTCATGTCCGTCTAACTCGCCCTTCGCCCCATCCAGGACTTTGGTGCCTGGAACATCACTTACGCGTCCGTCTCGTGCAAAGAGTGGGGGGGTTGGAGAGACGAAGCAGCCAAAGGCAGCGTGCCAAACGTGGGTGGTTGTTGCCCCGCTAACCCAACGGTATGTATCATATATTTCGAGCTCCCGGGTGGGTGGAGTTCTAACATTTATTTCAGGGGAGTAAAGAAGATACCTGCCCATCATACTCCGACGCGAACGGCGTAACGCCAAATACCACCACGAGCGACGCGCAATCGCCGTGGGTCCCCACCCTATTCTCGATACCCTGTATTGTCCTCGTTGTGTTTTCCTCACTAATCTCGCGTCTGATGTTGTAATTCATTCACGTTTGTATTTTGTTTCGAGGGAACTTTGTGCATCTGATTCGTATTGTACATGGTTCACCAAAGGAACGGAACGAACGATAAGCAGCCTATAAATATTAAATAGGTGGGAATGCGTGTAGAACTGCCTATTGATCGTTCACTGCTCGAGATCCATATCTCCCACTCGACGGTACCTGTGTTTACCAAACCCAAGCACTCTGGTGATCCTCTCCCAACCCTTGAACTTGACGAACAACGTAGCACACCCCGCCACGAAAATGAAACCGAAAATCAGAGCGCCAACGGAGACGCCAGAGGCAACTTCCACGACGTTGTTCTTATCAACTGGAGCTGTAGGGGTCTCCTTGGCCGGGGGTGGGTCGATTTTCGGGACATCGTCCCCAGAGTCTTCCTGCAGGGAGACAGAAGAATGATCTTATTGGTAACTTTCGACTTTTACAGAAAGAACACAGAAGCTTAGAGCTCAGCGTGGATAGGCACCTCATCCTTGGGAATTTCCAGCTATGGGTGTTGAGAGTCATCAGTCAACGAAGATCAGGAAGGACAGAAACATTGCATACCTCGCCACTGTCAACGATTACGACGTCTTCGACGGGGCGGTCCCGACCGTCCTTTGGGAAATCCTCTGTTTGCGGATGTTAGTTAACTACGTATGCTAGTGGATGGTTGATGGATGGACAAACCAATCTTAAAGACGAATTCCATGCCCTCGAGGACTTTACCGAAGACAACGTGCTTTCCATCTAACCAAGAGGTCTTGACAGTGGTGATGAACTATGAGGAGCCGGTCAGTGGTGTTTTAACGGCACGAGTTCCGGCACGCACAAACTGAGAACCTGGTCCAAGGGAGACATCAGTTATGTTCTTTCACTCCCTTACTACGATCCACACACCGTTAGTGTCCTTTCCTACGGGCTGATGAGAGGCTGTCATTCATACGGTTGTGACGTGATCAACTCACCAGCGTTAGCCATAGACAGGAGACCGGGGCCAGTATGCTTGAGTTTGCTGAAACTAAATGAGGATGCAAAAAATGCGGTAATAAACTGAACCTCACAAGTTCTCATCGGCGAAACGATCACCATAGATGGACTTTCCACCAGTACCATCACCACGAGCTAGCTGAGCGTTAGCCGGTGTCGGGTCATGCTAGGGTCGTTTATTTACTGAAGTCACCACCCTGGATCCTGAAAGGCACAGTCAATTCGGGGAGAGGTCTGAGATGTGGAACGAAGTATCCCTACATGAAGTTCTTGATGACACGGTGGAACTTGGAACCCTTGTAGCCGAATCCAGGTGTGCCAACGGCCAAGGCCCTAAAGTTCTCGGCGGTCTTTGGAACGGACTGTCATTAGAAAGTAGCGGTCAGGCACCACGAAAACGTTTAAGTGTACTGAATGGTGCGTACACCGCCGAAAAGCCCAATGACGACTGGTTGTGATGCAGTGTTATGTGTGTTGGTGAGCGCCTGGTGGCTTCGAAACGAAAAGAGCATAACTCACCCCTTCCCAAAGGCTTGCCGCCATGTTCAATGTCGAAGTAGACCTTGGAGGTAATCTTGGGTCCCTTCGCGGTGTCTACTCCCTGGACGGAGACCAAAGCAGCGAGTGCCACGAACAGCAGCGAATAAGCAAGACGACGGAACATTTTTTTTCGTGGGTCGTAACTTCAAAGAAGGGTTGTCGGCCTGAGGTGGGGGGGGGTTTGAGGTCGAAAGTTGTGTCGTGGCTGGTTTCGAGGTCTCTCTGGCGACGTGGAAAGTTCTCACGGTCGCTCATCCTTGCGCTGCCCCGCCAACGCGTCACAGAATTGAGGATCCTCGTACATTAACCCCACCAACGCTCCCGTCACGACGAGATATTGCTGGTGTAACTTGTGGCGAAACCTTTACTGGGGACAAGTATAACTACCGCAATGGTTCGTCGGGCTTGGTTATCCTTTTATTGGTTGTCCTTTCCAGTGGGTGTCCCCGCACTTGTTGAGTCCCTATACTTTGTACAGCCCGGAAGATCACCAACATGTGCAGGCCATCAACCCATATCCAGGGTTCTTAGTACACGTCGGACGATGGACCTATCGAGGTTGCCTGTTGGTTAGCAGATGGCGGTTTCCTCAGTCGCAATCATCTATTCGAACGAGTCGGGCCACTGGCGGTGGATTCGATAACCAACTGGAACACTTCGGGGTAGACATGGCAACAACGAAAGCAGGGGTTGTACAGTACACGGTACAAATCCACAGGGCGAAGTTCGCAGGACACTTGGTCTACGACACCGCTCTACCGCCCACCTATAATCCGAGCCAACCTGTTGTAGTTCCCTTCCAGAGCAACCAACCTCAGCCGCGCGCTGTGCTCTGCACCAGGCATGTCCGGTCTGGCTGCTTTATGGACCTCGTCCACCTCCTGTCGTATCTTCGTAACCTCTTGTCCGATAAGGCTGAGGTTCAGGTCCAGGTCCGAGAGTCCGTCGCCCACTGACATGTCCTTCGCGATCCTCTCCACCTCGTCCCGAACCGTGGTATCCAATTTGTCGTAGTGGAACCAAAGTGTGACGTACCACCACTTCAACCCTTCGCCATCAGGTAACCCTCGTGTAAACTCCAGTAGCTTGATAGCGTTCTGCAAACACCATTTGAACGATTCCAACTCCTCATCAACTAGAATGCAGTAGGAAAGCATCCTCCAGAACCTGCTCGCTATATGCTCCCTCCACTCCGGTGAGTGGAGCATTCCAAAGAGGATGATGACGCTGCACCTCTGAATGAATTCCCCATGAAAGTGGTCGTCGATTATGAACGCGGCGAGGTGTTCGGAGAATTGGGACATCTCCAGCTCCAGAGCGGGATCGAACAATTGGCCAGATGTGAGAGCCGTCAAGCCAGTAGCGGCTAACCGGAGCCTATAGGGACTGTGGGGTTGCATTGTCGAACGCATCCCTCTCATGAAGGATGGGTTATCACGGATGAAATCCCTGAGACATCTGAGGATCGTGGGGTCGGTTGGGTAGTGGTCTGACCTCACGATTGCCTCTAAGGCAAAGATGATGGAATACCTATGATCCTCTCCCGCCACTTGGAGACCAAGGTGGTAGTTAAGGAACTTGAGGATTCTATCAAGCTCCGGCGATCTTGCTGGCGTGATCTTGATGACAATGTTACTCTGGAACGCCCCATAGATCGCGAGGCGGGCGACCTCCCAGTGTTGGTTCGACGGGCGTTCAGAGGCAACGATCATCGTAAACAGCGCATAACTGGCGTCGGAGACACCTTTTTCGGCGAGTCGCGTTACAAGCCAGAGTGCACGAAGGGTTAATGGTGTCTGCAAGGACTTGCCGAAGGTCATGCTGAGAACTTCAAAGACTTTATCCAACATGTCCCTCTTCTCGCGGCTGGGGAACAGGATTCAGTGAATGACGGGAAGAGAAAAAAGACGGGTCCAACCTTTTGTCTCTCACGGTGATGTCGCTAACATGGAAAGGAATACCAATCATTAGCCCGATAATGAAGAGGCAGTCTGTGATGACAATATCACTGGGCAACCGAAGGGACATCGAGTTTTCCACGAAATCCGTCACGACCTCTGACACTCGCCCCTCATGCCAGGCGCGATAGAGGAACACGTGCGACATCCGTGCGCGGTGGGGTGGCGTCATCTGCATTCGCTCCCAGGGAAACCCATTGTCGTACCCAAGTGTCATGTCGACCATGAGAAGGATGGCCTCAAGATCAGGGTTGAGGCCGTAGTCTGTGGGTGACAGGAGGGGGTGGTTTGCGCATAAGGTTTTCCAACTGTCTTGTTTGTGTTCCTCGCATTGGGTGATACACCGCCGCTGGAGTTCGATGTGAACGAAGGCCCTTGCGCTGAGGTATGCAACGTCTTGCAACTTTGGAATTACAACCGGACTCGGTCCCAAGAAGTCGAAACAATCCATGAGGATGCTGTAGATGCGTTTGAGTGGAACGTCCTTGATCCCACCGTGCCAAATGATTTCTGGTATGAAATCCATGATCGCAGAGACGACGTCGGCATCGATCGACATTGCGAACATCCGGCTGATGCACCTGGCGTCAAGCCCGTCGCTCTTCAATCCTATTTCCTGGACAAAAAGAGGGGTAACAGGCCAGGGATGCCGCATTGCGGTTGGCACCATACAAACGTGGGTGCCGACGCTGGCTTCTAGCCCGTGTCCTCTGCCGACAGCGTTCATCGAAAGTGGCAAGTAGCGTCGCATCCCTAGCATTTCTGGTTGTGGGGGTTGCTGCTGGGTTCTCAGGGTTTGTTGGAGATTATGCCAGTATGGGGCGGCCAGGCCGACCATAAAACGAACCAGGAGCGAGAATGGTGTCTGGAATGGGCAATCGAAGGAAGATATGGATGCTGTCACGATAAGCAGGTAGAAGAAGAAACCAAAACTTGTGAACCCGATCACGACTGACGAAACAGAGTGGCTGATCCCCCAGAGGTACCGAGAGAGCGCGAATCCCAAAAGAACCAATGCGCACTGGAGGATGACTGGCAATGACTCCATGACGATGTGAAACCTCCAGGTCTCAATCCCATTCAACTTCCTCTCTCGCGCCCTGCTCCTGTCCACTGCCGACCCGTGGGTTTCGTTCTGCCTGTACCGATTGAGCCACTGCTTCCCAAGCATGGCAAGGAATGACGCTAGGAGGGTAGCGCATAACGTCGCGTATAAAATACATTGAACTTGGACGATAACAGGGTCGGCACCTGGCCACCGAGGTACAGGGGCCGCAGAACCTACGGGGAGGGTTCCAGTGGTGGCGTTGAGAAGCATCTCGAGCAGCCTGTTGTTCATCTCCTCGTAGTCCGGCTTGAGTTCCGACTGCACGTCGATAATAAATGCCGACGTCACAGCCGAGAATAGACCAGACTGCACGAAACCTCACGGTAAGCATTATGTCCCGAACATCCTCGATCCCCACCCCCAGCACACGAAGAGACACTCACAAAAATGAGCGTGGTGTTCAGGTCTTCATCATATTTCTTCTCGAAGTCCCGATCGTGTTCTTCCATTTCCCGTTGAAACTTGTTGTAGAACTCCATTCTGGGGTTAGCCCCGGGGCCAACGCCGCCCAGCACGGACTTCAACGCATCGCGGACAGCCGCTTCCAATCTTCCGCGGACCGGTGAGAGATCATACAGCCGCAGCTCAAATGACTACCTACGTCTGTTTATCCAGCTGACCCGCCCCTTGTGTCATGCTGGGACCGAAACTAGGAATGGGAACGGAGGTGGTGGTAAGGAGAAGTGGCCGTTAGTGAGGTACTCGAGGGCGCTCGGAGCGCTTTGATCACGCATCATGTATTCCCAACATCGACCGCTGCATCGCTGTCGGCTTCGGCGTTGCGGTCTGTGCGCCCACTGAGTAAATCGCGAGTTTGTCCAGTCAACTAATGAGATTCGTTCAAATTTATTTCTTGAGTCTGCTTGCTCTGTCCTTGGGCTAAATCACCCAACGGCTATGTGGTTCGTTGCCTGCGGTGGGAGGTGGGAAAAAGCAAGGTAGGATCATTGGGAAACCTGATCTTCAAATTTCGAGGAAAACCCAATGTCAGACGAAAGTACAGGCCGGTGTGAATTGATTCCAGCGCCATCGAAATCAAGGGTCCCCGTTGAGTAGCCTCTCTCGACGTGGTGAACGTCGTAAAAGTTGAGCGCAAAAAATATAAGAGGGATCGAAAGAAATAGCGAAAAACCCGTACAAGGGTGCCGCTAGCCGAGGTTTATCGATAAATTCGAAACTGAGGGTTGAAGCATAGAGATGGCGCTGGGATTTGGTGAGCCTGAAGGGGGTGGGGGTTGCGGTCCTTCCTGGGCACCATAATTTCGCCGATTGACCGAGTTTCGAGCGAAATGGCCCCGGCCTTGCGATTCAAGGTGCGCGGTTTGGGGTAAATATTTGCGACCCGGCACAGCGGACGGGGTCCTGACGTTTCCCTGATAAGGGGGTATATGTGTACATGGTGTAGCCTTACGGACAACCACTTTGAATCATCGGATACCATGCTGTCAGATAACTACACGAAACTTCGAAAGAATCGCCATCGCACTGTCGACTCACATCCCCGGTTATGGGGGGAGACAGGCGCCAAACTGACGAATAGGGAATGTTTGCCACGCGACTCACCGCTTGTGATTGGACTGCCACCGTAAAGTTCACTTATTCAACCTTCCACTCGTTCATTGCCGCGATCGCGTCACGGGTATTTGCACCCCATTCTGTGCTATTGCCTGCGATCTTCGCGAGGAGATAATCACATCTGAATCAATCTTGGGCAAATTTGGACCTGTGACTCCTCAGTACCACGTGTCTGAGCCGGTTGGTAAACTCCGCTATATACCTGCAGGTGAGCCTGACGCCCTCACCCTGCCGAACTCTCCTTCTGATCATGGCCACCAGGCTATTCCATTCGACCCCTCCCAGGCCGACCGCCAGGGGATTTAACCCGTACAGTACCAAACCCACTCCGCTCGCCGAGGCGCGCAAAAAACAGCTACGCGAGAACATGCAGGGCTACTTTCTAGGACCCATGGACCCTACTAAGTTCATGGATTCTTTCATGCCTGTGAACCCCTCAAGCCTTGGCTGTCCCCCCGATGAGCTTGACTTCAGCCCGGTATACTCCCAACGAAATGAAAAGTCGATGTACGATCCATTTGTAGGGCACTTCTCCTTATCCAACACCAACAGTCGCATTAACGCGCACTAAACCGCACAGATCAAGATCGCAAACGCCACCTGCACTAACTTCATTGCGAAATTCACCGGCGACCGGGCAGACTCCGACACTTTGCTCAAGCCCGACATCACATTCTTCTCCAAAAATAACCCAGCAGCCCTCCATGAAGACTTCGACAAAGCATCTCCGACGACCTCGTTTCAAAACATGGAATTGTTTGTCGAGCTCAAACATGACACACACTGTGATCCATTCCGGGATGAGACAGTTGATGCAGGCTCCACGATAGAGCGGAGGTCGATCGATGGGGAAAACACCAGGGGCCAGTGCGCTTTATATGCAGCGAATCAGCTCGCATATCAGCACAGACTCTTCGCCTTCAGCCTGGTTATCTGTGGGAGGCGAGTTCGGTTCATCCGTTGGGATCGAGAGGGCGCGGTCGTCTCTGCGGGGGTCGACTGTTCAACGAATTCCGGCCTCGTTATCGAATTCCTTCAACGGTTCAATCAGATGACCGCCGAACAACGAGGTTTAGACCCCACTGCGACCCCCGCCACGCCAGAGGAGATCGAGGCTTTCGAGTCTGCAGTTGCGAAAGTTGAAATTGAGTCACTGAAGCGTTCCGTTGGCGCCCATGCAGCCTACCCACGCTTCCGACTCGAAATCCGCGACGCCAACGACGAGGTATCTCAGTACATCGTCGGAAAAGCCCTTGACTACAACCTGGGCATCGTCGGTCGGTGCACTCGGGGCTACCTCGCACTTGATTTGTCCACGGACCAACCCGTCTTCCTCAAAGATATGTGGCGTCCGGATGTACAAGGAGTTGAACCCGAGCACGTTTGGTACGAGAAGTTGGCGGCGGCGAACGTTCCGTTCCTAGTCAAAATAAAGCACGGGTCCGACGTCGTCCAGTCCACCTCGACACCATTCTCGATCTACCACGGCAAAGACCCTCTCAAATCTACTGATACGACGAGCCGGCAATGGGCACAACGGGGTTTAACCCACCGTCTTGCGGGTTTATTTGGTTCTCACAAACCCAAGCTACAAGGGCACGTCCACTATCGGCTGGTGCAGACCGAACTCTGCCAACCGCTCTGGGAGTTCACAAACTCAAACCACCTTGTCCTTGTTGTTTTGCACTCACTGAAAGGTCAGAACACACTGGGTCCTGATTTAATCTCCTTGCTGATATACTGGGCTACGCAGCGTGCAAGTCCACATTTGTAGATGCTAGTCTCTTCCACAGAGACGTGAGCCTCGGGAATATCATGATTGGCCTTGACAACGAGGGGAGGTTGAATGATTGGGATCTGTGCCGGGATGTGGGAGTTGCCGAGAGCTTGGAGGGTCCCCGAACGGTGAGAGGGTGTTTACATACGCCAGCACCTATGCTGATGCCGATTCACAGGGGACTTGGCAGTTCATATCGACCAGATTACTGGAGTCCCCCGGATCGAAGCACACACTGTCCGATGATCTCGAGTCGCATTTCTTTGTCCTTATGTGGGCAGCGCTTCACTGGGTCAAACACGACAAGGCCGGGGAAATCGATATGGGATTGATTTTCGACCAAAAACGGCCATTACCACACGGTATTGTCGACGGCGGCATGGGAAAATCGGAAATGTACAAGTCCGAGCAGAAAGAGCTTCACGACGTTGAATTCTCCTGCAAGCCGTTCAACAATTTATTCTGGGGCCTGTGGGAACTTTTCTCTGAATACAACAAGCAGCGGTGGGCAACCTCTGGCTCTGGCAGACGGATGGGATTGAGGTCGCGCAACGTTACTGGCTCTGGCATGGATTCAACCCCGAGGCCTGAGCCATCGGTGTCACCAGAAGAGATGATTGAACTGTTTGAAACAGCGTTGGAACTGGAGGGGTGGACGAACGACAAAGTCGCAGACCAGTTCCCAAGAACTGGCAGCACGGCAACATCATATACGAACCTCTCAAAGGTGGAAAAGGCGGGGGATGTGGACGGTCCTGCTGGCCGTAACCCGCCCAAGCGACGGTGGATCAGCAAGAGCGCAGGAAACACTCTGGAACCTGAGGCATCGACGAAACGAGCAAAGCTGGAGTGACGGACTAATTTACCTTACCATGTAACATTCCCTAACCATACCCACATAAACCCTGCGCTCCGTATTTTGACACCACCTCTCCCTCTCCGAATTCAACAACCCGTTATCCCTCCCGTCTCTCGCCCCCTCTCGGTGTTAACCGCGACGCGTTGCCTTCAAGTTCCACCGCCTCAGGGGTTCCATGGCGTCATGGGCGCTTATTCTCGACCGTTAACGGGAAAGATATCCCTGACATTCATCGTTCGATACCTCGAGGCATAGATACACGTGCCCAGAAGGAACAAGCAACGGCGTGGCTTTCTCTTGGATAACGTTCGTCTTACGCATACCACACGGACGGAGAGCCCACTCAACGTCTTTGCTTCTAACGGGCTACGTCTATTCGATTGTACAGACTCCATACACAAGATTCAGTACTTTTAGCGATTCCGTGCCTCAACTATTCCTGTTTGAACGTTGGACTCCTGCCGATCCACATATGGGAACAGGTTGCTTCAACCGACGACAGCCAGTATCTTGTTCGCTTCCTCAACAACTTTCGCAGCCCCCACCGTCTCTCGAGGGAGAACTTCGAAAGGCGCCAAGCCAACCATCCTCAAGCCGGCAATATCTTCGATATCAGTGGGAGTGGAACGGTTTGAGAATTTGCTTTCTCCTTCGCCTTGGGGGAAATCTCTGGAAGGTGGTTAGACTCAGGTTCTACCCTCGACTGTCCCGTCAGACTTACGGAGCAGGTAGTCCATCCTTGAAGTGCGCGCGCTGCGTTTTAAGATATTGAGCACTGGATGAGTAGGGTTTGGATGTCAGAACGAAAAATCAGTGGATGGGCGAGCATTACTTCTTGACTGTAAGAGGTGCGGCGGGGATGTATAGAACGGACGAGTCCCCAACGCCGGAATGCTCCACCTCCACCGCGTGGATCAAATCGCAATGCCCTGGAGTATCCACGTTAGCTGCTGGCATCTTGGGCGAAAGGTGGACGTACAGTAAACTTGATCACCGGGTTCAACGAGGTCAATGGAGACGACGGTTTTGTCAAGCTGAAGATGAGGATGACTCTCGGTAGAAAGGGTTTGTGCCTGCCCGGAGGATGTTCCTTGGAACTCGCCGTTCTCAAGATTGGGTTCCCAGTCGTCGGCTTCCAGCGAGCCCTCACGGCCAGGCTTGGGTTTAAAGAAGGGCCGCAACATGACATACGCAGTAGAAAGTTTGAGGAACGGGACCACACGAAGAGTTCCCTCGTTTGTCTTGGTAGTAGAAAGCGAAGTCCAACCCTGCCAGGCGCGGAAGATCGTGCATTGGTTTCTGTCTGATCATGAGTGCGTGCGTAGTTGCTGGGAAGGTATTGCCTACGGTGAATCGTAGAGATCTTGATTGGCAATTAACCTGGGGGTCACGTCGTAGGAGTCGAGCTGCTTCCACGAATCGCCTCCTTCGAATACGCTGGCGTAGCAGGACCGGTATCCTGGATCCTCCCAGCGTTCGACACCCCCTCCGTCGATATGTGGTCCAAGGGACCAGCCGATCGGACCTGGCTCCCGAATCCTCAATCTATCGAAGTAGGAGATTGGCTGGGCAAGGGAAACCTCAGAATTGGGGTCGGACGCATGCCACAACGACAGGAGTGCTTTCTGCGTATTGACCAACCCGGGGTGAGTTCGCGCGAGAGTTTGCGCTTTAGTGTTGTACAGTTCATAGAACGCCGGGCGCGCAGCGGGATAGGCTTTAGAAAGTCATGAGTTCTCATAGTGACTTGCGGTGCGAGGATAATGGACTGACCAACAACCCGGTCATTGTTCTCGACGATATAGTCCTTGATGGATTGTTTCCAGCCGAGAGCCTCCTAAGCATCAACTTTAACACGAATATCGCTTGAAATGCAAGTCCGATGGAACCTCTTTCGAAACGGCGCCGCGAACAATCACAACACCCGCTTCTTTGATTTCCGCAATCCGTTCGTTGGATAGTCCTTTCTGCAGCTCGTCGTAGTGAATCCTTGGTACCGCCTGTGATATGATGGCTTCAGTGCAAAGAAGGAGTCTTCGATCGAGTTGCCTGCCTTGGAGCCCACGGATCCAATCTGTTCCGCCTTTCCCTTGAGAGCGTCCAAGACCTGGATCCACGACTCTTTCATCGAGTCCTTCCAGATCGCTTTCTTGAGTTCAGAGAAGCGGGGGTGGGCTTCGCCCTGCAACACCCGGTCGAAGATGGACGAGATGTTCCCGGCGGTGCCTTTCTGTGCTAGGGATTTTGCTGCGGACGAGATCATGTTCGAGAATTGATACGTGGGGCGAGATTGGAGGTTTAAGGAAGGTTTATATACTCCCCGGTGTAGATGTAATCGAGCCATGTGGAACGCTGACGTTTGGTGCTTGGGTCCCTAACGTGAGCTCTCAGGACCCCTGATATCGAGAAGGAAGTCGAAGCTGTTCGAATGCGTCATGATGGCTCTTCGAAGATCCTAAACATCAGATCGAGGGTGGAGGGCCGTGCCACGGTCGGGGCCTCATTTGGGCATCGCACACTCTTTGCTTCCGCTTCGCCCTACGATGATCGTCCTCGTCTAGTTCAGTCTCTACGGTTTGAGGCCTATACACAACCACCATGGATTTTCGCACATTCTGCTGGAGCGGACCGTGCGGGGCTCCGGTGTTCAGAACTTCAGTGCCCGGGGTCCTTGATCGGAGCCTCAGCCGGCCCCAATTCGCGTAGATTCGATTCACAGGCTGACCTGGACGTGCCGGGAGAGTTCTGAGGCCGAGGGTAGAGTATTTCAGGGGGACCTCAGTAACACGTGGTGATTTCAATTGGTTCACCAGTGATGAATTTTTCACCTCTCCCAAGGGTGCGCCCAGAACAACAACGGTGAGCAAGATGCACGGGGATAATGCACAAGGCCATGGCACATATACACCTTCCCGGCTACGTGAACTTCCCACACCTCGGTGGGGTAACTCGACCGTTCGGTTGAAGAATATTCCGGGCAGAACTTGAATCTCAATTGTTCAGTATAATTTCCCCCGGTAGTGCTGTTAATGCATGAAATTCTGCTCTGCCTCTTCACTATATGGGTTCCCAAAAAACGCGAAGTACGCGGTAAGCTTGTGTCCAAGAGGATATAAAAATGTTGTCTGGTTTGAATGAGTCTGGGCGTGATTGGGTGCGATCACTTTTTGGTATGGAGAGTTGTCGACCCCGGTCGCCGCGCAAATCCCCCCGAGGGCCGAACGACGCGGTTGATGCCAAGGTTTCCACCACCTTCGGGGCTGGATGCAGGCCCAGCATTGTAACGGTTGGTTGTACATTACAACTCGGACAGTTTTCTCGTGGCCCGGGTGGACGGCGTGGTCCACTGTGAGGAAACGGTGCAGTCATTCTCACAGAGCCCTGGCGAAACACCGCGATTCTAGGTTGAACGCGTTCGACTGTGGCGCATCCGCCGCCGACCCACAAACAGGAGTCGGAATTGGCAACATACAAGACCCGTCTCACTTGACGGGTCTCCAAAAACTGCTAAAAGGGTCGAGATGCACTCCCTGGTTTCCTCAGCCGCTGGGCGGCTCTCTCCAACTCTTCAATCCTACCTCCCAAACCTCGGACCCGGTGCCGTTATTATCTGTTCTTTCTCGCGACGCACGCTTCCCATGTACTGTCCAGGTTAAATAGATAATAACGGATTGAACCGGTTATGAGTCTCGTCCTTCGGGGTTTGTGTGAACCATTGGTCCTGACCAGACTGGGCAAAGTGATCAAGGGTTGATGACCAGGCCCAGTGGAGTCGACGGAACCGACGACAGAGGTGAGATTGTGAGGCTTCTCGTCCAAGGTTTATAAAAGGTCAGCCGAGTAGGTAAAGCTCCAGGTATTGTCCCGAGTAGTAGCCAGAGCGGCAGCGGAGTCAGAAAGGTAGCAGAGAGGAAAAGAACCACGCTCCGGAGGATGGAGAGCAGGAAGACGTCCCCGCGCGTGGTATTGCAGCAATTTGGGATCGACGAAGAGCAGTGACACAACTGGGTCCTCCGCCCACGGGTTAGGGTGGCATCTCGGGTTCAGGTTGCAGCTACTTTTAACCTCGTGGATGTTCACTGGACCTTCACGCGCATCACGGAATCCCATCGCCGCTACCGTTGCAACTCCGGAGTGGACGCACGTGACGTTCACGCTAATTTCGTTATTCAGTTATTCTGTCAAGCTGGCTAGCCAACGACACCGACGACGACAGATTCATGGTATGATACCACGATCTGCAAAACAACCTGGCCGGCCAGACGAGGCATCTCAACCACTTCTCGACAATGACGACGACGACGTTCTATTCACGGCAGCAGACAGCGACAGTGACAATGATTTCCAAGTCCCCGCGCGGTTGCCGGATCCATCGACAAGCAAAACGAGTGGCCGTGCGGTCAGATTCGAAGAAGACGTGCATGTTATTACTCCTTCGTTGAGGTCTACAACGGCCAGCAGAGAGGCAGGTTCGTGCACAGCTGACCTCGTGGATCGCGCGCGCTTATTATCTATTAGAATTCGACCTCGACTCGGAGGATCTTGAGGACGGTGCCTATGTTCCAACTGTTCCAGACCAGGCGGACCAGCGTATGCCCCTGCTTGTTGGTCTCCTCGATTCCACCACCCAGATCCAACGCAGTCAAGACGGGTCAATACTTTTGACGCATAGCGGCGAAAGCAGTGAGGAGGTCGGCGAAGAGCTGGAGGGGATCATAGCAAAGGGAAAGCACGGTGGTGGAATGCTGGACTCGATTGCGAACATGGCTAATTCCATCCTCGGCGCAGGTGAGTGTACTTTTCTCCCCCCTCGGAACATTCGTTTACCAGATATCCAGGGATTATCGGTGAGTTGGGCAGCGTGTTTACTAAATCTTGGTAGAATCTGAGGTTCCGCTCTAGGGCTACCATACGCCCTGAACCAAGCAGGCTTCGTCACCGGGATTATCCTCCTGGTGGTTTTATGCATTGCCACGGACTGGACCATCCGCCTCATTGTCATCAATGCGAAACTCAGTGGCAGGAATTCCTACATCGAAATCATGCACCACTGCTATGGTTCCAGCGGGCGCGCCGCCGTATCGTTTTTCCAGTTCGCCTTCGCGTTTGGAGGTGCGTCTCACCTCCTTGTCCCGCTATCCACTAACTAACGGATGTTTCTAGGGATGTGTGCGTTTGGTATTATCATAGGTGATTTCACCAGAGAGCCTAGCCCGTTCTGCATCTAACAATTTGTAAAGGCGATACCATCCCCCATGTCGTTCGCTCTGTTTTCCCCCACATCAAAACTACCCCGGTGTTATCGATCTTTGGTAACCGACAGTTTGTGATTGCACTGTGCACGATATGTGTCTCCTACCCACTCTCTCTTTATCGCGACATCCACAAACTATCACGGGCTTCCGGTCTCGCCCTACTCGGGATGATCGTCATTGTCACTTCTGTATTGATACGAGCACCGCAGTCACCTGCGGAACTCAAAGGGGACCCAAAACTGCGATTCACAATCATTCAACCTGGTGTTTTTCAGGCAATTGGCGTCATCAGTTTTGCGTTCGTCTGTCACCACAACTCTCTCTTAATCTATGGCAGTATGAGAACGCCGACGATCGATCGCTTCGCACTGGTCACACATGTATCCACTTTGTTCTCTTTGTTATCTTGCTGTGTGTTGGCTATCTCAGCCTTCTGGGTGTTTACGAATAAGACACAAGGGAATATCCTTAATAATTTCCCCCTGGTAAGTAACCCGGCCATCACTAAGATATAGATGGAATGCTAATTGTGTATTCTAGGATGATACCCTCATAAATGTTGCCCGCCTCTGCTTCGGGCTCAACATGTTTACCACTCTACCACTAGAATTGTTCGTTTGCAGAGAGGTGCGGATGAACGAACCGTCTCTGGAGTACGGTATAAACTGATCTGGTCCAGGTGGTAGAACAGTTCTTCTTCTCGCATGAAGCATTCAGTTACCAACGTCACCTAATCTTCACAACTGTGATTCTCTTTTCGTCCATGTTCAGTAAGCCCAACATCCGTTCGTCATGTCAGCCCAAGTCTCACCTTTCCTAGTCTCGTTGGTCACCTGTGATCTCGGTGTAATGCTCGAGATAACAGGTGGTATCTCTGCCACAGCACTCGCGTATATCTTCCCAGCAGTATGCTACCTGCGGTTGGCATCTCCAGGGAAACCTTGGTACTCGGTGGCCAAACTTTCCGCTGCGGTATGCGCAGTGTTCGGACTTGTCGTCATGTGCCTGTCCCTGTTTATAGCGCTAGGTAAAGTATGGCGGCCAGAAGGAGAGCCGAAGATCTGCATGTAGAGGGTTTGGTTAGATGTATTTGGAATACTTACCTTCCTCCACTACATGACCCACGTCGTGAGATCCCACATTTGTACTGTGTAATTATTCCGGTCAGCAGAGCTCCCGCCTACCTGTGCGGATAAGATGGACAGATGTATACAGATTATTGGGGGGCCAGGTGGGAATGTGATAAGGTGGTGCAGGTTCGTCGGCTGACCGGTGCCCGGTCAAGTTACTAGCCGTGGTATTACGTCAAAATATCCATCGTCTCGCCACCCGCGCTCTGACGCAAGTACTGCGATATCTCCAATTCGGACTTGAAGCTCGGCCACTCTACGTCCTGTGGTAGTAGGTGGCGAAGAAGGACACTCTCGAACAGGGACATACTGGGTGTTTACCGGCAGGATCCGCACAGACTGGCGGTCAAAACGCGAAATCTCCGTCCTACGTCCTCGGTTCAACTCTCGACCTTATACCATGGCTACTGGCGATGCAGAGCAGGGGGCGCGACCGCAAAGCGAACAGAGCCCTCTCCTGGGTGCTCAGGCTTGCTCTGGCGATGACCTGGACAATATGCGACCCAAGCCGGAGGGGAAAATTACCGCTATCATCTGGACAGTTCTCGCCGGAGTCTTCGCTGTCGGTCTCATTGTCGTGTTCGCTTTTCCAGTTGACGATTGGGATGACCTGTTCCCAAGCCCCGAGAAGATCCTTCAGTCCGCACCGGTCATCGATGGTCACATTGGTCGGTTCATTCCACACGCCTGCGATCCTCAGTATTTCGGCTTATTACCCGTTTATCTCCGTATATATCACCAGACTTGCCCGAACTCGTTCGGGTGCTCTATGCAAATAACGTGTCCGCGTTTGATCTCAATAAGTCAATGCCCGGGCATGTCGATATACCAAGATTAAAGAAGGGGAAAGTTGGGGGTTTCTTCTGGTGCGCCCACGTATTCACGACAAGAATGCGCATGATTCTGAGGACTTGTAGGTCAGTATACGTCAACTGCCCCAAAGACGCGGGCCCGGATTTTGTCGACCCCACCTGGCGTGTTCGGTACGTTTCCCTCTCGCGAACGGCGTGAGGTGTTGACTTTTGAACAAGTGACACCTTGGAACAAATTGATGTCTCTCACCTTCTCATTAAAAAATACCCGGAGGTGCATCCGAGTCTCTCCAACCCCGTATCGAACCGACTCAAGGTACTATTTAGACCTTCAAATTGGCTCTAACTTCTCGGGACGTTGTGGGAGCGATCGAAAGAGGCAAAATTGCCAGTCTCCTCGGCGTGGAGGGGTACGTGCGGTTTTGAACACTTCATTCTGAGTCTAAAAATCGCACAGAGCCCACCAGATCGGGAACTCCATCGCGGTCTTGAGACAATTATACACACTCGGCGTACGGTATATGACACTGACGCACATGTGTCATAATGCGTTCGCTGATTCTGGAGGATATCTTGAACCCTTCCCTCCCTTCCACGGGGGGCTAAGGTGGGACCCTCATGTCTACCACATGGCTGGAGTTTGTCGTACTCATGCCCCCCAAGCAAGTTCGGATACCGACTCATCGACGAGATGAACCGTCTAGGAGTTCTCGTCGACTTGTCGCATACCTCTGATCAGACGGCGGAACAAGGCCTCAAGTACTCAAAGGCGCCAGTTATCTGGTCCCACTCCTCTGCCCGCGCGGTCCACAACGTCAGCCGAAACGTCCCGGACTACATTCTTAAACAGATTAAAACGGGGAGTACCGATGCAGTAGTCATGGTGAGTGGACGCTGCTGCTCCTAAAATTGCATCGTAGAAGCCCAAATAATAACTTGCGTCGTAGGTTAATTTTGCGCCTCAGTTCGTTGCCCCTGATGGCGAGGCGACCCTTGAGTCAGTAGCAAACCACGTGGATCACATTGGCAGTGTTGCCGGAAGAGACCAGTTCGTGTGATTTTCGCCTGTATCGGAACTTTCGTCTCATGCCCTCACCAGCGTGGGATTGGGAAGTGACTACGACGGGATTGGAAGTGTACCAGTAGGATTGGAGGATGTTTCGACGTATCCAGCACTGGTAAGGATCCCAGCCCCGTCCTAAACATTCGACCGCTGAACATCCCTCAGATCACTGAGCTCTTCAATCGCGGTTGGACCCCAAAGGAACTGAGAGGACTTACGGGGAGGAACCTTCTACGCATTCTTGAAGGGGCAGAACGCGTAGCTCAAGAGTTGCAGAAGGCTGGCACCCCACCGGTTTTGGACCTCTATGACAAACGCCCGGACCTCCCAGTGCGCCGGGGTTGAGCCAACCTTCGAGAGATGTTCAGTGCCATGATTTCCTATGTTTGATAACTGCATTTCTTGGACACAGTGTGTTTTTTGGATATAAGCGGCTCTAAAATATCTGCGGGTTCGAAGTGTGTAACTAGTTCTATATCTTGTCTGAAACGATAGACTTCCAGAGACCGTTCACTAGAGGGGCTTGGGCTCGGAGCCTGTTGCGAATCGTTCCCGGCGTCTCTGCGATCTTGAACCTGATCTCTTACCACGACGACTTTTCGTAAACCGGAGAAGATGTCTCGCGGGGGACAGTTCATTTCACGGAATTGGCTGGTTGGAGGGTTTGGCCTCGCAGTCTTAAGGTCCAATCCGTCTTCAAGAACCTGGTCATCATGTCTAGCGTCTAATTCCAAAAAAGGATCCTAGCGTTATGTTTTCTTCCCGGCCAGAACGTGGTTCAGGAAGAGGGGGGTGGGCCACAGCAGGCAACTGGAGTAGGTACATATGGTCCGCTCCCTAAGTTCTTCGGAACGTGTGCTTTCTGGGGGTCGATGCACGCGCAAACTACGGTCTCTTTAACTTGACGTAAAACCCACCTTGCGTATACTCCAGCCATGGATAGTGCTTGTCCCCGGGGGTATATAATCTATAGTTCTCGAGGACAGCTACACATTCCGTGCTGGGTCGATGCTCCTACGTCCCCTCTTGATCTCATTCCTTTCTTCAATATGCTTAGACCACGTTCCAGCTCTCGGTTCCCAGTGCTCTGTGCCTCTAGGTGACGGAACCGCAGGCCAGGATGAGCCTTACTGGCTCGAGAAGATGAAACATCAAGGGCTTTCCGCATATAACAAGGACCCTGCCAGCTATAGAACCTTTCGTAATGTGAAGGACTTCGGAGCCAAGGGTGACGGCGTCACCGATGACACTCAGGCTATTCTGTCTGTTTACGTGCTCCCTTATCTTTGCGCTATTACTGATGGCTTTCATTAGTCGCGCAATGTGGACCGGGGACCGTTGTGGAATGAACTGCGGCAGTTCTACGACATCCCCCGCCACTGTGTACTTCCCACAAGGGTTCGTTCAGTCCTCCGTGAAACATGCCATGTCCCTCACCTTCCTGGTAACAGCACCTACCTGATCTCAGACACAATCCCTGCTCTCTACTATACGGAGATCGTAGGTGACGCTCGGAAACCACCCACCATCCTGGCCGCCGCCAATTTCAACCCTGCCGCACTCGCCATCTTTGGTAAGCCGATACCTAGTGTTGGATTCCAACTGTCCGTGACATATGCTTTTAGATGCTGACCCTTACATCCCTAATGGCTGGGGCGCTCAATACTACGTCAACCAAAACAATTTGTAGGGTGGCCCAGGTGTGAATAGCCTCCTGTCAGCCTAGCTGACACCCCACACAGCTTTCGCGCAATCAAGAACCTGGTGATTGATACCACTCGTGTTCCACCTCATGTTGTGTAAGTGAATATCGTAACGCCTGGATAGCGGCGAGTAATATCCGTCCCTGTAGTGCAACGTGTATACATTGGCAAGTTTCACAAGCAACTTCGCTGTACAACATCGTCTTCAAGCTATCGTCGGCCCCCGGAACACAGCATCGGGGTGTCCAGATGGAGAACGGGAGGTACGCATCGAAATTTACCGTCTGTGCCGCCCAAGGCGTTTGAAACGCCCTGACCCGTGTTTCAAGTGGTGGGTTCATGGGTGACCTCGTAATACACGGAGGCAACATTGGTTTGGATGTCGGAAACCAGCAATTCACTGTGCGGAATGTTACGATCAATGGCTCCAACACCGGCGTGAAGATGACTTGGAATTGGGGGTGGAACTTTCAAGGGATCACCATCCGTAACGCAAGGATCGGGTTCGATGTCAAGACTGGATCCAGTTTGAACGACCAAGACCAAGGGGTTGGTGGCGTCGCCATCATGGATGGTATCATCAGCGATACCCCCATCTTTTACCGCAGTTCCCTGCCAAGCACTCGCCTTCAGGGTTCCGTCGTTTTGAACAACATCAAGCTGACGAATGTGCAATCTGTTGTCGCCATTCTGAATGGAAAAACTATCCTCCAAGGCTCCGAGGGCGAAACGAACGTCGATACTTGGGTCCAAGGAAACATTTACGTGGGAAAGAAGTCTCGAGGATACCACAAGGGCAGTACCTGGTCGATCCCCAAGGACCAAAGCCTCCTCGAGAACGGACGGATGTTCGGGAAGGGCAGGCCTACCTACGCAGACTATGACATCACCCAGATCGTGAGCGTCAAGGATGAAGGTGCAAAGGGCGACGGAAACGCGGACGACACCCTCGCTCTTCAGGCAGCGTTTGACAAGGTAGCTTCTCGAGCCCTCATTCCACGGCGGCCGGTCGGTGACTGAAACCAATGAAAGTTCGCAGACTGTAAGATCATCTTCTTTGATGCAGGCACTTACCTGGTCACGGATACCCTCAAGATTCCTGCTGGTGTTCGTATTTTTGGAGAGGCTTGGCCAGTGATCGCCGGAACGGGGAGGAAGTTCGACGATGTCGATGACCCCCAGGTGGTCGTCCAAGTTGGTGACCCCGGGAGCGAGGGCGTCGCTGAGATCGGCGGTGTGATCTTCTCAACTCGCGGACCAAGTTCGTATTTGAATTTCGAAAGAGTGAGGACCCGTGCTGATGTATCATTTCCAATAACAGCCGCGGGGGCAATTGTTCTACAGTGGAATGTTCACTCCAATACCAAAGGTGGTGCGGGATTGTGGGATTCATACGTTCGGCTCGGTGGGACCGCTGGATCCGAGCTACAGCTCACTCAATGTCCAAAACATGCGGTAGGAAACCGTAACTGTTTTGCGGCGTTCCTGGCTGTCCATCTGACCCCACGATCGAACGGCTACTTCGAGGGCACGTGGATCTGGCTCGCGGACCATGACTTTGAGACCTTGAATGGAGACCAGACGACGATCTATTCCGCTAGAGGTCTGTTGTCTGAATCTCAAGGTCCAGTCTGGCTTGTGGGGACGGGATCCGAGCATCACATTCTCGTCAACTACAACCTCGCAGGAGCGGCAAACCACTACCTCGGCCTACCACAAACCGAGTCACCCTATTTCCAACCAAACCCTCTACCTCCAGGTCCCCTCTACACTTCCCTTTCGGAATGGAAGGATCCAACCTTCACCCGTCGCGAGAAGGCTGCGTGGGGCTTGCACGTTACCAAGTCTCGTAACATCCTCGTGTTCGGAGCGGGCTTGTACAGCTTCTTCGTCAACTACGACAACGCAGTCTGCAACCGTCCCGACAAGATCAACTGTCAGAAAGAAGTCCTCAATGTTGACGACGAGTCTACCGTTAGCATCTACAGTTTGGCCACCGTGGGTGTCGTTCACCCGCTCAGTATTGATCACAAACCGGTCATCAATGCCGTCGACAATCGGAACGGGTTTGGGCAGACCGTTACCGTATGGAAATCCTCACGAGATTTTTGACGGCCGGCGATTTTGTACTGTTGAACCACGCCCCTTCTCTCTGACCCATGTACAACCCAACCCTCCTGTGACATTATCCCACTCAACAAAATGTACATATGTGTAGCACCCGTATAGTGAATAACCTGGATCTAAAGTTGAACATTCCCCTGCCTGTCCGCACCGAACAGGATCTTCCCAGAATACACATTCAGAGGGCGGATTCGATCCTACTACATTGGATCTCCTCCACCTCTCCACACGCCACGGCCTGTAGGATCTTTCCTGCACCTTCGCTCTTAACCGCCTCCAGTTCTACTTCGCTCTTCACCAGTAGCATACCAGCGAACCCGAGTGCGTTCACGGGTAATTCTTCGCCTGTAACCTCCAGCCTGTGCGTCTCTTGTTTACGTGGAATGAGATGCAGGTGATCGAGCGTCAGTAGGACGTTGAATGAAGGTTTTCCAGGAGGGTAATCGGATTGCCGGCGGATGTTGTTGATTACAAGGTCTAGGAGTGTCATGAAAGCCGGTCCAAGGATTTGGGATACTTCTAAGGGGGAAGAATCCCTGGTTGATGGTGGTAGCCGTAGTACGAAATTTGCGTAGGGGACATCGAGAGCGAACGGCTTGTCTGTGGGGGTATGAAACGCATAGTATGAGCGCCAACTGTCGGGTGAAGCGGGTGCGTAGGCGAACCTGGTTGTTCTAGCCTTGCCCGTTTCGCGAGTCTCTCGATTGGGACATCCTCCTCCAGTGGAAGGAACTGGACGTGTTTATGCGGCTGACTCGCGCCACTTAGCACGCCACCTAACGATTTGCATTAGAAGCGGGAGCGAAACCGGAGATCGAACGTACAGTTGAAGAACGATAACAGTTTCTTCCCAGCTCTGTTGGCCGCTTGAAGGAGTTGATAGGATTTCGCAAGTTGGTCGGGGGTCAGCGGGGTGGTTTGGGGCGCAAATTCTGTTCGTTGGATAGTACGGTGAGCCTCCAACCTCCCGCTGGCCCTATCCGTCCTTACCCTTTGTGACGATGAGGAAATGCTCCCGAATAACAGAGTACTTATTCAACTGCCACGACAATGAAATCAGCCATGAGGATTGAGATCAATGAGCACCTCGCACCAAGGCAACGAACTCTTCTTCGGTATCTTCCTCTTGCGTGAGATGTCCCAAGAACAATCCTTCGATATACGGAGGCAAGAAAGGATCCTTCTTCGGCACGCCACCGTAAGACGTGACGGCATTGGGAACTATCGGATGTGTTTCTTCCTGGGCTACTTCGACGTTCAGGGCTACCGGCTTCTTCTGCAGGGCGGGACACAGGCTGATCTCAAACTACACCAATCGGGAAACAATCATTGAGCGTTCGCCGATCCAATGCACCTCGGAAACCACAATTTCGGTTTACGGAAGGATACAAAGAGGAGGAAACGCACGTCTATGCCTGCATCCGTGTGTTTGTGGACCGTCGATGGGAAGAACAAGAGATCTCCAGATTCACGAGCCTTCTCGAACTGGGAACCTAGTTTGGTAATTATCTCCTGCGGGGTGAATCGCTGGACGGGCTCGGTCGCGGCCATGACCCTTTGTCCGAGTTGTCGTCGGGTATCAAGATGGGGGCTGACGGTAGTGGGTCGGGCGTGCCTGGGACAGGGTGTTACGATCTTGAGATCGGTGGCAACGCGCCGGAAGCTGAGCATGAGTTGAAATAAAAAACTGACGGTCATCACTCTCGATATACGGGTTTGAGCTTTCTCAGTTATTGTTTGTAGGGAGTGTTACAGGGCGAAGGTAGGTAAAGTTAGAGAAAGCGATAAAGTGCTGACACAGGCCGGGTGAAGGGTTGAACAGCGAAAAGAAGCAAAAAGGAATCCAGTCCCAAGAGGCATTGTTGACTCCGGGACACCCAGAACATCGAACATCCTATATTTCCCACCAGCAAAGATTCAAGACAAGTTAAGGCACAAAATTGGAACGAGAAGCGATGAAGAAAGAAAGAAAAAGACTCTTGGTGAACTCCAACTCGAGAACAGCTTTGAGGCAGGGAGAGATTGAGTTGGGGGGTGAACGTGCTATACTTTCCCCTCACTGCCTCTGTTCTCTTTAGCCTCTTCCATCTCCTCGCCCAGCATCAACGCGCGGGCGTAACCTCCGGCAGCTATGAGCGACCATATAGCCCCGTTCGTTCCCTGGTGGTCACAAAGGCGATGTTCACATGAGTGATCAAGGGATGCCCCAAGCGAGGCACGAGGCAACAAGGGCTCACCTGATAGAATAACATGGCAAGGAACGCCTGAATCAGCAACAATGGTATCCTCATAACAATGCTGCGATGGACTGGGAGCCCTTTCACGAACGGGGCGGGGAACTCCAAGGCGATGATAAACCCAGCCAATAGAACGGAGATGATTTGTATGATTGGTGCTTTGATGATGACCGTAATAAAAACAGCAGCACTAGGCGGGGCCCTGGTGGTCAATGTGGTCAGGTGGGAGCCTTTGAAGGTCGGTATGTGCATGGACGGTGAACTCACTGAAATCCCCCTGGGTCTCGCATTGTCCCCCCAACGAAATCCCAGAAAAACTTGCGCCATATTAGGCCCCAGAAGCCAGCCCAAAAGGTATCTATGGGTGGGGGAGATCAGGATGGCAACCCGGTCAGTCGAGTTAACCGATGACCCCGGATGGGGAGAGAGGGAGAGCGAGAACTTACAAACACTCGCAGTGATAGCGACAAGGCGGGAGTACTCGTGCCAAACTAGGTTTCCCATCCTGCCTAATGTCGAGATTCGATACGGAAAAGTTGCTGTGAAATGCGGTAGAAGTGAACGATGGAGAGCGCTGCTCAAGAGGATGGGAGCTCCAACAGCCTGTGCGAAGAAAAGAAGGGATTGAAAAAGAAAGTGGATGAAAACAGAGTTCGACTCTGCTGAACGGAAAGAAAAGCCCTGGTGAAAGGAGGAGGTGGAAGGAAAGAAGGAAGGATATATAGAATACGCGAGCGCCCGGACCAGGCATCCCACCAGGGTTACTGTTACCGTCCAACGATCGGGTCTCCAAGCTGCCTCGAGGCAGATCAAGTCCCACACAAACGCTTCCACGGACAATACGGGCGGGAACCAATGCCATTCATAAATTATTCCTAAGTAACTACTAATAGATGGGGCTCGTCCTCGTACAAAAACGTCCACGTTCAGAACGGCAAAGCAAGACTATCTCGCACCCGAGGTGGCCGTTGGGGAGACATATACTTGGGGCGAGAGGGCACTGCCTGTAACACAAAGAAATCAATCAGCAAACAATTCCCAAGAAGCAGCAGCTTTCACCCACAACAGACGGTGGCCGCACCGGCGTCGAGAACTGGGGCGGCATCCGATAATCCCCGATGATAATCCTCTCCGACGTTTGACTGTACCGGCTGCAATCACTGTAAATTGATGAAACCTTGTCCAAATGTTCGCCGCGAGTTCTCCGAGCAGACCCAGAGTAGGTCGAATCGCGATCGGAGAGAGAATCCCGACACGTGCTATCGAGCGACGAAACGCTGTTCGTCAACAGCGCCCTCTTCTGCAACGTTTCCTTGTACAAAGAACACGCAGAGTCGTTCGCGGTCATGGAGGATGCGTACGATTCGTTCCGGGAGTGTCCTCGCATTCGATCAGCCAGGGACCCACGGTATTTGGGGTACAGGGCGTGGTCTCCAAAGGGGTCATCGTTCTCTTCGAACCTGGGCGGGGTCTTTTCTGCAAGTTGCATCGGCAACTCCGGGGATTCTTCTCCTGGTTCCGACCTTGATCCCTTCTCCGGTTTGTCACCCTTTTCGATGTCGATGTAAGATGGAGGATCCAGCGTCTTGCGTTTCCACAAAAACAGTGCGAAGAAAATGAGGCCGACTACCGCAATGATCGCGGAGACAATGGCACTGGAAATGACCCCTTTGTCGGTCAACACCTCGAAGTCATCCGACACCAGTTTCAGGACGTGGTTCGTTTGGGTGCTACCAAACTTCAGTACCTTGACGACAACTCTCGCGATCGCACGGGCTTACCTGTCAAATTGGACCGTGGGTGAGGCCAATGTCAATGGAGTAAACGAAGAAGAGGGCATTAAAGAGGGGGATAGGGTAGACGAGGTTGCGGTGGGGAGAGGGGTGGGCTCCGAGAACATTGTGCTGCTTATCAGGGGGGTACAATTTGACCCGGTAGATACCGGTGGAGGGAGGGTTGAAGATGTTCCGGTGTTGGATGAACGAGGAGAAAAAAGAACCGGCCCACTCGGAGAACCACTAGTGAGCACCCTGATTGAGTCAACACTGAACACTTGAGGCTCCCCCAGTGAGGATGGGTTAGCAGTGATTGCCAGTTCGTGTCGTCCAACACTGAGGCCATTGGCCAGATACTAGAAAAATATTTGAGAAACTCGGCCCAGAGATGTCCCGCGGTATTCACTGACCAAAATCGTCTGAAACCGGCGGTCAGTGATGAGTTGTTCAATCGTTCAAAGCGCGCTCACCTGGTCATGAGGGATTCGAATTGACCCTTTGCTTCCACCGTTGAACGTACGGGATTGCCCATCCAATGTAACCACATAATCCCCGATCTCGACTCCGGCAGTCCCGTAGATCGCAATAGCGTCACCTTCGAACGAAAAGCCCATCTTGGCATCCGGTTGTTCGGTATAGCTGCACAGACATCAGGTGAAGGAAGCGCTCAGACTACGCGGCATGCACGTACTGGATGGTGCTGTTATAGAAAGTAGATGGCCCCCTAGTGGAAACCCATCCAGGCCCCCACTGAATCTTGTCGACGGTATCGTCGAAAGTTATGGTGGACAAGGATGTACTGAGCGATACGTTTCGATAAGTAGTGGAGTGACGAAGCGACGGCATTCCGCACCTTCCAGTAGTGACTACACTCTCCACCTCGACGTGACCGATGTCCAAAACATCCCCAGTCGCTCCAGAGTTGAGAAGAGTAACGTTATGAGGCCCCATCTTGAGCCCGGAGATAGATCCAAGGAGCAGTTGCGAATCCGACGTTGAGGTTGAGTCCACCCCCCCTGAAAGCTTCTTGCCATCGACATAAACTTCGTAGGAACCAGGGGTGGAGACGGTGGCAGAGAAGACTTGAACTCCAGTTCCAACGAAGTCAAGCTTGACCGTTGCGCCTTCGACGTGAGTGGCATGATACGACTGAGATTGAGTTGTCAGCGCGGTCTATTCAGCCACCAGGAGATCGAGATATGACGCACCTGGGACGGAGAATCGTCAAGTACCAAAGGAGTGTCGACCCAAGCACCAGGGGGGGAATAAATAAAAAGGGGACTGCTGTCCTGAACTGGTTCACTACTCTCAGCATCCCGTCGTAAATCCACAGTTTACTATGCGGCTCACCGAAGACGTTATAATGAGCCATCAAGGCGTTCGAATCCAAAATTATAAAAAAGAAAAAAAGAAAGAAAGCTCTCAGCCAGCTCTACCGGAGAGACGAGAGGGGGGTGAGGGAGGGGGTCGTGAAGGCCGTGGTCAAGAGCCAAAGAGACAGGGGAGGCCGCCCGTCACTATTTCAGCCCATTTGCATCGCATCCACTTGAGACACAACTGTGATCATCACCATCAATGCCGCATCCGAAACCAACGCCGAAGCCTCCGGCGTCGAAGGAGGTCATTCCACTTGGCCGCAGGGACGTCTTCAAAAACTCGGGCGCTGGGCGGCCAGACAGCTTCAAGGAACGACCGACGACGACCAAAGCCCTGATCTTGCGAAATGGGAAACATGGCGCGATGGGGACAGGAGAAATCGTCTTGTTATCAAAGATTGGCGGGAGAGAGAAATTGGACCTTCTCGCTGGTATGCGCCTACACCAACACCAATAAAACCATAACCCCAACCTTGACGCTTGGTCTTCGTTGGCGCACAGAGGATTATACCGCAACCGCGTCGAAGGCGATCGCGACCCCGTTCAGGCTGGAACAATGCGTCAAGATCGCCGAGTCTCAGCTAAATGGTGCTTCACCCCCGTCTCCCGGGGACTTTTGTTCTCCGTTCAGAGTTAATTAATCTCCAGGCTTCCTCAGTGTATTTGGATGGGATCAACACCCTGAAGGACCCTGAACTCTTCACTAACAAGATCCGCGATGAGGTTCGGGCTAGGAGATCAAGCGCGGAACGTAACCCTAGTTTCGTCGCTTCCGTCGTCGGCTCGACGTGAGGCGTCCTCTTCCACCCATATACGCGACGGTCTTACAATGAAGTTCAAAGGATTCATAACATGTACATGCTCGCTTCCGCTTGGAGCCTCGTATGGAACTCGCTAGAGAAGCTTGCTGAGTACGGCTTGGATGACGCAGCCGTTCAGGCTCGATTACGGAGAGACGAGACCTTTCGGTCTACGTACCTCATTCTCTATCACCTCGTACAAGTGATTTCCGAAGCTGAACAGGCGAAATTCGCCGTGCTCGCCACCTCCGCTGGTGGGTCCCCTGTGCGACTTCACGAACACACAGCTCACGTTTCATTACCACTAGAACACTTTTCCCGCTACTTCAAGCTGACGGAGGATGAGGCAGAGGATCCGGAATGGTTGTTCGACTGGGCCAGCCTCAAGATGATGCACAAATCCTTCTTGGACTCGATTGTTGTCGAACTATGCCTCCCCAACTCAAAGTATTCAAAACAGATCCTGCTACAGCTACTGGATGAAGCTGCCACTGAGTCCCCCAAGGAGACAAAGCGATTCCCGCAAGCTCTTTGGGACGCGGTTGGCGATTTTTCCGTGGGTGTTCCCCCTATTACGGTTTTTGCGCACACTAATTCGTTCATCTTGCATCCCGTGGACAGGTGACGGTGGAAATGTTCGCGATCGTAGAGGCACCCCTACTCGGAGCTGATGGGGACGCTTTGAAGCGAGTCCCTCATGGCATGCCCGATGAATACGAAACCTGGGTCGACGCTCAACTCTTCTCGGCCAAAGCGTCTAAACAGTATGCGAACTACAAAGACGTTATCTTCCCTCTTGAGAGAACGAAGACCAAACAAACTCTGGACACCATGTGGAGATATGTGAACCTTGTAGGAGAAATCACTCACACACGTGAACCGCCGCTGACCAGCTCCATGTGTAGAACTACAAAGCTGTGTCTGGTCTCGACATAGACACACTCTGGGATTTGAAAGCGCGGTTCGAAGAGCAAACGCCCCAGTTCCACGGTTACTACTTCCCGGGAGCGGATGAAGAACCCGACAAGGTTCCTGGTGCTTTCCCTTCCCGGTCCTCAAGACAAGTACCTGGAGCAGCCGCAGTTGAGGGTGACTCAGATGAGGATATGCCCGATCTTCAGTCAGTCTCCCATTCTTCTTCAGAAGACGACGACGACTCGGGTAGTGAATGGGGGAGTGGGGATGACCACTGGGACGAGGATGATTGGGACACCGAAGACGAGGAAGGAGTGAACGATCACTTTCGTGAGATGATGGATGTCGGAATGGAGCACCCCGATTTCCTGGACCCGAGGGTTCCCATTCCAGAGTTCGACAAGTATGCAGAAGAAAGGAAGGATAACCCGTTCCTTAAACTCCTGGGATCGCTGAGAGGTGACCTGCCTTTTCCCATGATCTGGGTTCCGATATACTTATATCCCGGTGGCAGGTCGTATGTTCTCCTCCAGTGCGGCCCTGAAAACTGCGGACAGGGCGGGACCGAGGAAACAAACTGCTGGTAAGCACTCCCGGACTGATTGGCCAATCGGTTGAAGCTCTAACCTGTTGCATGAACCAGTACCAGCCCAACGGTCAACGAAGGCTACTGTCGAAGATGCAGATGATGAAGAGGATGAAGGCCGGTCTACCGCACCGAAGAAAAAGAAGAAAAAGAAGCCAAAGAAGAAGAAGTCGGCTGCTACTCCTGTGGACAATGAAGGACAAAGTATCATCGAGGCTGTGTCCTCTCCCGGTCCCGAGGTTGTCGCTACGCCTCCACGATCTCCAGTTCCCTCCACGCAGGAGCCCCCCCGGACCCCGGATAGTGTGGCCTCACCGGGCAAGAAGAAAAAGAAGAAGACTCCCTCGTCGAATCGACCAGAGCCAGGACCCACAACTGGTCTGAACCTCGACAGTTCTCTGAATACATCCACAGCCACCTTCACGTCCCAGCTCCCCGCCTATGCCTCGACTACCTCCCTTCCACTGCCCGAGTCCCAAAGAGCCCAGTCCGCGAGGTCATATGTTCGCTCCGAGGGCCTGGCGGAGAAGGCAAAGGTCAAATCTCGCCGTAACGCACCTGCTCTGGAACCTATCAAGGAGAAGAAAGGGTTCTGGTCAAAGTTTTCGAAGAAGGAGGAGAAAAAGGAAGCGACAAAGGAAGAGGAGGAGGAAGATGTCGTTCCGAGAGAGAATTGGGCCGTGAGGATGAAGGAACAGACGAAGATGTATATGCGACAGATGATCGGAACGAAGGAGGGTCTGCAACCCATGAAGTGGGATAATTTCTTGAAGGTGGGTCTCATCCATGGCGTTCATTCACGTCCACGCAGCTCATCGGACCCAGATCATGAGGGAGATGGGCTTTAAAATCGACCCTAGCACGGCTGGGTCTAGCGTGAGGTTTGACCCACCAAACCCAAAAGACAGCTCGATCACCTTCCACAAGCGTGAGTTTGGACCCGACTGATTCTCGCTGGCAGATCTGACACGCATTCTTTGTCTCTAGCGCATCCCGACCCCACCTTGTCGCCGTGGAAGGTCAGAGAGTTCGGCAAGAGGCTCAAAGATCGTTACGGATGGATCGAGGATGACTTCATAAAGCGAGCGGGCGGTTAAGTTTAAGATTTGGCTTGTTTTCTTGCTGTGGTTTTTCGTGTACGTGCGTCATGCTCTTGCGACTTCTCTTACTTGGTTGGGTGACTACTAACCCGCCACGACGCGCGCCCAGCACGATTGTACTTACTTCTTGAGCCAGAAACGTGTATTTATTTCTCGTGTGTGTGGTTCATTCCGTCGCCTCGATCAGGTGCGAACTCCGACCGCCGCTCTGCTTCAGTGTGGCCCACCGTCCAAGGCCGACCCGCGACGGCTGGCCTGAGGCTCCCCCGTTCGGTCGCGGCAGTGTGGCCTCGTACTCTTCTGTACCGGGGCCCTCGACCGCGTAGACCCGCACCATCCCGCAGGTGCACATAAGATTTACGTGGGACGGCCAAAACCAAGGAGCCACGGCCTCGGGGCTTGAGAATGTTCATCGCCCCCTGCAAAAACAACCTCGACAGCGACTGACTCACCCGACAAAAATTCTCAGTACGATGGGGTTTGCATGTCTCCCAGTGAATCACATGTATTCCTGTGACTACTTCCAGGGGCCCTTGTATATGTTCAAAAGTGCGGACGCGTTTTCGGTGACGCGCTGCATCGTTGATGTTCGATGACCATGCCAAATCGTCTTGCATGGCCGGTCCGAGGCACCCTCCCTGGCCATCTACTTCGTACACTTGCCGTGCTCAGACCCCACGGGGACCCTGGTCGATCGTACGTAGCACGAGACACTCTCCCCATCGCCGTGGGGGTACCCAGTGGGTACCCACGTCATAAATGCTGCGACCGACGGTCTGGCTGGATAGTTAACCATCTGGCCGTGGACGGAAGGAGGATGCTTTGACCATAGACCCAACTCCACCTCACACCTTGCGGTATGACCTTAATTGCCTTGATCCGAGCCACCGATCTACGTCGACTGTGTCCCGGTGTGCTTTCGCCGTACGGCCATCTGTGCGCCATGGACTTGAGGGGATGGACCTCGCCTGCATTAATAAGTGCAAATATTCCTCCCAGGACTTTTCACCTCATCCCCCCCTCCAAGTGTTCCAGTCCTTTCCGACCGCAGTCTCGTGGATTACCTTGCCTCGGATTTAGGCATGTCTATCGAAAGGTTCTTCCCAAACGCCCCCCTCAAGGGCCAAGTCTACCCTGCTGATTCGTTGTAAGTTCATACCTTTGAGGCCGGATTTCCTCAAGCATGCACTAACTTTGTCTGCTGGGTGATAGGAGACCCCCGCCTGTTGTACTCCCGCCGTTCTCTTGCGTCGAGCTGGCAGTTCCCTCCCATACCTTTGAGACCATCGCCTATCCACCCGCACCACACGTTGATTGCCTCCCGCCTACTCTGCCCTCGTTCCCTTCGCTCTTTGGGGGCCTCCTTGAAATTATTCGCCACAAGTGTAATAACCCCACCTTTATGGTCCCAAAACTCCATGTACCCGAGTCACCAGCGGATCGTGCTGATGGAGCAGAACGTCTTGAAATTGGGAAGGAAGCCCCACAGAATGCAGGAGCGAATACTACCGATGGTGGCGCACTCCCACCTGACACCGTCCAATGCGGATGGCCGGGTTGCGACCACTTCGACCCCCCGGCTGATCACGACAAATGGTTGAAACATATCAACACTCACTTTCTGGGTGTTAAGGACTTGAATCTGGCTGAAAGTTCGAAGTATTCGAAGTGTTTGTGGGGTGGGTGTGGTGATGTGATACGCAGGAGGGGTTGGGCCAATCACGTCCGAACCCATGACCAGAGGTTTCGGATATATTGCTCAATGTGCTCGAACAGGTTCTATGCTTCGATGCTTTCCTACACAAGACATCTTAACGAGTTCCATCGACTCCGTGCGCGTCGGGGTGCAAGTAGGGGGTCAGTTACGTACGAACGAATGGCCGTGACGAAGGCACGACGGAAATAGGGCAGTGGTAGGAGAACTTGAGGAGTGCGGTGTTGCTGGATTTCCCGCTAGTTTACCTTTCAGACCGGTCGTCTGGGACTCCCCGGATATTATATCCTTGAAACTGTACATACCAGCGGTGGGAGCTGCCGTGCAGCATCCTCGAAATGTGTATGTGTGCGTCTTGGCCACTCGTGTAGCATACCAAGCTTTGAAGCGAAATGTAACAACCAGAGACTTGGGAATGAATGAATACAGTCCCAACGTGGAAGTAACAATAAACTCTGGGTGAAGATCACGCTTTGCGTGCGCCTGCAGCGACTTCCCTGCATTGAGACGATCGCCGTAAAATGGAGCTGGATAACCGGCATCCTTCGGGCCGTTCTTGGGCGACAAGTCATGTATATAAGTACCTGTGGAATGAGTTGTAATTCTGTGCTGGAGAAATAGGTTTAGGAGAGGGGAGGTTAAGGAGAACAGTTCGGGGACTACGAATCACATTGGTTGGCACGCGAAGATCTTCTCGTGTCCTTTGCAATTATCTTTTCCTGAAGATAGTTGCCCACCGGCTGACAATTTAGGATAAACTCATAGCCCGTTCAATGAGTGTGATCCGCTGCCGGGGATGGTGCGAATTCCCATGAGACAGGCGGTCTAGCAGGATTAAAACGTGTTTACCGGCCTAGAGAGAACAAGATGATATCGCAAAACGGTGAACTGAGACTCGTGTGTACAACAAACTCCGAGAACGTACGCAACACACATATCAAAAGTGTCTTTGTAGAAGGAGGGGTGAACACGATATGTAAGAGACGCGATAGACTGGTCCATTGAAGTATCGTTAGAGAGTCCGGAGGGGTATTTCAAGGCATGTCAGGGGAGTAATGAAGTATCCGTCTCGATGGGACAACTAGGGTCATCATGCTCGAATAACGAGCTTAGAAGACGACTGCAAACCCAGCGATTAAACTGAGGAGACCAAGGGTAATCAGGTCTGGAAGGGACTGAAGAGCACTACCAGACTGGCCCCCGCCGTTTTCGCCAGTCGATCCTGTAGCGGTTGGACGACTGGAATAAGCGCCTACACATGCATGAGCCTTCGTTTTGAAATGTAGCACACGAGAGGGGAGAGCACTTACTAGACGGGACCACGGAATAGGTGACAGGGGGTGGGTTAGTCGAATTGTCGTTGGTCTCGATGTATGCGTTCGCGAGAGGTTGGTTCAAGCAGTTGATGACGGGTTGAAGGGTCAACTTTGGGGAGGTACGAGCAATAGCGTCGGGCAGGATGTATCCGGTGGCAATCTCGACGGACTGTTGGAAAAGGTCGTGTGCGAGGACAATGAAACCGGTATTCAGCCTCGAGGCATTCCCAAGAATGAACTGCCAGTTTTGCAGAACCTGGCCAGCTGTGATGGTCCCCGCGTGGATGTTGAAGTCTACAAGGGAGGTGTTAAGTCATGCGTGGCCGAGTTGAAGCCATAATCGTACCTCCGGTGTCGAACGTTGAGGTTGCGCTGATGCGGGTCCACATGACAGGTCTCAGTCCCATTGCCATGGAGATGGCCCGAACCCGATCATCGATGTCACCATACGGAGGCCGCATCATATTGGGTGTGACACCCAGAACGTCCTTAATGACCTTCTTAGACCACCCAAGCTCCGCAATGACTTGCTCATTGGTCAATGTGGTGAGGGGGGCTGCGTGACTCCACGTGTGCACGGCAATGTGATGTTGGGACATGTACTCGCTTTGGAGGAGGAGAGGGGTGGAAATGGCGCGAGAGCCAATGACAAAGAAGGTGGACTTGAGGGATTTCTCGTCCAGATAGCGCAAGAGGTTGGGAGTGTAGAATGCGGGTCCGTCGTCATACGTGAGACCCCATGTGTCCTTAGTCGGGCAAGACGTAACATCAGTGCTACGAACGCAACCCCCACACGTCCACCAGCAACGGTTGGTATCTGCGACAGCAGCGGGGTTTGTCGGGCACCCTCCAGCTACAGTGGGGTTGAAGTTTGGGATTTGAATGCCGGACGCTGCAACCTGGGCAATCCATTGTTGAACCTCCGGGCTGTCGGTGGGAGGAACGGTATCAAGCTTAGGGTAATTAGCGGGGGAAAGGGTTGCGACTAGCGTTTGTGGGTGAGGAACGTGAGCTTAATACTTGGTGTTCAAATACATACCGTTTGGCAATGGGGGAGCGTTTGGTAGGAACGTAGGAACGCTGCCGGATGTTGGGGTTGAGGCCAAGGTTGGGGTGGGTGAAACGGGCTCAGTCGCGACAATCTGGGAAAGAGGGACCGCTGTCGGATTTTTCGAGACAAGCGACACGGAGGGCGCTGGCGGGAGCGAAGGCAGCGAAGCTGAACCTGACGACGAAGGCGATGGCGATGATGAGGACTGGGCGTTTGCCAAGCGCAAGGAGAAAAGAACGGAGATGAGTACGAGTTTAAAAATCGACGCGGTCATTCTGGAGAATGCTGGTTTCGCTGTCGCCGGCGTCGCGGACGGTGAAGAAAGAAGAGGGGCTGGGGAAGAACGGGAGACCAACACCCAGAAGGGGCGGGCCGACTTATGAACAACACCCTTCTTGCCGTCGCGGCAATTCCAATAATAACTCGTGCAACCACCCCCGCGAATATTTTTATTCCGAATAAACTACCACACACGTTGACGACCAGCGCATCATCGACGGAAGAAAAGAGGCTGTGGAGGTCAGAGGGAAGGATATCCAAGAAAAACCCGGGGGAAGTGAGAGAAGGTTTTCCGTGGTGTCAGAGTTGACAATATCTACCGAATGTCCGCTCGACCACCACCAGCGAGGCCCCACATCGGTCTCAATCCCCGCCTCTCCTCCTTCGGTACTGCCTCTGAATGGGTTGAAGACGATGCTTGGGACAGCGCATCCGATTCAGAGTCACCCCAGCTCAACAAGTCTTGGAATGCCAGCAAACAGCAATCGACTGCTCCGAAGAATGTGCCCGGAAAGGTCGCCCGCTCTTCATCCTCTTCGTCCTCAAATCTGGCCTCCTCTTACACCCATATCAACGCCCCAAACCCGAGCTCTTACCCTCCGAAACCCGATCTCCTTCCCCCGAACAAGGGCGGATGGATGCTGGTCAAGGCAACCGGGGACAAAGATCGAACGTCTCCCCCCAAAGATCTCAAGGATTCCGACATAGATCACGATCCCCTTACAGTCTCAACCGCAAGCGAAGTTGTAGATGAGTTGGTGGTCGGAGACTTTGATGACCCAGTCGTACTCCATGGGCCGTCTCTCAAGGCCAGGGAGTCCCGTAGCTCCGTACGCGATAAGGTTGAAGAGATTGTTGCAGGTGCGTTTGGTAATCGCATTTAAGGTCTCGTGTTCTCGAATGACAGCCCGCCTAGACCCACTCTACCTATTGAAAGCGCAGTCTGACGACGCTAGTAGCCCTAGCCCCTCGAGTTCTCATCACGGGCTTACTGTAAACAACCCAATGGTCCTGCGGGAGCGGTCCATAAAAACCAACAGGCGTCACAAGTTTGTCTCAGCGCTCACAAGGGACGATATCGATATTTGTACGTCTAGGATAGCTCCTTTCCTGTTTTGGAGCATTGATTGGCTATCCAGCGGAGATCAGAAAACTGGCATGGAACGGCGCACCCCCGGATTTACGACCGGCTGCGTGGCAGATCTTGCTGGTTAGTGTCTCGATATATGCGCGATCGTAAACCTCAGGCGTGAACAGGGCTACCTACCCCTACCGTCTCATTTGCGGGCAACGACGCTGGCCCGAAAGCGGGAAGAATACGCCTCTCTGGTAGAACTCGCGTTTGCGCGGGGGCGGGAAGGGCTCGATCAACAGATCTGGCACCAGATTGAGATTGATGTACCAAGGACCCGACCTGGGGTACAGCTGTGGATGCAGGCAGCGACGCAACGGGTAACCGTCTCCGTCTGCTCACCGTACAAGATAAAATCTTGATCTTGGCTTCCTCCATGATCAGAGCCTGGAGAGGATATTGTATGTTTGGGCAATTCGGCACCCCGCAAGCGGATACGTTCAAGGCATCAACGACCTTGTGACACCTTTCTACCAGGTGTTCTTGTCCTCATACATCGGTGTGTATCCCCAGCTTCGTGATTGATCCCGTCTGTTGACGCTAACCCTGTCGCCATCTTAAGATTCTGATCCAGAGTCGTTTGATCCAGCTTACTTACCACCGAACGCGCTAAATGCCGTGGAAGCCGACTCATTCTGGTGTCTGTCTCGACTCCTCGACGGAATTCAAGACAACTATATCCATGGCCAACCTGGGATTCACCGTGGCGTCAAGAGAATAGCCGAACTTGTAGCCCGGATCGATGGTGAGTTCCGCCTAGATGGCTGACAGTGTGGGCAACCTGATCATGATCGTCAAACCAATTTAGCCCCTCTGGCAGCCCATCTGGAATCGGAGAACGTCGAGTTCATGCAATTTGCGTTCAGATGGATGAACTGTCTGCTGATGAGAGAGATCAGCGTGCAAAATACCATTCGCATGTGGGATACCTACCTCGTAAGCACGTGCTCCCCTGTCGGCTGTCGAACGATAACATTCACCCATGTGGCAGAGTGAAGGTGCGGAAGCATTTTCGCAGTTTCATCTCTACGTGTGCTCTGCGTTCCTGGTGAGGTGGAGCCACCAACTCCGTGAGATGGATTTTCAGGTATGTTGTAATCTGCTTCCAATCCACCAGCCATTGATCTGGTTGTAACCTTCAGGGCATCATTATGTACCTGCAATCCTTGCCAACGCAGACCTGGGGGGATCACGAGATCGAGCTTCTGTTGTCTGAAGCCTTCGTCCTCAATTCAATATGGCATAATGCCCAGAGTCATTTCGGGGTGAAATAGGTAAGACAAAAATATCCTATGATCCTTCCATATTTATCTCACTAAGTGACAGATACCTTATTCCCATTCACAAGTTATGACCCACTCCAAACCGTTTCTTCATCACGACGACACATCAATTTGTACTCTCCCCCCATAGACTACCGTCTGGTTTGAATTCTGCGCCACATGTTGGACATGAGAGCGCCGGCCTCCACGATTAATCTCCCTTTCAAAGGAGCCCCTTTCGGAATCAACCAACGGGCCGCCAAGTTATTAAAGCGAGAGAAAAGGTTGTGGCCGCTCAGTCGGCGCGCTGCATTGTGGTGGGTTCACGCAGGGGGGCGCTCCTGTGCCAACGTAAATTTCAATCACTGTTCTGGTTTCTCCCACTTCGGGGGCCGCAGAACTGACTGGTTCCGTTGACCTTGAGGCCGGGGGCCGTGGGATATTCCCACATCACTAATGGCTCACTGCCTTTATCCGGTTACTATCGGTTGGCTATCGCACTTCTGCTGGTCCTGGAGTCGCGTTTGTCCCTCGGCTTCTGGTGGTCCCTATTGACTGGTTCGGGGGCTTTCGACTGTTTCGCGCTCCTCGCCTTCTACCAGAGAGCGAAACTGGGCTGGGAATTGACACGGTGGTCAGCCAATCGCCAGTTACCAGTACCGAGCTCACTCGCGGGGAGTGCCGTAGCTGCAAGTCAGCACTTAGGAGTGGTGCTAGAACCGCCGGGCTTAACTCAGTGTATTTTGAAAACGGCATAAAAGCTGGACCGCCTCGAACCTGAGGGAGTCTCCCGTGTTCTCCCAGCAGATTCAAACGTCGAGTCTACTGACCCTCACAGAAATCCATCTTGATCACTTTACTCCTCGTCGTTTTACGATTCCCGATGTTTCTGTGCCACGGGGTTACGGCTAATGAACCTCTGGTGTCTACCTGGCTGCTGCAGACAAATTCTGAGCGGATCGACAAGGACAACGTCGCGTTGCTCGTCGACTACCGCGTCGGCCTCATGGGCGTCGTCCGTGACAACGGCCTACAGAATATGTACAACAACATTGTAAGGCGATTTCTTTGCCCATCACTCTTTCGGTGGGGCGGCTCACTGATTACGTATTTCCCCGTTCACCCAAGGTCCCAATGGCCCTCTCCTCTCCGAGATCGTCGAAACGTTCCCCAATGCTACCATCACCCGTAGAAACGGAGAGACCGGCGCTTCCGCGCTGCCGTCAAGGCCGCTGGAAAAGATGCAAGTCATCGTTTCCCCCGGCAAGGGCGAACTCGTTTGAACGCACCCCACAAGTTGACTTCCCAGGGGAGGATCTCTGGCACACCCTACGAGTTAGTTGCAACGGTGTTTATTCTCTACGCTATGAGTTGATGTGCCGAATGATCCCTCGCGTTCCCTGTTTTCGGACTGGATTCCATGTGGTCGTTCCAGGACCCTCTCGGACCACCCTGGGCTGGCTGGTACGACCCCATACCGCCCGGCGTGGAAGGTCGCGATGGTTGGTCAGAGATGTAGCGGAGCACTTCTCACAACCCATTGTGGTGGTGCAAGCCCACGACTGTCACGGATAGAGGTTTTGGATCAAGCCGCAAGCATTGGTCTGCACAGGTCTGCTCGGACTGGCGAACTCACCTGCCTCATGGCGGTATTGGGCGCTTTGGACCCGGTCCCTTTCGCTCCCGCCTTATGGCCCCCAACAACACCCGCCGCATCCGCGAGACGCGTGATGTTGAGCGTGGACCGATTGTTTGTCGGTTCCTGTCGTCCTCATGTTCGGGGATTTCCAGTCGGTTTCATCTTTATGGGCCATCTTCCAGGGAAGTGTACTCCCAATCCATTCCTCGCCTTTCTGTCCCGTTGGGATTCGTGGCCCCAGCGCGACGCCAGACCCCCATACGCAACGCATTCCCGCTGTCACAAACAACCGATCGAGGATGCGTTCTCTGGAAAACGATTATCAAAATAAAAAACGGCTGTCGTTGTGTCATGGGTTAGTAATAGGAGTATTCACACCGCAGGTATGTAAGTGACGGAGTATTTTTCAGCCGAAGAGACAGCCTGATGCTGAGGTTTGAACCAGTCCCTCAAGACGAAGGCGGATGGGAATCCTTGAAATTACGATGATCTTCCAGGGGTTGTACCCCATTAGCCAACGTGTGGCTGCGGTCGATGTTCCTTCATTGTGTTATCCTTTGGATGCTGATTCGAATTTCATAACCATCTCCTCCAGACATACCATTGTCCCGGTGTCATGGTTGCGGCCACCGCCGTAAATACTACACCTGCAGACAATGAATGACTACCCGTAGAATCGCGGTACATTTCTAAACGCCATGGGGGTGTTGACGACCGATGTTGATGCTGCCTATGACCGGACGGAGTCGCGGTCCCTGAATCCCCCCCAAAAGTCCCTGGGTGAGTTACCTAAACTCGCGCGCGGGGGTAGCTCTACGGGCTTGATCGGAATACTGTCCCGACACGACCAACTCGGCATCAAAAATTCCACTAAAACATCCGGTCAATTCAGTAGTGGTGACTAAAACGTCCGGTTGGCGGGGCGGCAACTTTGCTGGTGACTGGTGACTGCCGGGTTGGTCGTGCGCATACAGTA
>Ga0307511_10000471_pt1 | contig 43590 bp, 44 predicted proteins | sample 13_EM_MG_FD_200266 | JGI IMG/M metagenome (GOLD analysis project Ga0307511, IMG submission 200266) | Populus trichocarpa ectomycorrhiza microbial communities from riparian zone in the Pacific Northwest, United States - 13_EM | ecosystem: Host-associated > Plants > Roots > Unclassified | place... | reverse complement strand
GCTCAGCCCCTTGAAGGACGACCTCACGCGTTCAGGCTCGATGCATTGGAGGCAGCCAAGCGCAAGGGCAGGAAAACGATTCCGGACTACGCAGCGACGAAGAAAATCTTGCATCGACTTGGACGGTTGGTGTTTTTCCGTTGTTATTCCGCGCGCATCTCCAAACCAGGCGAGCCAGTGGCAGGCTCAGGCAAGCGCCAGACAAGTTCGGCGACAACATAGCAATGTCGCGGTCATAGACGAATCCCTTTCAAGGCATTTGTGCTTTACCACGACAACCGGCTGTCGCAAGTGATCCGCGAGGGCCTTGCCTACTGTGCATGCTGGAGAATCGGTAAACCCGCCGGGCGTATATGCAACCACCAGCTGTATCGGCCTCTCGGGCCAATCGGCGCGGACAGGACTCGCCAGCAGCATCACCGCGGCGAAGCAGCCACTGGAAGCTATGCATTTGCACATTTGTCTCGTCATTGGTATTCCCAGCATGGCATGGGCATCAACGGCGAATGGCAATCCCTGAAACCTTACGGATTCCGATTGCCGATGGCTGACTCACTGCATCACGGGACGGGAAAGCGCATGGCGGATGCTGGGGATTGCCCATCCAAAATGGGAACTGATGTCCAACTGGCGGACGCGGAGTGCGCGACAAAAAAAGAGGGCCCGTTGTAGTTCGGCCATTGAAAGGGCGATCCACCTGGCTAAAGCAGAGGACACGTCTTTTTCGAATTGCAAACAAAAAAGAGAGCCGAGGGCTCCCTTGAATACAGGTTGGATTTTAGGCCGGATCATGTATGCGGCCGGCTGCATCGGAAAGGCGAGGACAACCAGAGTGGGAACTGGGAATCCGATCCTGGAAAGGGGATCGATGCCCATTCATCCACTTTGACAGTTCTTTATCAACAGCCTAGAGTGACACTTGCTGCGCCTTCTCCCCGTTACTGGCTACAAACTGGCTACAACTGTGCTGGCGGTCTAGAAAAAGCAAAGGGCTAGCCGAAGCTAACCCTTTGAAATACTTGGTAGGCCGTGCGGGATTCGAACCTGCGACCAACGGATTAAAAGTCCGCTGCTCTACCAGCTGAGCTAACGACCCGTAAAGCCCACCATTATAACGTGATTTTCACGAGGTCGCCAAGAATGGCGGTGCACGGGCACTGTTCCGGTGCCGCCGGGGCTGCTTAGCCGGCGGCCCGCCAGTACTGGTATTTGAAGGCGGCGATCGCGCCCGCGATGATGGCGGCCAGCGTCACGAAGGAGCCGAGCGCCAGCGTCGAAATGCCGCTCAGGCCCTGGCCGATGGTGCAGCCCAGGGCGGTGACGCCGCCGAAACCCATCAGCACGCCGCCGACCAGGTGGTTGGCGGTGTCTTCGGCGTCGCGGAAGCCTTCCCAGCGAAAGCTTTTGGTGGCGATCGAGTACGCGAAAGAGCCGGCCACCACGCCCAGCGCCGCGGCGATGCCGAAGCTGACGGTGCGGCTCTTGTCGCTCCAGAACATCAGCAGTTCGAGCGTGTAGGCGATCGGGGCGACGAAGCTGAAGGACTCCATGCGGCCGCTGTTGGTGCCGGCGAAGGCTTCCTGCAGGGTGGTGGGGTCTTCGGCGAGGTAGCCGAGCTTGCCGGAGACGTACCAGCCGCCCACCACGGTCAGTCCGATGATGCTGCTCATGATCACGGTGTCGGGCTTGCGGAAATCGGGCGACTTAAAGGCGAAGCCCAGCATGCCCAGGGCGACGATGATGCTCAGGGCCAATTGCCACGTTTTCTTGTCACCGCCGGCGGCGCGCGCGGCGAGCGAGGGCAGGTCCTGGGTGCCGGCGAAGGTCATGGCGATGGGGTCGAGATATGCGACCCGGCCGACCGCGAACAAGCCCTTCAGGGTCATGTAGGCGGCGATGCCCAAGGCGAGCGCCACCACCAGGGACTTGAGGTTGCCGGCGCCGATGCGGATCAGGGTCTTGCTGCCGCAGCCGCTGGCCAGTGCCATGCCGAAGCCGAAGGCGAGGCCGCCGACGATGTAGGAGGGCCAGGTGAAGTTGGGCGTCTGGTACAGCGACTTGGAGAGGTCGATCAGGCCGGCCAGGTGCAGGGCGTTGGCGCCCAGGATAGCGACGGCCATCGCCATCACCCACATGCGCATGCGCGTCCAGTCGCCGATATTGACCACATCCGACACGGCGCCCATGGTGCAGAAGTTGGAGCGTTGGGCGGCGGCGCCGAAGATGAAGGCGAGGAGGAAGGCGCCCCAGGCGACGGTGGGGACTAGGCTGGCGGCGGTGACTTCGTTCACGGCAAAAAAGGGCCGGTGGGCGGCAAGGAAAGGGGACGGCGATTTTATCGGGAACGCCCGAAAGACGTTCGGCGCTGGCTGGTCCGGCGCGATGGCCAGCTTTTATAAGGCAGGGCTAATTTTAGCGCATGCTGATGGAATCAACCATTTCGCCGTACCGTACGGCCGGGATGTGGCTAGAGCGGTGCAGCGAGGGTGCGACGCCGTTCCGGAACGGCGCGGGCCGTCGTCGGATCCGGGGCCGCCTGCCGGAGGCTCAGATGGCGACTGAGCTAAGGCTGGTAGCGTGTCGGATCAGCCAGGCCCGCGCCTGCGAAGCCGGCGCGCCGCAGCCGGCAGGAGTCGCAGGCGCCGCAGGCGCGGCCCGCGCTGTCGGCCTGGTAGCAGGAGACCGTGCGCGAATAATCGACCCCGAGCGCATGGCCGCGCGTGACGATCTGCGCCTTGGAGAGCTCGATGATCGGCACATGGATGGTCAGCCGGGCGCCTTCGACCGCGGCCTTGGTAGCGAGGTTGGCCATCGCTTCGAAGGCCTTCACGTACTCCGGCCGGCAATCGGGGTAGCCCGAGTAGTCGACGGCGTTGGCCCCAAAAAAGATGTCGTTCGCGCCCAGGGTCTCCGCCTTGGCCAGGGCCAGCGAGAGCATGATGGTGTTGCGCGCGGGGACGTAGGTGATCGGGATCACGCCTTGCGCGCCGATCGCCGCGCCGTCGGTGGGCACGGCGATCGCCGCATCGGTGAGGGCCGAGCCGCCGAACAGGGTGAGGTCGAGCTTGACCAGGCTGTGGCTCAACGCGCCGAGCAGGGGAGAAATGACCGCCGCCGCATCAAGCTCGCTGCGGTGACGCTGGCCGTAGTCCAGCGACAGGGTGTGGCAGGCGTAGCCCTGCCGGCGGGCCATCGCCAGCACGGTGGCGGAATCCAGTCCGCCGGAGAGCAGCACCACGGCGGACCGGGTCATGCGATGTTCCTCGATCGCCTAGCGCAGGCGCCTGATGCGCTCGGGCGCCAGTTTGGCCGCTTCGCTCTGGGGGTACTTCTTCATCAGGTCTTCGAGCGTGGTGCGGGCGGCCTTGAGGTCCTTGAGTTCGGCCTGGGCGGAAGAGATGTTGAGCATCGCGTCCGGCGCCTTCTGGTCGTTTGGCCAGAGTTCGACCACGCGCTGCTGGGCGGTGATGGCCGACTTGAAGTCGCGCAGGGCGAAGTAGGAGTTGCCGACCCAGTATTGTGCCGAGGGCGCCAGCGCGCTGTTCGGATAGGTGCGCAGGAACAGGTTGAAGGTTTCGACCGCGCTCTTGTAGTTGCTGGTCTTGACCAGGTTCAGGCCGTTTTCGTACGCGCGCTGCTCCTCGGCGGTGGGCGGGGGCGGCGGCTTGCTGGTGTCGGGCGGGGGCGGCGGTTCGAGCTTGCGCAGACGGTTGTCCAGGTCGACGTAGAAGTCCTTCTGGCGCTTTTGCGCGTTTTCCAGGTCGTTGGTGAGCACTTCCAGCTGCCCGCGCAGGCGCGCGATTTCGCCCTTGAGCTGCTCCAGTTGCGAGGTCATCTCGACCTGGATGCGCGTCTGGTTCTCCACCCGCGATTCCAGGGCCTCGATGCGCTTGAGGTCGGAGGCGCGCTGGGTCTGCAGGTCCTGCACGCCCTTGCGCGCCTGGTCATCGTCGAACAGGGCCCCATGGGCGGGCGCCAACGTCAGCAGGGCGGCGGCGAATGCCGCCCCGCGGGCAAGCTGGAGTTTAGTCATGTAGTCAAGCCGCTATCTTTATTTTCGGTAGGAAAAGTCGCTCCGGCGGTTTTCGGAATAAGCAGTTTCGTCATGACCGGCCGCCTTGGGGCGCTCCTCGCCGAAGCTCACCGCCTCGACCTGGGATTCGGAAACACCCAGGACGCGCAGCATGCTCTTGACCGCCTCGGACCGCTTTTGCCCCAAGGCGAGATTGTACTCGCGGCTGCCGCGCTCGTCGGTGTTGCCTTCGATCACGGTGCGGGCACGGGGATTCTTCTTCAGGAACGTGGCATGGCTTTCCACCACCGAACGGAATTCATCCTTGATGACGAAGCTGTCGAGGTCGAAATACACGCTCAGCTTGAGGCCGGGGGGCGGTTCCATCAGGTCGCCACCGGGAATCTCGGCCGGCTTGATCTGGCCGGTGTTGGCGTTCGGATCGGTGGGGCCTTGGCCGCTGCTCGCGTCCTTGATGGGCGCGGCGTCTTGTTTGGGGCCAGAAGAGCCGCAAGCGGCCAGCAAGAGTGCGCTGGCGATGATGATCAGGAATTTTTTCATTTTGATAGCCTCCGGTGAGGGAAAAACAAGGGAAAAGGAATGGTTGGCGGTTGGTATTATTTTGCGAACGGGCCCCAGGCCGGCTCGCGCAGATCGGCGCCGCTGCCGGTCAGGCGCTGCTTGACCTTGCCGTCCACCGAAGCGGTGGCAAGGACGCCGCGGCCGCCGATTTCGGTGGCATACAGGATCATCTTGCCGTTGGGCGCGAAGCTGGGGCTCTCATCCTTGACCGTGTCGGTGAGGGTTTGTTCCGAGCCGCCGCCCGACAGGTCCATCGTGTTTACCCTGAATTGGCCGCCTTCGCGCGACACATAGGCGAGGGTTTTCCCGTCCGGGCTCACTTTCGGGCTGACGTTGTAGCTGCCCTTGAAGGTGACGCGTCGGGCATCGCCGCCGCCGGCGGCGATGCGGTAGATCTGCGGGCCGCCGCCGCGATCGGAGGTGAAATAGATGCTGGCCCCGTCCGGCGAGTAGGTCGGCTCGGTGTCGATGCCGCTGCTGGAAGTCAGGCGGCGCGGTTCGCCGCCGCCGGCGGGGATCGCGTACAGCTGGGAGATGCCGGTCAGGGTCAGGGTCACGGCCAGGGTGCGGCCATCGGGCGACCAGGCCGGGGCGCTGTTGCTGCCCTTGAAATTGCCCACCAGGGTGCGGCGGCTGGTGTAGATCTCGTGCACCCAGACCTGCGGCTTGCGGTTTTCAAAAGAGACGTAGGACAGGCGCGAACCGTCGGGTGACCACTCCGGCGAGATGATGGGCTCGCGCGAGGTGAGCGCCGACTGCTCGTTCTGGCCGTCGTAGTCGGCCACGATCAGGTCGTAGCGCGGGCCCGCCTTCTTGACGTAGGCGATCTTGGTGTTGAAGTAGCCCTTCTCGCCGGTGATCTTCTCGTAGATGTCGTCGGCGATCTTGTGGCCGGTGGTGCGGGTCAGCGCCGGCGTCAGGGTGTAGGCGATGGCGCTCATTTCGGCCTGGTTGCCGACATTGAGCAGGCGCACGCGCGCGGTCAGGCGGCCGTCGGAGCCGGGCACGACCGAGCCGATCGCCAGGTACTTGGCGTTGCGCGCGGCCCAGTCGGGAAAGCGCACCTGCGCGGTTTCGGTGGGCACCGGCGAGACATCGGCGGCGTCGATGATCTGGAACAGGCCGCTGTTGTTCAGGTCATCGCGCACGATCTTGGCCAGGGCGGTGGGCAGGGCCGCTTCGCCGGGGAAATTGGTGATGGCGATCGGCTGGCGCGTGGCCGTGGACAACGGCACGTCCAGCGACGTCTGCGCGCCGGCGGCGCCAGTCAGCAGCAGGCAGGCGCAGCCGAGCGCGAATGCGCGCAGCCGGGCCGCGCTTCGAGACAGGCGGGATGGGGTCGGTAGGTTCATGGCTCTTTTCCCGAGGTGGTTATCTTTTGAGGTCTGCAAGGTTCAGACGGATCTTCAGTTCGCTACGGTCACGCTCGCTCATCGAATCCGGCGCACGCGGGAACGGCACCGCATTGCGGATCGCCGATTCCATCGCGCCGTCCAGCGCCGCATTGCCGGTCGAGCGGGTGCGTGTCAGCGAGCGGATTTCGCCGCTCGGAAACAGGCGCACTTCGAACTCGGCGCTGGGGTTGCCCGGCATATCCTGCACAAAGGTGAAGCTGTTGCGGATGCGCTGGCGAATCTGGTCGATCCACGAGGCCTGCGCCGCGTTGCTGGCCGGATTGCCGCGCGAAGCCAGCTCCTTGTTGGCGGCGTCCGCCATGCTGAGCTGGTTCAGCTGCTTCTGGTCGCGCTCAAGCTGCTCCTTGAACATATCCTTGGGAGGCGGCTCTTTCCTGACTTCCTTGGGCGGGTCCTTCTTCGGCGGGTCCTTCTTGGGCGGGTCCTTGCGGATTTCCTTTTCCGGCGCCTTGGGCGGCGGCTTCTTCGGCGCATCCGGTTCCTTGACGCGGATGTCCGCCTTCACCGGCGGCGGCTCCGGTTCCTTCGGTGCCTCGACCGGCGTGGGCGGGGGCGGCGGGGTAACGATCACGGGCGCGGGCTTGGGCGCGGCCGGCGCGCCCGGCACCTCGCCCCACAGTTCGACCACCGGCACCTCGGGCGTGGAGTTCTGCCAACTCACACCGAAATACAAAAAGACGAACAGCGCCGCATGCACCGCCGCCGCGAGCACGAACGCCCGCCCCGCGCCGGTAGTGTCCGAGCGCGGATCGAAAGGCATGTTCATGGGCGCGGCAGCGTTCATCGCGGACTCATTGATTATTTGGTGGCCTGGCGTTCGAGGGGGTAGGCCATGATCTCGCCGGTCGAGAGGTCGCGCTCGTTGCCCTTGTCGCGATTGCGCAGGCGGGTCTTGCCGCCCGCATTGATGGTGATCTCGTTCAGCATGCGGCGGCCGCGGCCGGAGCGGGAGGAGGAGTTCATGGCAAGTGGAAAACCTGTTTGATGTCCCGCGCGTGCATTTCAGGCAGGCCGTGGACGGTGATGTCGGCGGCGCGCTCGGTCGGGATGCAGATCAGATTCTGGCCGGCCTGGAACAGCCGGTAGTCGAGGTGCTCCAGCAGGTAAAGCGGCAGCTTGCCGTGGTCGCGCCCCATCCATTCGACCTGCATCAGCGGGCGGCTCACGTCCAGGGTACGCGCGGCGCCGCGCAGCACATCCTCTTCCATCCCCTCGACATCGAGCTTGATGAAATCAACGCGGTCGAGCTTCAGGCTGTCCAGGGCGACGACGGGAATAGTCTCATTGTGGTCCGCGGCCGCGCGCTCGGCGGTGCCGTGGGCGAACTGCGGGTCGGGGCTTTCTTCCACCAGTCCCATGCCGCCGAAATTCCAGGGCTTGCTGTAGTCCACCGGCGGCAGCTTGAGCGTACCGGGCGCACTGCCCAGGGCCACGCCGTAGCCATATACGTTTTCGATGCTGTTGAGCGCCAGGTTGCCCATCAGCACCTGGAACATGATCCGCTGGGCCTCAAAGGAATGGACCTTGCCGCGCGGGCCGGCGAGTTCGGAGAAGAACAGCGTATGCACGCCGACATTGGCGCCGATGTCCAGGATCACCGGGTCGGCCGGGCAGAACGAGAGCAGGCTCGCCAGATGCTCGAGTTCGTTCGGCTGGTATTCGCCGGTTTCGAGCAAATCATGGCCGACGCCAACGCGCTCCTGCCCCTGGCCATAGGAGTCGTTGCGGTTGACGATCATCATGCCGAGCCGGGTCGGGATGACGACGTTGTAGCGCGGCCTGGGCTTGACGGGCGCGGAATCGGCGGCCATGGCTACCTCGCCTGCCTTTGCAGGATGCTGGAGAACTCCTCGATGAAGCTGCCGGAGCGGATCGCCAGGCGGCCGATGTCGCGCGCGTAGCGGTTGCAGGCCACTACCGCCGCGAGCACGAACGCCCGCCCCGCGCCGGTATTGTCCGAGTGCGGATCGAAGGGCATGTTCATGGGCGCGGCAGCGTTCATCGCGGGGCTTATCCGTTCGTAAATCGATTAGTTGGCGGACTATTTGGCAGGTACGGGCTTGACCGTCAGGCCGACCTTTTGCACCTGCTTCTTCTGCAAGGCATCCATCACAGCCAGCACCGATTCATAGCGCACGTTCTTGTCGGCGGAGATCACCACCGGCACGGTGTCCGGCCCGGGCTTGGCGGCCTGGCGTTCGAGGGCGTAGGCCACGATCTCGCCGGTCGACAGGTCGCGCTCGTTGCCCTTGTCACGGTCGCGCAGGCGGGTCTTGCCTTCGGCGTTGATGATGATCTCGATCGGCTGCACCGGCGCCTGCGAGGACTTCTGCACCGACGGCAGCTCGATCTGCGCCGGCGTCACCAGGGGCGCGGTGACCATGAAGATCACCAGCAGCACCAGCATCACGTCGATGTAGGGCACGACGTTGATCTCGTTCATCATGCGGCGGCGGCCGCGGCCGGAGCGGGAGGAGGAATTCATGGCAGTTTGTACGCTTGTTTGACGTCGGCGGCGCGCATTTCCGGGATGCCCTGGATGTTCAGGTGTTCGAAGCGCTCGGCCGGCACGCAGATGAGGTTGTTGGCCGACTGGAACAGGCGGTAATCGAGGTGATCGAGCAGGTACAGCGGCAGCCGGCCGCCGTCGTGCCCCCACCATTCCACCTGCATCAGCGGGCGCGTCACGTCAAGGGTGCGGGCGGCACCACGCAGCACGTCCTCCTCCATCCCCTCGACGTCGATCTTGATGAAGTCGACCCGTTCCAGCTTCAGGCTGTCCAGGGTGATCACGGGAACAGCCTCGTGGCGTTCGGCAGCCGCGCGTTCGGCCGTGCCGTGGGCGAATTGCGGCGTGGGGTTTTCCGTCGCCAGGGCCATGCCACCGAAATTCCACGGCCGGCTATAGTCCACCGGTGGCAGCTTCAGCGTCCCTGGCGCGCTGCCCAGCGCGACGCAATGGCCGTGGACGTTTTCGATGCTGTTGATCGCCAGGTTGCCCATCAGCATCTGGAACACGATGCGCTGGGCCTCGAAGGAGATGACCTTGCCGCGCGGCCCGGCGATCTCCGAGAAATGCAGACTGTGCACGCCGATGTTGGCGCCGATGTCCAGGATCACCGGGTCGGGCGCGCAGAAGGCCAGCAGGCGTCCCAGGTCGGTGAGTTCGCCGGCCATGTATACGCCTTTTTCCAGCAATTCATAGCCCACGCCGAACCGGATGCTGTTGTCGCCATCGACGCTTTGCCAGTCGTTGCGGTTGACGATCATCATGCCGTGCGCGGTCGGCACGACGACGTTGTAGCGCGGCCTGGGCTTGACTGGCGTGGAATCGGCAGCCATGGTTACCTCGTCTGCCTTTGCAGGATGTTGGAGAATTCCTCGATGAAGCTCTCGAAACGGATCGCCAGGCGGTCGATGTCGTGCGCGTAGCGGTTGTAGGCCACCACCGCGGGGATCGCGGCGAACAGGCCGATGGCCGTCGCCACCAGCGCCTCGGCGATGCCGGGCGCCACGTTGGCGAGGGTGGCCTGCTGCACATTGGCCAGGCCGCGGAAGGAATTCATGATCCCCCAGACCGTGCCGAACAGGCCGACGTAGGGCGAGACCGAGCCGACCGAGGCGAGAAAGGCCAGGTGCGCTTCCAGGAAGTCCATCTCGCGCTGGTAGGTGGCGCGCATGGCGCGGCGCGCGCCTTCCAGTTGGGTGCCGGCATCGGCGCGCTGGCCCGCTTTCAATTTCATGAACTCGCGCATGCCGGCCTCGAAAATGCGCTCCAGGCTGCCCGAGCCGTGGCGGTCGTTCGCCGCCGACTGGTAGAGCGCATGCAGGTCCTTGCCGGACCAGAAGTCGCGCTCGAATTCCTCGGTCTGGCGGCGCGCCTTTTTCAGCACGAACCACTTGCGGAAGATGTAGGTCCAGCTCATCAGCGAGACGATCAGGAGCAGCCCCATGACGGCCTGCGCGAGCACCGTCGCCTGGGTGATCAGGGTGATGATGGATAAGTCTTGAGTGACGCTCATGCGGATCGTTCTTTGCTGGAGTTTTTACGAATTTTTCACGAGACTTGCCCGATCTTGTCGAGCAGAAAATCGGGGATGGCGCGGGGCGCGAAGCCTTCTCCGGCGACGCACGCCACTTGGACACGGGCCCGCGCGATCGGTTCACCGGCCACCCGGGCCTCCTGGTCGAGCATGAAATACACCCGCTTGACGAGTGACGGGGCGACGCTGACCTCGACCATTTCGTCCATCCGCGCCGGCTTGATGAAGTCGAGCTCCATGCGCCGCACCGTGAAGGCCAGGCCGTGCTCGCGCATGAGAACCTGCGCGTCGCAGCCGAGCCAGCGCAGCCACTCGGTGCGGGCGCGCTCGAAGTAGCGCAGGTAGTTGGCGTGATAGACCACGCCGGAAAAATCCGTGTCCTCGTAGTAAACCCGGGAAGGCCAGACGAACGCGGCCTGCGCGGGGAGCGTGGCTGCCGGCGAGGTAATCGCACTTCTCCTTGGAACTGGGAGTTCAATTTTAACCTACGAAGCTGGCTTTTTTATGCCGGATGCTGGCGGCATGCTGTCCAGGGGGCGCCATTGGTGCTTGATGCCGGGAAACAGGCGGTCCAGCAGGGGCACGATCGGGGTGGCGAGAAACAGCGCCCAGATCAGGCCGTTGGGCCGGTAGAGGTAGAACTGCCAGAGGAAGGCGCCGCAGGCAACCAGTACCGCGTAGAACAGGCGCGTGCCGGTGCGGTTCGGGATCGTCATCGGGTCCGAGATCATGAAAAAAGCGAACAGGAGCAGCGCGCCGCTCTGGGTCTGGTGCGACCAGAGATTGAAGCCGCGCGCCAGCGGCACGTCCAGCCACACCAGGCGTGCCGCGCACAGGGCCAGAAAGGCGGCCAGGAACATCCAGGAAATGTCGATGCGCCGCGCGCGCTGCACCACCAGGCCGCCCAGGGCGACGAACCAGAGGGCGTAGGCCAGGTCGTTGCCCCATTGCCCGGGCGAGACCCACGCACCTGGTAGCAGCGTGGTGGCGAGGATCACGCCCAGGTTGGCGGGGTTGAAGACGTGCTTGTCGCCGACCCGCACCACGAACTTCGCGGAAATGGCCAGCATGGCGGCGAGCGGATGCACCCAATAACTGTCAGCGCGCAGCAAAATCGACAGGCCGAAGCAGGTGATCAGCGCCGACAGCACGCCCACCTTTTGCAGGCCCAGGCAGCGCACCCAGAACAACTGCGTGGCGATGCCGGCGCAGAAGGTCAGCGCCATCTGCTCAGGCCTGAGGCTGAAGTCGCGCAGCAGCACGCCGATCGACAGCAGGGTGGCGAGGAACAGCACCTGGAACAGGCGGGCGTCGATGGCGCGCAGGCCTCCGGCCAGGCGCGCGAACGCGTCGCGCGGCGCGGCGGGCTGTTGTGGCAAGGGCAGGGCTGGGGCGGTGGTGGGCATGGCTGGCCTCTTGGCGTTTGCGGATTGGAGCTGGGGTGGGCGGAATCGGTTGCGTGCCATCAGGGTCATCCCTAGCTAGGGATGACCCTGATGAGGGCAGTCAGCTCAGTTCTGCTTCCAGGGCCACCAGCCCTCATTGCCCTCACGTCCGCCCTCGCGTCCGCCGCTGCGGTCATTGGCGCTGCGCAGGTCCATGCGGTCGCGGATCGAAGAGAGGTTCCAGCCGGTCAGGCTGGCGAGCTGGCGGGCTTCGTTTTCCTGGCGGCGGTTCACCTGTTGCAGATAGGTTTGGGCTTCCGGGCATTCGTTCACGCTGCCTTTCCACGGGTGGCGCAAGACATAGCGGGCCTGGAAGTTGGCGCGGTCGCGGGTTTCCTGAAAGGCCAGGTCCTCGGGGAAGGTGTCCGGCGTGTAGCGCACGTGCAGGCGGGTCAGCATGGCCTGGGAGGCGCCCGCCGGCATCGGCGCGAGAGGGCGCGGCAGGGCGCCGGGCGTGCCGTTGTTGCCCCAGCGGTCCAGCCAGAACACGCCGGCCTGGCGCAGCTCGTCCTGGCTCAGGGGGTTGGCGGCGCAAGGGTCGCACCAGCTCATGTCCCAGAAATATTCGGTATAGACGGCGCGGTTGCCGTCCTTCTCCGCCTGGGTCTTGAACATGGCTTTGTAGAAGCCGCCAAAGTCGCCCTTGATGTAGGGCGGCAGGTCCATGTTGGCGGGCAGCTTGACGGTGCGGTAGTTGGTGGTCTCGACGCGGCCGTTGCGCGTGAGCATGTAGATGATCAGGTCCTGCGGGCCGCGCGCGTTGATCATGCCCAGGCGCAGGGGCAGCATGAATTTCTCGCTCTCGAAGGCGAATTGCAGCGGGCGCAGGGTGGAAAATCCGCTGGCGGCCTGTTCCTGAAGATTCACCTTGGCAACGAAAAACTTCATGTTCTGGCGGATATACGGGGCCAGTGCCCGCGAAGCGCCGCGCGGCAGGCGGTAACCGTTTTGCGTGAGCCAGGTTTCCAGGCCGTCGGACTCCTTGGCCGAGAGGATCACGATGTCGTATTCGCCGACGCTGTAGCTGGCTTCGATGGTGACGCCCAGGCTTTTGCGCATCGCGCTTTGCTCCTGCGCCGGGGCAGCGGCCGCGGGGGCACCGCGCATCATGTCGCGCGATTCATAGCGCCGCCGGTCGCAGGGGTTCTCGTCGAAATACTCGGCCAGACGCGGCGCCGAATAGGCATCGAGCCGCTCGAAAATCCGTTTGTCGCCGATGTTCACCTGCCCCTTGCGCAGCACGGTGGGCACCGGCACCACCAGGGCGAACTCTTTCAGGTCGCCACGGTAGTCGTTCTGCATCGAGATCACCGTGCGCTCGCCGTCGCGCGCGACGATCACCTGGCTGGCTTCGTTGAACAGGGTGGTGTCGGCCTTGCCGATATAAAAGCCGCAAAACGCCTGGGCCGACAGGCTGCAAGAGGCCGCCAGCCCGGCCGCGAAGGCGCGGGCAATACATAGGGATCGCATGGCATCTCCAGGAAAAAAGGCGATGCCGCTACAAACGAGGCGCTTTGGGGAACGGGGTTAAACCCGGTTCAATTTTTGGAAGCTGCCCAAGGCCAAGGCGATGGCCAGACAACGGCGGACTTTTGCTTTTGCCTGCTCAGAAGAGGTCTTGATTGGGCGTAGCGCTCGGCGCCGCGATGCCGAAGTGCTGGTACGCGCTTAGCGTCGCGACCCGCCCGCGCGGGGTGCGCTGCAGGTAGCCTTGCTGGATCAGGTAGGGCTCCAGCACGTCCTCGATGGTGTCGGACTCCTCACCGATGGCCGCGGCGACGTTATCCAGGCCGACCGGGCCACCGGAGAACTTTTCGATGATCGCCAGCAGCAGCTTGCGGTCCATCATGTCCAGGCCGATGGCGTCCACATCCAGCATCTTCAGCGCGGCATCGGCGGTCTTTTGCGTGACGTTGCCATCGGCGCGCACTTCCGCGTAGTCGCGCACCCGGCGCAGCAGGCGGTTGGCGATACGCGGGGTGCCGCGCGAGCGGCGCGCGATCTCCAGCGCGCCGTCCGGGTGGATCGGCATCGCCAGCAGGCCGGCGGAACGGGTGACAATTTGGGCCAGCTCTTCGCTGCTGTAGAACTCCAGGCGCTCGACGATGCCGAAGCGGTCGCGCAGCGGGTTGGTCAGCATGCCGGCGCGGGTGGTGGCGCCCACCAGCGTGAAGGGTTGCAGGTCGAGCTTGACCGAGCGCGCGGCCGGGCCTTCGCCGATCATGATGTCGATCTGGAAGTCTTCCAGCGCCGGGTAGAGGATTTCCTCGACGATCGGCGAGAGGCGGTGGATCTCGTCGATGAACAGCACGTCGTTCGGCTCGAGGTTGGTCAGCAGCGCCGCCAGGTCGCCGGGGCGCTCCAGGACCGGTCCGGAGGTCTGGCGCAGGTTCACGCCCATCTCGCGCGCGATGATGTGCGCCAGCGTGGTCTTGCCCAGGCCCGGCGGGCCGAACAGCAGCACGTGGTCCAGCGCCTCTTTCCGCTTGCGCGCCGCCTCGATGAAGATCGAGAGCTTGTCGCGCACCTTGTGCTGGCCGACGTATTCGTCGAGCAGCTTGGGGCGCAGGGCGCGCTCGAACGCCTCTTCCTGGCGCGACTCCGGCTCGGCCGAGATCGGGCGCGGCGCGGCGGCAATGGTGGAGAGGCGGTCCGGTTCGATGGCCATGGTGATCTAACGCCTCAAGCCTTGGACAGCAGGCGCAGCGCGGTGCGGATGCCTTCGGAGACCGACAGGCCGGCCGGCACCTGCTTGATCGCGGCGAGGGCTTCCTTGTCGCTGTAGCCCAGCGCCAACAGGGCGTTGAGCACGTCGTTGCCGGCCGGGGCGGGGCGGTTCACGTCGATCACCGCCGACAGGTCGGCGCCCAGCTTGCCCTTCAGTTCGAGCAGCAGGCGCTCTGCGGTCTTCTTGCCGATGCCGGGAATCTTGGTCAGGCGCCCGCTCTCCTGCATGGTCACCGCCTGCGCCAGCTCGCCGACCGACAGGCCGGAGAGCACGGAAAGGGCAGTGCGCGGGCCGACGCCGGAAATCTTGGTGAGCTGGCGGAAGGCGTCGCGCTCCTGCGTGGTGCCGAAGCCGTACAGCAGGTGCGCGTCCTCGCGCACGATCTGCTGGGTGAACAGCGCCACCTTCTCGCCCGGGTTGGGCAGGTTGTAGAGCGTGGACATCGGCACGTCGATCTCGTAGCCGACGCCGCCGCAGTCCACCAGGATGTGCGGCGGGGTTTTTTCGAGGAGGGTTCCGGCGATGCGTCCTATCATGGCGCGCAGTTTAACAGGGCGGGGTGTTTATCCGATCAGCCGGCCACCGCGCACCTTCAGGCCCATGCGCGAGAGTTGCCCGCCGGCGGCTGCCTGCACCGCCATATGGCTGGTGTGGCAGATGGCGGCGGCCAGCGCGTCGGCCGAGTCGGCGCTCGGGCTGCCGGAGAGCTTGAGCAGGCGTTTGACCATCTCCTGCACCGCCGACTTCTGCGCCTTGCCATGCCCGGCCACCGCCTGCTTGATCTGCAGCGCCGAGTATTCGGAAACCGGCAGTTTCGCCAGCACCAGAGCGCAGATCGCCGCGCCGCGCGCCTGGCCGAGCAGCAGGGTCGACTGCGGGTTGGTGTTGACGAACACCTTCTCGATCACCGCGATCTCCGGCTTGTAGGTGCCGATCACCTCGCCCATGCCCTCGAGGATATGGCCCAGCCGCTCGGGCAGTTCGCCGTCGGTCGGGATGCGGATGGTGCCGCTGGCCACATAGGTCAGCGCCGTGCCGTGACGCTCGATGACGCCATAGCCGGTGAGGCGCAGGCCGGGGTCGATGCCGAGGATTCGCAAGGGAGTGGGTAGCCCGAAGTTGCAGTGCTTGGTTAACGCGATCTTACTGTACCGGCGTATTCCCAGTGCCAGGGCTCGACCGTGTAGGGCTTGAAGCCGTATTCGCGCGCATGCGCCTTCAGCCAGGCCAGCAGCCAGGACTTGCGCCATGCCTGCAGGTTGGCGGCATCGAAATTCGAAGTGATCTCGCGTCCCGCTTCGCGGGTGCGAAAGTCGATTGCCAGCGCGCGGTTGTGATTGCTGTAGCCCGGCGGCGCCAGGCTCGGAATGATGGCCTGGCGCAGGATCAACTGCTCCGCTTGTCTGCCATGCGGCCCACCGGCCAGCTTGGTGCGGGCAGCGGCAGTGCGCGGATAGAAGTCGCTTTTGAAATAGTTCTGCCAGAGCAGCACCTGGTGCGTAGTCGCGCGGTAGGCGCTGAGCATGCCGAGGTCCTCGACCTGGTGCGCCTGCGCATCACCTTTGGTTCTTGCCGCGGCGAGGTCGGCGCGCGCCTGAACCAGCAGGCGCGTGGCCGCCCGGGCCGCGACATCGAGGAGGCGGCATTCCGGCTCGATCTCGACCAGTTGCGCCGGCGGGATGTCGGGCTGATAACGCTTGCCGCCGCTTTTGGCCCAGGCAATGTGCGCGTCGAATACGCGCTGCATGAACCGCAATTGTTCGGCACTGGCGCCCGGCCAGATCAGGTCGGCGCCACGCGGCGGTTCGGAGAGCTTTTGCCCGTCAAGCGCGTAGACCGGGTCGATGCATTTGGCTTGAGAAACCGCGCTGGCCAATGTGAGCGCGAGGACCAGCGCAACGCCCTGCAGTGTTCGACTCAATGCCGGAAGTGCCGTGTGCCGGTCAGCATCATCGCGATGCCGTGCTCATCCGCCGCCGCGATCACCTCTTCGTCGCGCATCGAGCCGCCGGGCTGGATCACCGCCTTGGCGCCGGCTTCGGCCAGCACGTCGATGCCGTCGCGGAACGGGAAGAAAGCGTCCGAGGCTACCACCGCGCCCTTGAGCGAGAGGCCGGCGTTCTGCGCCTTGATCGCCGCGATGCGCGTGGAGTCGACGCGGCTCATCTGGCCGGCGCCCACGCCCAGGGTCATGCCGCCGCCGCAGAACACGATGGCGTTGGACTTGACGTACTTGGCGACGCGCCAGGCGAACATCAGGTCGGCCATTTCCGATACGCTGGGGGCACGCTTGCTGGCCTGCTTCAGTTCCGAGGCCTGCACGTTTTTCGCATCGGGCGACTGCACCAGCAGGCCGCCGCCGACGCGCTTGAAGTCGTACTGGTTGCCGCCGGCGGCTTTGGGTACGGTGAGCAGGCGCACGTTCTGCTTGGCGGCGAAGATCTCGCGCGCTTTCGGGTCGTAACCGGTGGCGATCACCACTTCGACGAACTGCTTGGCGACTTGTTCGGCCGCCTTGCCGTCGAGCGGACCGTTGAAGGCGATGATGCCGCCGAAGGCGGAGGTGGGGTCGGTCTTGAAGGCCTTGGTGTAGGCGTCCAGCGCATCGGCGCCGATCGCCACGCCGCAGGGGTTGGCGTGCTTGACGATGACACAGGCAGCGGCGTCGAAGGTCTTGACGCATTCCCAGGCGGCGTCGGCATCGGCGATATTGTTGTACGACAGTTCCTTGCCCTGCAACTGGGTATAGGCGGCAAGCAGGCCGGCGGCCGGCGCGGCTTCGCGGTAGAAGGCGGCGGACTGATGCGGGTTTTCGCCGTAGCGCATCTCCTGCACCTTGGTGAATTGCAGGTTGAGCTTGTCCGGGTAGGCGCCGCGCTCCGGGTTGGAGATCGGCGCGGCGAGCGAGGTCAGGTAGTTGCTGATCGCGCCATCGTAGGCGGCAGTGTGGGTGTAGACCTTGGCGGCCAGCGCAAAGCGGGTTTCACGCTGGGTGGCATTGCCGTTCGCCTTCATCTGGTCCAGCACGCGCGCGTAGTCGGCGGGGTCGACCACCACGGTCACGTCCTCCCAGTTCTTGGCGGCGGCGCGGATCATGGTGGGGCCGCCGATGTCGATGTTCTCGATCGCCTCTTCCAGGGTGCAGTCGGCCTTTGCGATGGTCTGGGTGAAGGGGTAGAGGTTGACCACCACCAGGTCGATGTTCTCGATGCCGTATTCCTTCATCTTCGCCACATGCTCGGGCAGCCCGCGCCGGCCCAGCAGGCCGCCGTGGATCTTCGGGTGCAGGGTCTTGACGCGCCCATCCAGCATCTCGGGAAAGCCGGTGTAGTCGCTGACTTCGGTGACCGGTACCTGGTTGTCGCGCAGCAGCTTGGCGGTGCCGCCGGTGGAGAGCAGCCTCACGCCCATGCCGCTCAATGCGCGGGCGAATTCGAGGACGCCGGTTTTATCCGACACCGAGAGCAGGGCTTGGGTAATGGGCATGGCGGCTGGGAGGGACAAGGGGTTGGGGGCAAATTACGCGGGTGGAAAGAAACACGCGGGCCATGGCCCGCGCGTCTTGGATCAAGCGTCCGGCGGGCGGACGCCTTAGGAAACACTGATTAAGTGGGCTACGCCCCCTTAACAACCCCCGATTCCAGAGCGAAGGTAATGTCGCCTCGCGCGGCTTTCGGGACTTATTCAGCGCTTCCCTTACTTTATTTTATGCAACTGCATCTTCTTGCGCAGCGTGTTGCGGTTGATGCCCAGGATGTCGGCGGCGGCGGTCTGGTTGCCGCCGGCGCGCGCCAGGACGATCTCCAGCATCGGCTTTTCCACCGCGTGCAACACCATGTCGTAGACCGGATGTGGCTTGGCCCCATCCAGGTCGGCAAAATACTTTTCCAGGTTCTTCCGGACACATTCCCCGATTTCGCTTTGTTTATCGGTCCTGATACTCATGCGGCAAGCGCCTCCCAGTTTTGTTGTTCGTCGTTGGCTGCGTCCGGCGCGGTTTTTTCGTTTTCGTATTCGATGCGTTCGCGGACCGCTTGCTGTTGCTCAAAAAAGATGTTCACCGCCTCCAGTTGTTCCTCAACGGTGTCGAGCGTGTTCATGTACTGCCGGAAGCCGGCCGAACCGGCCAATCCCTTGGTGTACCAGATGATGTGCTTGCGCGCGGTGCGCACGCCCAGATATTCGCCGTAGAAAGCGTAGTGATCGTACAGGTGCGCCACCATGATCTCGCGCACCTCGGCCACGCGCGGCGGCGGCAGCAGTTCGCCGGTCGCCATGAAATGCTCGATCTCGCGGAACAGCCAGGGCCGGCCTTGCGCCGCGCGGCCGATCATCAGCGCGTCCGCGCCGGTGATCGCCAGCACTTCGATGGCCTTTTGCGGCGAGGTGATGTCGCCGTTCGCGGTCAGCGGTATGTCCAGGTGCTGGCGCACTTCGCGGATGGTGTCGTACTCGGCCTGGCCCTTGTAGCCGCAGGCACGGGTGCGCCCGTGCATGGTGAGCATGCGGATGCCGGCGGACTGCGCCATCTTGGCGACCCGCACCGCGTTGCGGTGCTCGGGGTCCCAGCCGGTGCGGATCTTCAGCGTCACCGGCACGTCGACCGCGCCCACCACCGCATCGAGTATCTTCGCCACCAGCGGCTCGTCCTGCAAGAGCGCCGAGCCTGCCCACTTGTTGCACACCTTCTTGGCCGGGCATCCCATATTGATGTCGATGATCTGCGCGCCGCGGTCCACGTTCAGCTTGGCGGCCTCGGCCATCATTTCAGGCTCCGCGCCGGCGATCTGCACCGCAATGGGCTCGACTTCACCAATGTGGTTCATGCGCCGTTGCGACTTCGCGCTGGCATACAGCGCCGTATTCGATGCCACCATCTCGGACACCGCATAGCCCGCGCCCAGGTGCTTGCAAAGCTGGCGGAAAGGCCGGTCCGTCACGCCCGCCATGGGGGCGACGAACAGATTATTGCGGAGTTTGTGGGGACCGATCTGCACAGGAGTAGACGAATAAGCAGTCAGGGTTTTTGGTGCCCAAAATTTGAGCAAGGGCGCGGATTATACGCCTAGATTTTTCTTTAAGCGCGGGTGCCGGGAGGTGTTTTTTTATACGCGCTTCAGCGCAGTCCGAACATCATGCGCCGCGCGATCAGGCCGCGCAGCGGCGGCAGCAGATTGAGAGCGGTGAGACCCAGGCCGCGCGCCCCGCGCAGGGCGGGAAAGTCGTTGGAGAACAGCGAAACGTAGCGGTCGGTAATCGCGATCATCGCGGCGCGGTCGAACTTGCGGCGGCGCGCGTAGGCGGTGAGCGCTGCCGGCGTGATGCCTTGCTGCAGAGTCTCGGCCAGCTCGAAGGCGTCGCGCAAGCCGAGGTTCAGGCCCTGCCCGGCGACCGGATGCAGCGCCTGCGCCGCGTTGCCCAGCGCGATCTCGCGCGCATGCGGCATGGCGCCGCGCGTGACCAGGGTGAGGGGATAGGCATGGCGCGCGGCGACGCGGCGCCAGCTGCGCTGCGCAAAGCCGGTGGCCTGAGCGAGTTCGGCGAGAAAGCCGGCGTCGTCCAGCCCCATCAACTCTTGCGCGCGCTCCGGCCTAACGCACCAGACGATGCTGTAGCCGCTTTCGAGCGGCAGCAGGGCGAGCGGGCCTTGCGGCGTGAAGCGCTCATGCGCCAGGGCGCCATGCGGTTCCGCGCTCCATGCTTCGGTGACGATCGCGGTCTGCCCGTAATCCTTGCTGCCGACATGCTCGCCGGTGGGCCTGCCTTCGGCGTAGACCACCAAGCTGGCGTCCCGCTGTTCGGTGCCGATCGAGGCAATGAGCGTGTCGCTGCCTCGCGCGACGTTGCCCAGGGCCTGGCCAAAACGCAATGCAATTCCCGCGGCTTGCGCCGCCTGCAGCAACGCCTGGTTGAGGGCGCCCAGGCGTACCACGTAGCCCAGCGCATCGACGTCGTAGTCGGCCGCCTCGATGCGCGTCTGCCCGAAACCGGCCTGCTGGCTGACCCGGATGTGGCGGATCGCGGTGGCGGCGATGCTGCTCCAAACGCCGAGTCGTTCGAGGATCAGCCGGCTGCCATGCGCCAATGCCACCGCGCGCGGGTCATGCCCGATGCCTTCGCGCGGCTTGGCGTCCACCAGTTGCACCGGCACGCCGCGCGCACGCAGGGCCAGCGCGGCGGCCAGCCCCACCGGGCCTGCGCCGGCAATCAGCACCGGCGCGGCGGTGCGCTCCACCGGCGCGTCGCCATCCGCGCCCATCCTAGTTCGCCATCCAGGTTTCGATGTCGGCGACCGTCTTCGGGCACTCGCTGGTGATGATGTCGCAGCCCTTGGCGGTGACGAGCGCATCGTCCTCGATGCGGATGCCGATGTTCCAGAAATGCTTGGGCACGTTCCTGGCGGGGCGCACGTAGATGCCGGGCTCGACCGTCACCATGTTGCCGGGGGCCAGCGGCAGCCACTTGTCGCCATGCTTGTAGTCGCCGGCGTCATGCACGTCCAGGCCCAGCCAATGGCCGGTGCGGTGCATGTAGAAGCGGAAGTAGCCGCCTTCGCGCTTGTCGCCCTGTTCGATCGCCGAGTCCAGGCTGCCCTTGAGCAGGCCGACGTCAAGCATGCCCTGCGCCAGCACCTTGACCGCCGCTTCGTGCGGCACGTTGTAGGGCGTGCCGGGTCTGGTCTTGGCGATGGCCGCGCTCTGCGCATCGAGCACGATCTGGTACAGGTCGCGCTGCGGGCCGCTGAACTTGCCGTTCACCGGGAAGGTGCGGGTGATGTCGCTGGCGTAGCTGTTCAGCTCGCAGCCGGCGTCGATCAGGAGCAGGTCGCCGTCCTGCATCTTCTGGTTGTTGCTGATGTAGTGCAGCACGCAGGCGTTCGCCCCGGCGGCGACGATCGAGGTATAGGCCGGGTACTCCGAACCCTGGCGGCGGAACTCGTGCAGCAGTTCGGCTTCGACTTCGTATTCGAAGGCGCCTGGTTTGGCGGTGCGCATGGCGCGTTTGTGCGCCTCGGTGGAGATTTCACCGGCTCGCCGCATTGTCGCTATTTCATGCTTGTCCTTCACCAGGCGCATCGCGTCGATCATCGAACGCGCATCGCGGATCGCGTCCGGCGCATTCAAGCCCAAGCGCACCATGTTGCGCACGCTGTTCAGCGCCTTGACCACGCGATCGTCGAAAGGCGCGTCGAAACCCATCGAGTAAAACAGGTTGGGCGCACCCGCCATCAGGCCGGGCAGGCGGGCGTCGAATTCCTCGACCGGGTACGCCTCGTCGAAATCGAAAGTGGCGCGCGCGGCCTTCGGCCCGTGGCGGAAGCCGTCCCAGATCTCGCGCTCTTCGTGTTTGGCGCGGCAGAACAGGATGGCCTTGCCCTGCTTCTTTCCTGCCATCAGCACGATCACTGCTTCCGGCTCGGTGAAACCGGAGAGGTAATAGGCATAGCTGTCGTGGCGGTAAGGGTAATGCGTGTCGCGGTTGCGCGCGGCTTCCGGCGCGGTGGGAATCACGGCAATGCCGCCGCCGGCGTCCTTGAGTCTCTTGAGCAGGCGGGCGCGGCGGGCGCTGTAGGGCTTGGGATTGAATTTTTCCATGGGGCTATTTTATGCCTATCGTGTTTCGCCGGCGTGCATCGGGCATGAGTCAGGCGCGCTTGCGCAGTTCGGCATCCAGCCCCGCCAGGCGTTCGGGCGTGCCGATGTCGGCCCAGCGCCCCGTGTATGCCTCGCCGCCGACCTTGTCTTCGGCCATCGCCGCGCGCAGCAGCGGCGCCAGCGGCGCCTTGCCGCCGCGCGCGATGCCCGCGAACAGCGCCGGTTCATAGAGGCCGATGCCGCTGAAGGTCAGGCGCGGGCCGGATTCGTCGCGCACCCGAAAGTCGCGCAGCACGAAGTCGCCCTCCGGGTGCTGCGGCGGATTGGGCACCAGCACCAGCCAGGCGGCGTCGCCATGGTCCTGCATGCGCCGCGCATCGGCGGCGATGCGGGTGTAGTCGAACTCGCAGTACACATCGCCGTTCACCACCAGGAAGGGTGCCTCATTGGCCTCCTCCAGCAGCGGCAGGGCCTGCGCAATGCCCCCGGCGGTCTCCAGCGCCTCGCCCTCGGGCGAATAGGCGATGCGCACGCCATAGGCGCCGCCGTCGCCCAGCGCCGCCTCGATCCTGCCGCCCAGCCAGGCGTGGTTGATCACGATGTCGCGAAAACCCGCCTGCGCCAGGCGCTCCAGGTGCCAGACGATCAACGGCTTGCCGCCGGCTTCGAGCAGGGGTTTGGGACAGGTGTCGGTGAGGGGGCGCATGCGCTCGCCCCGGCCTGCGGCAAGGATCATTGCCTTCATGCGGCGCTCCGGATAAGTCGCGGGACATCTGCATCGTCCGCTGTCGGGACCAACACTTTCATAGCCACCACTGTAACGCCCACAGCGCGATCATGCCGACGCCGATGGTGAGAAAGATGTTGCCGCTGCGCCAGGCCACCAGCCCCGCGATCAGCCCGGCGATCAGGCGCGGGTTGTGCAGCGAGACGAACAACCCGCCCGCCGGCATCAGCATGTCCGGCCAGATCAGCGCGGTCAGCGCCGCGATCGGCACGAAGCGCAGCATGCGGCGAAACCACGCCGGTGCGCTGAAGCGCCCGGCTGTGCCGATGAAGGAATAGCGGATCAGGAAAGTCACCAGCCCCGCCAGCGCCATGGTCAGCCAGAGGTTCATGCCGGCGTCTCCGCTTTGCCGGCCAGGCGCTCCAGCAGCACGCCCGCCGCCATCCCCGCCAGCGCCGCGACGATGATGAACAGCTTGTGCGGCAGCGCGAAGCAGGCGACGGCGACCACGCCGGCCACCACCATCGACGCGGTGGAGGCACGGTCCTTGAGCAGCGGCACGACGATGGCGATGAAGGTGAGCGTGCCGGCGAAGTCCAGCGACCAGGCTTGCGGGATGCGCCCGCCCAGCACCACGCCGGCGATGCAGGCCAGTTGCCAGGTGAACCACAGGCCGAAGCCGCAGCCGAACAGGAACCAGTGGCGCTGCGCGGCATTGGTGTCGCTCTCCAGGCGGCGCACCGCGGCGGCATAAGCCTCATCCGTCAGCAGGTAGGCGAGCAGCATTTTCCAGCGCGCCGGCAAGTGGGCGAGTTTTTCCGCCACCGCCGCCGAGTACAGCGCATGGCGCAGGTTGATCACGCCCACCGAGAGTACGATCAGGAGGCCCGGGGTGCTTGCCGCCACCAGCTTGGTGATCATGAACTGCGCCGAGCCGGCGAACACGATGCTGGAAATGGCGATCGCCAGCAGGGGCGAGATGCCCGCCTGCACCGCCAGCGCCCCGTAGATCAGGCCGAAGGGCACCGCGCCCAGCAGCATCGGCGTGACGGTGACCAGGCCGGAGGCGAACTCGCGGCCCGGTGTGGCGCCGGCCAGGGAAGGCGTTGTGCTCAAAACGTATAGCCCGCCTTGACCTCGATGTTCTCGATCGTGTCGAGCAGGCGCAGCAAAGGGCTGAACACGTCGTAGCGCTCGCAGGCGCGGCGGGTGTAGCGCATCACCAGCGGCATATCGTTCAGGTAGTTGGACTTGCCGTCGCGATAGTTAAGGCGCGCGAAAATGCCCAGCACCTTGAGGTGGCGCTGCAAGCCCATCCACTCGAAGTCCTGGTAGAACTGGCCGAACTCCCCGCGCACCGGCAGGCCGACCTTGCGCGCCGTCTCCCAGTAGCGCACGCACCAGTCCAGCACCTGCTCCTCATCCCACTCGATATAGGCGTCACGCAGCAGCGAGACCAGGTCGTAGGTGATCGGGCCTTCGACCGCGTCCTGGAAATCGAGGATGCCCGGCATGCCAGGGGCGCCGACCATCAGGTTGCGCGAGTGATAGTCGCGGTGTACGTAGACCTGGGGCTGGGCCAGGTTGTTGGCCAGCAGGGTCTCGAAGGCGTGGTCCAGCACGGCGCGCTGCTTGTCGCTCATGGTCGCGTTCTTGTGGCGCGCGATGTACCAGTCCGGCAGCAACTGCATCTCGCGCAGCAGCAGGGCGCGGTCGTAGGGCGGCAATTCGCCCGCGCGGCTGCCGGCCTGGATGCAGATCAGCGCGGCGATGGCGTCGCGGTACAGGGCGTCGGCGCGGGTCAGGTCGCGCTGCATTTCGGCGAGGTAGGTGGTGTGGCCCAGATCGGTGAGCAGCAAAAAGCCCTGCGCCAGGTCCTGTGCCAGCACTGCGGGCACATGCACCCCAGTGGCCTTGAGGAGGCCGGCAACCCGGATGAAGGGCTTGCAGTCCTCATGCTCGGGCGGGGCGTCCATCACGACCACGGTGCTGGCGTCGTCGGCGAAGGTGGCGCGCAGGTAGCGGCGGAAGCTGGCGTCGCTGGAAGCGGGCGCCAGGGCAAAGGCGCGGTCGGGAAACCGGCTTTGCAGCCATTGGGTCAATGCGGCGGTACGGTCCAAAGGGGCGTCCTGGGGGAGGTTGGCAGGCTGCGGGGCCGAAGGGCGCGGGGCGGGCCCCGGCTTTGCTCTCGGCTAGCTTATAATCCGTTGAATTTTATCGGATTCACCGTTCGGGCCGGACCGGGCTCGCGGACTTTCGTGAGCCCATGTATTTGCCGACTGTCTTTCGTCCGCGCCTGAAGCCGCTTGCCCGCCTGATCATGCTGTTGGGCGGCTTGCCATTGGCCGCGCTTGCCGTCGACCAGGAGCCTGTCGGCGAAGCGGCCGGCACCCGGCTGGAGGCCGCGCAAACACAGGCTCCCCAGGCGGCACCCGAAGCGGGGGTTGCCGGCAATGCCCCGGCCGCGGCGGAAAACCCGCTGCCGGCCGCCGGCGCCGAGAAGGCCGCGGTCCCCGCGGAGCAAGCGCGCGAGACGCCGCCGATGGGCGAGGCGCCTGGTTCCAGGGAGCCCACCACCGTTTCGGCGCCTGACGTAGCGCCCCCGCGAACCGCCGATTTGAACGCCGTTGCGATAGTGGCGCAACCGGCCGCGCAAGAGACCGCATCGGTGGTGGAGGGCGCCGCAAGTGCTCCGGCGACAGCGCCGGTGGAACCCAGGGACCAATCCAAGGACCAATCCAAGGACCAACCCTCGCCCACTCTATCCGAGGCGCCGGCTGTTCCGGCAATGTTGCAGCCGGCGCTGACCCTGGCAAGCACGCAGCCGGTGCTGGTAGAGGCAAAGGCGGAGGTAAAACCAGAACCCGCGGCGTCTTCCGGCGTGCCGGTCCAGGCACCAGCCGAAACCGCAACCGCCATCGTGGCCGCGCAAGAAAATCCGGTGGTGACATCGGCAAGCGAGGCACCGGCGGGGCAGGAGACGCAGGCCCCGGTTTCTTCCGGGCCGGTGGCGGGATCCGCGCCCGCTGTCGGAACCGTGGCCGCCGGGCCGGTGGCTGCAACCGCGAGCCAGGGCGTGTCCGCGGATTCGGCCAGCGCAGCGGCGGAAGATGTTCCGGCACGGGGTTTGACGTCTTCCCCGCTCCTGGCCGCGGGGCCGGCAGCGGCAACGCCCGCGCAAGCGGCCGGGCCGGCCACCGCCGCCGTGTCATCGTCCGCACCCGCCACGCAGGCTGCGGAGCCCGCCGCGCCGGCGGGTGAACAACTGAGCCTGCGGCCGGAGGGCACCCTCAATCCCGATCGGCCCGCCGAAGAGCAGATTCCGGTGTTCGTGCAAGGCCTGAAAATCTCCGGCCAGACCGGCGTGCAGACGGTGATCGAAGGCGAGGCCGAACTGCGCAAGCGCGGCAGCCTGATCAAGGCCGACACCATCACGTACTGGCCCACGACCGACGAAATGATGGCGCAGCAGAACGTGCGCACGCTGAAGAACGGCGACCTGTTCACCGGTTCCGAATTGCGCCTCAAGCTCGATGCCCAGACCGGTTATTACCTCGACGTCAATTACCTGATGGCGGGCGAGAAGGCGCGCGGCGAAGCCAAGCGCCTGGACTTTCTCGGCCAGGATGCCTACAACGCGGAAGACGCGACCTATACCACCTGCGGCCCCGGCAATGACGACTGGTTCCTCAAGGTCGGCAAGCTGAACCTGGATTTTGGCCGTGACCTGGGCGAGGCGGAGAACGCGAAAATCGTTTTTCTCGGCAAGGAGATCATGTACCTGCCGAGCATGTCCTTCACCCTGAACGACAAGCGAAAGTCCGGATTTCTCGCTCCCTCGTTCGGCAACTCGGTGATCCGCGGCGCCGAAGTCCTGGTTCCCTATTACTGGAACATCGCGCCGAACCGCGACATGACCATCACCGAGCGCGCGATGTCCAAGCGCGGCCTGCAAACCGGGGCGGTGTTCCGCTATCTGGGCGACAGCTACAAGGGCCAGCTCAGCGCGGAGATATTGCCCGACGATGCCATGACCAAGACCACCCGGTCCGGCATCAGCCTGCTGCATACGGGTGTGCTCTATCCCGGCCTGACCTCCAACCTGAACCTGAACAAGGTCTCCGACAACGCCTATTTCACCGACCTGGCGGCGCGCCTGGCGCTGACCGCGCAAACCAACCTGACGCGCGAAGCGGCGCTGACGTACAACGTCGGCACCGGCTACTACCTGCAGGCGCGCACCTTGTCGTACCAGACCCTGCAGGACCCCTTGAGCCCGGTGACGGTCCCGTATTTCCGCCTGCCCGACCTGACCTTCGGCTACAACAAATACGACCTCCACGGATTCGACCTCGGCCTGTACAGCAACTACACGCGGTTTTCCCACGCCACGCAGGTGATGGGCAGCCGGGTGTACTTCAATCCCTCGGTCAGCTATCCGTTCATCGCGCCCGGCTTTTACGTCACCCCGAAGATTGCCCTGAGTTCGACGCGCTACAACCTCGAAGAACTGCCCGCCTGGCAGAACGGCCTGGCGACCCCGGCCAACGCGCAGAACTTCATCACCCGCAACCTGCCGATGTTCAGTGTCGACAGCGGCATGACTTTCGAGCGCCAGACGCAGCTCCTGGGCAAGGAATACACCCAGACCCTGGAGCCGCGCCTCTATTACCTGCGCGTGCCGTACCGCGACCAGTCGAATATCCCGATTTTCGATACCGGCGCGGCCGACTTCAATTTCTCGCAGATTTTCTCGGACAACATCTACAGCGGCTATGACCGCATCGCCGATGCCAACCAGATCACCGCCGCCGTCTCCAGCCGCCTGCTCAGCAGCGACACCGGTGCCGAGCGCCTGCGCGTGAGCCTGGGCCAGCGCTACTACTTCACCCAGCAGCGCGTGACGCTGCCCACCGAGACCGCGCGCACCGACCGGACGTCCGATTTCCTGGCGGCGATCTCCGGCGACATCCTGCCGCACCTGCGCTTTGATTCGGCGGTGGAGTACAGCCCGAACCAGAAGCAGATCCAGCGTGTCAGCCACGGCATCCGCTACTCGCCCGAGCCGGGCAACACGGTATCGGCCGCCTACCGCTACCAGCGCGACCTGCTCGAGCAGGTCGACTTCGCCGCGCAGTGGCGGGTGGCGCCGCGCTGGTACGGCGTGGGCCGTTACAATTACTCGCTCCGCGATGGCCGCGTGGTCGAGGCGCTGGGCGGATTCGAATATGATGGCGATTGCTGGGTCGGGCGCGTGGTGGTGCAGCGCTATGCCCTGGCCACGCAAAAGGCCAGCACCTCGATCTTTTTCCAGATCGAACTGAACGGTTTGTCGCGCCTCGGGTCCAACCCGCTGGAAATTCTGCGGCGCAGTATTCCGGGCTATTCCAAGCTCAACGACAACCAGACGCAGCAGCCGCGCACTTTCAACAACTACGAGTAAACGAATTCATGCAGTCACGATTTGTCCCCATGATGCTGGCGGCCGCCCTGCTGCTGCCGACCGCGCCACGGGCGCTGGCGCAAAGCCAGCTTACTCCGCAACTGTCGAGCACGCCGCGTCCCCGCGTGGTGCTGGGCGACCGTATCGTGGCGGTGATCAACGACGAGGTGATCACGCGCCGCGAGCTCGATGAGCGCGTGAACGTGGTCAAGCGCGACCTGAACGGGCGCGGCGTGGCCATTCCGCCGAGCGATGCGCTGGACAGCCAGGTGCTCGAGCGCCTGATCCAGGACCGGGCGCAAACGCAGTGGGCCAAGGAGATGGGCATCCGGATCGACGACGCGAGCCTGGACCGCGCCATCCTGCGCATCGCGCAGCAGAACAACATGACCCTGACCCAGTTTCGCGACCGGCTGGAAAAGGACGGCATCCCGTTCAACAAGTTCCGCGAGGACATCAGGAACGACATCATCCTGAACCGGGTGCGCGAGCAGGCGGTGGAACGCAACCTCGCCTGCACCGACGGCGAGATCGAGGAGTTCCTCAAGACCAACGGCGCCGCCGGCCAGCAGAATGTTCCCGCCGAGATCAACCTCGCGCACATCCTGGTGGTGGTGCCCGAAAACGCCAGTCCGGAGCAGATCGAGCAGCGCCGCAAGCGCGCCGAGGAGGCGCTGGCGCAGATCAAGGGCGGAGCCGATTTTGCCCGTGTATCGGTGACTTTTTCCGATGCGCCCGAGGCGCTCAAGGGAGGCGAACTCGGCTTGCGCCAGGAAGACCGTTTGCCGCAATTGTTCGTGGACGCGGTCTCCAAGATCGCGCCTGGCGCCGTCAGCGACATCGTGCGCAGCGCCAACGGGTTCCACATCCTCAAGCTGATCGAGCGCAAGAACGGCGGCGGCCCGAAGATCGCCGTCGAGCAGATCCACGCGCGCCACATCCTGATCAAGACCAACGAGCTGGTGTCGCAGGACCAGGCCAGGCGCCGCCTCGAGGATTTGCGCGAGCGCCTGGTGAACAAGGCCGATTTCGCCGAGCTGGCGCGCCTGTACTCCAACGACGGCAGCCGCGACAAGGGCGGCGACCTGGGCTGGATCTACCCCGGCGACACGGTGCCCGAATTCGAGAAGACGATGAACGAACTGAAGGTCGGCGAGATCAGCCAGCCCGTGCAGACCCAGTTCGGCTGGCACCTGATCCAGGTGATGGAACGCCGCAATGCCGACATGAGCCAGGACCGCGTGCGCGCCGCCGCCTGCGCGGCGATCAAGGATCGCAAGGCCGACGAGGCCTACCAGGAGTGGGCGCGCCAGTTGCGCGACCGCACCTATGTCGAAATCCGCCTCGAGGACCGCTAAGGCGGCCGCCAAGGCAGCGCCGGCGGGAGCCCGGGCCGGTTTTCCGGTCCGTCTTCCGGCTTCTCGCGCGCCCGCCTCTCCGGCGCCCCTTCCCCTGGTGGCGCTGACCACCGGCGAGCCCGCCGGGATCGGGCCGGACATCGCCTTGATGCTGGCCGCGCGGCCAGCCGCGCGGCGCGGCGCGCGGCTGCTGCTGGTCGGCGATGCGCAGATGCTGGCCGCGCGCGCCCGGCGCCTGGGATTGTCCTTGCGGCTGCAGCCTCATGGGCCGGACACCGCTCCCGCGCGCGGCGTGCAGGTGCTGCATGTGCCGCTCGGGCAAGCGGCGCGCCCCGGCCATCTGGACCCACTCAACGGGGAGTACGTCCTGGCCACCCTGGATGCCGCGCTGGCCGGTTGCGTATCGGGGGAATTTGCCGCGATGGTGACCGCGCCGGTCCATAAGGGCGTGATCAACGAGGCCGGGCACGCCTTCACCGGCCACACCGAATACCTGGCGGAGAAAACGCATACGCCGCGCGTCGTGATGATGCTGGCGGGTCCGGATCACCGCAAATCCGGGCCGCCCCTGCGCGTGGCGCTGGCCACCACCCACCTGCCGCTCAAGGCGGTGCCACAAGCGCTCACGCGCGAAGACCTGCGCGCCACGCTAGAAATCCTGGAGGCCGACCTGCGCGGCAAGTTCGGCATCGCCAGGCCGCGCATCGTGGTGGCCGGGCTGAACCCGCATGCCGGCGAATCGGGCCACATGGGGCGTGAAGAGATCGAGGTCATCACGCCGGTGCTGGACCAATTGCGCAAGCGCGGCATGCGCCTGACCGGCCCCTTGCCCGCCGATACCCTGTTCACCCCGCGCATCCTCAAGGACGCCGACGCGGTGCTGGCGATGTACCACGACCAGGGCCTGCCGGTGCTCAAGTACGCCACGTTCGGCGAGGGCATCAACATCACCCTGGGCCTGCCGGTGATCCGCACCTCGGTCGATCACGGCACCGCGCTGGACCTGGCCGCCAGCGCGGCCAAGGCGAAGACCGCCGACCCCGGCAGCCTGATCACCGCCTTCAGGCTGGCGGTCGAACTCGCCGGGCGCGCCAGAAGCAGAGCGCCAGCACGGCCGCGCAAAAGCTGACAGGGGGCCAGTTGCCCCAGCGCACGTAGGGCGTGGCGCTAGCGCGGCCCTGTACTTTCGCCTCCAGCACGCCATCGGTAAAGATCGGCAGTTGCGTGACCACGTGCCCTTTTTCGTCGATCACCGCGGTGGCGCCGGTGTTGGTGGCGCGCAGCATCACGCGGCCGGTCTCGATGGCGCGCATCCGGCTGATCTGCAGATGCTGGTGCGGCGCCAGGCTGTCGCCGAACCAGGCGATGTTGGACAGGTTCACCAGCACATTGGCCTGCGGCAACTGGCGGATGATCTCTTCGCCGAACAAATCCTCGTAGCAGATATTGAGCGCCACCTGCCGGCCGGAGAGCTGCATCGGCGCCTGCCTGCCCGCACCGCGCGTGAAGTCGCCCAGGGGAATGTTCATCATCGCCACGAACCAGCGAAAGCCGAACGGGATGAATTCGCCGAATGGCACCAGGTGCGACTTGTCGTAGCTTTGCACCGGATCAAGCCCCAAGCTGATGGCGCTGTTGAAATAGCGCTCGCCGGACTCGGCACGCGGCACGCCGACGATGATGTTGGCCTGGTTCCGGTTGGCGAACAGGGCCAGGTCGCGCAGGTAGTCGCGCGGCACCTGCTGCAGCAGCCGCGGCAGCGCCGTCTCGGGCAGCACCATCAGCTCGGCCGGATGGCTGGCGAGCATGCGCCGATAGTTGAACAGGGTGGCCTCGAAGCGGCCTTCGACGAACTTGAGCTCCTGCGGCACGTTGCCCTGGAACAGGCTGACCGTGAAGGGCTTGCCTTCGGGCTGGGTCCACTGCACCTGCCGCAAGGCGCCGCCGAGCGCGAACACGGCGACGAGTGTGAACAGCGGCAGCATGGCATGGCGGGACGGCGCCTTGTCGCGCAGCAACTGTACGCACAGGGCGAGCAGGGCGGCGGCGCAGGCATTCAGATAGTCCAGGCCGACAATGCCCAGCAGCGGCGCGTAGCCGGAGAACGGCCCGTCGGTGTGCGCATAGCCCAGCGCGACCCACGGAAAACCGGTGAACAGCCAGCCGCGCAGCCATTCGGAAAACGCCCAGGCGGCCGGCACCAGCAGCAACCGGCGCAGGTAAGGGGAAGTGAAGCCGCCGGAGAAGCGTGCTTGCAGCCAGCCCGCCAAAGCGGGAAACAGGGCGAGATAGCCGGCGAACAGCAAGGTGGCGAGCCCCGCGATCGGCGCCGGCATGCCGCCGACGTCGTGCATGCTCACATACACCCACGAGATGCCGGCGCAGAACCATCCCAGGCCAAAGCAGTAACCCAGCAGCGCCGCGCGCCCGGGCCGCGCATCGCGCCACAGGAGCACCAGGCCCGCGAGGGTCAGCGGCGGCAGCCACCACCAGTTGAGCGGCGCGAAACCGGCGACGGTGATCGCGCCCAGCGCGATCGCGGCGCCGAGGCGCGCCAGCGCCGTCCCGCGTGTGAATGCGGAAGGACTAACGGACATGTCGGGTCCCGCCGGCGCGGCGGCGCTCAAATCTGCGGCTCTTCATCTGGCAGACGTTCGACGCGCAGGATGTGCACCTGGCGGCTGTCGGCGCGCAGCACCTGGAACTTGAAGCCGCTGATCACCGCCACCTCGCCGCGTTTGGGCACGCGGCCGAAGCGGTGGATCACCAGGCCGCCGATGGTGTCGGCTTCACCCTCCGGCAGGTGGGCGCCGAAATGCTGGTTGAAATCGGCCACCTCGGTCAAGGCGCGCACACGGTGGCGCCCGTCGCGGTCGACCAGGATGTTGTCCTCGGCCTCGTCGAAATCGAACTCATCGTCGATCTCGCCGACGATCTGCTCCAGCACATCCTCGATCGTCACCAGGCCCGCCACCCCGCCGTATTCATCGACCACGATGGCGATGTGGTTGCGGTTGGCGCGGAACTGGCGCAGCAAATCGTTCAGGCGCTTGGACTCGGGAATGAACACCGCCGGGCGCAGCACCTCGCGGATGCGCAACTCCTCGCCGGCATAGATGCGCAGCAGGTCCTTGGCGAGCAGGATGCCGATCACCTCGTCGCGGTTCTTGTCGATCACCGGAAAGCGCGAGTGCGCGGTGGAGAGCACCGTGGGGATGAACTTCTCCAGGGAATCGTTGATGTCGATCACGTCCATCTGCGCGCGCGGCACCATGATGTCGCGCGCGGACAATTCCGAGGTCTGCATCACCCCTTCGATCATCGACAATGCCTCGGCGTCGAGCAGGTCGCGCTCGCGGGCGGAATGCAGCAGTTCGATGAGTTGCCCGCGGTCTTCGGGCTTGCGCATGATCAGCGCTGAGAGGCGTTCAAACAGGCTTGCTTTAGGCGGCGGACTAGTCGCGTCGTCCATGGTGCCTTGCGGCGGAAAAGAACAGGAATACAGGATACACGTTTATGCGCGCGCGCTGTGTGACATGCGCAGCCCCAAGACCCGCGCCGGCACTGCCGCTCAGGGAGATTCGTAGGGGTCGGGGTAGCCGAGCTTGCGCAGGATTTGCACTTCCAGCGCCTCCATGCGCTTGGCCTGCGCGGGCTTTTCGTGGTCGTGGCCATGGGCGTGCAGCACGCCGTGCACCACGAGGTGGGCGTAGTGCGCGTCCAGCGGCTTGCCCTGCTCGCGGGCCTCGCGCGCCACCACCTGCGCGCACAGCACGATGTCCGCCTCCACCGGATCCTCGCCGTAGGGGAAGGTCAGCACGTTGGTGGCGTAGTCCTTGCCGCGGAACTCGCGGTTCAGCACCCGGCCCTCGGCGGCGTTGACCAGGCGGATGTTGAGCTGCGCGTCACCACCTTGCACAGCGGCGCGCGCCCAGCGGCGCAGGCGCGCCGCCGCCGGCAGGCCGCGCACCCGGCTGGCGTACTGGATGGTGATGTCCATCGCCTTGCGCGGCCTAGCGGCGCATACCCGGGCCGCGCGTATGCATGCCGCGCAGCAGGTTGTCGGCCACGTCGCTCTTGCCCTCGAGGGCAAGCTTGGCGGTATGCGCCTCGTAGGCTTCGACGATGCGCCCGACCAGCGGGTGGCGCACCACGTCGCTGGCGGCGAAGTGCGTCATCGCGATACCGCGCACATCCTTGAGGATGTGCATCGCCTCGATCAGCCCGCTCTGCGTGCCGCGCGGCAGGTCGATCTGGGTCGGGTCGCCGGTCACCACCGCCTTGGCGCCGAAGCCCATGCGGGTGAGGAACATCTTCATCTGCTCCGGCGTGGTGTTCTGCGCCTCGTCGAGAATGATGAAGGCGTGGTTGAGCGTGCGGCCGCGCATGTAGGCCAGCGGCGCGATCTCGATCGCCCCCTTCTCGAACATCTTGCCGACGCGCTCGAAGCCCATCAGGTCATACAGCGCGTCGTACAGCGGGCGCAGATAGGGGTCGACCTTCTGTGCCAGGTCACCGGGCAGAAAACCGAGACGCTCGCCCGCCTCGACCGCAGGGCGCACCAGCACGATGCGCTTGACGGCATCGCGCTCCAGCGCATCCACCGCGCAAGCCACGGCAAGGTAGGTCTTGCCGGTACCGGCCGGGCCGATGCCCAGGGTGACGTCGTGCGCCAGGATTTTTTCCAGGTAGTCGCGCTGGTTCGGCGTGCGGCCGGCGAGGTCGCGGCGCCGCGTCATCAGGCGCGGCGCGTCATCATCGGCCAGGCCCGGGTTGCGGCTGTCGATCACGCCCAGTTGCACATCATCGAGTTCGATCGGGCGCTCGGCCTGGGCGTAGAACTGCTCCAGCAGGTCGGCAGCGCGCTCCACGGCTTCGGCGCTGCCGGTGAGCTTCACGCGCGTGCCCTTGCGGGCGATCGCGACGTCGAGCGCGGCTTCCAGCTGGCGCAGGTTCGCATCCAGCGGGCCACAGAGATTGGCGAGCCGTTTGTTGTCCGCGGGCTCGAAGCGGAGTTCCTTGGTGGAGGCTTTCATTGGCGCCTTGAAAAGTGGTGGCAGGCAAGCGGCATTGCAAGCGCGGCGGCGCGATTTTTCGCGCGGCCGGCAGCGGCGGCCTACTGCATGACCATCACCTCGCCGCGCAGGGAGTGCGGCAGCGCGCCGGTGATGCGCACATCGGCAAAGCCGCCGATCAGGCGCGGCTGGCCGGCGAAATTGACCACCCGGTTGTTCTCGGTGCGCCCGGAAAGCTCGTCGGGATTCTTTTTCGCGCGGCCCTCGATCAGCACGCGCTCGATCCTGCCCACCATGCCGGCGCTGACCGTGGCGGCCTGCTTTTCCACCTGCGCCTGCAGGCGCTGCAGGCGCTGCAGCTTGAGTTCCTGCGGGGTGTCGTCGCTCAAATCCGCTGCCGGGGTGCCGGGGCGGCGCGAATAGACAAAGCTGAAGGCGCCGTCGAAATTGACCTCTTCGATCAGGCGCAGGGTCGCCTCGAAATCGGAGGCCGTCTCACCGGGGAAGCCGACGATGAAATCGGACGACATCGACAGGTGCGGGCGCGCCGCGCGGAGCTTGCGCACGATGGACTTGAACTCCAGCACCGTGTAGCCGCGCTTCATCGCCGCCAGCACGCGGTCGCTGCCGCTTTGCACCGGCAGGTGCAGTTGCGAGACCAGCTGCGGCACGCGCGCGTAGACGTCGATCAGGCGCTGGGTCATCTCGCGCGGATGCGAGGTGGTGTAGCGGATGCGCTCGATGCCGGGAATCTCGGCGACGTACTCGATCAGCATGGCGAAGTCGGCGATTTCGCTCGAGCCCTTGCCCATCGGCCCGCGATACGCATTGACGTTCTGCCCCAGCAGGGTGACCTCAACCACCCCCTGGTCGGCCAGCCCGGCGATCTCGGTCAGCACATCGTCGAAATTGCGCGAGACTTCCTCGCCGCGCGTATAGGGCACGACGCAGAAACTGCAATATTTGGAGCAGCCTTCCATGATCGACACGAAGGCGGATACGCCCTCGGTGCGCGCCGGCGGCAGGTGGTCGAACTTCTCCACCTCGGGGAAGGAAATGTCCACCTGCGGGCGCCCGCTGCTTTTGCGCTTGGCGATCAGTTCCGGCAGGCGGTGCAGGGTCTGCGGCCCGAACACCACGTCCACATAGGGCGCGCGCGCGATGATGGCCGCGCCTTCCTGGCTGGCCACGCAGCCGCCCACGCCGATCACCAGGTTCGGGTTTGCCGCCTTGAGCGCCCGCGCCCGGCCGAGATCGGAGAACACCTTCTCCTGCGCCTTTTCGCGCACCGAGCAGGTGTTGAACAGGATGATGTCGGCCTCGTTCACGTCGGCGGTCGGCGTGACCCCGTCGGAGGCGTGCATTACGTCTGCCATCTTGTCCGAGTCGTACTCGTTCATCTGGCAGCCGAAGGTCTTGATGTAGATCTTTTTCGGCATGATGGGCGGGGGACCGTGGTATAGACGGCGCCGCGGTTAGGGAGAAACGGGAAACTAGTTCGTCGTCGCCGGCTTGGGATCGGGCGTGGCGATCTCTTTGGGCGTGAGGATCCAGATGTTCTGCAGCAGGCCGGTGCTCTCTTCAAACATGTACTTGGTCTTCGCGGTGCCCACCAGGGAGGACACCAGCTTGAGCATGTTGTCGGCGCCGTAGATGCGCACGCCGGGAGCGAGCTGCCGTTGCTTGCCATCCAGCAGCACGATCTGGGTGCCGTTGAATTCCATGTCGCCGCGCACCGCCTTGAAAGGAATCGGGATCAGGCGGTCGGGCGCCGGAACACCGGTGGACGTTTGCGCCAGCGCGGCCTGCGCGGTCAATGCGGTGCAGGCGGCAAGCACGCAGATTCGGACGATTCTTTTTAGCATATGGGGCACCGGCCGGTAGTAAGGTAAATACGAGGGGAATGCGGGAAAAAAGCGCGGGAAAAAGCGCAGGCAAGATTCGGCCTCATGAGCGAGGTTCAGGCGGAGCGCCCGAGCCGGGCTGTCGATTCGCCTGCAGTTTTCTCGCTAAGCCTTTGAGCCGCAACGGATTCTATCAAATCCGCCGGCGCCGCGGCATATCCGCCCGTGCGCTGCGTCAGACCTTGAAGGCGCGTGCGATGTCCGGCCGTACCAGATCGATGTACTCGCGGTGCTTGCGCAGGTAGCCGGCGATGAACTGGCACACCGGGATGACGTGCATGGCCTTGGCGCGCGCCTCGTCCAGTACATGCCGCGCCAGGCGCGAGCCGACGCCCTGGCCTTCGAAAGCGGTGAGCACCTCGGTGTGGGTGAACATGATGGCGTCGCCCACCAGGTTGTATTCGCAATACCCGGCCAGGGTATCGCCGACCAGCGCTTCGTAGCGGTGCCGTTCGGGCTGGTTGTGGATGGTGATTTCGCTCATGGTCCGGTGCATGAAAGTTCAGCCGCACAGGGTAACAGCGAACCCGCAAAAACAAAAACCCCGGCATCTTGCGATGCCGGGGCGGAGAAGGAAAAAGCGTGCCGCCCGAACCAGCCATGGAAAAGGCAGCAACAGTTCCCGGCGGCAGTGCCCGGACCAGGAGGCGCGCCGCACAATTGTTCTTATGTTTGAGCCGAAGCCCGCGCCAGGCGCGGGATTCAAACCAGTCCATCCCTGCAAGGATAGGCCTTGCAGGCGCGGCACTTGCGCCGAAATGCGCGGGAAAACCGCGGCAATTCAAGCGATGCGCAAGCGATGCCCCGCGGCCCGGTCAATCGCGGAACGAGGCATCCTCGCGGTCGAGCTGGCGCAGCAGCGCCGGCCATTCCATCTGGTCGAAACTCAGGCCCCCGTCCGGGCTGTAGCGCTGCGCCATGCGGGTGGCCAGCTCGTGGCTGGGCAGCGCCGGCCTGCGCCCGCTCGCCAGCACGTCGACCTGCACCTTGCAGGCGTTCTCCAGCCAGTACATCCGGTTGAAGGTGTCCGATACCGTCTTGCCGCAGGCGATCAGCCCGTGGTTGCGCAGGATCAGCGCCGAATGCGGCCCGAGGTCGCGCGCCAGACGCTCGCGCTCGGAGAGGTCGGCGGTCGGCACTTCGTAGTCGTGATAGCCGATCGCGCCGTAGAAGCGCATCGCCGTCTGCGTGAGCGGCAGCAGGCCATCGGACATTGCCGAGACCGCCATGCCGGCGCGCGTGTGCGTATGCATCACGCAATGCAGGTCGGAACGCGCCTTGTGGATCGCGCTGTGGATCACGTAGCCCGCCTGGTTGATCGCGAAGCCGGTGTCCGGCTGCATCACGATCCTGCCGTCCAGGTCCAGCGTGTAGAAGCAGGAGGCGGTGATCTCGCTGTAGAGCATGCCGAAAGGGTTGATCAGGAAGTGCTCGCTACTGCCCGGCACCTTGGCGGTGATGTGGTTGTAGATCAGGTCGCTCATGCCGTACTTCGCCACCAGGCGGTAGCAGGCGGCCAGGTCCACCCGCACCTGCCACTCCGCGGCGCTGACGCGCTCGCGCATGCTGGACTGCTTGAACACTGCGCTCATTCCTGTCTCCTGTACCGGCATTCTGGTATGCGGCGTCTTGGGCGCCGGCGCGCGCCGGTGCGGTGCGCGCCGCGGCCATAGCATGGCGGTCGGGTTCAAGTGTACTGCCCTCGCGAAAAAATGTTCAGGGATGGCAAAGAGGCGTCTTACGCCGCGACCGCCGCGCTTTCGATCTGCGCCTTCAATATCGCCTCCACCGCCGCCGGCATCGAAGGCAGCCCGCCGATCTGGTACAGCAGCGCCAGCCGGTCGTTCATCAGCCACAGGCGCGTGAACTGTCCGCCCGCGCAGGTGTAGATCGCCACCGCGCCTTGCACCACCGCACGCCCGCTCGCCGGCACCCCGCCGAACGGCCCGGTGTGCGTGCCGCGCATGGTCCAGCGCACCGTCACCCGCAGGTTCGGCTCGTCGCCGGAGGCGAACACATCGTCGATGGTGAAGCGCATGTCGGGAAAGCCGGCGCGCAGCGGCACCACCGATTGCGCCATCGCGGCCGGCCCGCGCTCGCCGCGCGGACCCACGAAGTCCTCCGCCAGTATCTCCCGCAGCAGGTCCGGATGCCCGCTATTGAAGCCATCCTCGTACAGCCGGCGCGCCAGGGTCTCGTAGTAGCCAGGGGTGAATCCGTTCATGTCCATGCCTCTCCAGAAAGGGTTGCGGCCGCGCAAACAGGGGAGTTGCCAGCCGATGCGAGGCAGTGTAAAACCTCAAGTTAAGTTAAGGTCAATACCCCGAGGCGAAAAAAATGGCCCTTCTCGATCCCAGCCAGATCGGCAAGCCCCTGTCGGTCGGCGAAGTGGCCGCGCGCAGCGGCGTGGCGGTCTCGGCGATCCATTTCTATGAATCGCGCGGGCTGATCATCAGCGTGCGCAGCAGCGGCAACCAGAGGCGCTATGGGCGCGACGTATTGCGCCGGGTGGCGGTGATCAAGGTGGCGCAGCGCATCGGCATTTCACTCACCTCGATCCAGGAGGCGCTCGCCACCCTGCCGCAGGGGCGCACGCCGACCGCGGCCGACTGGAACCGATTGTCGGCGCGCTGGCGCGATGAACTGGACGAACGCATTACCCGCCTGACCCGCCTGCGCGACCAGTTATCGGACTGCATCGGCTGCGGCTGCCTGTCGATCGAGGTGTGCCGGCTGCGCAACCCGCTCGACGCCTTGTCCGAACAAGGGCCGGGCCCGCGACTGATCGAGCCCGGGCCCGCGCGCAAGAAGGCCGGCGTGAGAAGCGCCCGGCCGGCTAGCTAACCTTTACGCCGCCTTGCGCGGAAATTAATTCCGCTTAATCTTCCCCCGTTTCCCCGGAAAATCCGCTCCGGGGAAACACTTTGCAACAATCCTTAAAGCCAATTAACACGACCCGGCGCTAACTTGCGCGCATCAGAATAAAGCGGCCTCGCGCCGCCCGGGTTGTGGCAATGGAACACCAAACATCTACGCGCCTGGCGCAAATGCAGGCCTGGGCGAAGTTCAAGCGGCGCGACCTGAAAACGCGCCTGCTCAGCGCCGTCTACTGGCGCACCCTCGCCAGCATCGAAAAGCACTGCCTGTTCGTCGGCTACCCGCGCAGCGGCCACACCCTGGTCGCCTCGCTGCTCGACGCGCACCCGAACATCATCATCTCCAGCGGCGTCGACCCCCTGCAATACCTCGAACGCGGCTTCGCCCACGCGCAACTGTTCTGCCTCTACTTCAGCCAGTCGCGACGCTTCGCCCGCACCGACCGCAAATCCGGCGGCTATTCCTATGTGGTGCCGAACCAGTGGCACGGCCGCTACGCCGCGCTGAAAGTGGTCGGCGACAAAAGCGGCGACCTGATCACCGACCGCCTGCTGCACCGCCCCGAGCAGCTCGACGCCCTGCTGCACTACCCGCGCGTTGAACACAAATTCCTGCACGTGATCCGCAACCCCTACGACAACATCGCCACCTGCGCCGCGCGCATGGGCATGAGCCTGGACCAGTCAATCGACTACTACTTCGCCCTCTGCGAAACCGCCCAGGCCGCGCGCCGCCGCATCGGCGAAGCCAACTGGCTCGACGTCTGGCACGAAGCCGTCATCGACGACCCGCGCGCCGTCCTCACCCGCCTGCTCGGCTTCCTCGGCCAGCCGCTGGATGAAACCTACCTGCGCGACTGCGCCTCGATCGTCTACAAGAGCCCCCACAAGTCGCGCTACGCGGCCGCCTGGACACCGGCACGGATCCGGCGGGTGGAGGCAGAGGGGAAGAAGTACGCCTACCTGGCGCGGTATAGCTACGACAATTGAACCCGGTTCGTGCCGATGTGTGACTGATTCCCCTAAGCGAGATATCCACTGTCTATCGTCAGGCTCGCTCCGATGATGAACGTCGCGTCAGGCACGGCCAGGTAAGCCCACCATGCCGGCGATATCGGCGGGCTCGCCCAGGTGATCGAGCGTGGGTGGGGGGTACTTCAGGCGCGGAGCCATCACCGGTTGTCGCCTCCACTCATGTCGGTGACCGGGGGCCGGGCCGGGCATTGACCACCATGATCCCGCGTGGTCCGGGTCATGCGCCAGGCCACGCATCATGGATGCCAGCGTACCCTTGGTCATCGAATAGACCGAACTATTGGGAAGCACGCTGTGCGCTCGGCCGTGACGCTCGCACTAAACGAGCGCGGCCAAGCTGAAATTTCATAGTTCAGAAGGGAGGTGATCTGTTCTGAATTGCCGGGCCCGAGAAAATACAACAGCAGGCGCATATACCCTTATGGCAGCACCTGATGGAGAATTTTCTGTTCCTCAATGTCGCTTAAGGTGCTTTCAATGCTTATAAATTAGCGTATGTTTGACGATAACCAAGATAACTGGCTCGGCCGGCCTGCACCGACTAGTGATCGGCCCAATTTTCAGTAGATGCTACAATTAATTAAATTAGCGGAATAAATACAATTAAATCATGAGCTTGGATAATTTTTTTGATTTTCTTAAGTCCATGATGTCCAGCGTAATTAGAGCAAGGACGCTATAGCCATGGCAACAGAAAGCGCCAGGGTGGGTATCTTTGAGCCGATTCATGCGGCCCATGCGCTTGAGCAAGTGACGCTTGGAATTCAATTTGAGCGAAGTGTCACCGCGCGCGCATTCGCGCAGATTAGTAAGGAAGCGGAGGCATTTGCTGATTTCTCGGAACGTCAAGAACTGCAAGGAGTAAGCATTTCTATTGGGGCACCCGTTGGCGGTAGCTCGGTAGCCAATGGGCTGCTTTTCCGGAAAAAGCACGAAGATGGATCAGCTGGTTCTGCTTACGATTTGATCGTTGATGCAAGTTCTATTGTGTTTCGGACCACCCGTTACACCAGATGGAAAGAAGTTTGGACTCAGGCCGAGAAGTACTTCGTAAAACTTACTCCGTTATACAAGACCCCAATTGCATCACTGCAATTGAATTTTGTGGATAAATTTCGCTGGCAGGGTGAAATTAGCGAGAGTCGTCCCAAAATAATGTTGAGGCCGAATTCTCCATACCTGCCGGCACACGTTTTTGAACAGCCTGACTTGTGGCACAGCCACACAGGTGTTTTTTTGAAGATGAGTTCAAAAATCAAACGCCTTCTCAATGTGAACGTTGATCACAGTGAGGAAAAGGTTAAGGATGTCACGAAGCGGCAAGTGGTTATATCGACTTTTCTAAATGACATGCTCAATCAAGATGGCTATGAAGTCGAAGAAATTTCTGGAGAAGAGGCTATTCCTTTTTTCAAAGAACGATTTGGAGCACTGCATGATTTTGGTAAGGAAGTTTTTGGTCAGACTATTTCGGATGAGATGGCAAAACGCATCGCATTGAAGGAGTCGTCATGAATACAAATCTTCTGCAATCGTCGGGCAAGTCATTTGGGACGGCAGCTTTCGCGCCGGCTATTTTTGCCATATCTATGCTCACAGCGCCGGCAACAGAAGCAAAACCCTCGTCATTTTTGGGGCAGAGCGCCGTTCGCAGCTTGCCGAGCGGGCTCATTAGGCGTTCTGTTAAAACCGAGCTAGTCATTGAAAGTAGCTTTTCTCGGAGCATGGCAAGTCTTGTCGAGGAATTCGTTGCCAGTATTGAAGTTCAAGAAAGAAAAACGACTCAGAAGGAAGTGGTTATTGGCGAGCTTCGCCGTTGGTCATTGTTAAAAGCAAATTGGGATCTAGAAGGGGCTTCCGCGCCTTTTCAATCATCTCTAAGGCAAGCTGTAAGTTTCGTCCGTTTGATTCCCAGGGATCAATGCCTTCCAGAACCACAGCTTACTGCGAGCGGGCGCGCGAGTCTTTTCTGGGACGAAGAGAGTCTGTACGCGGATTTGGAGTTTCTGGGCGACAATCGGATTGCGTATTACATAGAAAAAGAAGGGGACAAACATAAAGGCGTCCAAGCTTTCGACGGGCAAGTCATTCCTGCTGTCTTTCACACCCTACTCTTCGCTTAAGCGCACTGTTTTCCTTTTTTTCCCGAAGTTGAAGTACTGGGAGTTAAACTGGATTACGCTTGATCATTCGGAGCGTGTTCGCCTTATCAATGAGGCAGGACCAGATTGTGCGTGTGAGCAGCATACGTTAAGCCCATATTCGCCCGGTTGCATCGCAATGGGTGAACAGCTCATGCGTTTGGTTACAAGCCCCATGTTCATAAATGGAAGCAAGAGGAAATTGAAATCCAATTTCTTCTCCCACGTCACACATCGAGGTTGTTCCATCCAACGAAGCGATAAGATCAACTCCCCCGAGTTGAAGGTTGTCGTCGAGAAGTTGCTCTCGACCGACAAGACAGCGGCTTGGATTGGAGTGGTAAATGGTTCCGTCGATCCGATTAGAACTTTGGTTAACGTCGGTACCTCCAAGCGCCGTTGCGCGGTCTACGATTCAGCCGAGCATGACAATATTTCGCATGCCGAACTCTGCCGAACCGAATATGTAATAGAAGAAGCGGATAACGTTGAGCTTAGAGCCCAACTTTTTAAGATTTTTGGTAGTGGAAACATCCTGCCTCCCTCGCAGGTGTCTGGCGGTGTGGCTTGGCAATCCCTATCCCCCGAAATGCAAGCGCGAGAGCGCTTTGATTTTCCAGTCTGAGCGCTTTTGCAGTTAATGGACTAAAAGCGCCAGGGTTCGAATCTTCCGCTAGGCGTGATTGCAAGCAAGCAGATGACCTCGCAGAAAAAGAGACGAGGCGCCGTTATTCTCGTGTTGACACTGCGGTAAGCGTTCCGCACTATATTTTGCATTGACTTGCTTTATAACTAATGTTATAGTGCGGCCAGGATAGCCCATTCTCTAAATGGAGGCCCGCCATGACCACCACCCCAGACAGCACCCTGACCGACCGCCAGCTCCGCTTCGTCTTCGAATACCTGATCGACCAGAACGCCTCCGCCGCCGCCGTGCGCGCCGGCTACTCCGAGAAGTCGCGCGCCTCGCAGGCCAACGAACTGATGAACAATGAAGCGGTGCGTGAGCGCATCCGCCTGGAGTTGTCGAGCCTGCTGGCCGAAGCCGGCTGCTCGGAGCTGCAACTGATCATGGAGCGCAAGCGCGCGGCCTTCTTCCGGGCAGTGAAGATGTTCCGCACCGGCTGGGAGGTATTGCCGCTGGACGAGATGGAAGAAGAGACGCGGGCGGCGCTGGAGGTCAGTACCGTGACGCGCAAAAGCGGGCCGGTGGTGAAGGTGCGCCAGCCGGACCGGCACAAGGCCTTGCGGGCGCTGGAGCGGGTGCACGA
>Ga0307511_10000470_pt1 | contig 43625 bp, 31 predicted proteins | sample 13_EM_MG_FD_200266 | JGI IMG/M metagenome (GOLD analysis project Ga0307511, IMG submission 200266) | Populus trichocarpa ectomycorrhiza microbial communities from riparian zone in the Pacific Northwest, United States - 13_EM | ecosystem: Host-associated > Plants > Roots > Unclassified | place... | reverse complement strand
GCTGGCGTTCAGGATCCCATAGGACGAGGATTGCAGCACCGTGGCGGAGCCTAAAGTGGGAGCGAGCTGCATTTTGACCGCGCTTCGGTAGACGCCGTTGAACGAAAGTGACAGGTCGTAACCGGGCGTGAGCGGTGTGTCGTACACCAGGCCGGCGCTCAGACTGTTCTTCGGACTGCCCGGCATCTGCTCGCCGCTGGTGCCCTTGAGGGCACCGGGCTTGATCACACCGCCCACGTTCGCCGGCAAGGAGAAATCGCTGGTCAACTTTGCATCCACGTACGAGTAGCCTACGGAATAGGACAGTCCTTCCACCAGCAGGAGGCGGCCGCTGCTTTCGATCTCGAACCCCTTCGATACCGCCTTGTTCGCGTTGTACACGGCGAGGTTTCCGGAGGGCAGACTGGAGCTGATCTGGGGCTTGTCCCAATCGATATAAAACACATCGACCGTATAGCTCAGCCCGTTCGCGAACCGGCCCTTGAAGCCGCTCTCGTAGTTATTGGTCTTGTCGGGTTGATACGTGGACAGCTGCGGACTCTCCTGGAAGGGACCGGAGAGCGGCACTGAGTTGGCTCCGCCGCGGCGGAAGCCCTCCGACCACAATGCGTACACGAAATGGCCGGGAGCGTATTCGTAGGACGGATCGACCTTGCCCACGGTCTTGGAGGCCGGCGATTCATGCGGCGTCGCCGGAATGTCGGTCGGAAAGGTGTAGTCCACATAAGACTGGGAATCCGTGAATTTCTGCGAGAAGTGCCGGATGCCGAAGGTGATCTGTCCGTGCTGGAGGAAATGGTACGTCAGCTCGCCGAATACCGATTTGTCCTCGAAATTCTGGGTGTCGATCTGCTGAAAATTGACATCCCCTGGACCTACGAGAATGTCGCACGCCGGTGCGCAGGGCAGGAGCGCTGCGCGCTCGGAAGAACCCGGGATCGCGATGGTCCACCCACCGACCCGTGCCTGCTTTTCGTAGAACACGCCCAACACGTAGTCGAAGATGTGATCTGGGTTCGTGTTGGAAACCAGCCGCACCTCTTCGGTGAACGTGTGCGCGTGGTCGCTGAACTCCTGGGCGTAGACGAAGCGCGGGTTGGTCGGCGTTCCGGCGTAATAGGGGAGGAATGCACCGGACTCTATCCCTGCCAGATCGTAAGTGTTGTCCTGCAGAGCGCCCCCGGAAGTGGTGTAGTACGAACTGGTCGATGACAGTGTGGCGAAGCCCGCGTCATAGCTGACATCCAGACTGGTCAGGTTTGTGTTTCGCGACCAGGGCTGATCGATCTGCGAGAACTCCTGATAGTGCCCTCCGGCCGGCAGCGTCACTTTGGGATCGAAGGGGGATACACCGCCCGGATAGTCCGGGTTGACCACAGGCCCCCCGTCGCCCCGGGCATTGGAGTGCAGGAAAGCCAGTTGCGCGCTGAACGCCTCGAATGGTTTCCAGAGCAGGCTGGCCCGTCCGGTGAAGGTCCGCTGGAAATTCCAGTCCGCGCGGCTGGAGTAGATGCCGGAGCTGCCGATCGGATCGGCCGGGTCGGCGAGAACAGGCAGACCACTCAGACTGTTGTTGGTCCGCTGGAAGAGTCCGTAGGCATCGACGAAGCCAGGTTGATAGTTGTACTTGGCCGAGGCGCGAAAGGCGAGTGTGTCGGCGAGCGGAACGTTGAGCATGCCCTTCACGGCATAACCGGTGCCATTCGAGTGATCGCGGCGATCGCCAGAGGCCTCGATCGTGCCGGCGAACGCTTTGGTGTCGGGGTCGTTGGGCATGAGCCGCAAGGCACCGCCCAAGGCCCCTGCACCGTACAAAGTGCCCTGGGGTCCGCGCAACACCTCCACCTGTTTGAGATCGTCCAGTTGGAAATAACCGTCGATCGGAGCGTTTCCGATGTAGGTGCCCACCGGGCTTTGTTCGAAGGTTCGAAAGCCGCGCGTCGCCTCCGCCGTCGCATTGATACCTCGAATGATGGGCGCGGCGGCCGCGCTGAAGCGGGCGCCGTAGTCGAACATGCTCAGACCGGGGACAGTGGTCGAGAGGGACGCCAGGTCGGTCACGTTCGATTGCACGAGCTGATCGGCACTCACCACGGAGAGGTTATAAGGCACGGCCTCCAGAACCTGCTCACGACGGTTTGCCGTGACGGTTACTTCCTCGACCACGGACCCAGAAGCCGTCGGCTGCGCAGACGCCGGTGCCTGCTGCGCGCGTGTGGCGTTGGAGAATCCGTAAATGGCCAGAAACACCGCAGCGCCGACGGTCATCCTTGTAGGTACATACCTCTTTCCGGTCGGATTGACGCGCGTCGTAGTGTGCTGCTGCATGAACGTACCCCAGGAGTTTCTTTTCTCGAAACGAGACTGATTCGTTGGGTCAGCGCCACAGCGGCGCGTACCGGCGTCGTATGTGCAACATACGCGCAGCCTTGGGCGCCAACCTTTGCGGGCAAATGGATTTTGTTAGTAGATTGGCCGCAATCGCGGCAGCGCGCCGCTGTGGCGCGTAGCGAGCTGCCGCGCACCGATTCCGTGCAACGACCTACCCGGTGGGCCAATCGGGGCGGCGCTGGCGCTTGATCAAGCCCCGCCCGTACCCGCTATCAAACATAAGGTGGCAACTCGACACCGTAGCGGCGAAGCGCAACCATCAAGCCTTGCAGATGCGACTGGTAGTGTCGCCAGCGGCCGGAAGAAGTCCCGTAAATCGGCCGGCGTATCTGTGAGGCGCTCGCCGTCAGTGATACAGCGGCATTCCTCTGAATATCGATCGCCGCATCGGACCATCTCAACCCGCAATGGCGGGCCATGTCCGCACCCACGCGTTGCGGCTCCTGAACGAGCTCCTCATAAACAATCTCGTGAAGCTGCTCCCCCAGGATCGCTCGCCAGTGCCGCATCAGGCACTCAAATGCCGCGTAGTAACGCGCCAGCTCCTCAAAATCGTAACTGAACGGATACGCGTCGCGGAACAGCGTGCGATACATTGCGAAACAACTATCAAGCGGTGAACGCCGCAGAAGCAGAATTTTCGCTTCCGGAAGCGCGCGTCGAATCGCCCCCAGGTACAGATAGTTCATGGGCAACTTTTCGACGATCTTACAGGTTGAGGCCGGTCCGTCGGCGCGGCGCGCGTACCCTGCTGCAACGGCAGACGACGCGGCACTCGCCGCCCGCTCGAACACGTCGGCCGATCCCGGCACAGTGGCATCCAGAAGGCTTCTCGAGAAGTTCTCAGTCTCGCCATTCGAAGCGACATCGGGCAGGCCGGTCAGAATTCGCTCCACCAACGTGGTTCCAGTGCGAGGCAGGCCGACGATAAAAATGTATCGAGACGAATCGACGCCATCCGCGCCAATGCCACGGAACTGTGCTGAACCCTCTCCCCCGCTACTGTGATCCGCGGAGTACACCTCCGCTATGCGCCGCAGCTTCACCTCGTCCGCGGCGACGTCGTATTGTAGGCGCGAGCGGCGCGCACGAGCCGCCTCCGAAAACCAACGAAAGGCCTCATCGAACCTGTTCAGATCATCGAGTTCCTTGGCCAACGCGTAACCGACAAACAGCTTGCCCTGATACTCAAGATCAGGACGGGCAAGCAGTGTCTGCAATTCGCTCACGTGGTTCGCGTCCGATGCTTGGACGCGCAACTCTGAGCGCAACAGGTAACTTGGGTACTGTGCTGGGTCCAGCGCGATGACGCGGTCACAGGCCGCCTCGGCTTCCGCGAGCCGCCCGAGACTGCGCTCGCTGCACGCGAGGTTGTACCAAAATCGCGGAGTCCGAGGCGCCAGTTCGGTGGCGCGCCGATAGAAGCGATTGGCGCGTTCGTGTGCCCGCAAGGCCAACGACACAAACGCGAGCCCATCGTAAGCATCCGCGACGCCTGTTTCGAGCTTCTCAACTTGGGAAACGAGGCTTTCCGCTTCTACCGCCCGTCCGAGCTGCAGGAGTATCGTTGCAAGCATACCGTGCGCCGGTACACACGTGCGTTTGCCGCTGACGGCGCGCTCAGCAAATGGAAGCGCTGCGGCGAAATTTCCCGCGCGCATCAATCGGTATGCTTCAAGGTCGGCCGTGTCGGGCGAAATGGGCATGGTAGTCTGCTGGCGAGCGCCACTGTATACCGAACCCTCGCCCGGGTCGGCAAACTCAGGTCACCATACCCCTCAAAATGGCGAAATTGCTAGGAATTCTCAGCTGCAACCAAAGGCTTTCACGGGTTGGCGCTGCTACGCTCGGCGAGTCCCACGGCTACCGTGCCGCACGCCTTCGCCCCATCGATCGAGATCGAGCACCATGTCCCGCAATGAATCCTCCCGGCCGCAGCCGGTGAAAGAAATCGAAAACCTCTGGATCACACTGTCGGATGGCTGCCGGCTGGCCGCACGTCTATGGCTGCCCGCGGACGCTGAGACCAACCCCGTCCCCGCGATTCTCGAATACCTGCCCTACCGAAAACGAGATTTCACTCGTCGGCGCGATGAGAGCATGCATGCGTATTTCGCGGCGCATGGGTTTGTCGGCGTGCGCGTGGATATGCGGGGGTCCGGCGATTCCGACGGCATCATGCACGATGAGTATCTGCTCCAGGAGCAGGACGATGCACTGGAGGTCATTGCCTGGATTGCACGCCAACCGTGGTGCTCCGGCTCAGTCGGGATGATGGGCAAGTCATGGGGCGCCTACAACTCGCTGCAGATCGCGGCCCGTCGGCCACCCGAGCTCAAGGCGGTCATCTGCGTAATGGGCACCGACGATCGCTACGCCGAATGTATCCATTATTCCGGCGGCGCCTTGCTGAATGACAATTTCTGGTGGGGTTGCATCATGCAGCTCTTCAACGCCCGGCCACCAGACCCGCAGATCGTCGGCGACCGCTGGCGCTCCCTGTGGCTCGAGCGGCTGCAGACCGAGGAGTTCTGGCCGAACATCTGGCTGCAACATCAACACCTCGATGACTATTGGAAACACGCCTCCGTCTGTTTTGACTACGCGGCGATCGAATGCCCTGTCTGGTTTTGGGGTGGTTGGGCCGATCTGTATCGCGACAGCCCGTTACGGCTGTCGCAGCATCTGCAGGTTCCCCACAAGGTGACTGTCGGGCCCTGGGCCCACCTGTATCCACACGAAGCCATCCCGGGACCTGCCGTCGGCTATCTGCAGGAAGCGTTGCGCTGGTGGGATCGCTGGCTCAAAGGCAAACAGGATGACTCCCTCCTGTCCGAACCCCCGCTTCAGTTTTACATGATGGAAAGCGTGCCGCCCGTCCCCCACCTGGAGCACCGTGACGGCCGCTGGGTTGCGGAGGAGTCATGGCCCAGTCCGAGTGTTGAAGTCACCCGGTTCGCGCTCAATCCCGGTCGCCTCGAACGGGCGCCCGGCCCCGAGATCGCTCTCGAGGTGTCCTCGCCGCAATCGACCGGGCTCGCATCCGGCGACTGGGCGAGCTTCGGCGTGCCCGGCGACCTGCCGGGTGACCAGACGCTCGACTCCTTCGGATCGCTGGAGTTTGATAGCGAGCCCTTGAGAGCTCGCCTCGAGATACTCGGCCAGACGAGCCTGAGCCTGCAGATCGCCTCCGATCTGCCGGTCGCGGTTGTGACTGCCCGACTGATCGATGTTGCGACCGATGGCCGTGCAACACTCGTCGCCCGGGGTTTTCTCAACCTGACCCAACGCGAGAGCCGTGAGAATCCCCAACCTCTCGTGCCCGGGCAGCGCTATTGCGTCCAGGTCCAGCTCACCGGAACGGCCTATGCGTTTCCGGCAGGCCACAAGTTGCGGATCGCACTGTCCAGCGCTTATTGGCCCATTATCTGGCCCTCACCCGAGCCGGTGAAGCTAACGATATTCACGGGGGCTTCGCAGCTCCTGTTGCCGGTAAGGCAACCCCAATCTGCAGACAGCCGCCTGAATTCACTGCCGGAGCCCGCCTCTTCCACCCCCTCACCGCTGACCGTCGTACGCGGCGGCCGGCTCGAGCGCTCGGTGAGCATCGATCAGATCACGGGCCGCGTGAATCACCGGCTGTATGTGGACGGCGGAACCTTCGGTCCCACCGGGAAAATAAGATTGGAAGCTCCCGGTGTCGAAATCAGTCATGTTTCCGAGCGCAACTACAGCATCCACCCGAGCGATCCGAACTCCGGTCATGCGAGTATGAGGCAAACCTGCGAGGTTGGTCGCGGCGCCTGGCAAACCCGAATAGAGACTTACGCGGAAATGACCTCGACGCCTGAGACCTTCGAGGTTTTCGCGTGGGTTGAAGCATTTGAGGCGGATGCATCCGTCTGCCGGCGCGAGTGGAAAACCAGCATCCCGCGACAGCTTCTCTAGCGATGAGCAGCCTCCCGCCTGCGCCGGCAAGCGCCCCGTCTTTAACCGCGCCGCCAGCTACATTCCTGCGGCAACCACGTGGGCTCGCAACACTGTTCTTTACGGAGATGTGGGAGCGGTTCACCTACTACGGCATGCGCTCGGTCCTGATCCTGTTCCTCGTGGGAGCGGCGAGCAGCGGTGGCCTGGGATTTGACGATCAGACCGCGAGCTCCATCTACGGGCTGTACATCTGCGCCACCTACATATTCGCTCTGTTGGGTGGCTGGATCGCCGACCGACTGATCGGTCCGCAACGCGCCGTCATCGCCGGGAGTGTCCTCATATTCGCCGGCAACACTTTGCTGACCCTCGGTCAGACAGGTCTGTTCTTCACGGGCCTGCTGGTCATCGTACTGGGTGTCGGACTTCTCAAACCCAACATCAGCGCCATGGTGGCACAGCTGTACCCGGAAGGCGGCTCGCGCCGCGATGCCGGATTCTCGATTTTCTACATGGGAATCAGCGTGGGCGCGGTGTTGGGCTCATTCCTCGTGCCGCTGTGCGCCGCGCGCTATGGATGGCGGGCCGGATTCGGCCTGCCGGCGATTGGCATGATCCTGGGACTGGGTTATTTCCTGTTGACCCGAAGTCGCCTTGCCGAACCGGACATTCCGGTGCGCGTCAGCGCCCGTGCGTGGCTTCCCGTCATCGTCTTCCTGCTCGCCGTGGCAGGCGTTGCCGGACTTGCAGCGACCGGCCGCTTCAAGATCGAACCTGCGGCCCTCTCCGCTGCAGCGTCCTGGTTGCTCGGGCTGCTGGCGGGCGGCTATTTCCTCTATCTGTTGGTCTTCGCGGGGCTGGCGCCCGATGAGCGCAAGCGCGTCTGGGTGATGATGGTGCTCTTCGTCGCCTACGCCGCTTTTTACGCTGGATTTGAACAAGGTGGCGCATCGATGAACTTGTTCGCCGAGCGCTATACCGATCGCCACCTGTTGGGTTGGTCCTTCCCCGCGGGGATTCTGCAGGGCGCTACTGCCCTGTACACCATCCTGCTCGCGCCAGTGTTCGCAGCTCTATGGATTGCCCTGGGCAGACGCGGCAAGGACCTGTCACCGCCGACCAAGTTCGCCACCGGCCTCGGTTTGCTCAGCCTGGGGACACTCGTGATGGTCGTCGCCTCGCAGTGGGTCGTCTCGGGCCACCAAGTCTCGCCTGCCTGGTTGTTATCCACCTACCTCCTGCAGGAATGCGGTGATCTGTGCCTGTCGCCGGTCGGGTTGTCATCCATGACCAAGCTGGCTCCGCCCCGGTACGTCAGCCAGGTCATGGGCGTGTGGTTTCTGGCGCTCGCGCTCGGCAACAATCTGGCCGGCCAGTTGTCCCGTCAATATGACGCGGCCAACCTGCTGTCGCTCCCCGCCTTGTTTCTCAAGATCTTCTGGTGGACTGCGGGCGCCGCGATCCTCATGTACTGCCTGTCCCCTCGACTCGAGCGTCTGATCAAAGGCCCCGGACAGATTCCCGCGCCTTAGCGCAGTACCAGTCTATGAGGCGCAACACGAGCTCTTCCGCGACCTGCGAGTAGGGTCCCGGCACATAGGCTACCGAGTTGACGCCGCGCTGGTTGTTTTCAGCGAGCAACCGGTCCTGCTCGTCGGTCGCGTCCCAAACCTCAGTCAGACGCGTGAGATCGTAATCGACCCCCGCAACAGCATCCTTGTGAACGATCCACTTACCCGTGATGCGGGTCTCCTGCGGCCCTATCGGCGTGGCCTGAAAGAAAAAGCCGTAATCGCCGGTGACGTGGTTGAAGCAGTGCGGATTGACACCCCACCACATGGCGCCGACATCACCGTGACCGACCCTACCCAGCTTTCTGCCAACTGCGGGCTTTCCGTCCATGGTGTACGACAGGACGCCGTCACCCAGAGGATAGCGGCCCACCTGATACCAGGGTCCGATAATTTCCCCACACTTCAGGCCAATCGCCTCGCAACGCTCCCGGAAGTCGATCTCCCATTTCGCCGGGCTGTTCGACGGGTCTTTCACAGTGAAATCGCGGAACGATCGCATCAGCTGCGGGTGCGAGGCGCGGCAGTGGTAACACTCCCGAGCGTTTTCCATCACCAACTTCCAGTTGGCCGCGGCGGTCAAGGTAGCCGTGTGGACGACCTTCGCGTTGCGAAGCTCGTGAGGCTCCAGCATCGGTTCCAGCGCCGCGCGGAACGCAGCGAAGTCAGGGGGATTGTCGCTCAGACAGATGAAGATCACCCCGGCAACGGTCTCGACCCGAACGGGCCTGAGTCGATAGCCGCTGACGTCGAACCCATCGTGCATGCGGGGCGCCTGCACGAGCCTGCCGCTCAAATCATAGGACCAGTGATGATACGGGCATACCAGACGAACCACGTGACCCGTCGCGTCGCTGCAGATCTGCGCCCCGCGGTGCCGGCACGTGTTGAAAAAGGCATTGATCGCGCCGCGTTGGTCCCTGAGAACCACGATCGAGTTCTTACCGACTGAGTAGGTGAGGTAATCGCCCGGATTCGGGATCTCACCTTCAATGCCCACCTGGAGCCAGCTTTGCTGGAAGATGGCCTCGAGGTCAAACTCATAGGCTGCGGGCGAGACGTAAAGCCCCTGGGGTAAGGCGAAGCCTTCACGCCGTGCGTCAATCAGCGCACGTATCTCATCTTTGCTGTACATGCCGTAACGATACCGGTCAATCAGCCGCCGCGGCTACGACCGATCTCGCGATTTTCTAGGAAATCGGCCATGCCAGGTTCAGCCGCTGGATTGAGCCGCAGGAAGTCGGCGGCAGCGCTGCGCGCACGACGTTCAGTCTCCGTTGGCCCAGGCATTTCCCGGACTCGCAGCAGCACACTCACCATCAAATCACCCAACAGCAAGGAAAGAAATTGGTTGCTCATGCCGACCGCATCGCCCGGACCAAGGAGTCCTGCCGACTGCGCCTGCGCAACGACTTTCTCAGCAGCACTGCGTACCGTCTGACGGGCGATCTCGAGTGTTTGAGCCACTTCGGGTGCACGCTGCGCCTCCGCGATTGCAAGCCGAAAGACGGCCATTACATGCGGATGCAAAACTTCGCGCAATACCGCGGCGCCAACCTCGACCAGTATCGCCTCGAGCACTTCACGAGTGCGCGCCTTTGGCAGCTCCGGGATCAATTGCATGCGCTGGACGCGATCAGTGATGGCGGCGGCTAGCATGGCCTGCTTATTGCCAAATTGCGTATATAGCTCCCGCTTCGACACGCGAGCTCGTGTCGCAATCTCCAGCGTGCTCGTCGCGGCATAGCCGAGTTCCATGAAGGCCTGCATCGCCGCCTCCAGAATGCGCTCCCTCGAGGGCGGCTGGCTTGATTTGCCGGTCTTTTTCAGCTTCACACAAAAAACCTCTTGTCTTGGTACCGACTGGCACCATAGGTACCTCGACGGTACCGAATGGTACCAAACATCGGGCACCCGCGGTGACCCATCATTAGCAAAGACGGCACACCGATGGGATGCCTCCGCCCGTCGTCTCGTCGTGTTGCTGGTCGGCCTTCGCGGCGGATGCCGCGCCGACGTGAGAGGTCCCGCGCACGAACGGGTGGAAAGTGCGCTCCTCGTTACAGCCGCCTCGACGATCTGACACCCGTCATCTTCGTTACGACGGGCGGAGTGCAAGCGTGTTATTAGCCTCAGTGAGCAACTGCTTTGAGCGGCGCTCTGGGTCGTCTGATGATCCAGGCCAACGCGATCAGGCCGAGCATCAGCAGCGTTGCCCCGGCATAGAAGTCATTCGTCGCCAGCATGACCGCCTGACCGTCAACGAGACCGGAATAGAGGAACCGTGAGCGCTCCGGGCTGAATCCGATCGCCGCCGCTTTCAATGTAAGTTCATGGGCGATCGTCGGATCGACCACCGCCACCAGCTCGGCCCGGTTGTACTTCGTCATGTGTTCCCAGTAAGTCTGCGTGACGGAGGCGCCCACCGCCATGGACATGATGCGTAGGAAGTTCTGCAGCCCTGCCCCACCCGCCACCTTCTCCGGCGGAAGGTCCGACACTCCTCGCGGTCCTCAGTTCGCCAATCGTCGGACGGCTGTTGCCGCGCATCGACCCGCGCTGTGACGTCATTTTTGAGGAAACCGCCCTCAGCTCCGTTCAGAAGAAGGTCGACAGCAGATGTGACACGAACGTGGATCTCGGTTGGATCGGGACAGCTCCTCAAACCAAACAGAATCTCCAGATGAATATCTCCGCGGAGCATTGCGACAAACTGACGGGCGGCCACTGCAGGGTCGTCAATATTGACTTCGCCGCGCAACTGCGCCTGCACCAACACTTTACGGGCGGTCTCGATCGCTCGCTTGGGAGCGTATTCCCAATACGCGTTCGCTGCGGCGCCGAAGCGGCTCGATTCAGAAACAGCGACCTTGTATAACCCGAGCGCCGCCCGGGACATCAGGGCGCTCATGATGCCATTGCCCAAACGCAGCAGGGCGGTCCTCAGTGACTTGCCTTCGTCGGCCTCCAACGCTTCACCGAACCGGGCGGAGATCTCCTGCACCGAGACGCCGGCCTTGGCAATCGCAGACTCGATGTTAGTGATGCTCGCATCGCAGTCGCGTAGCACCGTTGCCAGTTTCGCCATGATCGTGGCGCGCGAGTGTTCGGGGCTTGTTGCAGTCTCCGAGCTCATGGCGAAAGTCATCCCTTGTTCATTCCTGGTCCCGTGGCGCCATTGTTGAAGAACCGGTCTGCCGAGTTCTTGGAAGCGGCAGCGGTACGTTGAATGCATGAGCGATGTCTCGCAAGCAGGCCGCCGCCGATCTGCCACCAGCGCAACGACCACCAGCCCAACGACAATAGCGACAGCGAGCATCCAACCGCCGGATCTCTCCATTCTTCAAGGCCCCGCCGATCTCATCAAGAACCTCCTGCCGACTATCGCGCAAGATGACGCCATTCAACTTCCCGCCTCCCCTCTTACTCATCGGTCATAGGAGTTCCCATGCGCTTTGTCATCTTCGTTGCCTGTTACCTGGGCGCCGTCGCGAATGCGTCCGCGGCGGACATCAGGTCGATCTCACGCCTTGCCGCCGGACCTGGAAATATCCTGTTCGTCGCCGACTGGAAGGCGGCGCGCGTTCACGCGATCACCCTTCCGGAAGCGGCCCGGAAGCCGCCCGGCACGGCCTTCAACATCCTTGACCTCGAGCCTCTGCTGTCGCAGCAGGTGGGCGGCGCCAGGATCACGGTCGAAGACATGGTCGCCCGCCCCGGAACGGCGGAGGTCTATGTCGCACTCAGCTACGGCGCCGCGAAGACACCTGCGCTCGTCTTGGTGACGAGCGATCACAAGGCTCGCCACATCGATCTGAAGGCGGCGAAGTCGACGTCAATCGCGCTGCGTGACGCTCCCACGACCGACTACGAGTTCTGGAAAGAAGCTCCGGAGCGAAGCTTCACGGTCACCGATATGAAGTGGCGCGACGGAGAGCTCTTCATCGCCGGTCTTTCCAACCAGGAATTCGCCTCGACCCTACGACGGGTCAAATACCCATTCGATTCACAGCAGTCGATCACCTCGGTGGAGATCTATCACACGGGTCACAACCTCATCGAGACGCGCGCCCCGATCCGGGCAATGAGTTTCGCGACCTGGGGCGGCAAGCCCTATCTCGTAGCGGCCTATACGTGCACACCCATCGTGACCATCCCGCTCGAGGATCTGAAGGACGGCGCCCACATCCGCGGCAAGACGATTGCCGAACTAGGTTTCGGCAACACGCCCGCCGACATGATCTCCTACTCCAAAACCGAGCAGGGTAGGACCGAGGACTTCCTGATGTTGCTCAACTTCGAACGCGGGGCGAGCCTCATCCCGGTGTCGCAAGTCGAGGCCGCCAGCGCCGGGCCGGGTTTTGACAAGGCGGTGCCGTTCGGGCAAACCGCCGGCATGGATGTGACACCCGCGCCACTGGCCGGCGCGCTACGGCTCGACAACCTGGACGAGAAATCGTTCATCATCGTGCGTCGACAGCTCGAGAAGGACACATTGCAACTCGTAACAGTCAGCAAGGATCTGAGCTTCCGCCTGAGCGACTTCATCTCTGAATACGCCTTCCAGGAGTTCAGTTTCAAGGGCAATGCGTTCCAGCTGAAGAACATCAAGCCCAGGCAGGACCTGCTCCTGAAGGACGAAGGCTTTGCGGATCAGATCAAACCGTCGGAGTAAGCCGATGCATCTGCGTCAATGGGCCGGCGTAGCCACTCTTGCCGTTGCGCTGGGTTGTTCTCACGCTGAGCCCTCGACACCGCGGGTCGTCCTTGTTCAGCCGTCGGGTACGCAGGTCCCAGCCAATCTGCTTCGCATTTCCATCCGGTTAGCGACTCAGGTCGAAGGCCCTCTGCTTCCCAGGATCACCCTGTTGCGTGCTGGAGGCGCAAAGATCCAGGAGCCGTTTCTCCAGCAGGAGCTGTGGTCTCCCGACGGCAACGTGTTGACGATCATGATGCATCCCGGTCGCGTCAAAAGCGGACTGAAAGCGCGCGCGCAGATGGGGCCGATCCTCTCGGTGGGAAACGACGTGTCCCTGGCGATCGATGGACATCCCATTAAAAGGTGGAGGGTCGGACCCACGGATGAGGCCGGCCCGGTCACATCGGCGTGGAAGTTGTCTGCGGTACGGGCCGAGTCGCTGCAGCCCCTCGTCGTTGCCCTTGACGGGCCGATCGATGGCCGGGACGCGGGCTACCTAGCCATCGCCGACGCCGGCGGACGTCGAGTGGCAGGCCGAGCCCGGCTGACAGTCGGCGAAAGCGTCTGGACATTCACTCCGGACGCACCGTGGCGAGCCGCCGCGTACAAGCTTGTTGTCCGCGGCACCCTGGAAGACCCGGCCGGGAATCGGCTGGGCAGCCGCTTCGAGACCTCCATCTATTCGCCGCCCAGCCCTGCGACCGATACGGTGATTCCCTTCGCTGTAGTCTCGCCGCGCAGCGGAGAGTAACTTGCAGCATCATGGAGTTCAAAGATGGGAAGGTGGCCCGCGAGACCCAATACTTCGGCGATGCGTTTGAGCCGGGACCCTCACGCGCTCAATGGGTCGAGCTGATGCGGTGAAATGCAAAAGTGACATTCCCCACATCGTCATAAAAGAGAGGACAGCCGGCACAGCGGCTAACAGGAACAACGTCTCTGGGCCCAGGTTCCGGGCAATCAAGTGCGCGGCGACAATAGGGCCTGTGATAGACCCCGCGCGACCGACTCCCAGGCACCACCCCACACCAGTGGCCCGGAGTCGCGTCGGATAAAGCGAAGCTGCGAGCGCATTGATCCCAGGTTGACCGCCCACCACACAAACACCCGCGAGAAACACCGCGCCCAACAGCATACTGAGCGGCAGGCTTGGACGTCCAATGGCCGCGATCACGACAGCGCCCGAGGCGAAGGCCGGTGCCAACACCCGGTAAAAGCCCCACCGATCGATCAGCGGCCCGAGAGCCAGCGCCCCTGCAATACCCCCGAACTGCAGGGTGACGCCTATCAACACACTCAGCCTGTCGCTGTAGCCCATTCGACTTGCCAGCAGGGGCAGCCAGCTCGACAGGAAATACAGGTTCAGTAAATTCGCGAAGCTGACACACCACAACAGCACAGATAGTTTGCCGCGACCTTCGCGCAACAGTTCGACTACACGGACCGGAGCAACAGCCCCATCCGGCTGGCCATCGCGCTGAACATTGGATGGAACGAGGTCTGCCTGCAGCCGCAGCCGCGTGAGCCAATAGTCCAGCTTCGGGCGAGTCGAATTCGAGGCTAGGAATTGCAGTGACTCGGGTAGCTCTCGTACGAGAATGGGGGCGAGTAGCAGCGGCAGCAGGCCGCCGACGACAAAAACCGCAGGCCAGCCGGCGCGAGGGAGCAACGCTGCCGCGATCACTCCGCCCAGAATGGCACCTCCGGTGAAGCCACACGATATGATCATGAGCAACGAGGCGCGGCGGGCAGCGGGGCAGTACTCACTGGCCAGGGTCACCGCATTGGCCATCACGCCGCCGATCCCGAAGCCTGTCAGCAGGCGCAGCGCCGCCAGCTGCGTGACAGATTGCGCCATGGCGGTGGCGAGCATACAGACAGCGAAAAAGAATGTGCAGGTGATCAACACGGGGCGACGGCCGATTCGATCTGCCACCAGGCTCCAGCTCATCGCGCCCAGCAGCATTCCGAGCAGACCAGCGCTAAACACAGGTCCCAGGGCCTGCGGCTCGAGGTTCCATGCACGGACCAGCGCGGGCGCGACGAATCCGATCGCCTGTACATCAAACCCGTCCAGCAATACCAGGCAGTCGATGAGCACGAAAACGCGAATCTGAAAGCCCGACAGTCTCGGGCTATCGATCAGCTGGGCGATGTTAGCACCCGATGAAGGCGTGTCTGGCACTAGAAAGGATACGTGGCGATCTTCGCCCTCGAGGTTACCCACTGCCACTCCGTGAACTGATCGGCGTTGGTCAGGGTGCTGTAGCTGTATCCGTTTCCGGATGCACCGTGGCCGCCGATCGGCCCGTACACTTCGTGCAGGATGGTCTGATCGTTGATGTGAATGATGCCCACGCGAAGTTGGTCGGCAATGGCCTGGGCCCGGGCCAGATCCGCCGACAAAATCGCGGCAGCGAGGCCATACTCAGTCTGATTCGCCAGTCGTACGGCCTCCTCGTCGTCGCGAAAGGTCGTGATCGGGGCCACCGGTCCAAATATCTCTTCGTCAAAGGCAGGCATTCCTGGGGCGACGCCCGTCAACACGGTAGGTTGGAAAAAGAGCCCCTGCCGAGTACCGCCGGCCAGCAGCCGTGCACCGCGAGCCGTCGACGCGGCGATCACGCGGTCGACATTGGCTGCCTGTCGTTCATTGATGATGGGTCCCAGGTGTACTTCGGAAGTGAAGGGATTGCCGACCCTGAGAGCCCTGGCGTGCCGCACGAGTGCCTCCGCATAGCGATCCGCAATCCGCTCGTGCACCAGGTGCCGGCCGGCGGTGAAGCAAATCTGACCCTGGTGGAAGAAAGAGCCCCAGGCGCCGGCGCTGGCTGCGGACTCGATGTCCACGTCGTCCAACACTATGAAAGCGTTGTTACCCCCGAGCTCCAGAGAAGTGCGCTTCAGCAAAGATCCCGCCGTTGCGCCAATGGCCCTTCCAACGCGCGTCGATCCCGTGAAACTGATCATATCCACATTGGGATCTTTCACGAGCGCTTCGCCGGTCTCGGCAGCACCCGGCAGGACATGCAAAAGGCCAGGAGGCAGACCCGCAGCTTCGAACAGCTGGGCAAAAAAGACTCCTCCACAGATCGGAGATTGCGGGTCCGGCTTGAGCAGCACGGCATTTCCCATTGCCAGCGCGGGTGCAACGGCCCGGGAGGCGAGCAGGAACGGTGAGTTCCAGGGCGTAATCACACCAACTACGCCCACGGGTACACGACGTGCAATGCTGTGCCGAACGGCTACCTCACTCGCGGTTATAACACCCGTTGGCTGACTCGCGAGACTGGCGGCCTCGAGAATTTCCCGTGCGGTGAGCATGGTCTCGGCACGGCCCTTGGGTCGAATAGATCCGGTTTCGCGGACAATCTGGGCGGCGATTTCGTCAGCATGTTCCGACACCAACTGAGCTGCTTTACGTACGATGTCGCCACGCTGCGGCCCCGGCAAGCCGGCCCAATCACGCTGCGCCTTACGTGCGGCGGCCGCCGCGCTGGCAACGTCTCTCGCGGACGCGAGCCCGACCTCTCCGAGTGCCTCGCCGCTGGCTTTGTCTGTAACTTTCAGGGTGCCGCCGTCGGCGCTTCGCCATCCTCCACTGTAGATCTTGTGGTGCCAAAGGGTTCCGGGAGCCAGCACAATATCACTCATAACATCTCCATCCGAATTGTGTTCCATCCGTTGCTCGGCACAGCCTTTAGCTCAGGCCGAAGAGTCGCCGCGCATTGTCACGCCCGATCTTGCGGCGATCGGCCGGGCTGATCTCACACGAATCGAACCACCTGGATGCCTCAGCGTGTGTCTCAAACGGATAGTCCACCGAATACATGATCCTGTCGGAACCCACTTCCAACATCGTGGACAGCAGGCTGGGTGTGCGGAAGTTTCCACTGGTGGTGATGTAAACGTTCTCGCGCAGGTAATCGCCGATTTCGCGTTTACAGGGAATGCCGCGGGGCGCCTTGCGCACAATGTGATCGACCCGCCAGATGTTGAACGGCAGGCCTTCGCCCAAGTGCCCGAGGATCATCTGCAAAGTGGGGTGATGATCGAAGAGTCCTGAAGACATGAGCCGCAAAGCATGAATGCTGGTCTCGACTGCAAACGCCCAGGTTGCGGCGGTCAACCAGGGAAAGCCGTCGTATATAGGCTCGCGGCTGGGCAGCGGATCACGCGGATGAAGATAGAAGGGCTTGCCGAGCGAGGCAGCCGCCGCCCAGAAATCCACGAACCGTTTGTCATCGTAGTAGACAGCGGTCTCAGCCGAGCCCACCTGGGAGAAGCCATTGACCATGAAGCCGTGAAATCCGAGCTGCTGTACGCACCTTTCCAACTCGCGCGCCGCAGCCTCGGGGTCCTGCATTGGCAGCGCCGCGAAGCCACCGAAACGTGTGGGATGACGCTGGACATGCTCAGCGAGTATGTCATTCGAGCGCCGAGCCACCGAAACCGCCTCCTTGGGGTCGGGGATGCCCTGAATTCCCGGCGAGTTCAAAGAGAGGATGGAGAAGGCCGTGCCGCCTTCGTCCATACGCTCCAGGCGCTGTTGCTCGAGATCGAGCAGACCGGCCTTCAACCGCTCCCAAATCGCCGGTGGGGCATAGATCCGCGACTGCTCGATGGTCAGGTCAGTCGCAAAGTGCTCTTCCAAGGCAATTTTGTTTTTCAATTGTGTGGCTCCATGTGAATGTCGACACGGTCCGGTTCGTCGTCACAACTTGGCGCTGACCGTGATTCCGTAGGTGAGCGGCATGCCCACCGTACGGACGACGGTATCCGTAACACGCGACGCGAACGTGGTGTAAAACCGGTTGGTGATGTTCTCGCCCCACAACTCCACTCGCCAGTTGCCATAGTCGAGGCCCGTTCGCAGGCCTACGACCGGGTAAGCCGGTAGCCTGAAAAGGTCGTTGCCGGCGAAGAACGACAGCGTGGAGGTCCTGTAGGTGGCATTGGCTCCGACAAAGGCGCTCCATTCGCCGGACAGCGCATGCCGATATTCTACATCGGTCGTACCCTGCCACAGGGGTGTGTTGGGAAACCGATCGCCGCCGATATCTACGGCCGGTCCACCCAGGGGGGGCGACAGCAGATAGGATCCCAGGACTTTGGAATTCACGTACGTGCCGCCGACACGCACGGTGAGGCCCGAGAAAGGCTGCACTGTTACATCCAACTCGCCACCGGCGACACGCGAGTGTGGAATGCTCACCATTCCAGGCAAAGTGCCGAACGGGGCTCCGAGGTTGATGCTACCGAGCAACTGCTTGTGTTTATAGTCGTAATAGAACACAGCGCCCGTTACTTGTGCCGTGCGCTGCAACAATTCCAGCTTGAAGCCGCTCTCATAGGCGAGCACGGACTCCTGGGTTACCGGGGTGGCCTGGATCGGGCGGATGGCGGGTACCGTGCCAAAGCTGCCGGCCTTGTAGCCTTTCGTGGCATTTGCATACAGCAGCCAGCCCTCAAACGGCTTCCAGGAGAAGCCGCTTCGCCACGACACGTTATTCTGATCCAGGCTGGAGCGAATGCCTTCGGTCAACGGCTTGTTGGACACGGGGTCCAGTGTTACACAGCCGCCCGATGGGATGACGGTCGGACTATGAGACAGATTGGTGGACAGGAAGCTGAACGCCGCGGCCAGTTGGCCATTGCCGTTGTCGGCCAGGCAACCGTGATAGTCGTGAGCCTGCGAGGTATAGCGGGCGGACCCCTGCCAGGTCAGAGTCCGGGTGAGTCCGAAGTCGAGGCTGCCGAAAGCGGCGCGGGTGTTGATGAGCTGGTTGCTGAGGTTATCCAGCCCATTCCAGCGAAAGGGGCCGATGCCCGAGTTGGTCGCGCTGATTGACAAGTCCTGTGTGTCATGAGTGCCGTCGTATTCATAGTTGCCGCCCAACATCCACTTCAGGCGGTCCGCATCGAATGCCGTGCCCGAGGCGCGCAGCTCCTCGGTGTACGTATCTATGGACCCCCGAATCACGCTGTAGGAATTCGGCAGCGTGGTCGCGTCGTTATCGTTCGGAGTATCCACCTTCAGATGGGAGTAGGAGCCGATGGAGGTCAGCGTGATCCGCGGCGCGATGTCCCAGTCGGCATGCACGAACAGCTGATAGAAATTGTCGTTGCGTTTGTAATTGAGCCCCGGGCTCCAGTCGGCTGCGCGGGCATCATTGGGCGCAGTCGGATAGGCCCGCAACTGCGCCTGCAGATCCGGGATGGCCGGCGTTCCGGGAAAGCCCCCGGGAGCAATGGGCGCATAACCGATCTTCTGCTTGGCCTGGGTGTCGGATTTGTCGAACCAGCCGTTCAGTCCGACCTCGATGCGCAGGGCATCCTGGGGAACCCAGTCGACCAGCAGCCGCCCGTTGGTGAAATGGCGCTGGCCGAGCTGCTCGGGAGTCGTATAGCTGTGTTGCCAGTCACCCCGCTGCTCGGTCCTCACCGCCAGGCGCGCGGTGAATCCATTCGCAATCGGGCCGCTCACAAACGTCTCGATATCCGTCTCATCGAAGCGGCCATAGGTGATTTGACCACCGGCCGCGAGATCCGCCGTCGGCCGGTTGGCAATGTAGTTCACCGCGCCGCCGGTGGAGTTCTGGCCGAACAGGGTGCCCTGAGGCCCTTTCAACACCTCCACGCGATTGAGATCAAACGACGCCCCGCGCGTCATCCGCGAGAAAGGCAACGGTACCTGATCTACATAGACACCCACGGCCGGCGAGATCGCGATCGCTTCGTCATACGAGCCGATGCCGCGGATGGTGTAGACCGGTGCGGCGTAGGCACTTTGTGTAAAGATGAAGCCGGGCACGATCTTTTCGAGTCCCGCGGGGCTGCTCACTCCGAGCTCCTGCAACTGACTGCCGGTAGCCGCCGTGATCGACAGTGGCACTTCGTTCAAACGCTCGGCGCGTTTCTGTGCGGTGACGACGATCTCCTGCAGAGCGTCCGGGTTTGCCCCCGAGGAGTCGGCCGGTTCGGCAGCGCCGTCCGCACCGCCGGCCTGGGCCAACACCCAGCTACCGCCGAGACCGGCGATTCCCAACAACCTGGTCACCGTCTTTCTTGTGATGTGCACGCTCGTCCCCCCAGTTTCTCGAGTTGCCCCGATAGCGATTTTTCGCAGCGTGCAGTTTCGGCGGCCGTGAGCCGATTTTCTTGATACGGAACCGCGCGTTTGGGACTGATCTATAGGCAGGATACCCGGCGGAAAACCGTGACAATCAGTGCACTTCAATACCCGGGATGATGCCCGGTGGCTACTGCGGCCAGCTGCGCTGAGTCCTCGGGCAGCTCATTACCCCGCCAGACGACGTGCAGGTCTGGCCTCAGCAGCAGCAGATCGCGTTCATAGATTGCGCGCGCCTCGATGGAGTCGATATTCAGCACCGTCAGTGGCGCCCGGTGCGCTTGGAATACTGACCGTAGAGACGACAGATCGCACTGCCCATTCAGGCACAGCAGTGTAAAGCCGGTCGTTGGAATGAGGTCCTGCAGCGGCCGGCCATCGGGTAGCCATACGTGCGGCAGGCGAGCGCCCGGCCAGGCGGTGGGACGATATTCACGGTAAAGGTGCTCGGGTCCGCCCGGGATGTTGTCGATGATCGGCGAATCAACATAACGGTAGCCCAGCTCCGCGCCGATCATTTCGTTTACTTTGCGCTGCTCTACATCGGCGATCTGCGTCAGACGCTCGCGCGCGGCATGGCCGGCGGCCGTCCCCTCGCGCAGCTCCGGCCCGCAATGTGAGCGCCACTTGCGATATCCCAGGGCCGCATATCGTGAGGCGCCAATGTTGCGCTCCCCCACCTGACGCCGCTCGATCTCGTAGGATTGCAGCAATTGCGGACCACCCCAACCTTGGAGTGTGGCGGCAAGCTTCCACGAGAGGTCGACGGCGTCCCCCACACCCGTGTTCATGCCAAGACCGCCCGCGGGGATAACGAGGTGCACGGCATCGCCCGCCAGGAACACGCGACCCGCACCATACCGATCAGCCAGCAACAGGTTCTGGCGCCACTCCCCGCAATAGAGCATTTCGTAGCGCACAGGTACGCCGACCACCTGTTCGAAACGGGTTCGCATGTCCTCATCACTCGCGACTGCCGCATGCAGTGTCCAGTAACGACGTGAGTCCTGCATGATCAAAAAGCTCGCATGCTCGTCTGCCACGAGATAGTGGCGTCCTCGGCCGGGGCCGGCCCCTAGCGGCAGGCGGTCATATAACTCATCGCAGCGATACAGTCCCTGACGGAAGCGGGCAATGTTTCCCTCGCCGCGCAGTCCGATATTCAGCTGTCTTCTGATTTGGCTGTTCCCACCGTCGCAGCCGACGAGATAGTCACTCCGAATCGTTTCGGTCGCACCGTCAGCGCGACGCACCATCACCGTTACGCCCGATTCGTTTTGTGCGAACTCGAGAAACTCGGTGGCGTATCTGACGGTAAGGCTCGGCACCCGCTCGGCCTCGGCTTTAAGAACAGGCTCCAACGTGTACTGTGAGATGAGTTGGTACGGTTCCAGAGGCTGGCTGCCATCGCGCGAAGCTGCGATTCTGCTACGAGCCTCCTCGACGGACGGATATTTCAGGTGCAGCAATGGCGCTTGTGTCATCGAGAGCACGATGAACACGTCCATAGCACATTCCGTTGGCAGCCCTGCAGCCCGGATCCGATCGGCGAGCCCGATCCGCCGGAACATCTCCATTGTTCGCGCGTTGCAGCGTTCCATCTTAGGAAGAAACGCTGGTTCGCTCTTCTGTTCGATCAGAACGCAGCGGATGCCCCGGTAGCCAAGATCGAGCGCCAGCGTGAATCCAACCGGTCCTGCACCCACAATGACAACTTGAGTTTCCATTGCGCTTGCGGTCAGCGTTTCCCTTCGGCCGACAGCGCCTCACTGATTCGAAAGGACGCGCCGGTAAGGGCGGCGACCCTCTCGACCGTAACCTCGGGGGACAACTCGATCAACGTGAGGCCGCCACCGCCACGTTTGTCACATTGCAGTACGCCCAGGTCCGTGATGATCAGATCGACGACGGCGGAGCCGGTTAGGGGCAGCGTACAGCGCGGCAGGATTTTGGGCTCCCCGTGCCTGTTGGTGTGTTCCATCAACACCACGATGCGCCTGACCCCAGCGACCAGGTCCATCGCACCGCCCATCCCCTTCACCCGCTTGCCCGGAATCGTCCAGTTGGCCAGATCACCATTCTCGGCCACCTCCATCGCCCCGAGAATGGTCAGATCGATGTGGCCGCCGCGAATCATCGCGAAACTGTCGGCAGAAGAAAAGAAACTCGAGGTCGGCAGGGCGGTGACAGTCTGTTTCCCCGCATTGATCAGGTCTGGGTCCGCCTCACCTTCGTACGGGAAGGGGCCCATCCCCAGCATGCCATTTTCCGACTGCAGGGTGACGTCCATGCCCGCGGGTATGAAATTGGCCACCAGCGTGGGAATGCCAATTCCCAGATTGACACAGAAGCCGTCCTGCAGCTCCTTGGCAGCGCGCGCCGCCATCTCGGTCCGAGTCCAGGGCATCAGCTCGTCCCTCTTGACCGGACAGTCAGTTTCTCGATGCGCTTTTCGTTGACCGTGCATTTCACAATCCGGTCGACATAAATGCCGGGCGTATGCACGCAGTCAGGATCGAGGCTGCCCGCCGGGACGAGCTCCTCCGCCTCGACGACCGTCGTGCGGGCCGCGGCGGCCATGTTGGGATTGAAGTTGCGCGCCGTCTTGCGATACATCAGATTGCCGAAGGGATCTGCTTTCCAGGCCTTAATCAGAGCCACGTCCGCCCGCAGCCAGGTCTCACGGACATATTTGATCCCCTCGAATTCCTCCACCGGCTTGCCCTCCGCGACGATTGTCCCCACTCCCGTGGGGGTATAGAAGGCCGGTATACCGGCGCCGCCCGCGCGGATCCGCTCTGCCAACGTGCCTTGCGGATTGAGCTCGAGCTGCAGCTCACCGGACAGATACAACTCTTCGAACAATTTATTCTCGCCGACGTAGGAGGCGATCATCTTGCGTACCTGGCGGCTCTCCAGCAGCAACCACAAACCAAAGCCGTCAGCGCCGGCATTGTTCGAGATCACAGTGAGACTTCTGACTGCCGCGCGACGCACTTCGGGAATTAGACTCTCCGGATTGCCGCTCAAGCCGAAACCACCCGACATGAGTGTCATTCCATCGAAGAGCACGCCGGCCAGCGCGGCTTGGGGTGTAGGGAAAGTCTTGGCGGACATGTCAGGTTCCTGCCGCGCGGTCGCTCGCCAGCCGGAAATCATGATCCAGGCTGTACCACTCGCCTTGCACGGTGCGTCCGTCGGGAGAGGTTCCTCCGCAGTGCCGAATATATTCCCGAATGAGTGATTGCTTGACACCAAACACCACGTCAGAGTCCAGGTATTCATCCCCGGCCGCGAAAATGTGCGTCACGAGCTTGCGATGTCCCGCAGCTGTGATGAGAAAGTGAATGTGCTCGGGTCGGAAGGGATGGCGGCCCTGTGCCTTCAGCATCTTGCCCACCGGCCCGTCATGGGGAATGGGATAGGGGGCCGGTCGCGTCGTCCAGAATTGGAACCGCCCCTGCAGATCGGTCTGCAAGCGGGCTCTGCCGGAGAAATCCGGATGCTGTTCCAGTTTCTGCAGGTCATAGAATCCCTCACTATCCGAGTGCCACACATCGACGGTCGCGCCGCTCAGCGGCTGTGCATCGAAGCCGCTGACCGTGCCGCTGATATACATGGGACTGCCGCGCATGTTCCCCTTGATATCGGCTCCGTTGGGGAAGACAGGTGGTAACACGTAGAAGGGACCCATAACCGTTGTTTGAGTGGCCCCCCGGGGGATTCGGTGGTTAATGGCATCGACCAGCATACTGATGCCCAGCGTGTCAGACAGGAGGATGAACTCCTGGCGGGTTTGCGTGCACAAGTGACCGACTTCGGTGAGGAAGCGTATACCCCATTCCCATTCCGCCTCTGTCGGCTCCACTTCCCGAATGAAGGCGTGAAGGTGACGCACGAGAGCCTCGCTGACCTGCCGAACACGAGGATTCGGGGCGGCCTGTACCCGAGCGAGTACAGCGTTGGTGATGGTTGTCTCGTCGAGATCGATCACGGGCCAACTACTCCACTGTTGCGAAGGACGGAACATCTCCCGCCCAAGCACGTGCCAACAGGCTACGGATACCATTGCGCTCGAGTGGCCGCGGATTGGGATAAGAGCTGCGTACTGCGAGATCGGCCGCCAGATCGATACCCTCCTCTGGCATTCCGAGCTCACGCAGCGACCGCGGCAATTGCAAACTGCGAGCCAGACGATCGAGCGCCGCGGCGGGGTCCTGATGGTGAAGCACGCGCGCGAGACTTTCTTGGGCGGCGGATGCATAGGGAAGGTTGTAAGCGAGAGCGTGCGGCAGGAGGACTGCGTGCATCTGAGCGTGCGGCAGGCCAAATGCACCGCCTAACGTGTGGCACAGTTTGTGGTGCAAGGCCATCCCGACATCGGCAAGGCAGCAGCCACACAGCCATGCAGCGTAGAGCGCGCTCGTTCGCGCCTCGAGATCCTCCGCGTTGGAACGGATCCGGGGCAGTGCTTCGACCAGCGTCGACAAGGCTTCCTCCGCCATGATGTCTGTGAGGGGGTTGCTATCGACGGAGTAGAGAGCCTCCGCGGCGTGTGCCATGGCATTCAGACCGGAAGCCATGGAGATCGTCACGGGAAGCCGAAGGGTGAGCTCAACGTCGTAAATAATGGATTCGGGTAGAACCTGCATGGCGCGTTGTGTGCGCTTCACTCCCTGGGAGGTTTCACCCAAAACCGGGGTTGCTTCCGAGCCGGCGTACGTCGTGGGGATCACGATCTGCGGCCAATCCGTGCGAAAGGCGATCGCCTTGCTCAGGCCGATGGACGATCCACCGCCGATTGCTACCACACCGTGCACCTCGCGATCCGCGGCCAGAACGAGGGCGGCCTCCGTAACTTCGACAGGCGTATGCATGGCTGCATTCGTGAACACTCCAGCGGCCACGCTACCCAGCAGTTTCGTCGCCCGTTCCACTGTGTCCTTGTGACCCGGCGTCGACACGATCAACACACGTTGTAGACGGAGTCGACCCGCCTCCTCCGGTAGCCGATTCAGAGTGCCCGGGCCAAACACCACTCGACCTGGCATGCCCTCGTACCGAAATGCGCGCACACTCATCCTGCGCGCTGCCCAGGCAAGGTCAACTCGCGGCTCATCTGCTCACGCATGAGATATTTCTGTACTTTACCGGTCGCCGTCACCGGAAAGCTGGCGACGAATCTGATGTAGCGCGGGATCTTGAAATGAGCGATCTGCCCACGGCAGAAGGCTCGGATATCATCCTCTGTGACCTGGGCGCCGGAACGCAGGATGATGCAGGCACACAATTCCTCTCCGAACTTTTCATCGGGGACGCCAATGACCTGCACGTCGCGAATCGCCTGGTGGCGATACAAAAATTCCTCCACCTCCCGCGGCGAGATGTTTTCGCCGCCCCGGATGACCAGGTCCTTGATCCGTCCGGTGATTCGGCAATAGCCCTGCGCATCGATGGTGGCCAGATCGCCGGAATGCATCCAACCGGCGGCATCCAGTACTTCGCGCGTCTTTTGCTCTTCGCCCCAATAGCCGCTCATGACGGAGTAACCCCGGGTGCACAGCTCGCCCGACTCGCCTCGCGGAACGATCCGGTCCTGCTCATCGACAATCTTTACTTCGAGGTGGGGCATGACGCGGCCGACCGTATCCACGCGCGCCTCGAGCGCATCGGTACGACGGGTCTGAAAGCTGACCGGGCTCGTTTCGGTCATGCCGTACGCAATGGTGACCTCAGTCATGTTCATTTGGGTCATCACTGCTTTCATGACTTCGGTTGGACACGGCGCACCCGCCATGATCCCGCCGCGCAACGAGCTCAGATCGAACGCGCGGAACTGCTCGTGCCCGAGTAGTGAGATAAACATGGTCGGTACGCCATATAAGTGAGTGCAATGCTCCGTTTCGATGCAGTGCAACACCTCCAGCGCGTCGAAAGCCTCGCTGGGGTAAACCATCGTGGCCGCATGAGTGAGGCAGGCGAGGTTGCCCATCACCATGCCAAAGCAGTGATACAAAGGTACCGGGATGCAGACGCGGTCCGAAATCCCGATGCCCGTGGCCTCGCCGACCTGCAGGCCGTTGTTCAACAGGTTGTGATGCGAAAGCGTGACTCCCTTGGGCAGTCCCGTGGTGCCACTGGTGAATTGGATGTTGACTGCGTCATCGCTCTGCACCGACAAACCGCTCGAGGCGTGCGAGTTGGCGCGTTCTCCCAGATTCAAGACGTCACGGTAACGGAGGTAGGCCGCGTCATCCCCCAGCACGATGACGTGGCGTAGGGCAGGCAACGGCTGACTGGTGATCGATTGGGGGCCGTACGCGAAGCCGGGGGCCAGCGTCTCGATCATTTCCAGGTAATGACTGGACTTGAAGGAGACAGCGCTGACCAGCGCCTTGCAGCCTGAGGTCCGCAGAACGTGCTCGAGCTCCAGAACACGATACGCCGGGTTGATGTTGACCAGAATCAGCCCGGCCTTCGCGGCGGCAAACTGAACGACCGCCCACTCGGCGCGGTTGGGTGACCAAATCCCGAGCCGGTCGCCCGGCACCAGGCCCAGCCGCAGCAGCCCGGAAGCAAAGTGGTCCGCATGCTGCTTCAGTTGCGCATAGGTCCAGCGAATACCCTGTGCGAAGGACACCAAAGCCTCACGGTCGCCGTGAGCCTCTGCGACCTCGTCGAGGAAGGCTCCGACGGTCAGCCCCGTGAGGGGAACGCCTGTATGGCCATGAACATAACTCAGCACGGGCACGGCTACTTCCGTAAGAGGCACGCAGACGCCGACACCGTAAAGCGAGGCTTTTCCGATATCTTGATACGAACGAGCGCGTTTGGGATTGACCCGGTCGAGCCGGTAGAGCCGTTCGAGCCGGGCTTCCGTCAGCCCATACGCCTGCACGCAAGCTGCGCCTGGCGCCGTTCAGGGGCTTCGCGCCCCCGGAAAGTGCGGTTGACGCAACCAGTGCGCTGCGCTAGAACGGGGCGGGTCCGGTCGTTGTATTGCTGGAGCGCCTGTCTTCCATCGGAAGGCGCCCGCCGGACGAGGGGGATGGGTCGGTGGATTTCGGTAGCCGCGCTCCGCACAATCTGGGTCCTGCGAACGTCCACAGTCACTGCTGGAGCGGTGTGGCTGTCCACTCCATTCGGCAACAGGTGCTTCCCGGCTGCGCCTGGCATCAACTCGTCTGTGACCGTCCCATCCTGTCCGTCGTCATCAACGAGGCGGGCGGCCGGTGCGAAGCTAACACCACGATCGATCTCGACTCGCGCCGGCGCGCGGACGTGAAAGCACAGCGAGGCCGGACGGGCCACATGAGTTTGATTCCCGCCGGGCTGCCGGTGTGGGGGTACTCAGGCGGTATGGCTCACTTTGACGAGGTGCGGCTGATTCTCGATGTGGACCGCGTGTTGCAGGTCACCGGCGGGGAGTTCCCGGTGAGCCGCCTCACGGAGCCGCAACTCATGTTTTTCGACGCACCACTGCAGTCACTCGCGCGCCTCATCGCAGCCAGCGAGGAGGCCATGCCGGGTTTTGTATTGTTTGGTGACAGTCTCGTCATGGCCATGATTGCCCGTCTGTCCCAGCTGCACACCGGGCAGCGTTCGCCAGACCGCAGGCTCGGATTGACCCGACGACAGTTGGCTCAGGTGACGGAGTTCATGCGCGACAACATTGATCAACCCATTCGTCTGTCGCAACTGGCCACTCTGGCAGGATTGTCTTCCTCGCAGTTCGGCCGCGCCTTCAAGGTTTCTACCGGCGCCACGCCGCACCAGTGGTTCCTCGATGCGCGCATAGAGTGCGCGAAGGCCATGCTCGCCGACCGGAATCGCAATCTGGTGGACATTGCGCTCGATACCGGCTTTTCCGAACAGAGTCACTTCAGCCGCGCCTTCCGCGCAGCGACCGGCTCAACACCCAACACGTGGCGCCGCTCTCTTCTGAATTGACGGGGTGAGTCCGCTGCGTCCCAGTCGCAGCGAGATTCGTCAATCCTCCATCCCCCCTGCCCAAGTCACACTCTCATCCGTGTGATGTGCCTTCCGCGAGCCGGGCTGGGAGAGTGACCATGATCGAACAGCGGGATATCCGCATCGCCATGCGCGATGGAACGCGGTTGGCTCTGGATGTCTATCGGCCGGAGGGACCCGGTCGATTTCCCGTCTTGTACGCCGCGGCGTTGCATAATAAGGACATGCAGGGCCCGGATATCGCGGATGTCCTGCCTCCCCAGCCCGCCAACGCCCCGCTGTGGTTTGGTCCGATCGAAGCGGGTGATACCCGTCGGTTCGTAGCCAATGGCTATGTGCACGTGATCGCGCAGCCGCGCGGCTCCGCCAAATCAGAGGGTCACTACGGCCACGAGGATACGGATCACTACGACACGATCGAGTGGATCACGCAACAACCGTGGTCGGACGGCAAAGTCGGCATGGTCGGCATATCCGGCTATGCCGGTGAGCAATGGCGTGCCGCCGCTCAAGGCCATCCGGCGCTGAAGGCGATCTTCCCTTATGACGCCTGCAGTGCGTACGGCGGCATGTTTGGTTTCCGCGATTTCTATCCGGGAGGCGTCCTCCACGCCTTCGCCTATTTGCTCGATGTATTCAGCACCGTGCACGAGTCGCGCGACATCCCAGCGGAGCTGCCTCCACAGGAGGAGGAGTTGGTTCGCGCCGCCCTGGGAAATCCTGACTATAAGATGTACATGAACCTGTACAACATCCTGACTCAGCGGGGGCAGCGGACTTTCATCATGTACCGCTCGATGATTGCCCCGTGGGAGCCGGATGGAACCGCGGATGCCGCGCAGGAGCTGTTCAAGAAGATCCGGATCCCGTTTTACACAGGTTCCGGTGCCTATGCCTACACCTACAAGCTGCATTGGCTGGGCGCGCAGCATTTCTTCCAGAACTGCTCCGGCCCGCGCAAGATGATCTTTACGGGCCCGGCCCACCTCGAACGGCCCTTCCACCAGTATCACGACGAGATTCTCCGCTGGTACGACCATTGGTTGAAGGGGATCGATACCGGCATCATGAAAGAGCCGCGTGTGCGCTACTGGCTAATGGGCGCAAACGAGTGGCGCACGGGAGATGATTGGCCCCTGCCACAAACGCAGTGGGTCGAGTATTACCTCAGTGACTGGCAGAGGTTGACGACGCGCGCGCCGGCTCCGCGTGCTGAGACCGGCGACGCTGTACGCGAGCCGGACGTATTTACCCAAATGCCGCTCAAGAAGACCGTCGAGGTTGCGCGCTTGCGTTATCTCACTGACCCGCTGGCTGAGGATGTTACGGTTGTTGGACCCATCAGCCTGACGATTTACGCGGCCATCGATGAGACCGACACCAACTGGATTGTCAGCCTGAAAGATGTCGGACCCGACGTATCTGTTGTCACCGCGCGTGAGGGAGAGCGTTCGGTGCCAACTGGTCTCAATGAGCGCGAGCTCACGCGAGGCTGGCTGAAGGCCTCCTACCGAGCGATCGATGAGAAGCGCTCGAAGCCCTGGGAGCCGTTCCACGAGCTCACTCGTGACTCGATACAGCCTGTCCCTCCGGGGGAAGTGCTGGAATATCGCATTCACATCCTGGCGACGGCAAACAGATTCGCGGCGGGACATCGCATCTGTTTGGAGATCACCTCGATGGATGTACCCACGGGTACGGGAGCTATGACGAATGTCGAGTACATCCCGTACCACGTCTGTAGCAGCAAGACAGTTACGCACAGCATTTATCACGACGCGGAGCGGCCCTCCCACCTGCTGCTACCGATCATCCCGAACCGCCAGGCTCACAACGGATAACCAAGGCCTCTCACCATGAAAACGATCCGCTTTGATCGCGACGGCGCTATCGGCCGCATCGTGCTCGCCAATCCGCCACAAAATTATCTCGACCGCCAATTCTGTGAATGTCTCGCGGTAGCCGTGCACGAAGCGAGCGAGAGCGATATCCGGGTGTTGATCGTCTGCGCGGACGGCCCGCACTTCAGCTTTGGAGGTGAGGTGCGGCATTGGCTCGACAAGGATATCAACTGGTTTCGAACCTTCGTGGCCGAAGTGAATCAGTCGTACCGGGCGCTCGAGGCGCTGCGTATCCCGACCATTGCAGCCGTTCAGGGTCTCGTATTCGGTGGTGGTTTTGAGCTCGCGCTGAATTGCGACTTTATTGTCGCTGCCGAGAATGCCGTCTTCCGGTGCGTGGAAGTCACCACAGGAATGCTGCCGATCGCAGGTGCGCTCCAGCGTCTCGCCGAGCGGGCAGGCCGCGCCAGGGCGTCCCGCTGGGCAATGTTGGGAGAGCCGATTTCGGGCGCCGCCGCCGGTGAGCTCGGAATTGCCAGCCACGTCGTGGCGGAAGCGGAGGTGGCCACGGTGACCAGGGCACTCGCGCAGAAGCTGGCTACCGGGCCGACGCGCTCATACGCCGCGACACGCACCCTGTTGAAAGCCTGGTCGGCCGGCGGAGTGCAGGCGGCAGACGCGATGATGCTCGACGTGACGATGGATCTGTTCAATTCGGAGGACTGCAGGCGGGGTTTTGTGAGCACGGCAAAGGCTTTCGATCTCGGTGTGGAGCCGCCGGAGATGGTGTTCGACGGGCGTTGAATGAATGCTTCGAGTTGCATGCTTACCCGTCGAGTGATTGCTTACCCGTTGCGTCAACGGCCTTGGTGTACCCAAGCGCTCGGCGACATGCACATGACTTCGAAGAACGCGCGCGAAAAGTGACTCTGGTCCGAGAACCCCGCACGCGAAGCGATGTTTGCCAGCGACTCCGCAGGGTTGTCGAGCATCAGGCGCTGTGCCAGGCGGACTCGGGCATCCATCTGCCAACGTTGCGGCGACATCCCCGTTACCTCGCGGAAGGCCTGACTGAAGACGGATGAGGAGAGCCCCGCCACCCGGGCGAGATCATCGTTCGTCACGCTCTCACTGAGATGAGTATCGATATGGTCAAATACCGATAAGAGCGTCTGCCCGGTGAGCTGCAGGACGTGATTCCCGCTGGGATGGTCGATCGCGGCCAACAGCGCGGCCAACAGCGCGCCGGCGAGTCCGGCAGCATACGCATCCGCCCCATCTGTGCCTTCGTAGTCGGTCAGCAACTGGGCGCAGGCCTGCAACCGGTCGTTCCTGAACATGACGCGGCTGCCGGCAGATCGGATGGCCGCGACCTGTTGGGAGTTGAGGCCGGCAATCTCCTGGGGTTCGGGAACCAGGCAGGCCAATTGCGTTCTGCGCATCTGGTTGCCGCGGAGCGTGATCGGCTGGGAGGCCGCGAGCAGCGTCAAATGGCCCGCTCCATGGTACTCGCCGTGGGAAGCATCCGGACGCAAACGGAACTCGCCGCGCCCCCCAATCTCTTGCCGAAGCAGACAGATGGAAGTTCGTTCGAACGACGCTGTCATCCAACTGGAAGGCGACTCCCAGAGTACGTCGAAGATGATCTGTGCCACACCGGGCCATCTGTGGTGGCGTGCCACTGAGATGCGAGCACCGCTGTGTGCGAGGATTTCCCACATTTGATGTATAGCCTCGCGTATGACGCCGGGCTGCTGCAATGGCTGGCCGCCGGAATTTCAAACTCGCACTAAATCAGCCACTTATGCAAGAAACGTGGGAATCATTCAGCAGGAATGACTCCCACGACTGCCCGCTCAAGCGCGCGCCTGAGCCTCGCTGCGGCGAGCGCGGCGAACTGCGGATTCGCTCTCGCCCTTGGATTCGCTCATCAATTCGGACTTGCGAGCCTCCAGCTGCTGCCCCAGGCCGACGAGATCCATCTGCGCCTTGCGTGCCTTCGAAAACATCCCGTCGCGCTTCTCTTCCTCGTTGACGTGGTGCTTGATCATCTCTGAAAGGACGGTCACTCGCGCGTCGTAGTAGTCATCGTCGGGTGCCGAAGCCTCGATGTCGGCAATCAGCCTCTTTGCGCCTTCGTGCTCGATTTCCGCCTCGTGATGAATATCTTCATCATCGGTCGCCGCCAGGAACGCCGGATAGAAGATCTCCGCCTCAATCTGCGTGTGGACCTTGAGGGCCTGGCAAATCTGACTAGCTAACACCTGCTTACGATTATCGGACCGGGTGGATTCGAATTGCTTGAACCACTCTTCGACTTGCCGATGATCGGCCTTCAACACATCGACTGCATCTTGCTGCTTTGCGGCGCGTCGGCGTCCGGGTGACTGTTTACCGCTTGTCGCTGACTTTGCGCGCTTCTTTGCCTTCGCCATAGCTGCATTCCTCGTATTTGATTGGATGAGATCCCGCATCTCAACGAACTCCCATGGTCCGTAAGAAAAAGCGAGGGGCGCGACGGCCCCTCGAACGTACGCGATTAGTTTGCTCCGGCCCGTATGTTGCCCATCTGGCCTGGACGGTACGCGCACCAGGACCTTAGGCTGCCCAGAGTGCTTATGTATGTCATCGGATCTTGTCCTCGCGTGTAGGTTCGATGGCTGCGATGCGGGAATAAATTCCTACTTCGGCCACCGAGTTTCGACAGATAGTCGAGCCCCCGCTGGAGAGCGGGAGCCGGCCGAGGCTTCTCGCAACCGGCACCATCCGCGGAACGTTGTAAGGGAAGGAATAAATGCTCGGTGAGGAGGCGATCCTGCAATGGGTGTCCGCAATAGCGGAACGACAGTGTTGTTGAAGCGTTCCTCGAGGCTCGCCGTGACGCCGCCAGTCGCACCGATGCTCGCCAAGCTCGCGGACGAGCTCCCGGTCGGCGCTTACCTCTATGAACCGAAATGGGACGGCTTCCGGGCGATCGTATTCCGCGGCGAGGACAAGGTGTATCTCCAAAGCCGCGATTCGCGGCCGCTCGATCGTTATTTTCCGGAGCTACACGACGCGCTCCTCGAGGTTCTGCCACAGAACTGCGTGGTGGATGGCGAGATCGTGATCGCGACGGCGCGGGGGCTCGACTTCGACGCACTGCAGCTCCGACTGCATCCGGCGGCATCGCGTGTCGAAAAGCTCGCCAAAGAGACACCCTCCTCGTTGATCGCTTTCGACGTGCTCGCGGTGGGAGGGCGCAATCTCATGACCACGCGGCAAGCGGCGCGCCGTGCTGCCCTCGAAGAGTTGCTCGGTAAAGTGAAACGGCCCGTGTACCTGACACCGGTCACGCGCGACCGTGCCGTTGCGCTCGATTGGCTGACGCGCTTCGAAGGAGCTGGCTTAGACGGTGTAATCGCGAAGCTGGAGTCGGGAACGTACCTACCGGGCAAGCGCGCGATGATTAAGGTGAAGCACGCACGCACGGCCGATTGTGTGGTAGCAGGATTCCGTTGGCACAAGAGTGGCAATGGCGCGATCGGTTCGCTGTTGCTCGGTCTGTACGATGAGAGCGGAGTGTTCCAGCACGTCGGTGTCACCTCATCTACGAGCTCGAGAGAATTTTCTCGTCCGGGTGGAGCGGCTCCTGATTGGCCCGATGGCCGAGCAATTCAAACACAGCGAAACATCACAGAGCCCCTGGTTAATTACCAGGAGTATCGGACAATTCCCACACTAAGTTAAGCAACTGCCGACTGCCCTGGCGTCAACCGTCGACACATGCTGAGCCAGGCCTTTTCGCAGTTTAATCACTCATCGAGCGGGCAGGATGAAGATCGCCCAGATCGCACCCTTGTACGAATCGGTGCCGCCGAGACTCTATGGCGGCACGGAGCGGGTGGTTGCGTATCTGTGTGATGCCTTGGTTGAGTTGGGGCACGATGTCACCTTGTTTGCTGCGGGAGACGCGCGGACAAAGGCACGCCTGGTGACCATGCGCGATCAAGCCATTCGCTTGGATACCGCCGCGCTGACGTCGGATTTGGCAGCGCATTTGACCATGTTGCACGAGGTCAAACGACGCGCAACTCATTTCGACATCCTGCATTTTCATCTCGACATGCTGCACTTCTCGATGTTCGAGCCGTACGCGCACAAGGCTGTCACGACTTTGCACGGCCGCCTGGACCTGAAGGACCTATCGCGAGCGTACGAATGGTGGCCATCGTACGGGCTGGTATCGGTATCCGACTACCAAAGACGGCCGCTGCCGGGAGCAAGGTGGTTAGCCACCATTCCTCACGGTCTCCCGGCTGAACTCCATGCGTTCAATGCGCATCCCACGGGCGACTACTTGGTTTTTCTCGGACGAATTTCACCAGAAAAGGGACCCGAGATGGCGATCCGGCTGGCCAAGCGCGCCGGAATTCCCCTACGGATTGCGGCGAAAGTTGACAGCGTGGACAGAGCGTATTTCAAAGAGGTCGTGGAACCTCTACTCGACCATCCCCTGGTCGAATTCATCGGCGAGATTGGCGATGCACGAAAATCCGAATTCCTTCGTAATGCCCGGGCCCTGCTGTTTCCCATCAGATGGCCGGAACCCTTCGGACTCGTCATGATAGAGGCAATGGCCTGCGGCACGCCGGTGATCGCGTTCGACTGTGGATCCGTATCGGAGGTAGTCCAACATGGCGTCAGCGGCTTAGTCGTGCACTCCGAAGAGCAGGCCCTGAGCGCGATCGCCGCCGTGCATCGCCTCGATCGACACGCCGTGCGCGCGACGTTCGACCAACGTTTCACAGCAGAAAGCATGGCGCGCGGCTATGTCGATGTGTATGCAGGTTTGATCGAGTCCCGCCGATTGGCTCGCGTCTCCTGAGCGCTGGCTACCGGGATCGGCACTGTTACGATTGTCATCCGCGACGAGGATGCGAGCCAACTCCTTCGGTACTTGTCAACTGCGTTGGGCGACGGCGGTTGTACCAGGCGCGTCTTGACCCGGTGTTTTTCCTCGTTGGCGTGCAATCTTGGACGAGGAACTTTGTCGGTCGTGTGCGCGCTGCAGAAGCAGATCTGCGACCGCTTGGCGTGCCTCAGCCTCGCTCGTCCCCGATGGAAACTCGAAGACCTCGGCCGCGTCGAACGGGTTCGCGAATCGGACTGGCGTGCTATCCACGGAAAGCGGGACCGTGGTCTCGGGAGCAGCCGGGCGGATAACGGCATTCGCACCGACATAAATAGGGTGTGCTGGGGTCGTAGCCAGGTACGCAATGGCGCCTGACAAAACTGTGGCAACCGAGATACGGAGAATGACTGCAGGCCACGTGTCGCGCTCATCCTTTGGCGCGTTCGAGAATAATTCTTCCGTTGACGGCACTGGAAGCAGGCTCGATCGGGTTGCTGCGTCAGCTCGCGACAGCGCTAACATTTGTTCGGCACTGAGCTCTAACTCAATGGTGTCCTCCCATTCCGCGTCTGTGAGCCCACCGGTATGGCGCACGAGTTGTTTCGTCATAGGCTACGCCGAGAAGGGGGCACACAAGCCCCCGCACCATTGATTCACTCTGTTCTAATACGGCGTGAAGACACTAGTTCCTTACGATGTTCTTAGTCGGTGGTCATCGCAATTTCCGGTGCTGATTCTGGCACTCGGCAGAGGGCGCCGGTAGAGGGAGCGGGCTGAAAAGGGCATGAATTCCGGCGCGGTGCGCGGCAAATCGGGGTCCTTCACCCAATGCACATCCTGTCGCGCTTTAGCTTTAGAAGCGCCCGCGCTAAAAGCCGACCGATGACGCTATTGAGCCCGCCGGGTTGGCTGCGCGCCCACCCGGTCAGTCAAGGCACTTGAATCTGATGGCAGTTCCCCCGCCCGGCGCCATAGCGATCGTCAAGCTGTCATGACGGGTCACGTTCTGGCGCTCGATCGTGAGCGCTTGCGGATTGGTGCGGTAGTCCGCACCCGGCCCATCGCGATAGATCTGTGCCTCGTAGTGCTTGTCAGCTGCGAGAAATGTCAGCGGCTGGGTTATCGTGCGCGCGTTCTCGTTGGTCAACGCACCCAGGAACCAATCCTTCCCGCCCCGCTGAAGACGCGCGACCACGATGAGTTGACCGATGTCGCCCTGCAGAGTCTTTGATGTTTCCCAATCGGTAGGCACGTCGAGGATGAACTGAAAAGCGTCGCCCCGCCCTTCGTAGTTCTCAGGCAGATCCGCAGCCATCTCAATCGGGCTATAGAGAACGACATATTCAGCGAGCTGCGTGGCCACCGTTGACTGCACCCGCAGCGTCACGTCCTTCTGACCATGGGCGACGTCAAAAATGCCCGGCGTAAAATCCATCGGGCCGCCGAGCATGCGGGTAAACGGAATGATGACTGTGTGCTCGGGCGGGTTGGTGGGAATGCCCCAGGCGTTGTACTCCTGCCCGCGCGCGCCCTCGCGGCTGATCATGTTCGGCCAGGTTCGCCGGAGTCCCGTGTCCTTCACAGGCTCGTGGGCGTCAATAGCGATGTGGTGGGCCGCGGCGACCTCGGCGACGTGAAGATTGTGGCGCACCATGTATTGACCGGCGAACCATTCACGCCCCCCACTCTGGTCAACGATGTCACCGCTATGGCGCACGTAGCCCGTCTTGACGATCGTGACGCCGTGCCTTTCGTACATCCGCATCGCATCCTCCAACTGCGCCTCGTAGTTGGGGACCGCCCCCGCGGTTTCGTTGTGACCGATCAATTGCACACCCAGTCGTTTGCCATAGGCAACGACTGCATCCATGTCGAAATCGGGATAGGACTTCGTGAAGCTGAAACGGTCACCGTTGGCGATCCAATCCCCATCCCAACCCTGGTTCCAGCCTTCTACCAGTACGCCGGGAAAGCCGTAGCGGTGGGCGAAATCCAGGTAGCGCTCCGTGTTGGCAGTGGTCGCACCGTGTTTGGGTCCACTCTCCCAGGTAGACTTCTTGATGTGCATTTCCCACCAGACGCCCACGAATTTTCCGGGCTTGAACCAGGACACATCACCCAGCTTGTTGGGCTCGTTGAGGTTCAATTCGATACGGCTGTCCGCGAGGCCACCCGCGCTGTCACAGATCAGCACAGTTCGCCAAGGGGTTGTGAAGGGCCCCGTTTTTCGGGCGAGAACGCCATCCGGCCAGGGCATCAGCCACGCTGTCAGTGTTCCTTGACCATTGCCTGCCAGCAGCATGCTTGGGAAGTCGATCAAGGCTGCTTCATGGAACGAAAGGTACAGGCCATTGGCGCCTTTCAGTGTCAGGGGAGTCTCCGCCAGGGTGATGCGCCTTGCATCGGTGTGCGTGTACAGGTACTCGTCGCGCTCCTGCCCCAGCGCCTGATACCACCACGCCTCATAGTCCCCGACCGTATGAAACGAAGTCTGGTCTGCACTGACACCCACCTCACGTCCGGCCGGTATGGCCGCGAAGCGATAGCGGAATCCGATCCCGTCGTCAAACAGCCGGAACGTAACTTCGACACTGCTGGTGAATGGCGTACTGCCCTTCAGTCTGACAGTCATCTGCGTGTGCTGATCACGGATGATTCGCTCCTCGCCCCAGGGTTGCTCCCAGCTGCTGTCAGAGGACCTTCGATCGACGCGTGTGATGGCGCTGTAGCGGGCTTGCGGCTCACCAACAAAATCGAGACCCAGATTCGAGGGGGCGAGCACAGGGCGCCCCAGGCGACTGACCTCGAATACCGCACGACCCTCTCCCGCCTGTACCGACACACACACCTTGATGACCTCACCAGGGGACTGGGCGCATTCCCGATCCGCCCCCCAGGCCAGCGCCGGAAGGCATATCGCTGCGAGCATCGAAGCAAACCTCAAAGTCATGGGAACCGCCTTCTTGGGTCACAACAGGAACAGACCGCTACGCTGAGCCTACAAAAGAAGCTCTGAGCTTCTGCTTCAGCACCGCGCGGACTCCCGGCGGCATCGTCCCGAGCGCACCGCGAAGCTCAGGAGGAATGTGCTCAATCGCACTGCCTTCGGTCTGGAAGACATAAGCATTGAACATGGCCTGCCAGTAGATTCGTTCGGAGGGTGGCAAATCCTTGAGTGCCAACAATGCTGACAGGAAGCAATCGTACGGATTCTCGAGTCCCTGCGGGCACGCTCCCCACCAATAGTTCACCATGGCGTTGTAGGAGTCGCGCGACGTGACGTGGTGCCACCAGTACCGGGGCACGAGCAGGGCATCGCCCGGGCGAAGCTCAGCGACCTGTGCGCTCCTCAATGCCTGTGCAAAACGCGGGTAGCGAGCAAAATCAGGAGCCTCCACATCGAGGATCGACACCGGGGGAGGATTGTCGATCGGACCGATGTAGAGGCTCGCGACCTGCTCCGGCGGAAACAACAGGAAGCGCCGCCGACCTGCGATGACACATGCGAGGTTGTGGTCTCGATCATTGTGGATTTGCGTTTTGACCGGCCCACCCAGCCACAACCGTGGCCCGATCTGCGGAAGTATAGACATCGAGTTTTGTTGCACGAAATCCGGCAGATGCGTAGCGAGGGGCAGCATTTGGATCGCGACGATGGGCGCCTGCGGACGATCGAGTTGGCGTTCGATGCGATCGAGCGTCTCACTGATGCCGCGCTGACGCGTCGAGAAGGTAAACTCCCGAAGATCGCTCGTGTATCCAAACCGTCCATGCGTGCTGGCGGGTGCCTCCATTACAGGACCCGGGATGCCCCGATCCATGGATTTGAGGTAGTTGTTCAGAGTTGCCGGCGAGCTGCGGCCGGCAGCAAGCGCCGGCCACTGTTCGATGAGGCCTCGCAGGATCAGCGGTTTCGCCGCCCGGACCGCCAGGTCGAGCTCCATTGCGGTCTTGACGGACCCAACCGCTGTGCCGGGCAGCTTGCTCAGCAATTCCTCCGTCTGCGCCGGGGATGATTGGGTACCCGTCGTTGTCACGCCGGGCTCCGGGAAAGACTCTCGAGATAACCGCTGTGCGAAGGCTGTTCGAGAACTTTGCCTTTGATGAACTCGAGCATCCGGCGCAATTCCTCCTGCAGGCGCCGCGGCGCAATTTTGTCGACCGTCGGTGGCCAGCTCTCCGGCACGACCCCAAGGCCGATGAACAGCGCCTGCCAGCTCTCGGGAAAGAAAGTTTCATCCTCCAAAGGCGCGATGACCGCGCGCGCGCGGAAAGTGGCGACCTTGTGCTCGAGCGCCGACGGCACCATCCGACTGCGCATCTGTTGCCAGAATTCGCCGTCGAGGGATGGCGAAAGTGCATAAAAAGCGCACTGAAAGTCCCGCACACGCTCGTAGTTGGAGCGCATGAGTCGATTGTACTCAGCACGCTCGACAGCAAACTGCCCGGTGACCGGGAACAGGGATAACAAATGCACCAACCCGAGTTGCAGCGCGTGAAGCTCGACATCGTGAATTGGATCGAGGACACAGGCTGACCCGCCGACAGCGACGCAATTCCCCTCCCATACCCTGGCTCTGATGTATGGATTCACGCGGTGGAAGTACACATCAGCGAGCTTCGCACCCGAAGCGGCCTGCGCCGACTCGACGGCAGCCTCATCGCTCGAAAGATGGCTCGAATACGCGTGCGAAATGCCCGTCGCGAGTTGGTTGGGGTGCAGTGCAGTCCAGCCGGCGCGCCCTATTCGGATTTCGGCGAAGGGTGGAGTCGACGTGAAGGCAGGAGCTCGTGCGATAAGGACGCGATCGACGCCGAAGTATTGATGCCAATATTCACAGGGGACTCCAAGCGACTCGCCAATGAGAACTGCGTCTTCGCCCGTTGCATCGACAAACAAGTGACCCTCGAGACGCAGCGAGCCATCGACGATCAGCGCGGTGATGAATCCCGTCACCTCATCCCGTTCCACGGCTACGGCCTGCGCCTCGCATATTTCCGCGCCGAGCCGCGCACACACTGACTTGAGAAATCCCACGTAGGCCAGCGTCTGCAGGTGATACCCGTAGTCAGCTCGACCAAAGGCTGCCGTAGTCGCATCGGGCAGCAGCATCCGACCGTTCAGTGCCGCCACGGCGGTCGGACTGAAATTCTGCAAGGGGATGTTCAAGCCGTGGCGCGTTGCCTTGAGCCAATACGGAAAAAACGCGCTCCCGTCGATCTGTGCGCCATAGGCTCCCCAAGCGTGAAAGAAGTTGGAGCCCGGTCCCGCTGCGGCCACGATATTCTGGCCGAACGAAAAGCTGCCGCCAGTGGCGCGAATGAGTGCGGATTCTTTGATTTCAAGCTTTGCGTGCAGCGCTTCGAGGGGTGGCAGCGTTGCACTGACCTGAGAAGGCTTCAATCGAGTCGGCAGCTCGATGGCTACAACGGCCACACCCGCCGGCCCCAGAGCACGGCTGAGGGCATTGACACACAGCCACAGATCAGCATCGCGTCCCAACACCACCACGCGGGTAAGCGGCCGACTCGCGTTCATGCGGCAGCCTCGCCGGAGCCAGCCCCGCCGGATTGGCCGGCCCCGCAGGATTGACCGCCCTCGCAGGACTGACCGCCCCCGCAGGATTGACAATAGTTCGCGATGAAATCGCCATGCGATGACATGGAATCGACATTCGTCCGAATCCGATTCCGAAAGTCGCTCAACCGCGCTTCAACAGTGGGCAACGTGAATCGATCCGCAAGCCGATCGTACCCCTGCGGAATGATGCCTTGTCCCACCAGGACCGACAGCCAGCTATCGCGCGCAAAGAGGCCATACTGATAGTTCGGCAGAGCCGCGCGCGAGCGGAACAGTTGGAGCTTGTGCTCCAGAGTGTCCGGCAGCGGCACCGATCGCAGATAGTCCCACAGCGGCTCACCGACCCTCCTGTTGGCGATGTAGTGCAGAACCAGAAAATCACGGACCCGCTCATACTGCATCGCGTTGAGGCGATTGAACTCGTTCGTCAACCGTGGATCCACGCGCCCGGACCCCGGCAGTGGCATGAGATTGACGAGGTCGATCACCGCCGCCTGGATCAGAAAAATGCTGGTGGATTCGAGCGGCTCGAGAAAGCCGGCCGCAAGACCGACACTCACGCAATTGCCGGACCAGGCCCGCTCGCGGCGGCCGGGTGCAAACCGCAGCAAACGTGGCTCCGCCTCTGCCGGGGCTTCCAGCGCATTCAACAAGGAAACCCGGGCGTCATCCTCCTTGATGAACTGGCTTGAAAATACATAGCCATTGCCGGTGCGGTGCTGGAGTGGGATTCGCCACGTCCATCCCGCCTTGCGGGCTGTAGCACGCGTATATGGCGTCAGCGCGCCGATCCTCTTGCACGGCACGGCCAGTGCGCGATCGCAAGGCAGCCAGTGAGCCCAGTCCTGCCATGCAACCCCCAGCGTGCGGGCAAGCAACACAGATCTGAAGCCCGAACAATCGACGAACAGGTCACCGGCCACACGCTCGCCCGACTTGAGTCTCAATTCAACGATATCCCCCGTCGTCGCGTGGCGGGTGACGTCGCACACCTGTCCCTCGATGCGGCGGACCCCCCGCTCAATGGCCCAAGTACGAAGATAATTCGCATAGAGCCCCGCATCAAAGTGATACGCGTACGCGTAAGTCGAGCGGATCGAATTTCTGTCTTCGTTCGGAAATTCGAAAGCGTTGCTGAGGGCTGCAACCACCGCGTAAGAATAGTCTTGGAGTGCAGAGCAAGAACTGCCGGCCTGCTGTGCCCGCGCCCAATGATGTTGAAATTCCACCCCTCCCCAGGGCTCGCCAAACGCCCCGAACGGATGGATGTAACGGTCACCCGGCAGGTCCCAGTCGCAAAACTGAATCCCCAACTTGAACGTCGCTCGGGTCGCGCGCATGAATTGCGACTCGTCGATCCCGAGCATGTCATTGAATATCTTGATGTGCGGCAGAGTCGCTTCGCCGACCCCGACAGTCCCGATCTCGTCAGACTCGATCAGCGTGACGGAGTAGTCGGCGACCGCAAGCTGCCGCGTGATGCCGGCCGCACTCATCCACCCGGCCGTGCCGCCGCCCAGAATGACGACGTGCAGCGGCCGTGATTGCCCCTCACCCTGCATGCCTTCGCGCATCAACCTCCCCGTACGCCCTCCTTGCAGTCCCGTCAGAACTTCGCGCGAACACCAAACTGGTAGCGCCGCTCGACGCGCGACCAGCCCGAATCCCTGAAGACCGCCGCCGCACCCGGTGTTGCCGTAGAATCACCGAATATCTCCTGCTCGTACTTCGTCCTGGTATCCAGCAAGTTGGTGACATCCAGCGACAGCTCGATATGGGAGCCCACCGAGTAACGTACCGAGCCATCGAGGAATCCCGCAGCCTTCTGAAATACCGGCAGCCCGATGCAGCAATCCAGATTCTGCGTAAGATAGCGCGAGCGCCAATTGTAGGCGAGACGTACCCCGATCGGCCCCTTCTCGTAGAGACCTACGATGTTGAAGGTATGGTCGGAGACTCCCTGCAGACGGTGGGAGTCGAGTACAACACCCGTCACTGCCGGTATACCGGCGCCGACCGCACCGACGCCGCCACCGGAGGTCGCATCGATCAGATTGGTGTTATGCACACCGGATTGGCCCACGTAAGTGTAGTTGGCCTGCATCCCTAAGCCGTTCCACAACCCGGGCAGGAAGTCGAAGAACGTCTGATAACCAAACTCGACGCCTTTGACCTTGCCGCCATCCTTGCGGTTGACCGGCCCCTGGATTTGAGCAGTTTCGGTGGCACCCCCGTTGGTAAACGTACGGCTGAAATTCTCGTAGTCGAGCGTATTGCTGAGCTTCTTATAGAACAGGCCCAACGTGACCGAACTGGTGGCCCCCATGTAGCGCTCGAACGACAGATCGAACTGGTCGGCCATCTCCGGCAACAACGTTGCATTACCTGCGGTGGAATTGAACAGGAATTTGTAACCGGTCACGTTTGCGGGGACGTGCGCAGCCGTCGGCGAGCTGTAGACAACGTAGGCGGAATTTGGCGTCGTATCGATTACAGGCGAGTTTATCTGCACATAGTTGCGCAGCAGACCGATGTCCGGCCGGGACATGGCACGCGAATAGGCGAAGCGAACGAAATCCTTGTCGTCCAGGCCGAAGCGCACGTTGAAACTGGGTAGCCAGTTGGTATGCGTCGCCGTGTACGAGTTGGGCGTGCCGCCACCACTGGAGAATGCGAGGATCTCAGGTGTCAGGTAGCAACTCGGGTTGACCACACTGTTGGGCCCCAGTGGCGTGTTGCACGGAGCAAGCGACAGAAGATTCGTGGGAGTGGGGTACTGCACGCTTCCCGTACTGATTTCCTCGGTCCGAACGGCGCGTACGCCGATATTACCTATGACATTGATATGCCCCCAGATTTCCGTGGTCGGCGAACCAAAGTTCAGCATGGCATAGAGGGCATGGGTCTTCTCCTCCACATGCTCCACTTCGGACGGCGTAAAGCAGCCCTCGGTCGCATCGGTACGATCGCAGATCGGCGTATATCCCGTACCCAGCGGTGAGTTTGTCGTGGCGCCACTCAAGGCCGAGACGAGCCGCGGAAAATCGGCGATGGTCGCGTTGTTCAGGAACACGAGTGGACCATTCGGATAGACACTGCCGTTGTAGAACGAGTTGAAATTCGTGGTGCCCCAGATCCCTGCACCGTAGCCCTTGAAGTCCGGATGCCCCGCGGCACAGGCCGGATACGCAGCGGGTGTGGTGTTGTCGACATTGAAGCCGGGACCGTTGCAGTTCCAGTTCGCTGCGATCGGTGTCCAATTGAACGTCGAATAGCGTACGTTCTGGGTTCGGTCTGCGAAACGAACGCCGGTCTTGAGCGAGTCCAACCATCCGCCGCCGGCCTGATTGAGATCGATCTTCAGATCCGCGCGCACCGCCAATTCGTGCCCTCCGTCGCCCTCCGCGTGACCCTGGATGAAAGGAATCCAATAGTTGTGGGGATTCGTCAGGCCTCCAGAGGCGTAGTTGACGTTGGAGCCAGGCTGCAACTGCACCTGCGGAGTGCCATCGCCGTTCACATTGTACTGGTAGTTGGCCATGGAGCCGCTGGCCACGAGGATATCGTTGTTCGAAACTCCCGCATCGATGTACTGGCCGTCGAAGTTCGCATGCA
>Ga0307511_10000469_pt1 | contig 43670 bp, 53 predicted proteins | sample 13_EM_MG_FD_200266 | JGI IMG/M metagenome (GOLD analysis project Ga0307511, IMG submission 200266) | Populus trichocarpa ectomycorrhiza microbial communities from riparian zone in the Pacific Northwest, United States - 13_EM | ecosystem: Host-associated > Plants > Roots > Unclassified | place... | reverse complement strand
GATTCGCCCAAGGTGTTGCTTGACAAGAAGGATTCGAAGTTCTACGGTCTTGCGCTGGAGGCGGGCTTAGCATAAGACCTGGAGCGTAGCTTCTTTTGTAACATAAAATTAGAACCCCAACCATTTAGCCGAAGAACATCGGTTGCTATAGAAGTGATCCCACTCCACAATCGCACTGTTGCCGTGACCGGTCGTCATGCATAATGACCAAAGTGTTTTGGCGAAGTTCTCCCAGATTCTCCGTCCTTGACCTTGATGTCGCGAACGAAAGAGCCGCCAGAGACAGCCGCCCTCTCGGAGGTTCCCTTGAGGGAGAAGCACGAGCTAGGCGTCGGTCAAGAAGGCTACCACGACGACACTCTTGTCAACCGAGGAGCGAAACAAACGGACGGCGTGACGGAGCAGCAGCGGAAAAATGACGACGACGCCTCGGATTCAGACTCTTCACCAACAGACTCTTCGGACGAGTTCGATTGGGACCAGGAGGAAGACGACAATTCGAGCAAGACTCGTAATGACCCCACGGTCAAAGCCAAACGAGGTCGAGCGGCATACCTCGGGTTCATGAAGCTCGCAAGGCCACTTCGTGTAACCCTCCTGTGCATCCTCGGTGGAGGTATCCTAATCACGCCCCTCCTCGTCGTTCACTTCCTCTTCCACTCGAGTCCCGTCAAGAAGCACGTCTTCGCGTGGTCCATCTGGCTCACGATCGTTTGGGTCGCTGGGTGCCTGACGTATGTCGTTGTGGATGCGTTTGGATGGGTGTTCTTGGGTCTCGTTTCGTTGTTTGGAGGGAAAACAGAGTCTTTGCAGATGCAGTTGGAGGTGCGTCGATCCCTTCTCCCAACTCGCTCTTCTTCCTCGATATCCGATGCTTATCAACTCGTGACTGGTATAATAGTTGATGACCGCAGTTTCTGCATGGGTGAAACTCGCGCTGGACATTGCCTGGGCCTGGATTTCCCTCTCAGTTATGCGGAGCATTTACAAGCCTCCCGGCTCATACTGGGTCTACGTTAATCGAACAATGCAGGTAAAGTGACCCCTAGTAGCTGCCCCGACCACCTACTCACCACCCGCTATCCCCCTTACTATCCTACAGGCGCTGTTCGCCGCCGGGATGATCCTTCTTATAGAAAAGGTGTTCCTGAACTTTGTGTCCATCAACTTCCACCGGAAAGCTTTGGCGGAACGTCTTACCGAGAACAAGCTCGGCCTACAAGCTCTCGATCGGTTATCCAATGTCCACCCCACTTCAAATAAATCTCCGTGGAAGAAGAGAGGACATCGTCAGTCCGCCTCGGCCGATGTCCTTCAGAAGGGTCATAAGAATGGCCAAGGGTCTGCCAGGTCCGAGTCGACGTCTCCAGAGAACGCAAAGGAGAAGAGAGGACTTAATCTTCGAAGGAGGAAGAAACCGGTCACAGCAGTGATTATTGATCAGGTTGGAGAGGCTATTGGACAAGTTGCCCTGAAGGATTCCCGGTTCCATCGGCAAGGAGAGTATGGAAGTCTCGCTTCTGCCAGGAAGTTGGCCAAGAAGCTGTTCGTGTCTTTAAGCGATGTGCATCCTCCTAGGGATTATCTCATCGTAGAAGGTCAGACCTCTTTCGTGGACGCCGTTGGAACCATGGTTTCTGATATTGTGATACTCCACTCTTCCAGACTTCGAACCGTACTTCCGGACAACTGCGGATGCTGTAAGATGAAATTTGTCCCACTGACTGGCGTTCGACCATGTCTGACTTTATTGGTAGCATGCTGCGTTTGCTATATTCGACAAAGATGACAACGCCGATATCACCAAGAAAGAGATGCGAGAGGCCGTCCAGAGGATCTACAGGGAGCGAAAGGCTCTCGTCTCCAGCGTGAAGGACACGAGCTCTGCCCTGGCGAAACTAGACGCGGTCCTACTTGGTGTCGCATTCGTGATCATCACCTTCCTCTGCTTGCTCATCTTCAACCGCGCCAACACTTTGGCGTCGCTCGTCCCTCTCGCCACTATCATCCTTGGTTTCTCCTTTATTTTCGGCCACTCAGCTCAGGTGCTGTTTGAATCGGTACGTCCGTCCATGCGCATATAGTCTGGATACTCACCATCGTTAGCCCTCTAGCTTATCTTCATCTTCTCCACGCATGTGTTTGACGTTGGGGACTTGGTCATGATCGATGACAATGTCATGTTCGTCAAGGAGTTCGGTCTGTTTTCTACCACCTTCCGCCGGGTCGATGGACAAGAAATCGTGGCCCCCAACTCTATCTTGGCGAGCAGCAAGCTAGTGCATAATGTTAGGAGATCTGGCTCTCAGTGAGTAACACCCTCTCCTCTGGACTCGAAAGTGGGATCCTGAAGAGTGACCAGGTGGGAAACGACGAACCTTATGATCTCCTATGACACGCCTTTGAGCCTCGTTGAGCAATTGCGCTCTCGCATCAGCCAGTATATCAGCGAGAACAACCGAGAGTGGAACAACTCTGCCGTGTGGATTGATAAGATGGAATTCCAGAATGCGATCCACCTTATCATCGCCCTCGAACGTGAGCGCGTACGGTTTCCTCATCCGTGATTACAGTCTCACGAACGTGTATTTCTTTTTTAGATCGCCATAATTGGCAAGATTGGGGTGGACGATGGGGGCGCCGCAACGCGTTTATGAAGTGGTTCAAGGTAGCCTTGGAAGAGCTCGACATCAGGTACACCGCACCGGTTCAGCCTATATTCTTGCCAAAAGGCAATCCCTTCCTCGATCCTGGATCAACAGGAGCACGACCTTCAGTTTTCAGGGGGTTCTCTTCGGATTCCACATCCGGGATGTTCCTCGGCGCAGAACTCGCTCGCTCTCCTCCCCAAACCATGCGCTAGACAAACGATTTCCCGTCCCCAACCCAAAATACTTTCCTGTATGATATCGAAGGATATTTCACGCCGCACATTAGACCAACAACATGTAGATGAACAGCAATTCCCCGGACCTTTTGCTTTTCTTTTCTTTTTTCTGCCTTATCTTTTCCGTTTTAACCCTTACACGCGTGAGTGGGAGATCTATCCGCTTTCTTAGTCTTATAGCTTGCTTGAATGACATAGGGTTCGTTTTCCTGGTATTGATAATCCGATGGTGTGATCAGCTCTCGTCTGGGGCAGTGACGTCATTGAACATCACGCCCATCCGTTGACTCCTGCCCCTCCATAAACTTACACTCAAACCACCATGTCTGACACTGTCTGGATCCCTCTCGAATCTAACCCAGAAGTACGTTCGCGTGTAGCGCAGAAAATACCTACCCGATTAACGTTGATCACGTAGGTATTCAACAGCGTACGGCTTCGATTTGTTTCCATACTCCGCAGCCCATCTGATCACCGAGTTGTTTCCCCGATGCCTTTTGGATAGTGGGCTTCTAAAGCTGGATTGATCACTGCTCAGGACGAGTTCGGCGATATCTACGGGCTCGATGACGAGGTGATTTACCTTGCTGTCGCGTCCAACCTTCCTCGGTTCACAGTTATACCCTGCCTTCTGGGAATAGTTGCTGGCTATGATCCCTCAGCCGATTAAGGCCGTGATTCTAGTCTTCCCGCTCGACGAAGATTTCGAGAAGAAGAAAGATGCTCAATACGCTCGAAAGCTCGAGCAGGTTGGAAAGGGACACGTAGATCCGACGGTTATCTGGATCAAACAAACTGTACGCCTGGTGTTTATCTTATCGTTCTCACCACCGGTATTAGGATCTTGGTTCGCGATACGCTGATGTCCGGATCTTTTCCGTTTTGTTTGAATAGATCGAGAATGCGTGCGGGACTATGGCGTTGTTGCATGCTCTGGCCAATGTAAATTGCGGCTGATTCCATCACGAGGAAACCTCGGAACCTCCCCCCTTTACTTACTGACGCGCCTCTTTTGTACGCGTAGTCGCCGGTGCAGCTCGAACCTGGGAGTCCTATAGCACAATTCATCGATCAGTGCAAATGTAAGTCCATCTGGTCGACATTCCTCACTACAACTTACCCGTACACCAAAGCCAAAACCCCTCTCGAAAGAGCGAAACTCCTGGATGACACACCGCTATTCAAGGGCATTCATGCGGAAACGGCGTCGACGGGACAGACGGCCCCGCCGAAGGATCTGAAGGTCGACAAGCATTTCACATGCTTTGTGGAGGCTCCAGACGCGTCCGTTAGGTCATCAGCGGGTGGTGAATATTCGACAAGGTTGATCGAGTTAGACGGACGCCGCGATGAGCCAATGGACCACGGTCCTGTCGAGGATTTCTTAAAGGTTCGGAACATTCGTTATGTCTTTCAGACCTTGAAGTTGGTGGCTGACTGTCTGTTACGTTCTCGCTCCGCATGTTCGTTTGTGAACTTCCGCCGATAGGACGTCGCCAAAGTCGTCAAGGAGGATTTTATGGGCATTTCGCAGAGCGTGGAGTTTGGCTTGTTGTATTTGGGTCCTCCTCCTGCAGATGATTGAATCGGGGAATATTATCACTCGCGTTCGTTCCCATTCCAGCCACGCAGCTTCTAAGAGAACCCTTTGTTCGCTTACCCTGGTATAACGTTAGCCCTTACAAAAAAACATACAGATGAAGAAACCCCGCCAGTGGCGAGTCTTGTTCGTGTTACGACGAGAAGTGGACATCTCATCCTTGGAAAGTGACTTGCGATCACGGAACGCTATAATTCACGGACAGAGGATCTCATCAAAGGAAGGCCGCCTTTCCGTATCCGGAGAAACTGAACGCGGCTAGCCAATTGTAGAGTTGATACGTGTCACCTGCAAGGAAGTGGCGCGAAGGAGAGGGAAGGCACAGCCTCCCTCGGTTAACTTTTGGTCGGTGTTGTGGCGTTTTGCACCGATCATGTCGGACTTTACGATTGCAGCTGCGGGGTACGCCGGGACAGTGATACCCTAGGAGCTTGTCCTCGGTCGCGTACACCCCCGTTTGGGGGTGCCGGGTACCGAAGCCTGGGTGGGATGCAGGTTCGCTACTCCCTGTGGAATGAATGTGGATGTCCATGTCGGGTTTGGGCTGCACAGAACCCCTTCGAGATCAGGGCAATCTTCGAGGAACCGTGGACTGGGACCCCGGACGTTACCGTATGGGCGAACTCCAGCAAGTGTGTTGGTGACCGCCTCGGCGGTGAACCTAGGGTCAGTTCCATTGGGATTCTTGAAAGCCGATCCGGCTTTTTGGTACTCGGAAACCGGATACGCCACGACTATGCTAGGTTTGCACATCTTCCTTGTCCATTGGACGTGACTTCTGCGAAGGTACGCTCTTTTTCCATACAAGCACCGGGATCGATAACCCATGAGCACAATAACCAATATTCGATGCGGGGTCGGTGTCTTATTTCCACGACTGTCGTGATGGACGTCTTCCAAGTGAGTACGGTGAATGGTATGGATGCCTTGAGTTATCTTATCTTCTCAACATCCCTCGGAAATAAATGGATCACACGATAACCGAGTCAGCGCGTCACCAGCACGCGAGTTCTCGCTGCGTTCGCTACAATTCAGTCCCCGGGTACCGGTGCATTCTTAGGCATCTGGGTAAAGAACGTAGTGAATGTAGATACGGGAGATAGAGTGCTTATCAGGCCGCTGTATTCTGTATTCGACGGTGACCTGCATTGAATTCGACAGCGACAGCACCAGAACTCAACGGGATCCGATCTTCGGTGAACCCGTAAGTGATAGTTGGACGGATTGCGTTATCCCTCATGGTCCACCCATATGGAAGGGAAACCGACCGCGCATCTACTGCTGATGGGAGAGCCCTGGCCTGGCCGTTCGGTCGTTGATGACGGATGATAGACAGGGAGGAAACATCCTCGTGTGCAGTCGTTCCGTTTCAAGGAGGGTCAAGCTCAACTTCTCTCTTTAGGACCGCACTTGAAATGAATGATGTGAATGATGTGCAGTGTTAATAAACCCGTCTCTCAAACAGACGTACCCTTTGTTCGCCGTTAGTACGGGATGACGACGACCAGACCCATCGGTGGAGAAAGGAAACGCATGCCTGGTGGTGCACCCGCGGTCATAGAGGTGGTTTACCCCCATCAGTTCCACCTTCTCTGACTGAGTCTCTTCTCTCAGGGTGGACTCGGGCCCCGCATTTTCTATCAGAGATGCCTTCATCAGTCTGCGGTCTCGTTGGGCGCAGTCCGTTGACATTGAGCGGGAGGATGAGTGCCCGAGTTAGGGGGTTTAGGCAGTACCCGGTTTATTGACCGGGGCTTCGTCATCGGCTTTCTCCATCTCCGGAATGAACGGATTTGCGGGATGATCCAGGTACCTAAACAGACTGCGGGGTCGGCTCCTCGGTAATACAACAGGAAAACACCCGTCGGTGGGCGCGTCACAGCGCCTACGGCGTGAGCTCCCCTCAGGCGAACGAGTCGGCTTGTAAGACCGGCGGGTGCCTCGCGCCGTCGACAGATGGCGGTGAGGAATAGGCTATAGAGACGCATCCCCGCTCCAGTTTCTGTGCCCGCACAAGTTCCTGTTAGCGTGATAGTCAAACGCGGTTAACCCCAGCGGTGGCCTCGCCAGATCATGGTGGCAACCGAGGAAGCGTCGCAACACGTCTTATCGAATGCGACGCGATGCATTTCCGTGAACCGCGGCGAGACTCCAGACAGGGGTCGCAAGCGTATTTCAGTGAGAGAAATGCCGGGGCGTCTGGTGGAGCGAGCTGAGAGCAACCCAAAAACAGAAAAAGGCATCAGAACGCCGTCGTATTCTGGGATATCCCACAAGGTAATCCTTCCGATTCTCGTGGCTGATCCACGATGCTCTAGCATGTGTTTAATCCGTACTAATCTTGGTATCCTGTTAGTCTCCCCCCTCGGTTCCAGAGGTGATCTCCATCAACACTACCGATGAGTCGAGCAGAGGGCGAATATTCCAATACTTGCCTCTGTTTCTTGCGCCTAACTCCAGGCACTAACCTACCAAACGCCAGTAGCGTTGACGTCGGAAACAGTATTTGTGGTACCAACCAGAGGGGCGTCCTGGGTTACGCGACCAGCCGCGGCTCCGGTAAGAACAATGCTGTGCACCAAACCGCCAATCCATCCTGATTCTCAGCCTTCCCTCCCACACGTATACGGGGTTATCCAAACAGCGTTAGGCCGTTCTCATGCTCGAGTGCACCCAATGCACGACTCCCACATATAGCTTACGGGATGGGGGGGATGTCGAGGGTTTTCAGTGTTTGATCGTGCCCCCTCCGGCATGCGGGCGCTAGTGAGCGCTGAGCGTCTTCCCGAGGTTTCAGAGCACCGGAATGGACAGCCACGACTCCCTGTATGCGATCCGGGAGAGAGCGACCTCCACGTACTTATCCGATACTCCAGGACAATGCACTCACCGTTCCTGGGGGTTCTCCTCGCGAACCTTCAACGTCTTTCATCAATTCAACACCGGTGGCATGTCTCTGACGTTGTGACTCTCTCTGTCTGCTGGTGACTTTCCGGGGACAAAATCTCCCCGTCAACACCCTGAGCCAGCAACTCTTGGGAGTCCATCCATACCCCCCGCGATCCTCGTGCGAACCGGCTTGAAGTATCTTGGCGCGCGACCGACGATATCCCGCCTCCGCAGCCGCCATCTCCGCTCCCTTGAGTCGTTCCGCCAATCGATTGCAATAAAGTGGGACCTCCCCCCGCATCACCAGCGGATCTATTCTAACGAACGGAACTAGAAAGACACGCGCTTACTTTGTTCCGTCTCTGAATCCCCCAGACCAAACCCAGATGAGGAACACAGCGCATATTCAACCCGGTTTCCTGGTCCAAAAAAGCTCCTAGTGTAATGCCTACTATCACCCGTTTCGTTGTCCGCGCTGGCCCCCACCCCCTATCAACACCATAGGTTGGGGAAAAGATAGCCAGAAACGATCAAACAGAGGCAGGATGGCAGATGTTCAGCCTGGGGATATCCAAGGTTAGATTCGCGGAGGGTGCAATGAAGCTATGAGTTCACAAATCTGAATCAAGAAATGATGCCTTGGGCGTTGCACCGCGCACCTGAACGCAGGGATCGTGGAAGTGATATCTGATCATCCTAGGAAGACACGATGAACGCCCAAATGCCCGAGGACCACGAGGGGGGATACCAATAAAGCACCATCGCCGTATCGCCATAGACATCATCGAGTTACAGTAGGAGTCTCTGGAGAATGAGCCCAACCCTGGGCCATCAACGTTTGAAATTTATCCACTGTTGTGGCTGACGAGATCATAAGTGGGCAATTGCCAACTTTAAGCTCCATGACTAAACCTGGGTCACGGCGGGCCATGGTCGACTCGGTCGAGAGGTGGACAACGTACCGCTGGGCGCTTTGTGGATCAGAATCCGTATCCCACGCTGGCATCCGCCCGTCGGAAGCCACAGGAGTTCACGCCCTCAGATGGGTAAGTCTAACGGGCCAGCACCGGACGGACTTACTCATCGCCCAGCGGGGGAGTCGGAAGTGTCGGGATAGGTGGGATCGATCCAAGGGAGCCCGTAGATGATGGATGTGGGAAATGAGTTTGGTCTGCCGCCACTAGATCTCTGGTTCCAAACCACATCGCTCGGCACCCCCACCTTAGCGTTCCGTGAACCCTACGACGAGCGAACCAACGACGCCCGCCAGGGATGACCCGAAGAAGTCAAAATGCTTGCGTACACGTTTACGGTCCCACGCTCTACTGTGACCGCCGGCGCGAAGAGGGGACAATCCTTCATTCTCGAGATGCGCCATCCCCCGTGAGGGGGAAGAGGAGGGCACCGAGACGGATATCTGATCAACACGTCCGACAAAGTGACAGGTCGATTGACAGGTCCTTGTCGGGGAAAGAAATTGAGTCCAGATGGTGGGTAACTAGCGTTGATTAGAGAACAGGCATTGAACCCATCCCAACAGAGATGCGGCCGTCCTTCTCCCATGCTAAGATTGCACACCACTCATCATTCGTTACCGAAGACGAGCTCATGTTGAGGAACAAGGCGTTCATCGTGGCTACGCGAATGAGGTCACCGGTTGGTTTGCCGTCGAGTAACCCACAACACGACCGACAGACCGCTCATAAATGTCGTGCGGGTCGCCGTCTTTTTTGGCAGGGCAGATAAAGGACCTCAGAGGCGGTTGGGAGCTATTGTTCGTTTCGTTAACCGCTCAAAAGGCCACCATCAGATGCGAGAACCTAGCCAGAGGAGAGGTACCCTGTCGTTGGGTGGGGGCCTGGGAGGGAGGGGGCTATCGTAATTCCGCGTCAATCGGAATTGAGTCAAACCCTTTCCTCGAAAAACAATGAAACCCGACGGGGTCTGGTTAGCAGACCGGGGGTGGTTCGCTAGAAACCGCTGATGCAGGCAACACCTTGTTCCCATGCCCATGCCCGGTACAAAGGAATGAGTGAACAGCGACTTGACGTGCATGAGCGGATGCTGTACCACTTGGCTGCGGGTACCGGTTCACATCCTTTGGGTCAACCGGACCATATCAGAAACAGAAATTTAAATGGCCGCCGGGATCCATCTGTCTCGCTTGACCAACAGCCAAACAAGCTCTCCTGGGGAATAACGGGGTGATGGAAAGGAGGAGGGTGATTTTCATCCGAGGGTGTCGGACATAAGCTGCTTACTTAATAATTAGTGATCGACCCCGACCAGCATGGAAGGCACGTGACGTCCCAGGATTCCCTCTCACGTCCTCTCTGATTGGCGTTGTATAAAACCGACGGCATTCCACGCTGGCCTCCCCCCTCACTGTGCCAAACTGACCTGCACGTCCTTCCCCTCAAAACTTCTCCCCTTCCTCACTCCACCAAGCAATACCCTCGACATGACTGCTTGCTCGTGGAACTCTCTCCCTACCGAACTCAGGCTACATACCATCAGCTTTCTCAGCCTGGAGAGCGTCAAAACTCTGTCAGCGGTCAGCTACGCGGTGTATGAGCTGTGTGTTCCAACTTTATTCCGGGTATGTCGGCAAGCAGCGCCCGCCACCTACCGCGCAGCTCACTAACTAATACCACACAGAACGTCACCCTGAACAGTTATGAAACCCTCTCTACCTTCATGCGTCATGTTCCAAGGCCCTACTATCATCATATCCGGTCCCTGTCCCTTTGCTTAAAGCCATCATCGGCTAGCAGCGGCTCCACAGATCAGAACAGCGCTCTGGCCGGCGTCCTGCCTTTGATTACGAGGGTGGAATCTCTCTCTCTGCATCTCATCGGATCTCCGGCCAAATCAATCATCCCCTCATTCCAAAATCTCCACGACCTCAGGTCGTTGCACGTGAGCAACTGCGGTGATGAGAGCGCGCAACCTTTGTATGTGGCCTTTCCCTTTTCGTAACATTAACCTGTGGACGTTGACGCCCTCGCGACATTTAGGAGTGAGCGTTTGGTTGTTTCAATTGCGCTGGCAATCCCACAACTCCAAGAGTTGACGCTAGACAGGATCGCGCGCTCCCAAATCCACGCCCCTGACTTACTCGGAACCTTCATCCCAACCGTTGTTGGCGATAGCGACATCGAAGACCACCCGGTTATCGGATCCGCCCTGTCTCTTCCATCCCTTCTCCAAATTCCCACTCTCCGGCAACTCCGTATTCGAGATACTCACTTGGGCGACTGGCGATGGGAGAACGCCACGTGCCTTGCTCCGTTGTCCGTTCTCGATCTTGGCTCTCATTGTCATGTTTCTCCCGAGGTTGGCCGCACACATGTGGAGGTCATCGTCAAGAACGTCGCCAGAGCTTCCCCTGTCAACAGGCTTGCCATTGCCACTGGCCTCGGGCAAACCGAATTCCAGCATTCGACCACCCCGCTCAAGAGCTTACGTCATCTGGAACTCACCTCATTCTTCCCCATCGACGGTATCGTCGACACACTCTCAACACTGTCCGGTTCTCCAATCGAAACCGTCGCTGTTCAGTGCTTCAATGACGATATCGAGGACCTTTGCGAGTCGGTTGAGACCTTCCTCAACGAGAGGGTGGAGAGGGGCCCGGATCAATTCCATAAGCAGTTGAAACAAGTCTTCATTACCCTCGTGCCACTTGAGGGGGATGAAGAGGCCGCCGGCTTCACTTCTGCTCAACTGTATGAGATGTTGGAGGGGGAGCAGCGCGATGCGATCAAAAGGCTCGAAGACCTGTCAAATGATCTGGGTTTGAGATGCGGCATACTGGGTATCGGTGTAAACGATAGCTGCTGCGCCAGCGCTATTGGATTTGGCGGTCTTCGCCACACGGGTACACGAAGTCCCACAGACTTAGCGGCTACCCCCATCTCGGGGACCCTGACATCACCATGTCTGTGAACCTAACACTTTTGAATTATTCTGTATCCATATAGCATTTTTGTTACGTATTGGCAATCACTTTGTACCTTTAGTTCAATACATCCCACCTGACACACTCGATATACGCGTTGCACTCTCTCACAACCGACATCAGCTTCAAGTGGACGGCGGGTCACCACTTCCGAGAAATCTCTGAGTTCAGGTCCGGGACCGCGAGGCTGTCCCTTCGACCCTGGATTCACAGACGTTGAGCGAGAGGATCTACCAGCCACCGCGTACCTCAACCCAGGCGTTGAGGATGTGCCCATTCCAACCAACACCTTCGGGAAGGCTTGCCGGGTGTACCGGTGACCCGGAGGCTGTGCTGGTCGGGGAAATCACAGCGGTATGTTGTCGTCACCTCGACGACTCACAACAACCCGTGGGTGGTGTGTCCACCGATCTTGTTGGAATCTGCAGTGCTCGATGGCAGTCTACCGATGATAGCACCCCAAAAGTCCGAGGGACCAACAGGCGGTACAGTCAGTCGTCAATCCATGGACGTCGTTCAGAGCGACGGCGGTTCTAATCGATGTTTTGATTCGCTACTTTTTCCTGTGCAATATCCGTCGCGACGACCGACAATCGTTCGAGGTGCATCGCTTTTCTCTCTTCGTTTGACATCACGATGTGGATTTGGGTTTTTTTCCGCTGTGACGCCCTCCGATTGCTGATGTGGTTTGCGTTGCCGCGAGTCTTCCGCAAACGAAAGTAACCTATCCTTCCAGTGATCAGTGTCGTCCCGTCCCCCGATCCTCCGATCAACGAGGCGAACGGTCAGCGAACGGCCCACACAGTTCGACCCGTCGACTCACCGAACCGAGGTCCTCTCCCCTTCTCGACTGCTCCTTGGCTCCGCGCTCCTTGACTCCGCGCCTCTTGGCCTCGCGTCCGTGGCCCAGTACTGCAGCGGGTTGATGAGTCGCTTTCCTTATTTTCAAATTATCAACGAGTTTCGGGCTCCCCATATGTAGCCGTGATCTACTGCAGTACTGCTACTATTGCCTCCCCTATATAATCCCTCCCCCCTCAACACCATGTGCTTCGGAATCAGAGCAACGGTTCCCCTCCTCTCGTGGTGTCTTCGGCGCACATCGAAACTCCTCGCGGCCTCTCCGATGTACTCGCTCTTGACGGTGCTCGATAACCATGCGAACGCACATGCAAACACACCCGCCTTCAAACTACCTCGCATGTCTACTCATGGTGGCCCATCTCCGTCTGTCGAGGCATGGATCCCCGTGAGCTATCGCAGGTTCCGGGACGATGTTGAGCACTTCGCAAGATATTGGATGACAACCTTTCAACGCGCCGGGATCAAGCCAAGGTCTTGCATCGGAATCTGGTGGGTCCCTACTTCTCACACCCACGGTACCCTTCCCGGCAATTGCTGATCATAAATTCTCATCTTCCGCGCCTGTTATCCGGATCGATGGAACAGGATCGATGGAACGACCTACCAAGACATGCTCCATGTATTCGGAGTCTCACGCGCTGGCTACATCCCCCAGCTACTCCATTTCCATCACAGCTCGGCCATGAACTTGATCGTCGGGCTCCTGCGACATGCAAACTCTTGTGCTCTGATCTGCGACGCCTCGCACGCACAGTTGAACCGGGACCCCTCGTCTCCTTTTGCCTCGCTCCCGATCCCCGTGTACCCGAATCTGGACTTGAAGCAGGCAGGGGTGCCTAGCCATTGTAGGTTACCGAAGATCGAGGAGCTGGTGGCGGACCAGAACGCTGTTGCCTTTGTCTTACATACCGCTGGGACCACCATGGGAACTCCGAAGCTTGTTCCGTACACCCACCTGGCTATCGACTCGATCATGAGGAGAGCGCGGGTGATCGCGGCGCCGACATCAAGCCGTTGCCAAGATAAGTGTATTCTGAAGTGAGTCCCGCCCTCCGCACGACTTTGGTATATTTGGACTGAATCGGATCTGAAACCCCTCCGATAGCTTGTCCATCTGCCATTATAGGGGTCTCGTTTGTGAGTACTGGCGAAAACCATGAGCACATGGATCCGTGACTAACGCGGACCAAACTCGCTGCTGTAATTGTGCACCCCTCCGTAGCGTTTTTGGGACTCCTGATCCATGCTGCTTGTATCGTTCAACCGACGAGGAGGGATTTCCGGTCAGACGAGTTGGGTGATATGGTTCAAAGGGCTGGTGTGAACAAGCTGCACACAACGGCCGCGCAAATATCCGTGCACATCAGGGACTTTGCGCATGATGCAAATATCCTGCACAGTGTCAAGGGGTTGGAAGAGATCATCCATCATACCCCTCTGAACCATGAGGACGAGGAATGGTTAGTCCGGAACCGCATGGCCTTTTCCGTAAGTAACTATTCGCCCTCGGTTTATTTTCTTCCTGCTAACCCCCGGTCGGCTCCAGTGCACGTATGGTACCACCGAGGTGCCACTGGTCTTGAGATCTGCGCGGGACTCGCGAACACCTTCGTCGACCCTCTTGCAGCCGATTGACAGTCGATCGGTCGCATTCGTCCCCATCTCGTCCTCTGGAAGCTCATCGTCCGCCATCCCAACGTCTGGTCACAAGAATGTCAACACGAGCGTATTGGAGCTCGTGATCCCAGCCACTTCGCCAGATTGTCCTCACCCTTCAGTGAGACAACCTGAAGACGGGCACTTCCATACCGGTGATTTGTTCCTCGAAGTCATCCCAGGTCATTACACTTTCCGAAGCCGGATGGATGAATGGATCAAGAGCTCCACCGTTTACTGGTACGACGCTAAGTACGTGTCTGGCCCTTCACCCTTCCCGTCTACGATTCCCCCAATACAAGTGGCCAATGCGCTGATCACGGATCTTTCCATTTTCTCCCGCTTTTGCGGTGTCTAGGCTGATCGAGGAGAACACGCTCAGAAGTTGTCCCGACCTCATCGTCGAATGCGTGGCTGTTGGAAACGGTCGGCCCTCACCCGTACTTCTGATCGAACTCAACCCCGGTGCTGCGACGTTAGGAAGTGTAGATTCGATCAAACGGGAGGTATACCGACGGATACGACATTTCCAATCGAGGAGGTTGGCCCATGAGAGGATTGGGTCCGTGGAATCGCTTGTGGTTGTACAGCGTTCCGCGTGGCCAAGGACGCCTGCTGGGCACATACGAAGGACCGACGCAGAACAGAAGTTTCAGAGGGAACTCGACAAGGCATACGCAGCCAGCTCTGCTCGGTGATCGTGTTCCTCCTCTATCTCCGCCTCGGAAAAATAACCGTACGTGCACCCGCGACTCCGGGCGGAGACGCAAACGCCTACCCTCAAGCGAGGCTGAATATCCGTCTTTCTAATCTCCCTGTCTCCCTTTGCCCTTTGCCCCGTACTCATTAATATCTTATTCAATATTTACCTTACAATCTGGACCTTTAGGCCCATACGGTCGCGTGGGACCGACTACCCACCGTCACATCTCAGTTTCTTCCCCTTTGTTCTCGCCATCAACCATAAAGTTGTACCACCTATTTATTTTGCGCATGGACAAGACTCTTTTGTTTCCGCATACATACAACACTAGACATGTATCCATTCTGCATCTCTCGTTGCTGTCGCATTGAAACGGTCACCTTTTGTATAGTGTTTACCACGTCCTTCGACCAGATTCTTCGTGCCCGCCCCCCCACACGAGTCTGAAACTACGACGGCGCCTGGAACCTTCCGTGTCCCACGTACACATAGCCGAACCCCATCTTTGTCATAGAGGATGGTCGCTGGGTGCGCTGATCGCTCTGGTGCCCTCTACCCACGGCGAACGATCGTGCCACCCCGATCAGCCGGATCCCGGTGAATCAGTATAGGTCATAGATGCTTGGTTGTGCCTGATCCATAACAACCTCCGAGGATGATTGGGTACGGATAAGATAGCCAGTACGGACTTCCGGGTTCCCTGATGGCTCGTAAGCTCCGCCACACCACCGCCACGTCGGGTAGTGCTTTCCGAGCCTCCTCGACCTTAACCGGCCGGCGGCGTTCGCACCGGATGGGGGGCGGGATAGTCTGCCGATGGATCCGGTGGTGCGTGACGCTCCGCATCCGATGTTTAATCCACGAAAGTCGGACGATCAGGCATTTTCGGAGCGAACGGCGCGGCAGCCCTTCCACAGGGAGAGGTTGTGGATCAGCTACCTTGACCTCGGACGGACGGCGTGCAACGTGTCACTGTGTCATTAACTTTCCGCCAGTGGAATTCCACGCCATTCAAAATCGGAGAACTTACCGCCACGGGAATGAAGCATTGTCTATGAAGAGGTGATAGTTTCACAGCGAACGTTTTCTTCGCCCACTTTACTCTTTGAGGGTACATCGGAAAGCAGGGCCGGGCTACACTGCACTACGCGCCTTTAGGTGGGAAACTTTGATCCGTCTGTTCCTCAAAATCTGTCGATAAGCTCACTGGAACTGCGGCTCCGTGGGTACCGCACCTGTCGAAAACACTTCAAGAGCACATGGAGGGGCAGACCCATCCAGATGGACAACGGATCCTCGCCTCTCTTGAGATTCCAGACGGCGTAGAACAATGCGGCCTACGCGTCGAAGAGTCAGGGTCGCGCAGATCCGCGCGACGGCCGAAGTGCGAACTGTGTGATATCCACATTCTATCCCCGCTCCGGCCCAATACAAATTTATAATCGACGGTCCGGATCAACGACCAAACTCCCGTTGCTCGCTCATCTTCCTTCAGGCTTCCGCTCAGCCGTCGTCCGTAACTCCATGAACGACGGGTTTCCGAGGTCAGCGGGTTTCGTGCTCCTTGCTCGGGTCAAAGGATGTCGGCGCAGTTCTCGTAAGCACGCAACGTGATTCGGTGAGCATCGGTCACAGAATCGGGGTGGCAAATGGATCTGATGCTTTGGTGTTGTAGCTCCCGGTATCACAGGATAGCCAGGATGCTTGAATTATCAGATGGTACCTGCATGAGTGGTGATACTTTGGTGGCAGTGATGTGGTGACCAACTCGGCGTACGGCGAGGGGTGGTGGTTGTCCGTTGACCGAAAACGCAGGATCGGGGAATAAGACGCCCGCCAGGTAGGAATGATGGAGGCCAATCACGACAACAGATCGTCAAGGAAGTCTTGCATCTCTTGTTTCTCGGTCCTCTTTGGTCCGGGCTCCTCAGTTGGAAGTGGGGGCGCCTCCGTGAGGCCTGAGAGAACTCAATGACAGTCCAAAATTGCGGTCAAGGACTGTGCTCTACCTTTGTTCTGAGTCCGTGAAGGTCGGGTTGCGGACCTGTTCGTCGGTTGCTTCGCCGCGCTCGTACGAAACCTTGATTTGAGATCTGGGGGTCGCCAAAGTCAGAACCGGGGTGCCATTCGGCGAAGATATGATCCTCATGAACACACTTGCTCACCTCGGTTCGCGTCCGCCGCTGCCATCTCACGGCTCATATTTTCCAACTCTTCATCCCACTCTCTTGTCTGAACCCGCCCCTTCATCGGTTTCTGGACCGAATGAAGGCCGGCAGACTTGAGATGCGCTAAGGAGTGATCCACTTCGTCTTCGTCGGGAGGATTACTTGGACTGATGGCATCGTCCAGCCTTTGTCGGGCGAGGAAGTTGGATAAGTCGACCTCTGGCTCCTTTGTTTCCTCCCCTGTGTCGCGACACTGTTGGATTAGAGATCCTGCAACGATATTGGTGTTGATTCGTACCCTCAGAATCTAGCTCCGGTTCCTCCTCATATCTATCCGCGTTGGACCCCAACTGTCTCCTCGCGTACTTCCTATACATCTCTTCCTTGGCCTCTCTGGCCTCTTCGTCGTCCTCATCCTCATGTCCTTCACCCTCAAGCAACAACCTCGATTTCCACTCCGCGGGACGGCCTGTTCCCCTTCTCCCTTTGGCTCTGAGGTATTTTCCGAGTCCGCCACGGTTCCCTCGGCCACGGCCCCCGCCACGACCTCGCGAGGTTGAACCGGATTGGTCCGAAGCAGCTGAAGGCGACGAGTCCATGAAGTGGCGTAGTGACCAGAGGCGGAATGGGATTTGCCGAACTGGAGCATCGATCATTCCCAGATTCACAAGACATGAGGCAGAGGCAGGAACACCTAGATTTCGATGGAGGTCAAAGGAGTGTATTTGGAAACGTATTTCCGAGAGGCCAACAGTTCGACAACGAATTATGTGTGGGCAGTATTATAAACAAGTGTAGGAGTGTGAAGAAGGGGGGTATGGGTTCAAACGTTCATTTCCGGTGCTTAAATCTCGCGGAGCAGGTTTGCTTTGCCTAGGTTAAGCGTTAGAGGGTCTGTGAGTAGCTGTGGAAGAGACGGAAATCTTACGTCGCTTCTCAATGTGGTGTCGTTTACCAGGGGTTGCGGGTGGGGTCGGGGTCGGGGTCGGGGTCGGGGTGGGAGTCGGGGTAGGGGTAGGGATAGCGGTGGAGGTGGAGGTGGAGGTAGATGTGGGCTTGGGCTTGATGTATTTTGCGCAGACGTTGGGGTCGTGATAGGCAGCCGGATCCTTGGTCATGTATCCGAGGTCGATGACCTTGTAGTAGGACCTGGAGAAGCGGGGGGTCGGTTTCCATCCGACGAACGGACGGTATATCCACATACCATTGCTTTGGGTATATACCAGCACTCTTGGAATCCTCAAGTTTGAAGTTCCAGAACTAGAGGAAGATCGATCATCAGCGACCCCATATTATCCTAGACAGGGTGGACTTACGATCCATCCAGCGGACTTGCTATAACTAAGCTTCTGAGCATCACCCCATTGCTTCATGAACTCGTCCGTGGCATTGAAGCCGACGGCGAGGGACCATTCACCAAAGAACATGGGAGTGTTCCCGAGCGCCTTGTCAACCTCAACCCTATCGAGATCTGATTCGCACAAGGGTTAGTACGCGTCCCCCCCGGGTGTAGTCAGAGGGTGATCACTGACTGCAGTTGTGGGTCAAGTAGGCGTCCGGGTTGTGATCGGCGACGCCCTGTAATCACGGAACTCAGCAACTCGTCACCACCGAAAATATCAACGCAAGGCGACTGACTCCGAAGCTGTAGTAAAGGTGGTTGTCATAAGACTGAGGACCGTCCGCAGCGTCGGCAGGGTTCGACCTGTTGCCCCACTGCCAGCTCACGTCCATAAAGCTGAAAGAAAGTGTTGGTCCTCAATCTCAAACACGTTCGCGCGGGAGACAAATACACATACTTCGTCGTCAAGGACTCGGGGCAGGGATTGCGGAACCCGTGTAGCATATCCGGACCGCCGTATTTGAGGAGCATCTTGAGTAGGATAGGGATACTATCCTTGAGAACGGACTTGATCTCATCGGAGTACTCGCCATGTTCAACTGTTTTCTGCAAGGTGGTAGTCATATCCTCGCTAGGAGTGAAGTCGTCTTCGGACATGATTCCAAGGGCGTCTTCAACCGCGCGAACGGTTTGGACGAAATCCTTCTGGACTGTTGAATCGGATCTTTAGTCGGTGTGGCGCACTAGGAAAGTGTGGACCTACACTGTCCGTAGCCAGGAGTTTTGCTCGCGTCCATAATTGGTTCGTTGATGGCTTGGATGGAGTGGACACTCCCGAAGTTAGGGTCGACGTGCGAATAAAAGGTCATAACTGCGGTCCAGATCAGAGCACGATGATAGTTCTTCTGGGTCTGTACGAAAGAACTTAGTCACATAACAGGGGAGAACCGTGCGAGGTCGCTCACGTAGAACTGGACGTCTTGGGTGCACCTAAAAGACTGTTTTAGGTCCGGTTTTCTTGGAACCCAGCGCATAGACCCACCTTCCGGCGAACATCTGGCCCGGGGACGAGATACCTGGGAGGGCATGGTGGTCGAGAATGACGCCGATACCGGCATCCTTCAACCACTTCAAGCCTTCCCGCTATGAACGATGTGAGTGGCCGGGACCACCAGGGAGGGGATGTCCAGACGTACGAGGTGGCGCATTCCACCCGTTGGGTAAAATTCCCCCGCTTCTACGAGGGGTTCGACGAGCCAATAGCCGAGCTTCGAGCTTGTCAGAACAGAAGTTTGAGACACTTTCGAAAAAACAAAGCTCACAGGGATGCGGACAGTGTTGATGCCCAACCCCTTCAAACGTTGGACATCGGCCTGAGTGAACCAGCTCTGCCAGTGTTTTTCGAAGATTTGTTCAGAGTTGTTCGGGTTCGCCTTGGCAAGTTCGCTGTTGGTTGTTCGAACCGTAAATCGGTGGCGGTTAGGAATGGTTGTAATCGCCTCACTATTCGGACATGATGCAATCTGCACAGTTATCGCATATTTGACCACCCATGGAGACCCATTCTGGTTGGGGATTAGTCCGCGGCGTCAGAGACGAGGGAAGTCAGCCAATTACGTACCATCTGGAAGCATCCAGGGTTCGATCAACAACCTGCGCGAGGTCAGTTGCCAACCCGTCCAGGTTGGAGGGTTTAGAGAACATACCAAGATCCAATGTTGACACCATAGATCTTCTCCGGCTGGGGGAAAGCAAGAGTGAACGTAAAGAGAGTGAGGAGGTTGGCGACGAGGGTCAGGAAGCCTCGCATTTCGACCGAAAATGAAGAGGAAGACTGAGGGAAGAAGAATACGGAGAGAGGAGGGAAGTAGTGGAGAGGCGGTCATCCTGCCCGAGGGGTTTTTGAGTCAAACCCGGCGGTTCCTTCGACAGGGAAGAGAAGCACCCCAAGAAGCGGGGCGTCCGCGCGTGGCGCGGTGATCGCTCACTGAGCATCGCGTAACCCGAACAGAGCCTCCAGGGTAAATCCTGGCGACAAGCAGGCTGGCGAGAGGGGAGACCGCAGAGATGGTCGGATATCCAGACGCGAGATCGCAACACCCGTGTCTGGTTTGAATCTCGCGAGTGGGTCACACCTCTTCCTTCCACGATGAATTCGCACACCCATGACCTCCACCCCCGTCCCCGCCTCATGACCCTGTCCACCACCGCGTCACAACCTCGGCTCGCTGCCACAACGTTCCACCTGGCGGTCGCGGGTCGTCCACGGCAACCGCTTGGGTAAACTCCTCCCGGCCCAGAGTGCCTTTTGCCTGTATTCGTCTGGGGGCCAAAGTGAACGTCCGCTGAGGTTGTTAAAACCAATCTGACTTCTATGCACAGCCCCCGAACATTTTACTTGCTTCCCCTGCTGCGGTGTTGGCTGAACTCGCGGCTCATTCGGTTGGTGTACGACGAACAGCGAAAGCCTAGGCATCAAACAAGTTTCACGTTCCGGTGGCTTTCCCCAGAAGTCTGGACGTTTTCATGTTTCAAAAATAACCTCGGATTCACTCGTGTCATAATTCATCGAAGCGATAATTCGTTGAAAAATCGGATTTTCCTGTTCTCGCCCTCCGAAAACGCCCCACAACGACAGGCGGGGCCTCGGGGATCCACGGCCGCCGTAAGCAGCGGAATGAGTACCCATTGGACGAATCGTAAGTTTGTCCGGAGTGTGTGCCGGCTTTTCCAGCGGTCTGCACGTGAAAGTGAGCACGGCCCCCCTCCTCCCATCCCCTTGGATCTACGGTGTATACCATATCTACTCAAGTCGGTTCAGCTTGGCCGTCGTATCCACCCAACCGGCACGAAGACTGCCATTCCATCATCTGGAGCGCCCACCTCGCCTCCCAATCGAGATTGAGGGGGTCGCGTTCAGCTTCTGAAATCCGAGCCCTCGCCCTGGTCACGATGTGCCTCTATATTGGTTCTACAAGTACACAGGTCAGTCCACATGGACGTTGGAATCGTATTGAATGGGGTACCACACCAAAATCTCAAACAGCCCTAGACGAACGAGCGGGGGCAGGGTCCGGAGAAGTCACCATGCGGGGAGACCCGTTGGTAAGTTTTTTTTTTTTCAACTGAACTACCGCGGGGGAAGTTCGCCACAGACCCCGAACACTTGGCAAATTTCCGTGCAGGTGCCCGAACCGAGCCCGTTGTCTCGAGATATCCGGCTTGTGTATATAGCCCGAATACTTTACCCGTTGTTCACCCGCGCGTCCCAACCGACGAGATTTGTTTCCGGTGCTTTTGACGTTTGTTTAATTTCCTCCATCTAAGAAAACGGTCCGTGCCCAGCGCAAGATAACGGTTCATTCGACGGACATACTTGTTGCTCGTCACCCGTGCGGGAGAGACCAACGTTCGGTCTCACGCACGGTCCCCCAGTTTCCGGATATGGGCGAAGTGAAAGATCAGATACCAGTCCGCTCCAAGGGTACAAAAATGTTCAACCTTGAGTTTCCCGTTCTCCTCCACGTCCTCCATGACGAACCTCAAGTCGTTGCACATACCCACCCTGCCAACCGACTTCGGTTCGACCGCTGCGGTTGACCCTACGACCCCAAAGACCCCCGCCGATGAAGGTATCGAGTTCTTTGAGTTCGCGTCGGTCGACAGCAAAGCCCCGATTCGCGTCTACGAACTTCCATTGGACCCGGATGGTGGTCCCAACAAAGAGAGAGCTGTACGACCTCGGTTGATATCTCGCTTATCATCGCTCACATCGCTTGATTCTGATCCAGTACGTGCGCTTGCCTCCCGCGACCACACCATACGTCTTGCGCGTCACCATAGACGCCGGAACTCCGGCCTCCAAAAACGGTGTATTCAAAACCAACTTCCCGCTGGATGGAGGAGCTTTCGCTCGAGATAGGTTTACGGAACGCAAGTGAGTCCCCTCCCCATCAAGCGTCGCTCCGGAACAACCCGCCAATCTCTCGTCTGGTAGACTCCCAATCGATTTCTCGAAACCCATCAAGGTTGATTTACCCATCTCATGCGCTGGTGCATTCGTGTACTGGGTCGAGTTCGACGGGGAGATCCCCGATACCCGTATCAAGGGTCGGGAAGGCTACTTCAACGTTGATCCTATTCTCCTCATAAAACCTCGCGTTCCTATCCTCTCGCCGGACCTTACGATCAACTCCAAACGCGACTTGGAATCGGAATATGTCAACCTCCCGTTGGATGGTATCTCCATGCTCACGCTCGTTTCCAAATGGATGGGTCCCGTCTCCGGTTGGGTGAAACACTTCCAGGAAGCAAACGATCGAGGATACAACCTGATTCATTGGACTCCTATCCAAGAACGCGGGGAGAGCGACAGTCCGTACTCTATTCGAAACCAACTCGCCTACGACCCCTTGATGTTCGACCAAAAGTCCGACTTCGAGAAGGACGGAGGCATCGAAAAGATCGAGGAACTGATCCACATTGCGAGGGAGGAGTATGGTCTCTTGAGTCTGACTGATGTCGTACTCAACCACACTTCCAATGACTGCCCTTGGTTGAGCGAGCATCCAGAAGCTGGTTTGTGGGACTAAGCCCGCTATTAAATGTGGCTAACCGTGAATTAGGTTACAGTCCCGTCAACTCGCCCCACCTCGCCCCCGCTCTAGAGCTAGACACCGCAATTCTAGAATTCTCTACCACACTACAAAAACGGGGGCTCCCGATAAAAGTTACCTCTACCGCAGATGTCGATACCCTGATGAGCGCGTTGACGGAATACCTCAAATCCCTCGACTTCTGGCAATACTACGTTCTGGACGTCAAGGCCGAACGGGAGAGTGTCAAAGTGGCCCTCTCGACAAACAAAGTCATACCCTGGGACGGCCCTGACGTGGCGGGCAAGACAGTTGTGGAACATTTCGAGATCTTGAGGGACTCTGGCAAGGTTATCGGTTATCAGGGGCTCGCAGGTCGTTTCTCAACGAAGGTCGATGGTTCAGTAGCCGCAGGATTTGTCAAGGCTGCGTTTTTGGACCGCAGTGACGCCGATGCTTTGGCAGACGCCTGGATCAAAGTTGTCGATATCCTCAACGTGTCACTGTACGAGGAATGGAACGAGGATACCAAGATTGCACTGGACAGCATAAAGAACCGCGTCAAGTATACCCGCTTAGATGATCACGGTCCGAAACTTGGACCCATTTCTGAGAAGTGCGTACCATCTCATTTCAAAAGCGGCGTTTGCTGATCACCCCTAGGTTGCCCCTCGTGGAGCCTTACTTTACCCGCCTGCCCGAGGCCAAGACAGACCCCCTCAAGTATTCCCTGGCCAACAATGGATGGATCTGGAATGCGGATCCCCTCAAAAACTTTGCCTTGCCACCCTCGAAAGCGTACCTTCGTCGGGAGGTCATCGTTTGGGGTGACTGTGTCAAGCTTCGGTACGGTTCCGGTCCCGAAGATAACCCTTGGCTCTGGGATTATATGATCAAATACGCAACCACCCTGGCGCGCGCCTTCCAAGGTTTCCGCATCGATAACTGTCATAGCACCCCTCTCCACGTCGGAGTCCGGGTACTGGACGCCGCTCGAGTCGTGAACCCCAATCTTTATGTGTGCGCTGAGTTGTTTACCGGTAGCGAGGAGATGGATCTGTTGTTTGTCAGTCGATTGGGATTGAATAGTCTCGTGCGGGAGGCCGGAAACGCTTGGGACCCGAAAGAATTCAGTCGGCTGTTGTACAGGCATGGAGTCGGCAAGCCTCTCGGTCAGTGCCTACATGTTTCATCCGATCGCGGAGTTCACCGACCAATCGCTGTACGTCTATATGATCTGAAACACAGGTTCGATGGGGGAGGCGTGCCTGACTGCGAACGAAGAGCTGTCTCCACCCACCGGAAAGGGGCCAGCTCGCCCCGCTGTGGTTATCCCTCACAATGGCTCCGCTCCACACGCGTTATTTTATGATCTTACCCACGATAACGAAACCTACCTTCACAAGAGAAGCGCTGAGGACGCGTTGTCCACTGGAGCCTTAGTCACCTTCTCATGGTCAGCTATCGCGAGCGTCAAGGGCTTCGACGACTTGTACCCGGCCCTCTTGGACCTTGTTAACGAGAAGAGGCATTATGAGGTGATGCCGATTTTCACATTGGCGATGCGATACTTATCGATCGTTGTAGGTGACCGGCCTGGCGGAGAACAGCGGGTTGGCGAGGGCCAAAATGGTCTTGAATGCTCTACATGCGGAGATGGCGACTCAAGGCTTCGAGGAGGGACATGTACACCAAGAAAATGACGTGAGTAATTCCGTCGGCCTCTCAGAAGGATGAGTCCTTATCGGGAAATGTCTTCGTGGGGTAGTATATCGTGATGCACCGCGTACAGCCCACCACACAAAAGGGATATATACTGGTGGCGCATACGGCGTTTAGCAAGCGGTCAAAAGATCGTGGATACAGTTGAGTGGCACTATAACTGCGTTCGGGGCTCGGCTCACAGTTTTTTCCTGCACAGTCGATCCGATCAAACTTCGTTCTACGAGGGTAAAGTATATCACGGGGTATACAATCGATATCTCCTCGTACGAAACTGTGAAGGACGGGGCGACACTCAAAGGGCTCCCTGGAAAGATTACCGAAATTCCAACGATCGTCGTGCCTCAGGGTCTCGACGCCGATGGACCCTTCTCCGAAATCATTATCCCGGAGTACTTCCCACCTGGGAGCATTATGGTGTTCGAGACACATCTGGAAGGACTCGATCCCGGACTCGATCGATTCTGCGCATCCGGGGCGGAGCAGGCATTCAGGGATTTGAATCTCGTAGAACTGAACGTTATTCTTTTCCGGTGCGAAGGTGAAGAGAGGGACGCAACCAAAGGAGAGATAGGGGTCTATGATGTCCCCGGAATGGACAAACTCGTCTACTGCGGCTTGGAGGGTTGGATGCATCCGTTGAGGCATATCATTAGGTTCAACGATCTCGGACACCCGCTTTGTGCACACCTCAGACAGGGGACTTGGGCATTCGATTACATCAGTGGAAGGCTGACCAAGTATGTCGTCCGTGCCGTTAGAGATCCTTCTTGCATACTAACCCGGTTTCTCTGCGAAGGCAAACCGACACGTTCCCGAGTTTAGTAAAGCCGGCAGCCTGGTTCAAAGAACGATTCGACAAAATCAAAGCCGGCGTACCGCCTTTCTTGAGACCGAGATATTTTGCGATCATCATATCGGAGGCTTATAAGGCCGTCCGCCGGTTTGCGATTGAACAGTGTTCGGAGTTTGTTGTGGACGGCCACTCGTTTACCCATGACCTCGCTTTGTGTTCATTACAGATGCACGGCCAAGTCGCATCCGCATCTCTGGATCCAGGAAAGATCACTCCATCCCTGGCCGCTGGCCTTCCTCACTTCACTGGTGGCTGGGCGAGGTGCTGGGGGAGAGACGTGTTCATTTCGTTAAGGGGGTTGTTTTTGACGACGGGAAACTTCGAAGGCGCGCGAAGGCACATCCTCTCATTCGCGAGTACGTTGAAACACGGATTGATCCCGAATCTATTGGATTCCGTCAGAAATCCGAGGTATGCTGAAGTCCTAATCTGGAGGTTTTGTGTGTCCCATTGACCATGTGGTTACAGATACAACTCCCGTGACTCGCCCTGGTGGATGCTTCAAAACATTCAAGACTACTGCGTAATGGCGCCCGACGGATACTCTATCCTAAACGAGTCGGTGACCCGCCGGTTTCCGAAGGACGATACCTGGGTCTCATGGGAGGACCCGAAGGCATATTCATATTCGAGTACCATCGCGGAGATCACCCAAGAGATCCTTCAACGCCACGCCGAGGGGATATCATTCCGCGAATACAACGCCGGGCCTAACCTCGATATGCAAATGGACGATAAGGGCTTCCAGATCGACGTGAAGGTCGACTGGACCACTGGCTTCACACTCGGTGGGAACGAGCACAACTGTGGGACGTGGATGGACAAGATGGGTGAGAGCACGAAAGCTGGTACAAAGGGTGTTCCTGGGACTCCGAGAGATGGAGCTCCGGTTGAGATCATTGGGCTTCTGTTCAGTACCTTGAGGTGGTTGAGCGAGGCTAGAAGCCAGAGCAAGTTCCCATTCGAGGGTGTCACTGCTACGGGTGAGTCGCTTTTCAACTGTTGTTGAGCCCGCTGATCTCCTGCATGGGAACGCTGATTAATTTACCCATTTTTCCTCTCAGTCAATGGAGTAGAGCGCCTCGTAACATACAGCGAATGGGCAGATCTGATTCGCAGATCTTTCGAGAAGCATTTCTACATCCCGTTAGGTACCTCCTCCTGTTTCACTGCCTTCAGTTGGAGCCTGACGGGAGTTATTTGTTAGATCCGGCCCACGATTCCGAGTACGAGATTACCACCCAACTTATCAACCGCAGAGGGATCTACAAAGACGTTTTCGGATCGGGCCCGGGAAGGGAGTGGTCTGACTACCAGCTCAGGCCGAATTTCCCTATCGCGATGGTCGTGGCGCCAGAGTTGTTTGACCCAGTGCACGCTCTCGGTGCTTTGAGACTCGCGGACCAACACTTGCGCGGGCCGCTGGGTATGAAGACTCTGGATGCAGCGGACCTTCAATACCGCCCGTTCTACGATAACGCGAATGACTCAGATGATCCGGCTATCGCCAAGGGAAGGAATTATCACCAGGTGCGCCTTAATCTGTTTTACCATCTAACACCCCAACTATAACCCGCTCCTCACAGGGGCCAGAGTGGGGATGGCCTCTCGGATTCTTCTTGAGAGCCTACCTTTACTTCGATACCAAGGTTGGGCAAGGAAAGGGGGTGAGCATCCAGATACGAATTCCGACGAACGACCCCCGCTAATTGGTTCTGCCCAGGACCCGACGAAGACGCTACACAAATTACACGAAGCACTTTTACCGTCCCGTCACCATATCCAGATCGACCCCTGGGCCGGTTTGCCGGAACTGACCAACAAGAATGGTGAACTCTGTCGGGATTCTTGTAACACGCAGGCGTGGAGCGCCAGCACGCTGCTAGACTTTTTGGAGGATGTACAAAAACTAAGCTGAAGGAATCACCCGGTTCGCTCCCGTCGGTCGCTTCGGCATTGAACTTGGGACTAACCAACATCAGGGCAGGAATCATCACGATCGGTCACGTTCCCTCCTTTTGCCTTTCCCTGCCGCACCGGACATGCTGCCGTTCCTTCTTCGCCGTGAGTTGATCCCCTTCTGATGAAAAGCTGTAAGATGTAATGTAGTTGTAAACAAATGGACATGAGAAATCTGGACCCTGGACCCCTTACCTTCTATTCCTCCGAACAGTCACTTGCGAGTGATCGGTTTGAGCCGAACGGCGTGATGTACTCACGTTCCGCGACCAGTGATCATGATACGGGCGGTAAATTGAGCCCACTTTCTGGGCGGGGAATTCACTCTTGAATTTGTCTTTCTTGGATACGACTTTTTACCACTCGCCCCGCGTTTCACACAACACCCCCTCTTCCCCGTGGATGAGATTACGTCAGGGGCGTGCGACGGATGTGTGGTACTCTTATTAGGCTTGCGACAGGTGTCCGAATATTAAGAAGGTTTTGGGGATCTCCTGTAACCGACATGTGTTGATCTGACCACCAGCAAAGTCTAACCTCCTAAATACCACGCCATTCTACTCATCTCCCCCCCATACCAACCCAGCCGACAATGGTCAACCCAAGCATATGTGCTCCCTGCAGGTACGATGAGCGAGTCCTTCTCATATTCTGTGCCTGGCCCCTGATCAGATGCTGGTGGACCACAGGACGCGGAAAGTGGTGGGTGGCTCTTCGCTTAGCCGTTGGTGGCTCACCACCCTTGGAGGCAGTTCTCCCATTTTTCCTTTCGCTCACACCCCAATCCCTGCGTCATTCTTCAGAGGTGTGATAGTAGACAACCGGAATGCGGCCAGTGTCTTCAAGCCCGCCGGATGTTCAAGTGCACCTACGATTCTCCTACTTCAAAGCCAACGAGGGAGAATTTGCGCAAGGGAGAAGCTTGCATGCCTTGCCGGTGAGCCACATGAATTCACCTTGTTCTTAGGACAACACACTAATCCTCATCGCCATTGCAACAGTCGAAAAAAAAAGGTTCGTAGTCCATATTGATCGAGACCCGGGCTAGGCTAAGCGACCGGGGCTCTGCCAGAAATGCGACGCCGCACAACCTGTTTGCGACCGGTGCACTGCTGCGGGGATTGGTCAAGAGTGTTTTTACAAGGACCGACCTGCGCACAAGCCTCCGACCCTAAGGGATGTTGCAACTGTCTCTCTCGATGCCCCGCATGTCCTTTCCCCCCCTCCTTCCACCGCGTCGACCGTTTTCTCCCTCTCTCCGTCGACCAGCACCAGCCAGTACACATTCCCCATGACGACTCCGGGGCTTCTAACTCCAGTCAAAACTGTCGAGCCCAGCAATATGGTGTCGACCAACACATTGGAAACCGACCAGGCAAACGCCCAAATTCCTGATACCTCGTTGGATGATCTCAACACGTCGTTGTGAGCCTGATTTTCCCCGCGTTCGCCAGGTTTTTCGACTCAACCCTTCGCACGTACCCCCAGCCGGTTGGCTTTCCTGTCCTATCGAGAACAGTACGGAATATACCTGCCGTTTGGAAAACGCCAGGCTATCATCTTGGGAGACATGTCCAACGCTTGTGTCCATCCGTTCTTCATCCACTTCGCTCACACAATGGGCTGCTATCTTTACCAAACACACCGAGGGGACTTTTCCTTGCGGGAGATGCAATTCGCGCACCTCGCGGTCACTTATCAGGCCTTGCAGCAGATGAAGGAGGACGACGACCCGTTTATCTATGGGCAGGCGCACCACTACCTGGCGTTGAGCGCTCTTCTTTTTCAGAGGGCTAAGGCTGCGATCGGGTATCACGAGCAAGCCGTTAGGATCGTGGAAGGGAACAGGTTGCACATCCTCAAGGACCCAGGCCCCATGACCCCCGATCAGACACACCTCGAGGCGTCAGAAGTGCTCGAACGGGCTGTGTTCCTTGGTGCCCTCCTTCACATGGAGATCGTGCTAGAAATACTCAATATCAAGAAACGCACCCTTTGTTATGGCATAGAAGAGGAATTCCGCTACAGGTTCCCAGTATGCCCATCCGATCTTTTTTCAATGACAGTTTGGCGCTAACAAGATCCTTATCTACCACAGAAAGTGTTCCCATTTCTCTTCCAGGTTTCCCCGTCAATCTTGCGAGTTAGGAGCGTGCTCCTCGTCAAGGAAGCGTCGAACCTCGTCGACTCGGCCGCGAAACCGGGTATGTGCTAGCCAGATGCTCCGAGATTTCCAATTCTCACAGGCGGCGCGGTCGAAACAGGAGCCGAGCTTGGGGGGTTCGCAGACAACTGCATCGGGCTAATCTCCACGCTCACCTCCCATGTCGATGGGCTGACGAAACTTCTCACCGAGCTGCCAAGCAAGGATGAAGCGGGCGCGGGATCATTACGAGCCAGTCTCGTCACGTCCTTGACGGCCCTCTCAGAAACTCTCGACCTCATGTCGTGTATCTCCCACGAGCCTCTCGCAACAGATTACCGACATCAATCTATTGCGGTTATGATGCGCGCCATCGATATCGTTCACGGGTTGGGCCACAAGGGCTTTACCGTCATTGGGACGTTCCTTGGGGTGCGTTTCCCTAAACTGGGCCAACAATCATCCTTGAATAACCCCGAATTGACTCTGGCTGTTCAGATCTCGCTCAGGCGGTTGTCGAGTCTACTAGATTCCACAATCAGTCGCCTATACAGAACGCCTGTTGAGGGTATTGATTTCGACTCGCTAAATTCTGGTGCGTCGATTTTGGCGGAAGCAAAAGAGTGGTTGCTCGCCGCCTTTCATCCGGCCCCCTCGATCCCGGATTCGTTGTCCTCGAAACTCGCCGAGTTGATGATTTAGTTTGGTGGATATTGTCAAGGGGGTGCGGAGGAGTTTCGGTTTTCAAGTGGTCAATCGGTTCATGTTATGTCGAATGTGCTTTGACCCGCTGTCTGCCCTCAAACAGCATGTGCGCCTGGTTGTAGTTAGTTTTCGCCTCCAGTCTGCGGCCGCTGATGGAATCTTAACTTTCTTTCTCGATAAGGCGTTGCCTCCCTAAAACTTCAGCAGAGGTATCCAAAGAACACGCGGCCACAACGCGACTCACAGGGAGGTGCTTCGATGCCAACCCAAAGTTCTGGGAAGCATGGTGTTATGAATGGGATAGGGAGTATTGCTACGTCGGGCTCAAACCTATCCCGCGACTGACTCGTGTTTCGGCACGTCCCGCCTTCTCACCTCCCCTTCGTTCTTTGTGAGCTTGCGACCAGGGAATCCGAATGGGGATTGGCCATTGGTGAAGGCAATCACCCACGGATGTCATTGAAACCGGTCGTTGAACACGCGATGTGTCGATGTCTATGCGACTCAATTACCTCGTCCCTCCTCGGTTCCCCTGATTATATTGAACCACGCTTGCTTGGCGCTTTTCAGTTCGCGAGGCGGGCCAAAGCGCCTTTTGGGATCTCGCTTTGATGCAAAATCCGACGTTCCCTCGACCTAAAACACGTCGGACGGCGCCCCGGTCTCAGAGGGAATGAAACGACTTATGAAAGCTGAGAGGTAATCAATGTCTACGGCTTACCGCGTTGACCCCATTTGGTCTCCTGGAACGCTGTCGCGACTCAACACCACGCTGTACTGCCCTCCGGGTGTCACGATCACGCGCAACGGGGACAAATTACCGTCTAGCAATCCAATATTCTGGGAGGATGACGCTATGGGGCCGGAATGTCTCGTGCAATATTGTAGTCCTTCACAACTGGGCTCGATTCCCTGGTCTCACGGCTGCGCGGAATTCATCTCGTACCCCTGACACGCATCAGTTTCTCGTTGTGATTCTCCAGTTGTTCGCGGATCTATCCATCCGATTGGTTTGCACTTGGCCTGTGTTGGGCACTTCCGACGGCGAGGGCAACAGATAACTCTCCGTTCTAGTCGAGGAATCTGCACACCGCTTCTGCTAGATTTTCACTCCATCTGATGGTCACGAACACGCTCCCTATGCCCTCACAGCGGCCCTAGGTTCTAGATGAGATACCTTCACCTTGACTGTGAGCAATGAGAGCCAGCTCCGCTTCTGTCATCGTTAATCCGATCGGTATGCAAATTAGCTCGTGGATTGATGGTTTACTCCAAATTGAATGTCCGTCCCATACAGATTAGCAGAGGGCTGAATCAAGCGTTGAAGGGTTCCGTGAATCGTTCTGATGGGTAGATTACGATTTGGTAAGGGCTGTCCTCTCCCTCCCGCCCCCCAAAATTTTGGGTGCATTCAGTCACTCAATTACGGCATCGAACGTTACCAGACGGCGAGCAGGGACACAGCGGTTGCGCCCCATTACTCTATGTCCCAACCCTGCATTCCACAGCCGCTAGCGTCTCAAAAAATCAAACGCCACCATGTTCCTGTCGATTCGAATCTGGTACCTATACGGTTTATCCCATCGAATCGATGATGTCCCCTAGATATGAGCCGAGCGCGGTTATCTTGCTGACTGATGAACGTTTATTCTTGTCTATATTGCGCATAGAACTATCCTGGGATGCTTGATAGATGAAGCTTCTGACAATTCGAATGTCGGGTGACCTCAACCCGCCCTACGACTTCACATCGACACACGACGGGATAACTTGACGGCGTTGTCACAATATGGCAGGAATCGAGGGGCTTGTCGGGGTGCTTGACATCGAGCAAGGCCGGCGCACAAGATAAGAGCGATTGAAGGGAAAATAGCAGGGAAACCCCGTCCTGGGCAGACCACTTGCCAAATTTCACTACAAATAATCACTCACAGGGGCGTAGTGAAACAGTGGTCTGCAGCTCAACGCGTCGATTTGCATTACCTGAAACCGTAGTAAGAATTAGCCAAGTAGGTATTGAGCTACCGCCATTGTATGCACATACATCGCTCACGCCGCACGTTTACCGCGTCCCGCTTCCTTCCGAGGAGCAGATTCGTTCTTGGCCGGCTACAATGAATGAATCTGCCGATTGGTACCCTGCGCCCCATTTCACATTGACACGAGATCACCATAGACGCAGACTTTTTAAAGTTCGCGACAAGTTGACCATTGGAGATAGCTCGGGAAAATGCGGATCCAATGCCCCCGAAATACGAAAGGATCACGTACTTCCTGTTCAATGAAGGCAGGTTACGAACGGACTGGCGACGATATGGGTTGACCGGGCCTTATCCACGTCCGAAGTCTTGGTCAGAGGACCAGTCCGGCCGCTAGCGGTCCTCGCGTCTGAGGGAACGGCGCCAATCAGAGTTGCCGTCACAAGGGCCAGAGCCAGACCACCAGGTGTCGATTGGACACATCGCAGGGAAAAGACAGAGTTTACGAGATCGGTTGGGTGATCACCGCTGGCTGCCCACAGTTTCTCACAGCGGCCAATGTGGGAAAGGCCTACACTGATGTATCAGTACAAATTTTTGGTCGCCATCGACCACGTTCAGTACCCTCAGCATTGTGGTGCCTAATTTCCCACAGTGCAAGAAATGCATCGTCAACACTACTGAACTTTTACACTAACGATCAATACTGACCTTTCCCACGGTAGGCGTGCCCGAACTGATGCTATGGTGCGCGGGTGGGGCTGAGAATAGCAACCGGTCGTCTGCGAAGTCTCTTCGAGGGGGAAATATATGCGTGCCTGCATCGGCGGAAGCAATCTACCGATCTCGGTTCGTGGAACCGTAGGTCCTAGTAGAACCCTGGGCAAGAAAATTCCGGTACCAGAATAGGTCCCGACAAAGAACCCTCGCTGGTCGCTTCCATTTCCTCGTGCGCTGAGCTTGTTGCTACTCCCTCGTTTCGCCTTCAACAGTTACCCCTGGTTCAACTGGTACCGGGGCTCCTGAACCTTCCTGAACAGATTCCGACACCACGCGGAACGTCTGAACGTGGCGATGGAATTCCAGTTCCGCCCGATTGGCGTTTGGGCGGATCATTCCCCCCAACTTCCGTAATATCCGTTCTGGGTTGCGAGGGGGAACAATCTGCCGGTGCGTAGCTCGGCGTTGGAGAGAAGAATCAACTCCCCGGCCCCGGAAGAGCGCCAAGAGTAGATCACTTGTCTCATTCTCCGTTTCGCCCCTAAAAACAAAACCCCTGGAGGCGATGTGTTGAAGTTCGCCGACTCGGAGCGGTGGAGCGCAATCACTCGTGGATCACGACAAATACCTTGGCCCGGGATGAGTGCGGCAGCGACCTGTGGCTGATTTCGCCATTCCAGGATCCTACCGCTGGCGATGATTTTGCCCAGTCGGGGAAAGCAAATCGTCTCGGAAGCTATGTCGCACCCGACCATGATCAACCGGACGAGTTTCGTAGAGCGTATCCCTGGCGATAAGCACGAGGTTCCCATCCGTGGCGTCAATGGATATCCTAACGACCTAAATGGGGAATCGTGAACAGAGACGGTGAGGGGGAACGTACCTTGTACTAGCTGTGTGGTTTTGGCGGTGGGGGTTGGAAGCACAATCCCTCCTCCATTGTGCCGAGACCGAGAGACTTTATACTGGCTCTCTACGGAACTCCGACTTTAGACCAAGGCGCAATGAAAGCAGCCGCAAGGCCAACAATCAGTCCGCGAAGGTTTCAAGATTTCGGAAGTCCGGTCGAAACACAACCACGGAGTTGCGGCGTGAATGTCAGGCGGGTGGACACAATAAACATGCGCAGAGCGGGGGGAGATGGAGATCGTGGGCGCGAGATCAAAGGTTATTCTCGACTCCGTGTCCCACCCGGCGGGTTTGATGCGCCACTATCTTGGAAGGTGTCCCGCCCTCAGGTAAGTACAGAATGCCATTTCTTCAGACGGTACAGTACCCTGAGGCAAGGTTCGAAGTTTTGGGGTATCGAATGAAAGCACGGGGTGGGGCCCTCAGGTTCGCTATCGGTGCGAGATCTTCGGGTCCCAGATTGCAATCTGACCCGCGCTGATATCCCGGAGAAAAAAGAGGGTAATCACATCAGGGGCACGTACCCTCGGAGATCACGAAGCTGGAGTCCTTGAGACGGGCAGCGGGAGTTCAAAAAATTAGAGGTGGGTACGAGCGGGCAGGTCGAGTGAATTTTGACGAGGTAAGTTCTCGAAATAAACAACTACAAATTTAGGGGGTTGGTTTCGCAGTTCGAATCTGAAATACGAGCGTTCGAGAGGGGGGGCGATTGAGAGATTTCGACCCCAAATTCACGACACTCAAGACACGCCAAGACCAGGAGGAACACCGAGAGGATGGATCGTGATGGGGCAATGAGAAGAACGACGCTGGGCCGACCGAGGTGCCCGGTGGCGAGCACGACCGATCCCGGTGATGGTGTTTTCCGATCGCGTTCAATCCGTCCCGCCGATATCGTCCACAATGAGTCGGGGCGCCTTCATCGTCATCGAGGGTCTCGACAGATCCGGAAAGAGCACACAGGCAGCGCGGCTTCTAGAACGTCTGCAAGCCACTTCTAAGTCTGTTCAGCTACTCAAATTCCCAGGTAACCGCTGATCAGAAACGCTTTGCTGTCTCATGAGGCTCACCTGAAAGTGTCCCTTGGCTGCGTACTTCAGATAGGTCCACTCCGATTGGGCAGCTGATAGATTCGTATCTACGCTCTCAGTCGGACATGGATGATCACACGATTCACCTACTCTTCTCTGCCAACCGGTGGGAGGTTTCGTGAGTGGTTCACCCATTCGACTGCTATTTCGCTATACCAACAAGGAACGGTTTACCCACTCTTCCTCCTTGCACGTATGCTCGTAGTTCGCGGATCAAGTCCCTGCTCGATTCCGGTACCGTGGTCATCTGCGACAGATACGCATTCTCTGGGATCGCGTTCTCCGCATCGAAAGCGTTACTGCAAAAGTCTTCCCCCTCCACCTCTAGTCCGTTGACGTACGAATGGTGTAGAGCCCCGGACGTATCGCTACCCGCCCCGGATCTCACCCTCTTTCTCGACATATCTCCGGAACAGGCCGCAAAACAACGCGAGGGCTACGGTGAGGAGCGCTATGAGAAACTGGAAATACAAGCCCGCGTTCGAGAAATCTTTGGAAGGATCGGGAAAGAGATGGGTACGGAGAAGTGGGTGACTATTGATGCAGGTAGGACCCGAGAGGAGGTGGAACGGGATATCTGGGAGAAGGTTTCTCCTTTAGTGGAGGGTGTGAACGAGGCGGTCAGCCGATTGTGGGATGATTTGCTTTAACCGCATCTCCTCCAACCGGGCTAACCGGTTTGCGGTGGCTCATGGGGAGGTTTAGAACGCAGGTAGATAGCGGGTGAGGTATACTATGTACAGAGTGATTCGTATTAGATGAGTATAGCACTTCCGATAGCAAATGGAGGCAGAAAGAGAAAAGCAATAAAGAATACACAATATCAAGACCGTAAAACAATCTGGTGGGACATGACAACGAACGGGGCCCAGAGTACCCTCCGGTCTTGTCTTCCCGTAATTCTTGCGTTCTCCTTCAACAGGAACGCCATGTCCACCGACACATCAACATCTTCTATGATCGTGTTGAAGGCGAGTGCCGCGAAGTAGTTCATATCTGGCAGCTGTAGAACATCGATCGTGGCTTCCAGAACAAATTCTGCCTCTGGGACGAATTTAATCAGCCGACTGAGAGAGGAAAGCGCTTGGACGATGTTTGATGCGCCCTGCAGAGTACCCGTGTTGCACTTGGTGAAGTGATAGGGTGGGGGTTCTGGGGAACTCGAAATAAACCTGCAAGAGAAAGTCGCCTCCGACGTATAGGCACCTTCGAGACCGAGGCGATCCTTGTCGAAGGTTTTGATGTATCTGAGCGAGGGATCAGAATTGGTAAGGCGCCCAAGTGAACGGATTAACCTCTTAGCAAATAGGTCAATGACGTTCCGTTGACAGGCGTCGCTGATTTCGCCGCTGCGAGAGCTGGAAGTTGGACTCGCGTCCAGCGACAGCACGGAAGCCGATAAAGAGAGACGTTCTCTTGATGGCGATTCCGCGTCCCCAGGGAACACAAGCAGGTCCGACACCGTGGGGACGCTATTCTTCCTGTGGATCCGTCAACTCCGCGGCGGGTGTTAGAGATAGCGTGCATCAGCTTACTGGATATTGGTTTCACCAGTATTAGTTCTCCTCTTGGGCAACGGCAAATCAGCGAGAGCGCTGTTTACGATTGCTAGGGATGGATGCCTGCCCTTCGCGGTCTTCCGTGCCTGTTGACCGTTCACCATTGGAAGTCAGCCTTACTTTAGCCGGTGGTGGGGGTTCAAGGGTGAGACGGCGTGACATACGGCCGAATTGGCAGCGACATAACGCGTGGCCAAGTTTACTTCTGTGACGGACGGTGAAGTTGTCAAACGTCCGGAACCCCGGATCCGCCGCGGATTGAGTTCGCGGCAAACGGATCAAAGCTTTCGGCGTAACTTCTCACGCTTTGAACGCAGTCCGACCGGGGACTCCGGGACGCTTCCGAAGCTTGAAGGGCAGCCATTCATCGAGCTGCAGCCGCCGGGAGATATGCAACATGCACACGAAGCACAGCGCAGCCGCATGGAAACTGAATGTCTGCCTTTGAGAGTGTGACCCGTGCCACCACGGGCAAGACTGCGCGATCGATGCTGGGCTGAGCCCACGCCCGGTCCTTCCCCTTTCTTATTCGTTCCAATTGTCATCCGCCATTGTGTCTTCGCACTGCATAAGTCGTCTGGGTCGAAGTAGGAAGGGTGTTGTCCCACTTGTCTTGAGTGACCCAGTTGGTGCGATGCCCCCGATGCGTGATGTGACGGACCGTGACGGAGACAACTGCCACCTTGATAGCGCACCACCCCGTCCGCCCACCCACTCAGCCCAATCCCCCCCACCCCACGACCTACGACCCACAGAACTCCCTCCACAACGATGGCCTCCAAAGCTGCCAACAAGAGAGTGCGCATCAGCTCATCTTGAGACTTCCCGTGGCCCGCGCTGATCACCACCCCTCAGCTCACGAAGGAATACGTTGCTATGCAAAGAGAACCTCCTCCCTTCATCTGGGCCGCGCCAGACGAGAAGAACATTCTGACCTGTACGTTATAACGCTCCAATTTGAGTTTGTTGACTGACCTAATCTCCGGACATAGGGAACTACTTGATCGTGAGCTACCGCAACTCTGTCGGATCCAAATTTCGAACGATCTCACCCCGTGCCCTCTTAGCGTGGCCCTCCGGATTCAGCTTTCGAAGGAGGAGAATACCATGGGGTTCTGATGTTCCCAGCGGAATACCCGTTCAAACCACCGGGCATCAAGGTACGCCCTAAAGATCAGCCACACGACTCCTCTTACACGCAGTCCCTTCCAGATGTTAACACCCTCTGGACGTTTCGCTCCCGATAAGAAGATCTGTTTCTCAATGTCCGACTTTCACCCTGCTTCCGTAAGTGCTTCTGCTAGCCTTTTCTGAAAATGAAACTCACCTCGATCGGTAGTGGAATCCCGCGTGGAGTGTCGCGACAATGTCCGTGTCCCTCACCGCTTTGCGCCACCCTTGACACATGCTCACCGTCCCCCGTCTCTTTAGATTAACCGGCCTGCTGTCCTTCATGCTGTCGGATGAAATCACAACCGGGTCCGTGAACACGACCGACGCCGATAAAGGCGCGTGGGCTCGCAAGAGTCACTCTTGGAATATTCAACAGCGCAAGTTCAAAGAAGCGTTCCCCGAGGTATGTTATTTCTAATCTCGAGCCTGAATAATGACTTATGGATGCGCAGTACTGTACTCCCACGATGCGCGACCTGCCAAACATGGGTGAGTCGGTGCGAGGGAAGTCTGATACAACTCCCTCCCAGCCGTCACAACAATCAACACCACCCCGCGCTATCGTTCAACCTCGGGCTACACAGGCCTCGCAGCCCACCGCGGCGCCTCCAGCAACGGAACCCAAACCAGTGGTTGAGGCGAACTCTGGTGAGGCTTCTGGTGGCTGGGCCGATCTCATCTGGGAGAAATGGCGGTGGGGTCTTTTTATAGCTGTTGCCGTGATCGTTTCCAGGTTGTCCTCATCGTAGCGACTCTTTCACGACCGTTTCTCTCTCTCCGGCTTTGGAAACTCGTAGGTGTGGTCCGATTTTTGGTGTCATATATTTTTCTTCTACCTCCCCTCGTTTCCATGTTCCTTGGATCACTAGTACCTCTACCCAGTCCTCTCCTTAACTCGTTCCAGTTGGTTCATGTCATCTCAGTCTACACACATAATCTAAATAAGAAGTACAGTCCCTGCGCTTGCAGAGTGAGGACGGATCATGACATGAATGATTGGTCAGGCAATCCGGAAGCACCCGCGCCCGTGCATCGAACTCTTCGGTCATCCCTTCGGATCCTAACACCACCTCTTCATCCCTCCGTCATCCTCCACAATGCTCCAGCTTCAAAAATCAACCTCAAGGGTGCGTTTCTCAACAACTTCTGTCGTGGTTGACGCGAATGGTCGTTGCTGACGTCGTCTTTTTGGGTGTTCAGGCCGTCGCACGTCGGTTACGAACGGGCCGTGTTGGATTCGAGGCTCGTCGGACTATCGCCAGCCAGTCGGAGCCATACGACGCTGTTGTAATTGGCGGAGGTATGTTTGTCCATCCGGGTGTTTTTTATTTGGGAGTGAGGGCTGAAACGGGGCGCGTATCCGTAGGTCCCGGAGGATACGTCGCAGCAATCAAGGCTGCCCAGCTTGGTCTGAGGGTGAGTACGCTGCTTTCACGTTGTGCCTCTTCTAATATGGTGCCTTTCGTGTATAGACGGCGTGCATCGAGAAACGAGGTTCTCTTGGCGGAACTTGCCTGAATGTCGGGTGTATTCCCTCGAAGGCTATGTTGAACAACTCGCACATTTACCACCAAACAAAACACGACTTGAAGAAGAGGGGTATTGAGGGTGCGTTTGCTTCACTTCAATTACGATCTACCAACTATACTGATTCCCGCGTTTCCGCCGTGCGGATAGTCGACAACGTAACGCTCAACCTCGATCAGATGCTTAAAGCCAAGGACGAGTCCGTAAATGGTCTTACCAAAGGTATCGAGTTCCTCTTCAAACAAAACAAGGTCGATTACATCAAGGGCTCTGGTTCTTTCATCACCCCGACCAAGATCAAGGTCGCCCTGCTCGATGGAGGAGAGACCGAGATCGAGACCAAGAACGTCCTCATTGCTACCGGTTCCGAGGTCACGCCCTTCCCTGGAGGTGCCATCGAGATTGACGAGCAGCAGATCGTGAGCTCGACTGGTGCTTTGGAGTTGACCAAGGTTCCTGGGAAGATGGTCGTGATTGGGGGTGGGATTATTGGGTTGGAGATGGGAAGCGTTTGGAGTAGGCTTGGTGCTGAGGTGACTGTTGTCGAGTTCTTGAGTAACATCGGTGGTGCCGGGATCGACGATGAGATCGCGTGAGTGCAGACTTTCTCCGTTCCAAAGGATTGCATTGATTGGTTTCACAGCAAGACGTTCCAAAAGACACTCACCAAGCAGGGGATCAAGTTCAAGCTCAACACCAAGGTCACCGGTGCCGATAAGACAGATGGCAAGGTCCACGTCAAGACCGAGGCCGCCAAGGACGGCAAGGAGGAGATTTTGGAGGCCGACGTTGTCCTCGTCTCTGTCGGTCGCAGGCCATACACCAAGGGCCTTGGGCTTGAGAACATCGGCGTCGAAGTCGACAACAGAGGCCGGATCGTGATCGACGACCAATTCAACACATCGATCTCTGGAATCAAGTGTATCGGCGACGTCACCTTTGGACCAATGCTTGCCCACAAGGCCGAAGAGGAGGGAATCGCCGCTATCGAGTACATCAAGTCCGGTCACGGGCACGTCAACTACAACACCATCCCGTCGGTCGTGTATACCCACCCTGAAGTCGCTTGGGTCGGAAAGACCGAACAGGATTTGAAGAAGGATGGTGTGGAGTATAAGATTGGAAAGTTCCCGTTCGTTGCCAACTCTCGGGCCAAGACGAACCAGGACACGGAGGGATTCGTTAAGATTCTCGCCGAGAAGGAGACCGATAGAATTTTGGGTGTTCATATCATCGGTGGGCCCTCCGAGTGTCGCCCCGTGATTGGTTCATACTCACCTTGGCTCGTTTTAGGCCCCAACGCTGGAGAGATGATCTCGGAAGCCGTCTTGGCCGTCGAGTACGGTGCCAGCTCTGAGGATATTGCCCGAACGACACACGCTCACCCAACGCTCTCGGAGGCATTCAAGGAGGCTGCTATGGCTGTGCAATCGAAACCCATTCACGCGTAGAAAAGGTCCATCTCCCATACACCCTGCATAACGTAACCCCTACTTCTTTACCGCTTTGGCATTTGCTTAGTATAGTTTTTTTTTCCTTTCCCCTTTTGTTATGCTGAGTGAGGCTAATAGATAAACCGTGCGTGGCGTACGAGAGGGATTGAATTGGGACATGTGGGGTGAAGATGGGAAGATATCCCACGGATACTTGAACGCGGGCTGGAACGAATTAGAGATGGCGTAGGTTATGTGTTCATCGTAAGATTAGGGTTAGCGGGGGCTGGATACCGGAAGTTACCAGTCGGTGGTCGGAATGGTCTCGTCCGGCGCCGTCCCGCAAGGTTCCATGGAACATCTCAATCGAAAAATCTCCGGCGAGTCTTGGGCTCAGCGAACACGAAGGGAACACCGAATTCGAAATGGCCGCCCAGATGCAAAAGTTGAATCCTTTTTGCGCTCCCCGCCATCCCCGGATCTATCAATTCCACTTGACGGCTGTCTCCAACCTTTCCATCTCTACTTCCGTCCAAGGGAACAACGCTCTTCAACCACCTCGCTCTTTCTCTCGACCTGCTGTGCACAGCTCCCACCTCGGCTTCTCGGCCCAATTATCGTCGTTGAGTGGGTTGGAGTGGAGAGAGAGAGATCGCCGCAGCAGTCATGTCGGAGTATATGGATCCTCCTCCGCCCGTTTACACCGCTGGTCCGAAGAACGGGGCGAATGGCGCCAACGTATGTGGATGCGTTGCATTTGGTTTCAAAGTCATCAAACCGAAACCGCCGATCTGACCTCTTTGAAATCTATATAGATTGGGTCCAACGTGCAGGAAACCGTCGCAGCCCTCCTAGAGACGACGAAACAGCTGCAGGACTGTCTTCGGAAGTGGAGCATTGGGAAGGCTAGCGACGAACAGGTCAGCGACGTGTATGTGGACGTTGGGACAAAGTTCAACGCGACCGTGACCGCGTTTATGAGTCTTGGGATTGATCTTTCGTGAGTTTTCCTGTACCACTTTTACCTCTTCTCCCCCCCTATCCCATCCCTCTTGGCCAACGCTAAAGTTTCATTCGTATGGGGTAGGGAGTTGTATTCGATTCCGACGGACCTTAGAGTGCACCTTGAGAACTGCCTCGGCGAAGACGCTTCGCCGGCGGTCCTTGAACAACACATGCCGCATATCAAGCAGGTGATTTACAGGCTGCTGATTGGGTTGAAAGGCAAGCACGAGCCATACCGAATCGCGATTGCGGAAAAACGAAAGGCTTCGCGGTGAAACTCGTCTCTCCCGTTACGCGTTATCAATTCATCTTGGCTTTTCTTTTTTCTGTTCTTTGTTCTGCCCGAATCTCCTTCCCTTCGACATACCTTATACCTATGTACTTTAGAGAGCGTGTTGTATTTTCCACGTTGGCCATCTCATTTCATTTCGTGTACATGACGTGTGAATAGGAAAACACGGTTCTAGTGACCTAAATGCACCATCCTCTCTTGGGAGAGATGATATCTCGGACCGCGATCAGAAGGCGACGACGAATCCTGCAGCTCGCACTTCATATAGTAGCGTATCTATTCACCGGAGACGTGGTAGCTATCGTACAATTTGGTACTGCTGCCGTTGGAAATCTCACGGAAGAGGTTCGGATGAAGAATCCACGGTAAGCTGTGTGGATAGTTCAAATTGACAGCAGAGCGTCCTCTAAAGAACGAGAAAGGTTTAGCCAACTAGCACTGTGTGGCGAGCGGAACAACGAACCCGATATCTCAAAGTTTTGACCCCGCATATTCAAAATGTCGGGATCGAGGAATCATTGTGGTGTCCTCCCTGGAAAGTATTTACCCAGAACCGGATGACATGTTCCAACCGCTCAGGGGTTATATGGTCGGGCCTGTAGTTCGTCTCCAGGACGTAGTTCGCATCGGTTTTGGAATAACAGCGGTCGACAGAGAGGAATTCCTTCCGCGACAAGCCGCACTCCTCGAGCTGTCTCATAGTCCGCATCATTATGACGTTGAAGTTTCGAAAGGTGAACGCTTCCTCAGGTTTTAGTATACCGGTTACGCGTCCCAGGTGCTCGAGCTCTGAGACGCGATCGCCGAGCGAGAAGCCGTAGACGAAGCGGGGTGGACGGTGGTCAATCTTCGGTTTAGGGAAATATTGCCATGGGAGTTCTTTGAAGGGCTCGTTCTTGATAATGTAATCCACGTTTAACGTCTGCAAGAGCTCGTCAGTAAGCCGGGGACCCTTCGTCATCTGTTTGTTCCGCACCCTGTTGGCTTCTACAAATTCTATCCAGGCAGCCCTGTCAGCTTCTGTTGCCCACCACGATCTGCGTTTCTCGTTCATAGGCAGGGGTTGGTCGATTCGGCTTGCATGGGAAACGGAGGTGGTGGTGGTGGTGTGGCTCGTAAGTCACATAGTCACATATTTACCCCGCATGGCACGGAGATACACGAGTGTCAGGGTACAATTTGATACCGTTACCATTAGAAATCTCACTAAACGGAGACTCGGGTGAAGGATCGGAAACCGGCGTGGATCGTTCAAAACGAGGAAGGTTCAGCCAATGGAGCAACGAACCTGGTATCACGAAGCCTTGGCCCGGCCTGTCCAAAATATCAGGATTTAGGAACCATTGTGGTCTCTTCCCCTAGAAAGTATTTCCCGAGAACGCGGACGACATGTCCCCACCTCGGAGAATATGCGCTCGGGCTTGTAGTTCGTCTTCAGCTTGAGAACGTAGCTAGCATCGGTCTTGGAATAACAGCTGTTGACAGAGTAGAGTTCCTTCCGTGACAAGCCGCACTCCTTCTCGAGATGTCTCATGGCCCCATTAAGGTGATATGGAAATTGCGACTGGTTGAGGCTTCCTCAGGGTTTAGCGCACCAGTTGCGTGTCCCAGGTGTTCGATCCCGGACACGTCGTTGCCGAGCGAGAAGCCGTAGATGAAAATGGGTGGACGGTGGCCTATCTTCGGCTTGGGAAAGTATTGCCACGGGGGGTCGTCGAAGGGCTCGTTCTTGGTCATGTAATCGAAATTTAAGGCCTGAAAGAGCTCGTCAGAAAGTTGGGGATCCTTCGGGACATTGTGGGGATTGATTCTTACCTTGTTTGCCTCTACAAACTCTATCCAAGCTGCCTTGTCTTCTTCCGTTGCCCACCACAATTCTCGTTTCTCGTTCCCAGCCGGGGGATTGCGTCGGTTCCGCTTGCATAGCGGCAG
>Ga0307511_10000468_pt1 | contig 43748 bp, 35 predicted proteins | sample 13_EM_MG_FD_200266 | JGI IMG/M metagenome (GOLD analysis project Ga0307511, IMG submission 200266) | Populus trichocarpa ectomycorrhiza microbial communities from riparian zone in the Pacific Northwest, United States - 13_EM | ecosystem: Host-associated > Plants > Roots > Unclassified | place... | reverse complement strand
GACTTGATTTTCTCGTATTTTCATTTATTTCTACATTATATTTTTCTATGTCTGGAGGCCTAGATTTTCTTGTATTTTATGTATTTATATCTTATATTTTTCCATTTATCCGTAGTGCTCCATAGTCTCGTAATTCCCAATAGTTCCGAATATGAGATAATTAATATTAGAATATTATTGTGGCCGTCATATTGATGGGTGGGCTGGGCCCATTGATGAATGGGCCGTATTGACGTATGGGTCAGAACAACTATTCATGCAGTTGGCCCTAGAATTGAGTCCAAAGTTGTATTCAAAAATAGAAGTTCCTCCGGCACAACGAGAGGCATAATTGAGCAGAGTTTTGCTAGGTTCGGCCTAGATGTCACGGGCCGTTTTGCTGATGAATTGTTTATCATTTCAGAGGCCCCACACAAACCATTCTCTGACTGTGGGGGTAGTGGTTCATGGATTGTAGGCCAAGGCAACGATCTGTACGGCTTCATTCTTGGGGGTCTGGTAGACCGCAAAAATCTCGGATATAGGACCTACTTCACCGATATTAAGTTGCCCTCGGTTGAGATTCAGTTACCACAATTGTAGGTGAGAATTTCTAGCTTTACAGTCCAAAATGGGAGGATACCATTTCTTCAATTATAATATATGGGGACCTATACAAATCCAGCTTAACGGAGCCGTGATGCTAGTTGGTGTATTCAAGGGGGGGAATGATTGCAAAAACAATGGAGGCTATTTTAGCTATGCAACCAAAGAACAAATAACACTACATTTTAGGATTGGTAGGTTTCCTTCTTCCGTGAGTGTCTGATGGGAACTCCAGCTACTAACTATTCCAGCCTCTTACATCTATCTATTGTCAGAATTGAATGACTGGACATGGATCGGAGGCGGGGTTTGTTTGTGGGATTTGAAGTTTTAACTGCCTCTTCTGCTGTACTGTACGGGTCCTAAGTATCTCCAGGATCACCAGGCACTGCTTTCTTAGCAACAATTATACTTATGCTTACCCACCTCCCCCTTTTTTCAAGATTAATCCAGTATCCGCTTATCATATCCATACTGGCAAGGCACCTACTTCCAAACTAGACTGTGAAGTAGATACTTGCTATCTGGGCTTCCTCAGGGAAACACAAGTTTGGGTTAGACTACTAGTCAGCACTTTTAATAAAGAATAGTCATTGAATCTACCAAATATTTGGTGATTTATAGATAGATACATTCTGGGTATTTACGAGCTGCTTTTCCCGTGATAAGAAATCCTGGTATCGGGTAGTTGCAGTAGGAGAGTTAATACCATCACTAAAGCAAAGGGGAATGACGTATAGGGATATTGGTACTTCTGATAATATCATGGACGGGAGTAGATTACAGCCACTAGCCATGGGGTCCAAACCTTGGTCCATTCCCGCACCAGGTTCCTACACAGAGCAGTTAGCTAAGTAACATATACTTAAACACACCCAGGCTGGGTAGTTTTCTGGTTCGTGACAATACCAGCTGTAGCTTGCTTGGTTAGAAGATCCAAAGGGTAAATAGTGTGATTATTATTATAATAGAACTCAAGTAGTTATAATTACCGGATTCTGGGGAAGATTACATTTGGAATTTGTGTGATGATCGATAGGACAGGAGGTTGGAAGGTCAGGAACAATATTAATGAGCAGCTAGTGCTGTATGCTACAGAATAGACGAACCAGGTGAGTCGAAAAGGCGGAAAAAGAACCAAGGATCATAAAGAAGTCCCATAGGCACAGGTGCATGTAAGTATGCCGTCGCAGCTGTAGGTACTGTGGAAACTTAGCTGGGAAGGGTGATATCGAGCTCGAGGAAGGAGTTCAAGAGTGAAACCTTATCGGGGAGAAAAGATCAAGGAGAAGAGAGGAATGGGGGGGTAAGCTCTCTTGCGGAATAACTATGTATATCTATGTCCTGTTCAAGGCGTTGATCTGATAGGAGTGTACGTATCCACTACAGAGGAATTTGTTTTAATGCTACAGGGTTGGTGAGAAACAGACTAGGTGGCGGGACAGTTGTAATGGAGGATATCACAATATCGGATGTAAAGTTGAGCTTGAGGAATCTCAAGTACCGCATAAACTGGTGCACCAGCCAAACTATTCAAAATTGGGTACAACGTCTGATTTCGCGCCCAAACCAAAGGACAACAAGAGTGCAAATCAATATCAATCTGAGCGAGGGTAAGGGCAATCATACCGTAGAAGCCAAGCTCAAGTCATGAGGGAATGAAACAGCAATTTTCTCTATGGACCGAGACTAGACCTAAATAAGTAGCTACTTTATCCCATATGCAGAAAGTATGCAAGTAGGTGGTCTCTATGTTTGCATGGGACTTCCCATCTTTTGTCTTGTGCCTCTTATTTGCGAATTTCTTTTATCTTTTATTTTCAAAGGTATGATTACCAGGTATGGGGACAGCTGAACGCTCGCAAATATATTACTAAGGCCCCATCAATATAAGTAATATGTTGATCAAGTGTCAGCGTGGTGCCCCGAATGAATTTAAAAGGTGCTATTGTTTGAGTAGAATTGGTTGCTACGCTGGCTGAGGCATAAACTATATATGGGAGGGACATCATAAATATTCAATAGCAGGAGCTCGCAATGTAGAGAGTCATGGAGGTTACTGAAATGAAATATCTCGCCAAAGCAAACACCCAACCGAAGGAGAAGGGTCAAATATGTAATATAAAATAAAGGAATAAAATGAACTAGAAAAGAATAAAGTATAGTAAACTAAAGAATCACCAAGCCAATCAATATATCTCTGGATCCCCCTAAATCAACAAATGTCACTCTAGTTTCGGAGATTGTGCTGGAATTGAATCGTCTGGGGGGGGGGGTCTGCTTTTTCAGCTTGAGGGGTTTACATATATTTTCGTAGCAGTCCTCGACATTCGTCAGAACCATCGAGGTCAACAGACTGAGCCCAGTCAAAGGCCGTCTTCCCCTCATTGTCTTTTATGTTTGGATCGGCACCCCCCTCAAGTAGGGATTCCACTGTTTCAAGATCCACAATCGATTTAGGGGAAGGTGAAAACCAGCTTCGCCAGGTATTTCCCACGACAACATATGACAGCACTGTACGGCCTCGCGAATCTCTGAAATTTCGATCCACTCGTTGGTCGGCAAGAAGCATGTTAATGAGGCCGTGGGCATTGAGATGGCAACACTTGGGTTCTTTGATGAAAATAAAAAGAGGAGTATCACCAGCACTATTCATTGAATTGAGGTCAATTCGGGGGTCTCCTAGGAGCAATTTCACAGGCCCCATATGTCCATGTAGTATAGCATGAGCCAAAGGTGCATGACCATCTTGATCCTTGTGGTTAGGGTCCACAAATGGGTCATCTAGAAGCATTCTCATTGCCCCATTATCTCCAGATTTTGCAGCAAGAGCTAAAGGCGTACAACCACTGATATCTGTGCAGTTGGGATCTACCCGGGTGTTTGAGAGGAGCAGGTTAATTGCGTTCGTCTCTCTCCGTATTACAGCAAGAGCTAAAGATGCATAACCATCGTTATCTTTGTGATTGGGTTCCACTCGGGGGTCGTCTAGGAGCAATTTGATTGAACCCGCTCTTCCTTGGCTTGCAGCAAGTGCCAAAGGCGTACAACCACCGATATCTGTGCAATTAGGATCCACCCGGAGGTCTCCTAGGAGAGCTTTAACCGCCTCCATGTGCCCACATTTTGCAGCAACAGCTAAAGTTGTATAGCCACTATTATCCTTGTGATTAGGATCCACTCGGGGGTCTCCTAGGAGCACTTCAACTGTCTCCAAATATCCGTATTTTGCAGCAACGGCTAAAGGAGTACGACTAAAGTTATCCTTGTGATTGGGATCCACTTGAGAGTCTGCTAAGAGCAATTTAACTGCAGACCATTTTCCGTGTTTTGCAGCAAGAGATAATGGCGTATGACCATCGTTATCCTTGTGATTGGGGTCCACTCGGGGGTCTCTTAGGAGCACTTTAACTGCCTCCGTATATCCACCTTTTGCAGCAGCAGCTAAAGGCGTAAGGCCACGGACATCCCTGCGGTCGGGGTCCACTCGAGGGTCTCCTAAGAGTATTTCAAATGCAGACCATTTTCCTTCCACTACAGTATGAGATAATGGCGTACAACCAAAGCAATCCTTGTGATTGGGATCCACTTGAGAGTCTGCTAGGAGCACTTTAACTGCAGACCATTTTCCGTGTTTTGCAGCAAGGGATAATGGCGTATGACCATCGTTATCCTTGTGATTGGGGTCCACTCGGGGGTCTCTCAGGAGCACTTTAATTGCCTCAGTATATCCACCTTTTGCAGCAGCAGCTAAAGGCGTAAGGCCGTGGATATCCTTGCGATTGGGGTTCACTCGAGGGTCTCCTAGAAACAGATTAAGTACCTCCTCTTCCCCGAACTCCGTGGCAAGATGTAACGGCGTATATCCATACTTGTCTTCCAGGGTGGGGTTAACCCTGTGATCTGAGAGCAGAGTCTTGACCGCATCTGCCATTTTTCTTTGGATTGCATACATAAGGGGCGTTCTATGCTCCTTGCATGTGGAGTTGGGGTCAACTTCTGCCTCACGCAATAGGATCCCAATAATGTTACAATGGCCCCTACTAGCAGCATATGAGACTGCTGTTCGCCCAGCTGTGTCGTAAATGCTGGGGTTTGCTCTCTGGCCACCGTTACGTGCGAGCAGCTGCCTCACGACCTTTGCGTTTCCGTGGATGGCAGCATGTATTAGCGGCGTTCGCTTCCAGACGTCCAGGCTGTCAACTTTGATTCCCTTGCAATTTAGAAGCAGGCTTACGCAATGGTCGTGACCCCGTATAGCGGCCCAAGTCAGTGGTGTCCAGCCTGTTGTATCCCGCGCGTTCAGCTCAAGCGGACCGAGTGCGGTAGTCATTTCTTGCAGTATATGTGTTTCTCCGAAGTACGCTACACAGTGGAGTACTCGTAAGGAGGGGCGAGGAGAGATCAAGGTTAGGTGGGAACTGCCCTGCAAAAGCCTATAATCACGACCCATAGGCATTGTACCCACAATTGAGTACTCGTTGTGTTGATCTTGACGGCCCAGGTCGAGGCGGTATTTGGCTCGAGCAACAGACATATGCATCATGGCACAAGGACAAGACACAGCAGCTTCTGCTGTCAGCCACTCTACAGCAAGAGATCCAATTGAGGTATCATAACCCTCACGCGCATGATTGCCCCACTCCGATGAGGCATACTTGAATAAGGGAAACCGTAATTGACAAGTACAGGCACGTGCCCACAGTATGCTTTCAGGATCATCAATATCTGGCACAAGTGGGATCATATGAGTAGCGACAGCACTAGTTACGAGACTGCCATAGCTCCTGCTACAATTACAGCTTGCTACCATCCCAAGCGTACGTGTAACAGGTGCAGACTGGCAAAACCGAAGGTATGTTAAACACGTTTTTGCAATTAATCCATGGCCCGTATGGATGTGGAATAGAGACACTTCAGGAGCATTCTCATCTCGCAAAAACTCCTGTAGAGAGTAATGAACCAAACGAAGGGTGGAAGTTTCCTCGTCAATGACTACCAAACCCATACAGCAAGCCAGGAGAGTGTTATTTGAGCATACGCGGCTTATATCGAACGGTTTCCCTATGGAGTCTGTCCGCACGGCTAGAGCATGAGAGATTTCTGTCACACTGAGTGGACGACTGGCTAACGAAACCCAATACAGTGTTGTGATTCCCTGGTTTGCCTTGGTCTTTGGCTGTCTTTGTATTCGGTCGATTGTTTGCATATAAGCCATACGAACCCCATTGGGCAAAGTATTAAGAGCATCTTCTCTATGACCAATAGATGGCTCGTCAAGAATGGTCTGGATGTGTAAAGCCGGAAGTAAAAACCTGAATTGACATTTAGTTAGCTTGTGGCCAATATACAAGTGCTTAGCTACGTACATCCCGTCCGACTTCTCAGTGATGGCATCTAAGATTTCCTTCTTCAGTACTTCGTTCATGGCTGATGGGTCAGGGTCCTTTTCCTCGATATAGTGCAACAAAAAGTGTTTGATGTCGTCCACAGATGCCGTAATTTCTATCTCGTTGAAGCACCTGGACGTCAATGGCTGTGGCGACTTGCAAAGTTGTTGGTTTACCTCGGGCTTCACAATTGGGCGCCCCGTCAGAAATAGGGACGTGTTGCTACCGGTCTGAAGAACCAGCACCCTCAATGACTGTAACAACGTTCTTTGAGTAGTCGGTTCCAACTCATCTAGTGCATCAATGCAGATGAACGACCGTTGAAATTTGTGCAAGACGGCAGTGAGCATCGTGATTGCCTCCTTCACCTCCAAACTAGATTGCTTCTTCTCAGCGCCATCGAAGGACGCTATAACCTCCAAAGGAATATCCACCACCTCGAGCTGCCAGACGAACTGTGCTAAAAGACTACCAACTAAACCAGTTATGTTCTGGTCTTTCTGATCACGGTAGTCGCAGTAGAAGTATGCAACCCCAGTTAGGCTACTAGTAACATGCCCGCTCGGGTCCTTTGCAGCGTTTTCCAGATGGTCAACCACAATAGAACTAGGGACACTTGAGGTGAGAAATACTGCACAACCTGAGTACAGAATTAACACAAGATCCTAGGAAGGGTTCGTAATACCTCATTACAGTTTTCCCCGCACCAGGCTTGCCATAACAACATAGAACTCGCTGCTCAGGCTGGTGTCCATTGCCCCCATCCCGCCATGTTATGAATCTCTGATCATTTATCAACCAACCCCCTGTGTTGTCAAGTCGGGTAGATCGCACATCCTGGTGACGCTTCCAAGGCTGCAGAGGTGATAGCCAACAAAGTAATCGTCGGCGTTTCTCGTCTTTGACAACAATTTCAACTGATTAATGGCGGCGATCACTGTAAATCACTGGCAGAGATATAGTACCTTGTTCCTTTCTCTCTAATCCAGTCGAGAGCTTACTCATATCCGAATCCACTTTTCGTGTCAAAAGGTCCAACGTCCCCTTCAGCGTATCCCGCACGTTTATCATCTCTGTAGCTAAGGTTGGAAACATCAAAGCGAGGGACTCAGTGCTTTTCTTAAGGTCTGTTAGGCGCGAGTCCAAATCAGTGGATGTTTTGGACAATAGAGAGCTACGTATACACCGAAGAACTAGTTAGCCATACGCACTCCGAAAAGACATGTCTGAAATACTTGTCAGGTAGTAGCACCCTACCAGTTTTCAATTGTAAGCGAGAGAGTAAATGTCTGAGAACACCGGTGTAGTACCCCCACAAGCTCAACACATTCATCTTTTTCAAATGGCCATTTCAGACGGCGAAGTAGATCTCTCTCTGCTATGCCTTGAAATTTCAGCTTGCTGTATAATGTCTCAATGTGGTTCTTACAAATAGCGATAACTGAACATAGTGCGGAGGTTTCTCGAAACCTGCCACTACACTTGCTATTTGTTTCCTCTGCCTGTAAAAATTTTATTAACTGTCCTAGCACATGGCTCAGGGATGAGATTTCTGTGAGAACGGAACGAGCATCTTTTGGTGCATCCTTAACTCCGCTGGTATAAGTCGATAATATGTTGGCGATCTCCAGTGTCAGAGAGAGCAACCCGGCAAGCCCTGTGGCAATGGTGAAGGGGTCCATTACTGATTCACCCGCTGATTTAGAAATATATATACGCTGGGAGCGGCTTTGAGAATACCGGGAATTGATCGGTTGTGGGGGGGGGAGAATATCTGCTTGAATTGAAATATCGACAATAGAAGTGGCTTTAAGCTGAATAAAGAGGCGACAACATAGATAGCCTCAATCAGGCTACCCCCGACAACGCAACAGATCAACGGCTCTAAGCTGCACCGCCGATTCGATCTGCGGGTGTTATAGTATATCAGCCATAAGGTGACAGGGCGCACTCCGAAGGCTGACATATAGACTGTTATATTTGCAAATTCCGCTCTAGGTATTTTGTGGTCAAAATCTATGTACAGTTGAATAGCACTGGTAATTATGACTACACTGCCGAATGATCTAGCGAATTACAAACCATCACGCGTGTTAAAGGAAATATTCATGGTCGTTTATTGCAAAGTGACCTTAAGAAGTATACTCCACTAGTTTCCTATCTGAACCGGCATCATATCTCCTCAGCTATCAGGGCACTATAAATTCAAAACTTGTGGATAATAATAGGATTCTGTATTACCTACATGTATAGCTAAAATACCAAATTGCAGTTCATATTCAGATCTTGCTTCGAGTGTTGTTTATTGTAAATTATCGATGTAGCATCGACTTCCGCCTCTCGAATAATCAGGTTTCAGTATGTGACGTAACCGACAGGGATCGGCACTATGTCGGCTGCATCGTGCGTGAGACATCACCAAACCGCCATATATTCAATTGAGCTGAAATTTGAAATACGTCAAGTAGAAATATAAATGAGCCTATCTGATTAATATCAAGGGAGTTACCGGTACCAAACAGACCAAATTCTATATGGAAATGCTAGCCTCAAAATTTATATGCCTAGGCAGCACGAACATTAGTTGCAGATGGTCCAGGACGAGCATCAGAACACTGTGGAGACAAATGACGTTTAATAGTCTGGTTGATGCTTCATAGGTGGCTTATCGGCATCGGTAATGATAGTTCACTGTCAAATCTGGAGAGTGAAGGCCCGCAAATTAGCGAAGCTTCACATAAAGAGACCTACAGCAGGACCAAGGTCCAATAGTTACCTGGGAGAGTTCAAGCAGCCAGTGGGAGGTCAAAATAAAGCATTGCTAACGGAATGCCTCTCAAAGAGCAAGGGAAAGGCACCAGCTTCTGTTACCCGCCATGATCGCTACCAAAGATAGTCTATATTACAATATCTGACCCACTTAAGGGGTGCTTTGCACATGCGATTGTTTCTGATTCTGAGAGTATTCCATCTGAGAGTGTTATAGCAGATACTTCTGAGCCATGTATGAAGTGTCAGCTATTTCCACAATGCTCTTGCACGCCTCCTAGACGCCTTCAACCAATGTTCCTGCTACATACCTAAGAACTGTGCTTTTACGGATATCTTTATTCCTATGGGTTTTCAGTCTCCCCAAGATCTATTACCTATAATCAGATACATGCAGTATAGGCTCATTTATGTATCCACATGACATATTTCAACTTTTAGCTCAAGTGAAGAACTTTGGAATTATTTTGGTGTATCAGGTAACGCACCGAGCGGTCGATCCCTGTAATAGCGCCGTTCCAGCCACCACTGTAGAGCCAAGTTGTCAGCCTCAAGTGCCTGCTCATGCAGGTTTTGAGTGGCAGGCCACGCAATAACTCTTGGCGCTATAGACATTCGTACAGTAAACCTTATCAGCTTTGAAGAGAGCCAAACTAGGTCAAAGGTTTTCAATGCCACGGTGACAGGGGTATAATTTCTACAAAACCACAACGGCACTACAATGCCACAGCGACAAAACCGTACATAGTCAAAGTATAAGTACAGAAAGTTACTCGAAATTGGGCTTATTTTATAGCGGGTTAAGCATCTGGTCAAAGAAAAATAGGATATAGGACAGATGACATATCTAACATAGGGGTTATTTTGTAACGCGCCGGTAGTACCTTAGAAGATCTGGTGATACTGTCTACTAGTTGAACTCTGTAGGAAACACAAGGTGGCCGACTTATAGAATCTTATACCTACACCAGGACTAGGACAGTTGCATGTGTGATTTGATGCGTTAAAAGACAACTTGGGGATTGGTCGGCATGGAAAAAATTCCACTTCATTGAGATGGCCAACGATACATCTCGAGTTATATACAAATGCAAAGATAATACATGCGACTAGCGACTCAGAGTCAGCAAACAAGCCGATCATAGTATCAAAATCAGTGTATTATGTCCTCAACATACCCGCATTGCTCTACCAACCCCCCGCTAAACTGCTACCTACCAGCATTGGCTGAACGACATATCCCCAATACTTGCGTATCACCAAATCTACACAGCTGCAAAATATTATTGACTGTACTTCTCTGTAGTTTGGAGAAATCGTAAGTAACCAAGTTGCAAAGAAGCTAAAGACATCTCTCCTTCATGATGATTTACAATCAAATCCCATTGGTTTGCAGACCATACAATGCCCATCGGATTGAAGCCCGCCAACACCAGGTTCAAATTACTAGTCCTATAGAAGGTCGCATTGCAGAAAACACCCCCTATGGAACTCGCTATCATCATGTTACCCTACAAAGTCATGTACCTGTTATTAATATCAGAAGAATGACATCCCATGTACACATGCTGTTGCCCTTATATTGCGCCTTAACTACCCATTTCTGCCTGTATTTCCTCCGCAATTCTGTTCTGTTCAAACCTGGCGAGATACCTATTCCTCTAATTCCATCAATTGTGGTAGCCCCTCATGTACTGCCTCCAGATCCTGCTAGTGAGGCAGAAGAAGAAGAAGAACCTCCATGCAATGCCCCTCGCACTCGCATACCTCGAGGGCGACCTAAGAAGGAACGATATCGACATGGTGAGGCCGGCCAGCGTGCTCCAAGAGCACAAGCACATCTTTGTTCCACATGCGGTCAGCCTGGTATAACTCACGCTCATGTGGGGCTCTTCATGACTAGGTTCTATTTGAACCGACCAGCCTGTATTTTATTTTTTTATTTGGCCTGTATTTAATTTTCTTTATTTGCCTCTCAAAATTATCTGTACTTCTCTCCACACACTCGTTGTATTGAGTGTGGTATTGTAAACCTTTGACCTCAAACTAATTCGATAGTAGCCTTAGTATAAAAGTGCTACTTTAAGTAGCCTGGTTAGGTTCCCAGCCTACTTCTCAGTTACCTAGAATAGTCACCCCACAATATTACTCTAGCCTTGACCGCTAATGACCAAGTACATTCATACCTTAGCCGCTAGACTCATGATAGTATGGTTTGCCTCTGCCAATATCGATATTCAAGATGTGTATGGTTACCTATTAGTATGTAACTGATACCATGGACTGCATAGCACTTTTAAAGTACTACTAGTAATGGACTGGAAAGTGGGCAAGTAGTTGCGATTTCCGAAGGTGATAAGAATATTTTGATTTGACTGACCAGAACCTAAACATGGCGAAGAAATATATATATAGGTACTGAGTGACTGAGTGATATATATATATAGGATATCAACCATGGTAAAGTACGAATTGTTGAACTTTACTCTACACAAAAAAAATGCGGCTTCAGAGTAAATATTTATCACAAGCCATGCTTGATTGCTTTGAGGAAAATGGGAGGTAACCTGTGAGATTTGTGGGGCGATTGCTCTAATTTAACTATGCAAAAGTGCCACTGATCCTATGTGCTAATGAAGGTATAATGTAGTTTTAAGGCCTCCGGCCAACTTTGGAAAAATCAAGGGAGCTGTATGGTATGCTACCCTAGCCAATGTTGCCTTAGGATTTGGGATGTGCTACAGGGAACCTGAAGGGTTGGTATTCATAGGCATCCCTCATTTATTTTAGAATCCAATTTCCGCAGCAGTCTTAATTAAATTGCCAAGGTACGTATACAGTAGCTAGAAATTCAGATACCTCCAGCAACATAGGTAGCCAGCCTTCCATAGACTATACTCAACGAGCAGCGTGCGTTCTATATCCCCTGAATGGAGCTAGGCATCGTCTAGATCGATCGACATGCCTGAGAATCGAAATTCAGGCTGCAAGGCCTGCGCGTGGGGTCAAAAAGGGCTTAACTCGCCCGAATAAGGCTACGAGTGCATCAGATCATGGCTTTTGTCGGACACATGGGCTATCAGTATGGCTATGGGTGGTCATGTTGTGCCTGAATATCACTCTGTCTCGGGTAGAAACACAATTTGACGTGCAAATTAATATTCTCGGTTCAGACTCGGTATGAAGCAACACCAACGCTCTCGAAGTTTTCCTTTACAGCATCATGCTTGACTCACAAAAAATAGCATTTACTAGATATTGTGCAGTACGAATAGTTGGTATATATATATAACGCAAGACCCCGTCATCGCCCCTGGCTTCGCCTTTTCAGCTTTCAACAAGCTACGAACAACCCCCCCATTGCAATAACTAAAAGCTCTCCAAATCCGTGGAACTTCACCGGATAATCAGCACAGCGGAAGACTCAGGATGTTCCGACTACACGGACCCCAGCACGACCAGTTGGAGCAATGGCAGCATCTGTATCTCCGACGAGCAGTTCTGGCAGACATGCGGCACCTCACGCAATTCTCGATGACATATGGAGGCAAGACGAATATTTTTGCCAATGCAACAGGTTATTCAGTCCCACCGAGTCATACCGAAAGAATCAATTCGACCCCAGAGTCCAAAGGCGCGTCTAGCGAGATAACAAGGGAGATATACCTGCTTGAGTTATTCCGTGAAGGCGATTCACATCCAGCAACTATCCTTTCAGCCATGGTGTTTACCACTTTCAACAAAGCACAGTGCCTCCCGGCTCTAACGGAGTTTGCTGTAAACTCTGCTTATAAGCGACATTCCTCGGGTTGGGCTGAGGAAGTTATGATTATTACTCTGAGGGAGTTTGTGAAACGATGCAGACTTAGAAGGAACCTTTCATGGGCTGATGTTGGAGACTATGTAAGGCAGTGGGTGAGGTTTGGGGTTCAGGTTGACGAACCTAGGATTTTCCAAAGTATGTGGAAGGAGCTCTTGACATCTTTTGATGTTTTATCACCAGTGTTGGATTACATGCCCGCTGGTGGTGGTGGCCTCTGGACAAGCCTATCACCACTATCCTTCTCGGCCTCTACAACAAGTAGCGATTCACCGCAGGATTTAGGGCTGGAGAACGCCTACAGAACCCCATCAACACTATCACTCGTTGGAATTACTCTTCCAGGGTGTAGGTCATTTTCAGCAGAGGATTGGGATTACCACTTATTGACTGATCTCAAGCCCCCGAGGCGTCTGGATCGTGCTGCACGGGTAGAGCCATTACCCACGTTAGAGCCACAACCAATTGTATTACCACAGGAAAGCCTTGTCCGACCGGAGTTTGGTGTGGGATGGCTTGCTTGTGGTGAGTCTCGCGATCGCAGCCGCCAAAACATCACGGCTCGAGTTGGAAGAGGATGCGTATAAAGAGAAAAAAAAAAAAAAAAAATTGGAAACTCAGCTGAGAGCGGTACTATAGATGCACACCTTGCCACTTTGAGGGCGACATTTCATTTGTTGCGAGTAGTTAGGCTGTCTTGCAGGTCATCGAGCGCACGGACCACTTTTTTGTCCATTTTAGGCTGCCGGGATGTGAATCGAATGGAGATCGGAGGAATGGGTTTGGGATTTGGGTTAGTCTACTTAGATTTAGGTTGTGAGTTGAGAAAGCTGCATCTTTGGAACATTGGGGCAGTATGTGTGCTTTCCCGATGTCGCCACAAAACCTGCGCATGCTGGGGTTTTGCGTTAGTCCTCCTCCGCTACAGTTAAATTCACACCATTTTTTTGGGGGGGGGTTCCCACCTTTGTAAAAAATACATACATACTCTGGGAACAGGCGGAGCAATGGACGGTTAGAATGTGGTTTTTTTGGCATCTATGATAGGGAGGAACTCGAGCGGTCGTGCAACCACACTATAGCTGCTGGGTTGTTATATTCACGTGATCCAGCTTAGAGGATCTCAAGGCACTAAATTTGTCCCTCACATTCAGTTTTTCAGTGGCGGTCTTCATAAAATCGGCTCCATTGGCAGCTTGTACGGGTTGAGTTCAGCAAAGGTGCGGCATTTTTAGTTTAGCTATCATGCATCCTGAGGATAATAGATGGTAAATAAAAACAGACACATGGCTCTTGGTATGAAAGCAACAGTCATTGATGTGTATGTACCCCAAGCCACGTCCCCCGAACTCGATATCCTCTGCCTAAAAGATGTAGTCTAATTAAAGTTATTGAACCAGGGGAATCACCGGTAACCCTGTTGGGTTAAGGTCCTCGGACTGAGAACTACGTTCTTGGCGGTTGAGTTCGTCTTCGGAGACCATCTTAACGGCTTTGCCGAAATTCTCTTTTGCAAAGGTTTCGGTGGAGAGGGGAGAGTTCATAAAATTCTACTGCTTTTCAAACTCGGCTATATGCACTTCGATGGTAGTTTTTCGGTCATCCTAGGTCAACTAGACTATACTTGCCAGCAGGGCGCCTAGGCTCGTGGCCGTTTTTCTTTCATAGTTCGCCCTGAGGTTCTTGTATGCCTACGCTGCATCTTTTGTGACCCCAGTCTTTGATAAAACCCTGGGTTCGCAATTTTTCCTCCAAAGTAATTTACCTTAGTCCATTCCTAGCAGCCGACCTTTGTTTTTCTAATTTCCATTAACGAATTTTTTCGAGCTTATGGCCATATTGATCTTTAGTGGAACCACAATGATGCTCGGTCAATGCAGCAGGATTAGTGAAACGTAGTTACACTTCAGTAACACCCTATGTGTCAATAGCCGAACCGAAATAAGTCCCGATCCGCTGAAATGATCCGAGATAGCAGGACTACGTAGCCCGGCGTTATAACGAGATACCCAGTGCCGGAAAGTGCTCATTTTCACTACTTCATGGAAATAACATCCCTTCCAGATGTTGAAGACAACGACAGAATGATGAAATTGGGCCCTAGCTACCCTCCCACATGTGGAGGATGAAGATAACCTGTCTGTGATCTCGAAGATTTCAGCTACAATGGTAACAAACCATTGGCAGGTAATCGACATTGACGGGCACTCCCTCAAATCCGCATGCTAGATTACATAAAAAAGATATGTCTACGTTATATGTACTGTACGTCTTAGGCGGTATTGATACACCTATACCCTATGTGGAAGGAGATGGCAAATTATACGCAGGTGTAATACAAGTTAGATTGGGGCATTTTCTCGGGGGTAATTACCCCCCTGGGCCTCGTTGCAACCTTTGTTCCTGGGAACCTGGTGTTGGGGAAACTTCCCCGGGAATTATCCGGATGTCACCGTAGAATGAATCTGGCTCAAGGAAAGTTTATGTTTCCGGCTCTCGCAGTGTCCTTCCTTTTGCGTTGATTGACTACAATAGTATCAGAGACGAAGATAACCTGACTAAGATAAACAACCAACCCAAAAGCCCTTCCCATAGGCCTCATACTTAGATACATCATCACAACTAGTCTCATGCCAAGCACTTCCCGTGAGCGCAGCGAGGGTCTTGGTTATTATTGGTATTGAGGAGCTCAAGGAAACCCTAATAAATCTCTCAAAGACTATCCAACGGATTCCGATTGTGCTTCGCGGATCCTGGGTACCCTGGACCCCACTTGGGTACGAACATACAAATCTGTTAGCGCTCGGGTCCAAAGCACTGGTACCGGATCTGAGGGGTCAGTCTGAGCAGGCCTAAGATAGCGACAGATCTAAGAGACCTTCTCGGGCGGATTCTACATCCGAAAGTGTAAAGAGTTTTGGATGTAGTAATCAGCAAGAGCCATTAGGTGTTTACCCTGACTTGGCAAGAGAATAAACAAACCGAACTACGTGATCTATCCTAGCCTATTTGAGATTGACTGCCTAATTAGGCAGTACAATAGGCAGTTCGGGCTTAGTCTTTGCAGCCGAGGTAGTATCATGATTCTGATTTAACAAGCGTTCCCCAACTTCCACTGCCGACATGTACCGATATACAAGCAAAACGATAGCGTGACCATATCAGAGCGAGAAGGATTTATGGTAAATTCTATTCCTATTCTCCCGCCTTAGACTGTTTCGCTTTGATTTGTAGGATGTGACATATTCTAGGCGAGCTAGCTACTACTCTGTTATACATCAGTGCAATATAAACCGAAGTCATCGATATTGCCAGAAGGGTCAACGTCAACCTAGATATATATATATTGTGTATTTTATGTGAGGGTAGAAGCGTATGGAAAAGTGGGGTGGCCGACGGAACCCCAAAGCTTCTTAGATCGAGTGGAGGCGTATCTTGCTCTGGTTCGCGGCGGTTGGCGGTTGGGCTTTAATACTCACTGTAATAATGACTTAGAAAAGGAGTAGGGAAAAGGGCAAGACGCATCTAATGTAGCTTGTGCGTTTGAGACAGGATCCGCTTGTGTTCGGGGTGGCAAAAAACGAAGTGAAGCCCTTCTACACCAAATATATAGCCCCTGTCAATCGGAGGACCGAAGCGGTAAAAAGCGCTAAGCAAAAATGCTTGCCTCTACTTCCTACCCGGGTAGTTAGTCGAGCTAATGCATGTTTGTTGCTATGAATTTCTTCTTTTTATATTAAAGATTACAGATACCCATGTAGTGCAAGTAGAGATTAATATTCAGGTAGATTAGGGCTTTGGGTTGGTTGTGTTCAGGGAAACACTGACAACTGCGCAAGAGATTGAGGTATGACACAAGCGGGGGTCTGGCGGTTCAGTTCTATTGCAGTAGATAAGTAGAAGTGACCAGGATTGTAGAAATGAAAGGCCCATGAGTAAGAATTCGGAAACGCACCATCAGAGATCGAGGCTACAGCGAGGTGGCACCCACGTTGAAACCACTGCGGATGGAATTCTATAATTCACTTCGCACCTCCCTCTGCTCCCTGGCATGTCCTTCTATCATCACCTGCTTTGCTCACCACTGCAGTTGCCACTGATCCGTAGTCGTTCCGGCCCTCGATGCTCCGAATCAGAATCCAGTCGGTTGAGGGGTTCATTGTAGGTCCTTCCATGCTCCCAACAGTCCTCGTCTCTTGGGTCTTCCCCCCTGGTGTCCTCCGCCATGAGGTCTCTAATATCAGACCCTCATCAGCTTTGCACCAGTCTAGCTAACCCCACTCCCGCAATTCAGCGGACTGGTTACCTCCTCGAAATCCCCCACTGTCCCTGTCACTTGCGGAGTGCTTGATATTGGTGCTTCTCCATCTCTTCAAGCTTCTGCCCCCTCTACACTAGTCCTGCTCCTAATATGCACATGGTGGCTCATGCCAGGGTAGAGCCGCCACCAGCTTGGGGCGCCAATCCCCCATTGTGAGCTACCGATCCGGCTTTAGTTCCCAGCATGCTCCTTGCCTTCCTGCACCTCTAGTTTTTGCTGGAGTCTGGGTTTCATCAAGAACGATCCCTAGCCACTTCATCCACTCCACCTGCACTTCTTCTTTCTTATCTCTCTTTTGAGTACTAGCCTCTCGTGCTTTGTCCCTTCTACTGGTAGATTGTATTCCGCTGCCAGCAGCATAATCTATCGAGTTATACCTTCCAACTCCTGTTCCATATTCAGCTCTTTCGCCACTATCGGACCCCAATTGCATAACTCAAGGTGGATGCCTCTGGTAGCTCCGTGCCACAATCCTAACCCCCCGATCGCTGTCAAGACTGGAGTCATCCAAATGCGGAATATCACTAGTGATAGTGGCGGCGATAGTGGCGGTGATAGTGGCGGTGATAGTGGCGACCCCTAAGGTGCTCCGATGTTTGTCCCCACCTCTGCAGCGTGCACGTGCGTACACGAACCAGTGATGCCAGACCCATACTAACGTCTCACGCAGCCAGACTTTTATCAGAGCAAGTTCAAGAATACCTAGTTTGGTTGTTCATCTGTTTGAGATAATTCAAAGGTCGACTATCGCACGCGCCAATTTTTAAAAGTTTTGCCAACAGGCTCCTCCAATCGTGGTCGCCTGAAGTTTCTGAAAGCACTGTGGAGTAGTGGCAATGACGTCGACCAAACAGTCAGTACCTAGTCTCATGCGACGTCAGTATCTGCTGTAATTACTTTCTCTCAGGTTCTCACATTGCTTCAGCAGTGAGTTTTGAAAATGCGCATGACTGATACTCCTTTCTGAAACGATGCAATAAAAGTCTTATCGCCGCAACTAACAATTATATCCTCAGGAATAAGGTAAAAGGGCAAGCAGACCCATTCGTGTTTATCCACAAATCGCATGTGTAAAATTTCCCCCCATCCGGCCAGATGTACTCCGTAGGGGATCATGGGTTATATGTATCAGCCCTAAGATCCTAAGCTTTTGCCTTACCATGACATAGAGAAGAATTGGCTTTTGATTAGAGCAACATTTTTAGCCCACAGGTAATTTAAGCATCTCTCTTCCCTGTCCAATACAATGTTTTGAGCTTATCTGGCCAGAGCTCGAGAAATGTCTCGGGCAGCGCTAAAGGTGAATGGTTGCACCTAAAGATGCAGGGTTGTAGTTGAGGCAACGGAAGCGGCTCAATGACCCGTAACTAGGTATTGGGTAGTCTCGACGGTTGTACCAGTACATAGGAACTGAATTGAATACCGCAAGAACTCGGACAGAAGAACCTCAGTCGAACTAATGCGTCTGTCTCAGAAGTTGACCACATACTTCAAGAACAAGAAGTCAGGTCAGGAAATTAGATGATGTTACGGAAGAGGACACATTGGATATTGATAACGCTGCGGCGGAATCTGACATAGGTAGAATAAGTATTAGTTCCTTATATGTTCGGCTGAGGTTCTTACATCCGAGCTCTTGAGGTACCTACTAAGGTTTTCTCCTAGTAGTCTGGTCTGGTTGGTCTCCAACATAAGCAAATTCGAATTAGACCCCTGTGCAAGATTGTGCTTGCACGCCTTCGTAAGATCTTAGTATAATCTGGGGTAATTGTTGTTTGGATGCAGGAGCTAAGATTTTCTAGAATTAGTTAATCCTGGGTCGTTAACAAGGCGAGGATCACGACTGGGCAATCCATGTCATCCACACACCGGTTCGACGTTCTTTGGAGCACGTCAAGGTAATTGATGCATACCTTGGATTGGCTGGTCATGAGACCTATGTCCATATGACTCTGCCTATAATGTCTGCCAAGATGGACCGCACGCCGTTGGAATATGTAGGTAGATTGGGAAACGTTGCAGGATTTTTCTTCATTAATCTCCGTAATTATGCAGCGCATGCCCTGATCTTTGCTTTGGTTGCTAAATCGTTTTTTCGGTAAAGACGACGGCGGCAGTACAGAGTTGGAGAAATGGTACTATCATTGTGTCAGAACGCTCAGGAGAGTCTGTACTCGAGCCCTTCATACTGTACTATTGGTGCATTGAATAGGTTACCGTACCCTTTATTACATTATGATTAGAGTAGGACATGCAAACCAGATTCACGCCGAGTTTTAGCTACCGAATAATTAGGCGAATAAACCCCCCATAGTTCTTCTACGAAAGGTGTGGAAAGTTTTGCGGGCCAGATTATTTGGTGCATCAGGGGCATTTACGAACAAAGCTATGACAGGCATCAACTTTATTTTCCCTGCACCGATGGGGGCAGATACGAGGATAAACCTTTCTGACTCGCCACTTGCTACCGCCAGACTAACCTGCTACTCCCGCCATCTCAAGTCTTCCACGGGCCCCCACCCGTGAGATGAACAGCATTACAACTACCGCTGTTTCCCCGCAGATCAAGGGGAGCAGGCGGTTGTAGATCACTTAAGCAGTATCTCGACCGGTCTCTGCTCTCCCACCCGGTGGAGCGACCGTGCTGTGTCAATTATTCTTCGGCTTGAATCCGAGGGTTGTCTCTACTATCATAGAGTTTATTTGACTACGTCAACCACATACATACAGGGCATACGCGGGGGGGCTCTCCGATTGCCTCTCATGGATGGATCGAGTATGACATTGGGGTGTTGGACGTTCACTGCACTTTTGACCATGTCCCCTTCCCTGTAGCTGTTTGTTACAAGTAGTCTTGCCGGCAGGGGTCGAAACCCCACGACCAGCCTTCTGATTCATTTCTTTTCTTCAACTCAGTGCATGTTTATAGATTAAGGCTATGGCAAGGCTTCAGGGCAGATTAATGGTAATGTGATGGGACTTCGTGTTAAGTTTAGGGCGCTTTTCCCTTAAGAATTTTATTTTAGGACACTGTATCTGTTTTCCCCCCAGCCTCGTATTAACACAATATAAAGTCCAAAGGATAGAATCTACATGACAGGTCCTCAGGTCCAACAATGGTCTCTCTTGAGCAGCAGAGGGAACTTCAACTCTTTTTGCTTGATGCATTCTCACCCAAAGATATCCAGCTTGGTCGTATAGTAGCCGACCCTGCCAACCCACTTCTCAATTTCATTGACCCCGATATTACCGCACAGAAATCCAGCCAGGCAATAGTAACAAAAGTCGTCAGTGATGTCAAGGCATCCAACAGTTCAACCAAGAAGACAAGCATATGTGGAGCTCTGGTAAATATGTTTTCATCCACAAAATCCTCTACCAGAGAGCGTGAAGAGACTTTCCAGGGCACGAATATGGAGACTGTACGACTCCGCAACTATCCTTCATTGTTCGAAGAGGCAATTGCGCAAGAGCAGGTCCAGAAGTGGATTGAGAAATTATGCAAGACATCAGTGCAATCGTATCCACAAATGTTTCCAGGTTTCACGACAACCGTATACATGATTGTGGGTTATTCGACGGTGAAAGATCTTAAGGTTCAGGTTTCCAGCAGCAAAGAAGCGGCCTTATCAGGGACTATCGACATTTCAGCAGCCATTGCCTCTACGACAGGCCTCCCTAATATAGCATCGGTTCTAGGCAACGCAGCTAGCTCTAACATCACAAGGACGTCAGCCAGTACAACCATCCCCGGTGAGACGATTTGGGCAATTGCCTATCAAAAAATTAAAATTCGGACAAAATCCATGGAACCTTCCCTGGTCTCCACGACAAAGGGTAGTCAATGGAAAATAATGTTGCCGTCGCATAGAAACAATACGGACCTCATTGCTGGACCAATGGACAACTACGGCCTGCCCGTCGGTGGGGTGGCAGAAGAGTCAGATAACGACCGAGATGGCTTTATGAGGATCATAAGGGAACTTACGAGGAATACCGATCGGGAGGTTGTGATGGTTGCGGAACTGGCGCCAGGAATAGGCCATCGGGGCCTTGCTCGACGCTCGAGCCAGGTTGAAGCGTCTTTGGCACTTCGGGAGATGCAAGGAAGACAAATTCGAATTCCACATACACACGATGATAGATTCACCATCCCCGATGGTCCTGAAGTGAACTCGAGCAAAGGTTGCGAATGTGTCTTTTGGTTGAACCCTCCTGAAGAGGGACTTTATGTTGGCAAGCAATTGCCAGACTCCCATAAACGCAAAATAAGCCATCGGCGTCTCCGACACCTTCCCATCATTTCACGAATGTTGCCCCCGAAATGCACTGGAAACATCACTGTTTCCAAAAATCAAGTCGAGCAACCACACGAGGATTTGGCTAACAGGCACCCTTCCTCCTAGTCGAAACCTATTACTACTAGAGTCGGCAGTTTAGACTTACCTTTGTGCGGCAAACCGAAATTCAGCCAAGCATAGGCTTCACATATTCAAATATAATCCGAAACAATCCGATCTCCGTTCCTTCTTTCTTTCCTTCTTTCCTTTCCTTTTTCCCTCTTATCACTATTCTTCTTTTACTCTTTTCTTCCTCTGCTCTGTTCACTTTCCAGTTCCCTTCAAATCGATGGAAAGGTTTTACATTCATGGATGATGGTACGGGTTTAGCATCAACTCCTATTCTAATAGGCGTTTTAGAACCAAAGCGGTTTTCTTGTTGAGCTCTTCTATACTATATCCCACTCTTCAATCATATCCAGGTTTCCTTAATTCATACTCTTTTTTTTTTTCTTCGTCCACTCCCAGTCTACAAAAAAAATTAATCTCATGTCACTACGAAAAATTCCTACTTTGTTGTTCGGTTTCCAGGTTGAAACTCCCCCCAAAAATTACATTAATGTATCATGGAACTTATGTATCATACAACATGCTATGTCTGAAATTAATACTAATACAAAATGAGCTTTGTTTGCTAGCTCCAATCGGTCTATAGCCCCACAACCATTTTCAATAATCGTACCAGAGGAACCCTAAACATGCAACCATTACCAGTTCTTACATTGAGAGGGTTACGACGAGGCTATTAAGCAGACAACTATTCTTGAATGACTCTAATAGATTTACAGAAGTCAGCATGGGAAGTATAGTGCGGTCCCCTAAAAAAGTGTAAATGATCACTAGTTTTGAATAATGGTGTGTGTACCTAATTAATGTGACAACTATAGTGTTCAGGGTAACCCTGGGGCCCAAAATCCACCACATAGTCGTTTACGATTTACCTAACCTAAGCTACCTGCTCCACGCATCTCCTACGGTACAACCAACAATCCCACCCATCACATTCGAGTCCGCACTAATGACTGATATAATCCGAAATTCATTAATTTTTTTCAAATATAGCACATGCATATCGCTCTCACACATATACAAATATATCCTACAGCCCAAGGTTTCCCCCAAAACTTCCCCTAATAAACAGGGATACATGACTAGAAAGCGTTATAGGTCCGAAAAATAAAATGATAGCTCTTGGCCACCTCTCACTACCCGTGGGTATTAGTAAAATACAATCTTTCAAAACTCTGATAGGCTTGATCCTCTCCCCCAAAATAACCTCGCCAACTTTCTTTCCAAGCTTGCTGAGTTATTCTAGGACTCGATCGAAATATACCGAAGTAAGCCGTAACAACAAATAAGGCGATATTTGCCGATAAACCCCCTGACCAAGGAAATAAATAAATAAATATAACAAGGACAAGCGCCACCAATATCTAAAAACCCAGCCAACCGGTGGTTTATGATGCACCTTTGACAAACCCGCAGGTACAAGTAATCCCCGCCGTTGAATTTCCTCCCCACGGCTGCGTGCACACATTCGGTGAATAAACTTGTCTACACATCCACCCACATTCCGCATTAGCCTCGCTCAATTCCCATTCCCCTCCCACCTCCCGCCTTCCAAAGAAAGGAATTACTCACTCAACAAATCCCGCTGCAGTCTTTGTCCTCCCTAACAAAAACACCAAATCCACCTCCACCTCACAATTACCCCCCGTCGTAAGCGGCGCCTGTTGTTTAAACTGGACGCTAAACGTCCAAAACGGCGACTTGTTGTTCTCGTTATTTTCTCCGGTGGGAGGGATACCCGCTACCCCACGCACGCGGGTAGGTGTGTCCATGTCGAGGAAGAAGCTGAGTTTGTTGTCGGTGGAGTAGTCGTGGATGACGATCGTCTCGGTTTTGTTCTCGGGGCAGTACCAGACTTCTTTGTAGTTGGTGGTGCTGGGGTCGTTGATGCAGGTGCCGGTGGTGATGGCTAGGCCACCGGTGATGGTCCAGGTGCCGGTGGGAATTGGGTAGGCATAATTGATGGTGCTGGTGCTGGTGGGGGTGGTGGTTGTGGTGCTGGTGTCAGAGGTGGTTGAGACGGAGTTGATGGGGGGAAAGACGATAGTTGGTGTTGGTTCACTATTGCCGCCTGGTTCACTATTGCCGCCGCTGAGATCATTGAGGTTAGTTCACGATAGGGGGATGTGTACAATAGGGTTAGGAAAAGAGAGTTGGGGCATTGATGAGACTTACTTATTATTCTTCTTCTTCAACACCCCGCTTCCAAAAACCCCACCCAAGACGGCACCTGCTATTATCAAAAACAGTATCACACACAGAACCAAGAAAATAGTCGTTGTCATCCCACATATCCTCTTCTTCTTCTTAGCTCCATCCGGAGCCGGCACGACCGCTCCTGTTGCAGGCCCCGTTGGCAGGGCCGGTGGTGGGGGCGCCCCCGCATAATAAGAGTGCTCCGGCTTTACTGGGGGTGGCGATTGTGCTTGGGGATATGGAGCTGCCCCTACTCCATACGACTGATCCGGGTTGTATTGCTCCCCCGGCGCATAATATCCCGTCATAGGAGCATTATAATGCGGCGCAGCTGGTGCATTAGGGTTATTTCCATAACTTGCTTCCGACCCGCCGTACTTTGGTTGTGGGAAGCCTGAATCTGGCTGGGTCTGGTAGCTACCGCGGTATGAGTCAGTAGCAGAGACGGCTGAAGAAGCTGCTAGACTGAGATGTCTTCCCACGGGAAGTGTCTCCTGCGGGGAGTGAGAGGCCCCTATTGGTGATTCGGGAATCGGGACTATTCCGCCAGGGGAATGTTGTTGTTGCTGTTGTTGATCAATTGCCTGTGGGGCATACCCTGATGGTGATCGAGCAGGAAAGCTTCCAGCTTGCTGCTGGTATTGTTGCTGGCCGTCATACCCATAAGCAGCGCCATTCTCCGGTACAGCTGGGCTCGTCTCGGGTTGCTTTGGTGGGATCGGGGGTCGTTGCTATGGCTGAAGTTAGACTCGGCAATTTCTGAAAAGGCATAACATTTTGTAACGAGGGGAAAGCAATGGATGCATAAGTATACAAGAAAAGGTATCAAAATTTCACAACTTACGACTGCGTCGTCCAGCTCGTATAGAAGATTCACAGGTCCCGCTTGGGCCGAAAGCCTCTGCTCTGCCATATCGATACCTACCTTCCCCGTATACTCTAGGAACCCGATCCAAAGCTGTCAGAGGCGCGATCGATATCTCGCAAGCTTGTAGCGGCCGAGGTGACCGAGACGAGCTTGCTCAAGTGTTTCCTGGCCCCCGCTACGCTACCTTTCGCAAAGAAATTTCCAAAGTTGCGACGAGCGAAGCTCTCAACGAAAAACAAATGAGGGGTAGCCCCAGAAAACTTGGGAAGAAGCTGATTAAAGTCATTCTCCACTTGAGTTTGGTGTCACACACCTAGAGTTGAAGGCATCGTCTTTTTCTCCCTGTAACGTACAACTAAGACAATATTGCAAAGCCTGGGGGCTGGTACGTGTCTACCGTAAGTACCTCCAATGGTATCTACATAAGTACTCAGTCTAACCCCAAATGCAGATTATAGACAAAGAAGATGATCCCTGTCAGGGTAAATCCCTGTGAGGGGGAGACAGCCTCGAGGTAACCAAGTTCCTGAGTTCGCGACCTGGGAGGTCCGCATTATTCTGGAGCAGGCAAGCGCAATTGAAAACAAACTTCCAGGAATCCCTCTACTTGTAAAGTGATCTAGATCTGTTTTCTTCCATTATCGAGGTTCTCCACCTAGGTAGCTCAAATTCGTTTTTCTAACTGTTCGAGTCCTAATCCTTATCAATATTAATCCTTGAAGACCGCATGTAGATGATGTCGGTTGAGCTGCACGCACAAGTAACCCCGGGCTTGGACACCGCATACATGCACGCCACATTGTCGCCATTGGATTGCTATAAGCGAGTACCCCTATTTCAGTTAGACCTGAGGTGTCAGCTGCACTAAGTGGGTACTACCGGTTAAGTCTCTAGCACCCGCACTTCGAATCTGAATCCCACTCGGTCTTACCTCTTAGGTATGGGATATTGAAGCCTAAACTCTAAACAAACTCAACTCACGCCAAGCTGACACGTGCAAGCCCAACTTTGGTTCAATATGCAGGGTGAGTGATACTTCCTGAGATCCAGCTCGGGAGCTGCCGTCAGAATTTTCCCGATTCGCTTGCAGAGTCCCAGACTAAGCCCCAACCAAGTGTTTCAAATTTGCAATACCGTTGGGCGTTGCAGGATTAAGGTATGAGCACTCTGATAACTATCAAATATTTTTGAACAATTTTCAGGACATACGGCTGGCCACCCAACAAGCACCCAGTTTCAGGGCATAGGTTATGATTGACCAGTAGCGTGAGTTACAAGGAAAGCACCCCACCACTGGGTAACTGGTCCAATTGATTTTCAAGCATAACAACTATTTTCAGACTTTGGGGAAGTATTATAAATGTAATCATTTTATCAAGCTAGGTAGCCAAGGGCCCACGTGTCTTGCTACTGGCACTATCTCAGAAAAATATATGAGGAGAATAGGGTAGGTTTTGGGGAGGGATATATTATATAAGAGTAATAGGAGGGTTGTGGGTACCCAAGGTGATATCTACACTACCAAAGAAAAGGGCTCGATATCTTTATAGGGAATCTGTTCGTCAGGTGACCAAGCAAATTCCTCAGCCGAACAAGTACTTTACGGGATGCAGCAGCTGGCATCACAAATGTGAGTCGACTGGCCAAAAGGAAGGTAATTATGGGTGTCTCGGGAGATGAGCCATTACAGTCAGTTTTCTTGGATTAACGTACTCGAGCCAGTCTGGGAAGTGACCTTTCTTGTTCAATACCAGTATGTCATACCTGTATAACCAGTACAACTGGATTTTGCTGTGTTTTTCCGTATCGGCTGCCAAGCGGCATATCGGAACAACCAAACGAACTCCGAAAACCTCGGCTGGCGACCAACATCTCATACCCGAAAACCTAGCCAGGCCCGAAACCGACCGGCTAAATTCCGTTCCTAGGTTTGGTTTAGTGCCTCATTATTTTTAGACTCCTCTACATTTCGAGGGGTTGTGCCAACCAGACTAGTGTTGATTAGGTAGGTACCAAATGGTAAGTACCGGGATTTGGAAGGCCAACCTGACAAGACAAGGCGGACAGGGCGGACAAGGCCCTATTACACCAAGCAGTTGTCAGCTGAATAGGGATTAACTATTGGAATGTCAATCGCGAAAATTGATTATGTATACGTTAGAATAAGGTTGCCTGGTTGGCACAACACGGAGTGCAAGGTAATTGAAGAGTGCGCATGGTAGTGCTTATGAGGTTACCACACTATTGGAAATATTATTAAGGCAAGCCATCCTGTACCAACGTTGCAACAGCTTCACTTTCCCGCGGCGATTTTTCGAACACAACTCTACCGGATTCTACCGACTCGGCTCCAAAATGCGCATAAAATGTCTGGCAACGCTGTCGATGAGGTATGCGGTGCTCGCAGTGGTAGTGCCGCTCGTGATGGGTAGAATAGTGTCAGGAGCGGTGGAACCGGAGGGGCTCTTGGGAGGCGTGTCAGTGAGGGACATTGATGATCATAAGGGTGTTGTAAGTCCGAGGCAAGAGATGACGCGTGCGGAGCAGAAGAGGCAATCGAAATCCAACAATTCAACGAACTGGAATGATGTGCAAGCGAACTCAATTGGAGTGAACGAGGCACTGGGTTGGGACTATGACTTTTGCAGGATTGAGTGGCCGAGGAGTGAGTATTTGGTTTTTAGAAGAACCTCTGCTACAGCTTGGGATAAGCTGTTTTTGTATTTATTTCTTATACTGACTGTTCCGGGGAGTTAGCTGCTGTGATCGATGATAAAATTTATATAGACGGAGGAACCTTGTGGCTATCGCCAAAGGGAAAGGGGTTGAAGAGCGTCCGAGAAATCAGTGTGTTTACTCGCCACAAATTGCTACAAGTTTGATGACTAACTAACGACCAGATACTCGGCTTCTCGAAATCGACATAGGTTCGCCCATCAGCCAGGATAACTATACTGTCCGCTTAATCTCAAAACCCACTTCTGTACCAAACGTCGGCGCTGGACAAGTTTTTCTGCCACCATCTTGGCCCTCTCCCAACAATGGGAGATTCTACACATTCGGCGGGTACTTCCCTAATTTCAATAGGTCACTAGACACCTACGTCCAGCCTCCGAAAGATCCTCAAGGAGACCTCTTATCGTACGACACAACATCAGATAAATGGGAGAATGTGTCGATGGCAGAAGATAGTGACCAAGTCATTTGGCCACAGGAGGGTACAAGCGTTAGTATTCCGGAACTTGGGCTAGGGTTTTACCTTGGTGGTTATCAGAATTCAAGTACAAATAGTGTCTTGAAAGGCAGTGAATACCGCGCCGTAACCGGGTTTTTACGGATAGAATGGGATATCAACGACCCCGCCGTGGCCCCGAAGTGGAAAAACGAGTCGATACCATTCGATCAGACTATTGGAGGGTCATTGGTTCATATCCCCAATATTGGCGAGCAGGGGATTCTCGTCATGTTTGGCGGGTTAGGGGTGATTGCCGGAGATAATCTTCCCATGACTGGGAATCCCATGGGCCAAATCTACATATATGATATTGCCCAAGCAACTTGGCATGCGCAAACTGCATCAGTGGATCGGAGCGAGGGTGTATTACCCACCACGCGTGGATATACATGCAATGCAGTGGTGCCTGCAAAGGATAATTCGTCATATAACATATACGTGTACGGTGGTGGAGGACGGGCTGGTGGGGATGGGCTTGACGATATGTGGGTGCTTTCACTTCCATCATTTGTGTGGATTAAATTTTGGGAAAAAGGGAGCTTTCGAGCGAACGGAATGAGTTGTACCCTGTTCAATGATAACCAAATTCTTCTGGTTGGTCCACGAGTGAAGCGCATTGGGGACAATCCGGCTGCCAACCAAGAGCCATGTAGGCCTTTGTGGAGCGTGTATGATATTACTCAGTCCAAGTGGGTAACCGAGTTAAACCCTCTACACACGGATCTAGCGCCGGTCCACAGGAATATCAGCAGGGTTATTGGGGGAGGTGGCAGTGGAAGTGCGACGTTGACAGAGCCAAAGGAGGGGTGGAAAGATTCCAGTTTGAAGGCGGTCTTTGAATACCAGAAGAGTACTTTGAACGATAGCAATACAAATACTAATTCTAGCTTCAACCGCACAGCATTAATCGGTGGACTTTCAGGTGGTCTCGTCGCGCTACTCATACTCGTTGCCTGCTGCGTCCACCGCCGAAGGCAGCGCCAACGTACCGGTGGATTCACTATCTTCAGCCGCAAGAGCAAATCCGGCGGAGCTCCCACTCCAGAATTAGAAGCCCCACATCCAATGCTCGCTCCTCCGGAGGAATATTACGGTCAAAACTCAACAAAATACACCGCCGAGCAACCACTTCAAGAACTCCCTGCCCCATACCCCTGGGCAGGAAGGGAGGGAATCGGTGAGAACCCAGCTAGGTCAAGAAGTGAAATGGAGGGGGGCTTGGAGTACCAAAATGAGGGTGGTGTATCAGAAACTTCGCCGCCAGAATGGCAGCCGATAGGCACTCGACAGCAACAGGAGTCGGGGTGGCAGCATTCCCAGACGGTGGGACTATTGCAGCAGGGGGAGGTGGGTAGGGATAGTAGGAGGCCCCTGTCCATGGGTACCCCACCACAGGAGGCTTATAGACCGCAAACGCACCCGGAGAGTACGAGTCGTCCGGCAGTGAGGAGGAAGGTAGTAGGGGTAGGGGGTGGGAATGGTGGGGAGGTGCAGGAGAGGGGGATGCATATACAGAGACCGAGCTCGAGGTTTAGTGAGGATTTATAATTGGAAGATAATAATTGGAGGAGCGAATTGGTAGAGAATTATGAAGGTAGAAAGGGGGTTGAAATGTCTTCACATTCGGGAAGCAATCGTTTGAAATCTTGTGATGCAATCTCACTCGATGTTTATGATGTAGAGTTTGAAACGTTCAGTGCTCAGAATGGTGGAATATTGATATATTCATGATATATGTATGGAAGCTTGTGTTCCAATACCTAGCTCTAGCTAAAGAGTTATAGTTAGCTGCTCTAACAATAGAAACTATACACGCGAAAATCCACCTTATCCGGTAACCTTGCGACAGTGATCCTTACACCTACCTAGAGTTGTCTCACCGGGAAACCAACCATCACTGGGAAACCGCTCAAACGAGTATTACACGAGTTTCTAGGCATATCTCAGCCATTTTGGGACCGAATAAGCTTAAATTGTGAGGATATAAAATCCATATACGGTATTTCCTTAGGAGAAGTAGCTAAGAGTGCATTGCCTATGGCTACTGAAGTTATGGTTGGAAAATAGATGGTTGAATACGGGAGCTTTCTTGGGGGAAATATACTTAAGAGAACAAAGGTTTGGAATGCTGTGACTGGCTTGAATTCTTGCCTTTTAGTTTGGTATTTGGATCCGAGGTAGACACTATGTTGGATATCTTGGTGTTGCCTATTGTGGAGGTTTGGGGGAGTGGTTTGTTAGGGATTTGTTGGAATATCTCTATCAAAAGAAGGGATACATGGAATGTTAAATATCTCAAAGTTACTGATTCTTAAAAAATCAAAACTAGTTTGTTCGCTTCCCCTTCTATCTTTTCAAAAATATTTTCTGTCCACTGCTCAAGCATGGAGTCTGATAAGAACTTTCTTCATGCCCTAGCGTGGGTCCATTCGCCCGCTGCTCGTGCAATAAAAGTATATGCTCCTATACGCGGGATGTCATATTACATGTGGGGTGCTCAAGTTCACATGGTGTGCTCTGGCTTATGCTGGTAGACCTAGCTTATAGCTATATGTACATTTTAACACACTAAAACTATCGACCCTATCCTTTACATGTGGGGGATACATACCCTAGTCTCGTTTCCTGACATGGAGTTACCAAGATTTATTTTATCATGATCAATCTCGCGAGATACTGATGCCGGCCCCGTAACGGTTTGGGAGCTCAGAATTGAGGGTAATGGCCTCTATCAAAAGATCTTTATCTGGTTAAACTACTACCGGGAATACCCGGGGCATTTCGCACGTTTCGCATGTTTCCGCATTTGATTTGAAGTTTGCAAGAAGGTACTCGCCAGATCGGAACAAACTTTACAGTACCGTTGAGCCTAAATCATAAGGCACGTACGTGATCCGCTAAAAGTATCATCCCATGTGCCATCTATCACAAGCCAATTGCAGCCTCAACATATGTCTCCTGGTGTTATGCATGTGAGTAATGAGTCTATTAAAAAAAGGGAGAGAAAAAGAAAAGAGGTGACTCTTAGTGCCAGAGTTCCCCCTCACCTTTCGAGGTCAATTGATGATGTGAACTCAAGATATGTAGTTAGATATCGATACTCACAGCTAGCTAAATGTTATCCCCCGACCGAGAACGGAGGCACCTGTCATTACCGAATCATGGGTATCTTGAGCTCAACAATTCTAAATAAAAACACCTCCTCGCAGGTGAATCTTAGTTTAGCAAGCGTACCAAAACCACATGTTGAAGTCAACATCCTCCAACCACAATACCCCCAGTACACTATAACATGACCTCAGCAAACCGTGTATAAAGCCCTTCCATCTCATCATCACCCGTCCTCTTTTCCACCCTGTGGTCTTGCTCTTTATTGCCAATTGCCCAACTTCTACACTCTTAATCCCACTCACTGAAATGAAGTTCTCCAAGATTACCTTAGCCCTCGGACTCGGGCTGGCCAGTTCCGTGCTCGCCATTCCCCAGAGCTCTGCTGTCCAGGTCAGCAGTGGTAGCAGCACGTCACCCTCCTCCCCCTCTGGATCCACTGGTGCCGCCAGCGGTGCCACTTCCAACTCCAGATCCACCTCTAGCAGCAACACCTACACAAATACCAGCACCTCGAGCGACAGCAGCTCAAGTGACACTAGTGATAGCGAGAGCGAGGGCGAGGATGGATCTTTCTTATCTTCCTACTACGTCTCTCCCCAAGAAAACGCAAATGCCATGATGGTAAACCAGATTCCCGTTGGGCAAGCTCAGGCCCCTGGGTCTGGAAGCTCCAGCGGAAGCGGAGTCAACCCTCTCAGCTTAGCTGGGAGTGAAAACCTCAACACCTACTCCTACGAGACCGGGCAGGGAAACCCATACGCAAACAGCGTCGTCAGCCAGATCCCCGATAGCCAAGTTCAAGCCCTAGGTAGTACTACTGGCCAGGCCCAAGGTGCATATAACGTTCTCAGCACCCCAAGCACCTCCTCCTCCTTTGCCTCCTCTGAGGAACCTAGCTCTTACAGCCCAGGATCCGGAACTCCCTTCCAACAATACTACAGTCCCATCGGCCTCGAAGCCGAGAGCTACGACACCTCCGACTACGAGGCCCTCCAGGATATGTACGGCCTCTCGAGCTACAGCTATCCTGGATCTACCTCTGGATCAACTGGATCCTATAGTGCTAGTAGCACTAATGCCTATGGAGAGGGACAGCCCCAGGCTTTGACGGGTACCACGTATACAGGTGCAGTGCCGCATGAGTATACTGCTACTTTGACTCCGGAGTCTTCCCAGGGGAGCGATGTACTGGTGCCTAGCGAGCCGACGACCGTAAGTGAGTCGGTGTTGTATGAGGGAAGTGCGGTGAGGCTTAATGTTGCGAAGGTGGGGATTGCGGTTGCTTTCTTTGCGGCATTGATGGGTTAACTTGCTGTTCGGGAGATGTTAATATTTTGCTTGTATCTGGGTACGCGTTCGTCAGGGATAGGTACTTAAATAGCAACGCCGATGCTACTTACAGCTGGCTACGCCGGCAGTGTCAAGCGAGGTACATTTAGTTTTGAATTACTCAGCGTTCAGGTAGTACTTTCTGATATGATATGAGTTCTGGAACTTGTTTACAATAGTGAAAAGGGTGAAAAGTACTCAAAAGTTAAATATGCTTGCTCTGGCTTCGTGATCGTGAATAGGGAATACAGACCTATGCACGTGAAGTATTGTATTGTGGTCAGTGACATCAGGAATCCTTTCGGATTTCACCTTTGAGCTGTCCTACAAGCCATATTCAGTACTAATAGGTCTCAAGTCACCTAGCTCCCGGGTAACAGGAAACTAGACACTATATGTACTTGAACAATGAGGGATAAGAACGGGATAGATGTCCGAAGCAGATCTAGATAATTGAAATTACCGAGCATGTATATTTAAAATCTCACGCACGTACACAAAATGAGTCCAAAAAAACACCGATGCATGACCTCGTGAATGCAGACTGCCAAGAGAGAAAGGAAACACGACCACAAAAGAAACCATTAACGTTGACCACATCCCCTACGGCCCCTTCTCGTTTATACCGCTTGCTACACCATTAGCATTGCCCCCATCAGTCAACTTATTCTCCTCCTTATCCACCTGTTTATCTTCCTTCTTCGCCTGCTCCTCTCTCATCCTCCGTATCCGTATCATCACTCGACCCCTTCCCTTCCTTCAGTCTTTCTTCACTCTTCTCCCTCTTCTCCCTCTCCTCCTTCGCCCGCTTCCTCTTCTCCTTCCTCTCCTCCTTCTCCTTCTCCTGCTGTTCCTTCTCCTCCTTCTCTTTCTCCTTCCTCTCCTTCCCCTTCTTCTCCAACAACGCCTGTTCCGCCCAAGCCGCTACTTCCGCCGCCGCCCCCCTCGGATTCTTCTTATGCTTCAATAAAAACCCCTGCACCTCCGCGGGACTAAACACATTCTCTTGAACCTTCTCCGCAAACGCATTCGCCAAATCCGCAATTTCATCATCGTTAGGAAAATCGGTTGGGAATTTTAGTATCCGCTTATCAGTCTCGTTGACTTCGTAAATAGCCCGGAACAACCCGTGAATGATTTTCCTGTCCGCGTAGGCGAATTTAGTTTGTAGATCGACACGACCGGGACGAATAAGCGCCTCATCAAGTCGCTCACGGTGGTTGGTAGTCATGATGAGTGCTCGGCCTTCCTTAGAGGCGACGCCGTCTATAGCATTGAGTAGACCAGAAAATGATACCTTTACATTGGGGGTGCTGCTCTTATATTTGTCATCGAGGGGCTTGGAAGGAGCGGTGGCATTCCCCTTACCCGCCTCACCCTTTTCACGAGTAACCCCGCACGCATCAATATCCTCCAGAAGAACTATACAGTTCTTTGGCAGCGAGGAAAAGAGCAGTGCAAGGGTATCATCATTCATCCAAGCAACTGAAAGGGAAAGAGCATAAACAGAAAGTCCAAATTTCCCAGCAAGTGCAACACTAAGTGAGGTCTTGCCAGTACCCGGTGGCCCATAAAGGAGATACCCGCGTCGGTATGGTAGACCACGGTTAGAATACCATTTACTGGTAGCTGGTAATAGGAACTCCTTCAAATCCTCAGATATTTCCTCCTTCTGTTTGTCGTCCAAGATTACAGTGTCAAGGGATCGCACTGGCTTCGAGAAACACCGCATCCACTCTGCACCAGTACCACCACCCTCCGTACCCTGGCGAGCCTTATATACGGCCGTTCTCCCATGATCCTTATTGTTTTGCCGCTCAATGACATCCTCGAAGAGCATCTTGAGAGGTGTGGGATCTTTGCCGTAGACGGTGAGCTGAACTTGCTGCTTTGGCCTTGGGTTCCACCAACCCGACTGCGTATTTGGGATTTCATCTCGAATGATAGTAATCGTGGTCCCAGTGGGTTTGTAGTAGAAAAAGTCCTCACAAGACGGCGCGGGGGTGTACCTGATTTTCTTTCGGTTACGGACGATTTCGTCACCCTCGCCTTCTGACTCGGAGCTCTCTGATTCAGAATGGCAATCATCGAAAATGTCGAAACTGTCGTCCCATTTCTTGAGATTTGCTTCAATGTGGCGAGTGGAATGTGGGAATAAAGATGACAATGCCCAGTCCCTTCCCCCTGGTCGAACATTACCCTGCTTCAATCCGCCTTTCTTACTATGCTCACGACCTTTCTCTTTAACTTCAGTGTCTTGCTGTTCAATCTGAGTTTGCTGTGCTTCCGCTTTAGACATATTGAATGCCCCCTCTTCCTCGAGGAACGTCATCAGAGCAGAAAATAAAGGGTCCTGGGATACCACTTTCACCGTGCACGAGTAATAATGGTACAAGAGAGTTCTCACCACATCCTGAAGATAAGTGGCACCAGCGAAGATAGCAAAGCAAAGGACAGCCAACGTCACGAGCAAGTTGATATCCAATCCGAGGGTAGACATCAGCCTGGGCCCGGCGTATTCCAATATTTTGCTGTAAACAGTTGTAATAGACAGAGTCCCTAGGAAGATCCCTGCCATTGATGAAGCTTCGGCGTCGTCCATGGCAGCTGTTTGACAAAGGGATGGCTAGATTTGGGAAGGTTTACACACGGCGAGTGATGAGACAACACAGCTCTAATTGTGCAGAAATAGGAGAGAAGATGCCGTCCTCGGATCCTTATTGATACGGTTTCCGGGGTCTGGTGTATATGTTCTCCGAATCTCAAGAGGATCGATTGATAGTGTTCTAGTGTCGAATTGATAGCTATAGGACTACTTGATTGGCAACGGGCTCGGATAAGCTATATATTCCAGGTTCGGGGGGTTCACAACTTTAGTAGAACAAACTTTCTTGTATGAATCAGAGTGGTGTATTCTATAGATGAATTTGGAGAATAGGATTTTGTGGGCGGTTCTTGGACTCTTTATAAATGTAAATACCACAAACGCTAGTCTGGTTCATTAACCTCCATCAATTCCCCCCCATCCCATCCCTCATTGCGAGACTACTCTCATTGCCGTCCCTCCTCAGCGCAAATGTAGCCTCAGTAAGCTTAAGCTGACGGAGTTATAGGTGACTAGTGATGAGACACAGCCCCTTGACTACATATGTACTTACCGGTAGCAATAGGAGCCTAAGCTAAAGCTAGTAATCGGGCTGTCTACCCTTGTACCTAACCTGGCTGTAAATTACACCCGAAACCTCGTTAACTCGCCTGAGTGAATGCGGGGGTGTTTGTCCAACACCAATGAGGCTTATAATTATCATGTCAGTACTAGCATAAAATCTTCAGTGGTGGATGAGTGGGGGTCGCTATGAGTGTACACGCTTTGGACCCCTCAATTGATCAAATGTATGGGGTATACCATATGGGTTCACAAAAACCAATTCCGTAACTGAGCCAACACTACCAATTCCGATAAAAATTGGTGGCGCCCCGTTCGCGATCGGCTCTGCAGCCCGATCGCAGACCCCACTACTAGTGTGCCATACCCCCGGGTCAGCCGCTGATGCAGGCCAATGGACGTTTTGTTGCGACTTTCAGTTGAATAGTGAATATGACGCAGGGCTGCTGCTGCTCAAAATCGAGCAAGCACTTCACAAAGAAAAAGAAAGAAACCATACTTCAAGGCTCAATAACGTCAGTAGCCTCGTACCCATCAGTGGATCTGGTATTCAGGCTGCGAAACAGACCCAATTGACATCAACACGGACTTTCAGCACTGCCTTGGAATGTCGCCAAAAAGTACAGGCTACTCATAGAGTCATCAGCCGGGGGGGTAAAACAAGGAAGCGAGCAGCTCTGGGAAAAGAGCCTCAGGTACCCGATGAAATATCCCTACATCCATCATGTGATAAATGCAACAATACGGCTTCTTACCCAATGCCATCTATGAGATCCCTGGATGCCAATAATCAGCTTCAAACAACCTAAGATTTCAAGACTCATAATTCTTGGCCCATTCACGTGCCTATTTTTTTGTCTTACCCAAAACCTTCCTCTGCATACTACTATCAGCCCGAAAATACTGTATACAGGGGGATCGATCTCGGAGGACGTCAATCCCTTAGTCCAATCATAGAATGTCCCACGGAAAGAATCAGGTTTAGAGCTTGAGGCAGGGCTTTCGTAGCAGAGTCAGCTGGGGGTTGCGATCAAAACTGCATTGCGGTGACTCAACCATGCACGAGTCGCTCGAAATCTGCAGCTAATTAAGGTGTCATGATTTCTCATCATACGACATTAACCCCGATCATCCTTGTAGCCGGAATCTCCGGCAGAGCCGCACTTTAGTGCGAAGCGTTGAAACAAAAATATTGCGGGGCACCAACCACAACCTCCCTACGGGTACGAAGCTAGCCATGCCCTGGTCTCCAAAAATTCCCGAGATTGTTACCGTTTTCACTAGCTTATATCCCTCTACCTTTTCTGACTTCATAGGGGTTATCAGGCGTAACCATTTGTATATTGCGGCTGAAACAAATAGGCAATAGGACGTTTATAGTCACGGAACTGCTCGGACGTCCCTTCCCACCCGTGGCCTTAGAACTTGTGCTAGGAGTCCAGGAGTCTTCGGAGCTCTGCTGGCTCTTCAGACCCTGGGATCTAGGCACAGACACAAACTGCTTCCCAGCTGCTGTCTAGATCCTGTCTATTTCAGGGTTTTGTAGCTCTGTATGGGTGATACGGTATGCCGTGTTGGTCAGCGCTCGCCATATCATGATGACGTGCCTTGGGCGTTCCAAGTATAACGTATTATACGTATAGGATTAGTGATCTGGAGTGTATCGGTTTTTTGGGGTTCTTTAGCGTAGGACCACTCTTTACCTAATCCGGTAATTAGATTACAGTTTAATTTGGTACTAGTGCCAGCTGAGAAGGTGTCAATAGGCAAGTAGTGTATGTATGGAAACTCAAAGTAGAGTGATGCTATCGCCAACCAACTATCTTGATCAAGAGAGAGAGAGAGCCGAGGTTTATCTTCGAGTTCTCTACGCTAGCGCTATCGTGATTAACTAATCTAGCTAGTGCTATCTATGACATAGTAGGTGCGTTTTGGTACATGCTCCTTCACCAGCGGCTATACGTGTGTGAATATTAATAGTCTGGGCTGTACCCAGACCTGAATCATGAAGTGGGTTCCGGCACATGTACGCCATCCATGCCACAGGAAGTTACCCTCTCTCCTATGGAAAAATGAGGATTATATATGTATACGTACATGCATATGCGAATTTCATCGATACTGGTAATTACTTATGCTAATCTGGTGGATTCGGAGTGTATATGTAGTGGCCAAGAACTGAAGGCACTGAAATTACCTTAACCGGTAGTCTCTTTCTCAATCGGGTATATTTTGACCTCACTCGTGGACCAAGGCTAAATTGCAGCACCTACTTTGAATCGGTATACACTTGCAATATCTAGAGATGACAATTCCTATAATTAATCAGGCTTGACCTAAAGCTACTAAACACCTCCGTCTGTAATGGATCCTTCATAGAAGCAAAACACTACAAGGAACCTTGAGATTTTCATAGCCAGAATTTTCAGAACGGTTTACTGAATTGAAATGATACAGCATGAGGTAGAGAAGACAGAGAGAAAGAGAGAGCATGGTAGGATGGAAGAAGGAAGGCGATGGATATATCTGGCAAGCCCACCTTTTTCTCCTCCAGGTAAGTTGTACGGGGTCTTGGCTACCGGGTGTTGCAATTGGCCAGCTTTGTATTCTAACGATGGATCTGTCGGAAATACACGCTCTAGGGGCGTAAGCGATCCTGCTTTCTCAACTATGATACTATGTAATAACAAAGTCTGTTGGTACTCGGGATACCCTGTATATAAATATTCTTGTAAAGATTACGAGGTTATTGAGCGGAGGAATCTTGAGAGAGAGAGAAGTAGATGTATTCGTCAAAGCTATGTAGAGATCGCTATAGTATGAATGCTATGGTTCTACTGCCTTATCGTTTTTTATTATTTCGCCAGCGGATTCCAGCTCTTTTATCTTCCTCGAGTTATCCCAATATGCCATTTTAGTCTACCCTGCTCATACCCGCATATCCCAATATGCCATTCTCGGACTCATGCGTTTCCCGTGATGCTTCCTGTGATGTCGCACGTGAGAGTAATTCCTACAATTCTACTATCCCTAAACACATGTGCCCAGACTCATTTGTCACCAATTGCATTCCATTGCCTAGATTACCTACTGGATGTTCGAATACAAGATATTTAGAGCTTTCCATAGGTACAGTGCCATGCGGAAAGTCTTCGAGATTCAGCCGCGCAGGAATCAGCACACGTGCAGGCCGCGGCTAACTAGCTATTTTGATGACTATTCCAGCCGGGTATACTGACATATGCTACCTTTTAATGACACTTTAGTAGATACAGACAGGCAAAGGCATGAGTATCTTTGTGTTTGAGTACTCAGCTACACTCAGCTAGCCAGGGCGTACATAGATTAGCCGCAGCCTGCACTGAATCTCGAAGACTTTCCGCATGGCACTGTATGTACGGGACCAAGTACTTGGGATAAATAAAATAGTTAAACTTCGTCGAAATCAAGTAGTTGCAAGCCCTGGCCGAGCTTATTTTTTTTATTTTATGCAGGAACAACAAGAGTAGCTGCGTATAGATATAATGACAGAGATACTTACGGGTACCCCGAGGAAAGTATCCGCGACCCTTCTTTTTATGCAGCGATTGGCTGGTCCTTTTCTTAGCACAGCTGTATGTCTCACGCTCAGATTATGCAGGGGGTTCGCGGATACTTTCCCCCACGCACTGTATGTGGCTTTAACTAAAAGATCAGTTGGAACAACTGTGTTGTGGTACCGTAGTCTAGTTGTGTTGTAATGTGATCGCCGTGGTAGTCTAGCATTTCGACCCCTGCAATCGTGGCATTGAAGACGATTGTTGTTTATTTTTGACCCTTTGTGATGCATACCGTACATCCATGAATTTATCCGATGCTCCATGCTCATGGCGGCGGTAAAGAGCGCTCATGAGGCATCTAGTCATACTATTAACAGCATATATGGGCGGGGTGGTCGAGGCCAGGGGTGTTCACTGTAGAGGGGGGGTTGTAGGCGCTGCTGGGGTTGTGAATCCTACAACGAGTTCAGGGCAACTCTGAGCGAGAGGATAGACGTGTTTGTAGGCCGTCATTCCATGATACCGTTGTATAGCGTGAATAATTCGCTGAACACCTATATTGGCCCTTAGGCCGTGGTCGATCGTTACCAAATACGTGAGTAGAAACATGCAGATGACCCTGAAAACCGTGATAAAAAAAACTCAAACGTCTCATGAGCCACAGATTGCCAGTGGGAACAAATGAATGATGGCTAATTATAAGCACATGTGTCGATCGCCAATTGTGTGCCTTATTGATTACTCGCTATGTACCTGCATAATATCTCACTCGCAATATATATTTCTGCACTCCTTGGAGTACATGTTAACATGTACTTATCGGTTCCTACACCTTCGGAATACCTACTGCATTTTCAGATTCGCGACAACACAATATATACAATAGCTAAACCACTAATCTAGTCTGGTTCTTAATCGATTGAAGAATCGCTCCAAAATAAATCAATAAACCTACTATACGGCAATGCCTGATCCATTGACAGTTACCGCGGCGGTACTCGGGTTAGTTGCTAAGTCTGCCCAGCTTGGTCTCCTTTCCAAGAAGCTGTACGACTCTGCAAAAGACGCACCGGAATCCATGGTACACATCCAGCAAGAAATAGACGATCTACATTCAATTTTCGTCGAGATGGGGTCATTCATACAAGGCACTGCGAAGAAAGGGGCTAGCAAGAGAAGCCTGTCTATGATCAAACTAAACCATTTGATGACCATTTTGTCTAGTTGTGCTTTGGTAGTCTCGAAGCTCGAGAAGAAACTGAATGAGGTCGCAGGGTTGGTAGATCCCACTACTCAAAAGCCTGCAAGGGGCTTACAATGTACCGTGGGTCGAATCAAGTGGGCCTTTTGGAAAGAAGCAGAGGTTGGTGTGCTTCTCGAGGACCTACAGAGGCACAAATCAACCTTGCAGCTCATGTTGTCTATGATTCAATGGTACCTATCCCTGTTTCTGGTCATGAGTCGTGGAGCTGGGGTGTTTGAGTCTAGAGTACTATAGCTAATTAATCCAGCAATACTGCACCTGAGGCAAACGAGCGTTTGGAGAAGCTAGAAGGGGGCATGGAGAAGCTAGCAGGGCTCATGGAGAAGCTATTAGAATCGCACGTCGAGACCTCAATCCAGCTGCGAGCATTTATCAGTCGACAGCCGAATGAATCGCCAGCTCACGGTTCTGCAGCATCGGAACACAATATCGAAGCCAATATTATTTCAACTAGCGGTGCCCCTTCATTAGATTCGGCAAATAGAAGCACTTTGTGTCTCTCAAATGACAGGGCCTCTATTAGGACGGCTACAACATCGTTCTCTTCACAATCCGTGCAATCCTTCACCCGGGAGCTCTTCCGCTCAAGAGCTTACAAACGCCTTAACCATCGTAGGGCTGGTGCTAATAGCGCCGGGTCTATCTACTCCAAGGATAGCAGTGCAACCAAGGGGGACAGGTGGTCAATGCTATCAGACATTTCTCTGGGTGACTTGGCAATATCCGAGATTTCCGTTCTGGAGCTGCCGATTTGTGGATCTGACTTATATGATTCACAGCCCTATGATTTAGCTGGGGAAGCTACATCAACCGAAAAGTTGGGTGGTACTCTTGCTCAGTGTAGGGCAGTACTGTTACCATGGCCTTCTCGTGGCAAGATTCATACTGCTATTAGGACGAATGACAATTTCGTGTTGCGTACCTTAATTACTTTGGGGGCTGATCTCGAAGAGAAGGACTCAGAAGGGTATACACCATTGATTGTCGCCATCCGCAAATGCAATTCCAAGGTTTGTAGAACTCTATTGGATATAGGTGTAGAAGTGGGTACCTGTGACTCTGCTGGTATCACCCCATTGATACATGCTATAACGTTTCGTAATGATGACTCTAGCGACGTGCTTTATGCTAATGGGGGCTTGCAACTGGGGCTCTGCAAATTGCTGGTAGATGCAGGCGCCGTGGTCGATACACCCGATCCCTCCGGCCGTACACCACTGTCGTATGCTGTGTGTAACCAGGCTTGGGACGACTTCAGTCTCTGCAAGTTTCTCATAGATAAAGGCGCAGCAGTCGATGCACCGGATTCCTCTGGCCGTACACCGCTTTCCTATGCCATGTGTGCTCAGAGTTGGGACACACATGGAAATCTCTGCAAACTTCTGCTTGATAAAGGCGCGGCAGTCAATACACCCGATTCTTCCGGCCGTACACCACTGTCGTACGCTATGTGTGCTCGGATTATCGATAACCATGAAGCTTGCAAGCTTCTAATTGGTAAAGGCGCAGACATCGATACACCTGATGCCACCGGTTGCACCCCGTTGTCATATGCCGCTGATAGTAATCAGTGGCATGGTTTCAGATTGCTGGTGGATAAAAGCGCAGCAGTGGATACACCCGATTCATCAGGCCGCACGCCGTTATCGTATGCGGCGACCTCCCCGTTTGGGCGCGCCTCCGTCAAGATTGTCAAATGCTTGGTAGACCAAGACGCAGTAGTCGATATACCTGATTCCTCCGGCCGCACGCCACTGTCATATGCCGCTGCTGGTGGTGGCCTAGGATTGTCTGCCCTCCATATTTCTAAATTATTAGTGAATGCAGGTGCAGCAGTGGATACACTCGATTTGTCTGGACGCACACCGCTGTCATATGCAGCTGGAAGTGCTGCAACTAGCTGGCCTGGGGTTAGATATTGGGCAGACCTTGGTCGTCAGTGGGTAAAGGGGAGAGCCATAGCGGTTCCACCTGATCTTCCTTTAGACACCCGCATGCCAGTTTGCAAACTACTCCTTGATAAAAACGCGCGAATTGACACGTGCGACAGCTCTGGTCACTCCCCCTACTGGTACGCTCGTGATGCAAACAACAACGACATTTGTCGGTTTCTTTCTCAAAGAGGTGCGAAGCAAGATCCATAAGCATGGGTGTTATACAAAGTCATGTTGGAACAATATAATGGTCGACGCATGGAATGATTGCATAAGCGAGACCTCAGGGCTGAACTATGAGGATGGTCGTATAAAGTCATTTTCTCGGGCTAATTATGTTTCGTGAGATAAGGGTATTTAAGGCGGGGAATTTCCTTATGTACTGTCGGTTTCATCATCAAGCAAGTCTTCTGTAGTTACGAATATACTGTCTATTATCTCGCGAACGAGACAAGCGCTGAAGAACGATTTCGCCACGTCACATATCTGGACAACGATGCGTTCTCTTGTCATAACCTAGTTAGCTGAATACGAGTATTGAATTACCCCCCCAAAATGGGAAATGTCTACCAGACTATCAAATACCTAGACAACGCACTGGCACTGGCAGTGCTTGACTTGGGATATATAGGTGTGTATATGGGTAAACGGATGTTAGTGGGGTATGGGCCACATGGAGAGGAAATAAGTATGTTTGTTCTGTTGTTGTATTTTGAATCTATTGCTTTCATGCTTAAATTTTCCGTATATCTATATATGAATTTCATGCAATCGCACGAACCACATCGACTAGCATCCACTATCTCATCTAGGGTATCAATCTTAGCATTGCTCCAGATTTGCCCATTTCAGAGACCCTTATCTATACTATTTATTGGGTTATGGTCAACGAACTTTAGATTAAAGACGCTCCAGCCATCTGGCGCCAAGGCGTCAGTGATCTAACTTATTTTACTTATATGCCATAAACGGACTTAAGTTGGACTTAGAGTCATGAAAGAGATCAAGTGAAGACAGGAGGAGATAGGATCAGACGCCGTGAGATTCGGATGGGTGAAGAAGGCTCACATCGGATTGGGAGGCAATGAAATCGCCGACGAAATTGCCAAGGAAGGCACCGAAGTAGCAGATCCCGAAAACCCACAAATCACGGAGGGAGGTCTCAAGCAGGCATGGAGAAGGAAACGAGAGGCGGAGAGAAGAGGATGGGAAGAATGATTAGGTGGAGCAGAAAAGCGAGGTCAACTACGTCAATTGCAGGGGTTTTTTTTATATTTATTAAAAAGCCTGTACATCGATTTGACCTAATGTCATGCGACAGCCCCGTTGCCTCCCCGTTGAAGGTTCCGCGCCCACGGGGCAACAAATGTCCTGCCTCCCGAGCCTAGGAAAATACAAAGGGATACCCTATAAGTAGTAGAGGGATTTCGCAAACTTTCTTACTATTGTTATGCCAAGGGTTACTAAGCACGAATAGGCCAAAAGTTAGCGGGAAAAAAAAATAGAGGTTTCGCAAGCTCCGCTGATGTTAATGTTTAAGTATTATTGACAGACGCAATGGCAGCATCGGCAGTGGCAGCGGCAGCAGCAGCAGCAGCAACATTAGCGATAGCGACTATAAAAAAGACTAGCTATGGCGCTGGTGCAATTTAAGAGCATTCACTGCTTGCTGAGGATCTCGTAGCTCTTTACCAATCTCCTCTTTCAAAAGTTCACGGATCTTAGTCCAAAAGACTTTCTTATTGCCATATCGGTGGTCTGCCTGGTGCAAAATACAGAGACGAACCAGCTTAACCTTGTCTTCTTCACAGA